>Ga0182015_10007490_pt1 | contig 10629 bp, 10 predicted proteins | sample 712P3MmetaG_FD_120478 | JGI IMG/M metagenome (GOLD analysis project Ga0182015, IMG submission 120478) | Permafrost microbial communities from Stordalen Mire, Sweden - 712P3M metaG | ecosystem: Environmental > Terrestrial > Soil > Wetlands > Permafrost | place: Sweden: Stordalen | collected... | reverse complement strand
ATCATCTTCGGTGGAACCCTGACGACGCGCTCACCCGCCGCGATCAACGCCTGCTCCAGGCGACCAGAGACATGCCGGCAGTCCTCGATCGCCCACACCCGATCGTCGTCTAACTCGCGCGCCTCGCGTTCGGCCGACACACCTGACTTGCGGACGCGGTCGAGACCTTGCTCCCGCTCCCACGTGAGGGTGTCTGCGAGCGTGTCACTGACGGGCCTGTGCGCCAGGCCGGCCTTCACCGCCGCATCGCCACTGCGTGCGCAGAACCCCTGCCAATCGGGGTCGGCTAGCCAAAGCGGCAGCGACCCGGGGCCCATGAACTCGTCCACGCCCTCAGCCAACAGCCAGTCGTCGCTCGCGCGCACCGCGGCGCCCGTATGCCCGCCGATCCTCCGTGAGAGCTCGATCCACTCATCCAGCGCGATCATCGGTCCCACTGCGTCATAGACGCCCACGGTCCGACTCTCGACGCAGTTGATCAGCCACGCGGAGAGGTCGCGGAAGTCGATCGCCTGGGTCACCCCGTCCGGGCTGTCCGGAACGAGCATCGGCGCAAGCGGCTCGCGTGCGGCGCGAGCGACCCAATAACCCGTGCGATCACTGCTGTCGCCAGGGCCGCCGATCAGGCCCGATCGGGCGATCAGCACGTTCGAGCCACCGCCGGACCGACACGCAAGTTCACAAGCGACCTTCGCCGCGCCATAGAGATCCATGCCGACCTCGTCCAAGTCCGTCGGCGCCAGCAACTCAGCGGTCTCGTCCGCGTCTCGTAGCGCGTGGGAGGCGTATACGCTGCCAGACGAGACGTAGATCCATCGACCAGCCCGCTCGCGCAGCGCCGTAAGCGCCGAGCGCACTAGTCCCGGCTGCCAGGCGACATCAACCACGGCATCCCAGTCGCGGTCGCGCACCTCGTCATAGGCACCTTCCAAACGGCGATCGGCGTGGATCAGCCTGGCTCCTTCTGGTGCCGGGCCGCTCTCGCCGCGAGCCAGGCACCAGACCACGTGTCCACGATCCAGCGCCTCGCGACACATTTGACGCCCCAGCCACGCAGTGCCGCCGAGGACGAGGATTTTCCAGCTGGGAACCAGGCATCTGAGGTCGAGGCTACTAGGACGACAATCAGGTAGTTGTCGAATGGACACTCACCCGCTGAAGCAGCCAGGGGCACGGCTGGTGACGTCACGGTCCTCCTTCACGGTGGCGACGAGGACGCCGACCGCGACGAACTCAGACCAGCTTTTGCGCGGAAAGCGGGTCTACTAACCCTGGACGAGTCGCGACCGCGTTGGACGAGTTGCGAGCGTTGGCGCTGCCTATCGGCTCGCGCCTGCTTCGCCCACGGGGGGTAGCGTCGGCGGGGGGATCCTGACCGCGAGGCTGGTTGACCGCAACTACGCCTGATAACCGTCGTTACGTCCCGAGCGCTGGAGGCTCGCGGCCCCGTGAGTTTGGGCGCACGGGCTGAGCGCGACGACCTTCACGAGCTACCGAGCACGCCCGCCAGGCCTCGCATTTCAAGTGCGCCGGGCAACGACCTCGTCTGCATCACGCTCGCACTTGAGTCGAGTGCGCAGCATCTCACTCACTGGTGCTGGCTGGCCACCACCGTGCGGCCGCACCGTCCAAGAAGTTCGTGTTCCCCGGCATCATGGCGATGAGCGTCGTCATGACGCCGATGTTCTCCGGCATCTCGATCGTCTGGGACCGCGAGCTCGGCTGCCTGCGCGAGCCGGGGAAGCTGGTCTGGGACGGGGATCAAAGCGGTGCAACGCGGCTCGCTCGGGCGCAAGCGGGCTAGCGGGCGGCCGCGCAGCCTGGGGAAGCTGGTCTCGGACGGGGATCAATGTCGCGTTGCGTCAGGTCGCGCTGGAAGCTGACTGGCGGACAGTGCGCGCTCTGCGCCGATCGTCGGCGCCACTTCCGATTGGTTGACGGGCGCGCGCCGCGCGGCGCCTGCCGCGGCGTTAGGGTCTGTCTCGGCGATGACCTACGTCTTCCTCGAGCATCCATCTTCGCTTGAGCACATCACGTCGTCGCGGCCTGCGGGCTCGGCGATGAGCGTGAACCCGGAGCAGCCGACGAGGATGATCGCGATCGAGCGGGAACTGGAGGCGCGTGGCTGGTACGGCTTCGAGCGCATGCAGGCCCCGCCGGTCGAGCGGTCGGTGCTGACGGCCGTTCATCCCGAGAGCCATGTGGCTGAGATCGAGCGGTTCTGCGCCGCGGGCGGCGGGCACCTGGACGATGACACCGTCGTCAGCGTCGGGTCGTGGGAAGCGGCGCTGCATGCCGCCGGCGGCGCCGTGCGGATGGTCGACCTGCTGCTCGACGGCGACGCCTCGGCGGCGTTCTGCTCGCTTCGGCCGCCCGGCCACCATGCGATGCCGACTCAAGCGATGGGCTTTTGTGTGTTTAACAACATCGCGGTCGCGGCGAAGTACGCAGTCGATGTGCGGGGACTTGAGCGGGTGATGATCTTCGATTGGGACGTGCACCATGGGAACAGCACGAACGAGGTGTTTCATGCCAGCGACAGCGTTCTGTTCGTCTCGATCCACCAGTCGCCACTGTTCCCGGGCACTGGCCCAGCCGACGACGTCGGCGAGGGCGCGGGGGTGGGCTTCACGGTGAACCTGCCCGTCCCGGCGGGATCGGGCGACGAGGTCTGGATCTCGCTCGTTGAGCACGTCGTCGTGCCGCTCGCGTTCGCGTTCGAGCCGCAGCTCGTCCTTATCTCGGCCGGCTACGACGCGCACCTCGAGGATCCGATTGCCGACTGCAACGTGACCGACGCCGGGTTCAGCGCGATCGCGCACGCAGTCGCGGCGGCCTGTCGCGAGCTGGCGGCGCCAGCGGGCGCCGTGCTTGAGGGAGGCTATGCGCTCGGCACGCTGGGACGTTGCGTGGCGACGACGCTCGAGGCGATGTCGACTGTGCCAGCAAGGAACGGGCTGACGCGCGAGCCTCTGGCGCGCGAGGCGCGCCAGAGGCTCGCCGAGTGGTGGCCGCAGCTGGGGACTTCACAGTGACCTCGCTCAACTTGGGCTACCTGGACTCGGGCATCATCTTCAGCGTCATCTCCTGATCCCGGCCCTCGCGCGCTGGCAGCTCGGCCTGAACGGCATCGCCGCGTTCTGGATGTCCTACGTCGTGACGCGGCCGCTGGGCGCGTCGTTCGCCGACTACATCAGCAAACCCCATAGCATCAGCGGGATCAACTTCGGCGACGGCCCCACCGCGATCGTGTTCGCCGTGGCCGTCTTCGTCCTCGTCTGTTACTAAGAGCTAAGGCTCTCGGCCAGCACGCCACGCCGGTCCCGTTGCGCGGTCCTCGCCGGTGTCGGGATGGCGCCGGCTACGCGGCGACCCGTGCCTGGTTGATCTTTGCGGCGACCACCTGGTCCGGCGGAAGCGTGACGGTAAGTGAGCGGTCTCGCTCGAGCAGGGAGCGGACGTTTACCAAAGCGAGGCCGATTACTGCACCAGCCGCGTCGTAGTCAACGGCGTGGCCTTCGGGGGTTGCGATCGTGCGTGAGGCTTCGCGTGGAGCGCGAGGGCAACCGCACCCAGCCACGCGAACCAGGCTCTGAATCCGGCGGCAGCTCTCACAGCCAGAGACTCATCGGTCGACTCGGAGCTGAAGGCTAGGACTCAACGCCGGCAACGTCCAGAACACGCCGCAACGTCACGACCCCAGGCAGTACCTCCCACAACAAGCAGCCACGCGCGACGAGCGTCACCGCGTTGTCGCCTCGCGGGACACGCGACAACGCGCGCTGCACCCGGATCCCGCCTCGGGGAGCGGCGTGAGGACAGGCCTCGAGGCCGTCCGACGCAATGCCTCATAATGACGGCTACGTCTACCGAATAGGTGAGCGATCGGGGCTTAGGCTCGGTGTCAGCGGACCGGGGCGAGAGGGGCGCGGATTAGTCGCGGTAGGCGCGCCCGCGAGGCAGGATGCGCAGGACGTTGATGGTGCGCGCCTGGGCGTCGAGCGTGACGAGGGCTCGCCAGTCGCCGATTCTCAGTCGCGATTCCGGTGCTCCGGTGAGCCGGCGTAGCGCCCCGGCTCGCTGCGGGTCTTCTGCGAGCGCGCGTAGTGAGGTTTCGACGCGTCGACGAATCTGGGGGTCCAATCGGTTCAGATCCCGCTGGGCTGTGCGAGCGAGCTCGACGCGCCAGGGCGCGTTGCTCACTCGGCCTCTCGCATCGCCTGCTCCAGCGATATGGTGCGACCAGCGGCAATGTCGGCCCGAGCTTCAGCGACCGCGGCTTCGTCTTCGGCGGTCCACGGCTCGTCGTCCTCGGGGGCGTTGCGGAATGCGGCGATCACTGGATCCTCGTCACGGTGCTCGAGCAAGCGCAGCGCGTCACCGGCCTCCTCCTCGGAGAGCGCCTCGACAGCGGCACGTAGTTTCTCTTTCGCGGTCATGACCTCTGGAACGGTAGCGCGCCAGCGTCTCGCCGACCACTGCTGAAGGATTCGAAATGCGTCGTGCCGTGCTTCGTGGTGCTTGGCGGCGCGTCTCGAGCCCAATCGGAGCTCGCACGAGGCGATCTAAGCCATTCTGCGCCTCTCAAGCCCGGCTCGATGAGCCAATCCGTCAGCCAGCCGGCGCCACGGGTCGTCCCCTCCTCAACGCCCGATAAAAACGACTACGTCCACCAGCGCGCGGACGAGGTCGCCGCTCACCGATCGCGCGCTGTTGCTCGAGAGCAGGAGCGGCCGGATGCGGTCATTCGCGCTCTCGCAAGTCGTCGTGGGTGTCGCTCGCTCGCGCCGAGCGATGCAGTAGCGCTCCTGCTGTCGGCCGTCTGGCCTGCGTGTCGTCCCCGGTAATTCAAGCCAATTCTTGAGCACCATTGGGACGATTCTCCTCAAACCGAGACGCGGTCCACTGATAGCGTTACGGTCGCGCAGCGAGGCGGCGAGCTGGTGGCAGAGTCAACGAGGAAGTCGACTGTCGGACTGGTTCCCGCTCTCAGTATTGGGGTCGGCGGGATGATCGGCGCCGGGATCTTCTCGATTCTTGGGGTCGTCGCCCGTGTTGCGGGGTCCGCTATGCCCTTGTCCTTCGCGATCGGAGGGGCGGTGGCCGGTCTGGCTGCCTACAGTTACGTCGCGCTCGGCAAAGCGTTCCCGAGCGTCGGGGGCGCCGTCACGTTCCTCGTTCGCGGTTACGGCGAAGGCGTTGCGTCGGGTTCGCTCAACCTCTTTCAGTACTTCAGCTACATCATCACGATCGCACTGTACGCGGCAGGGTTTGCTGCGTATGCCGTGACGTTTATCGGTCTCCCATCGAAGCTGTGGGCGGTCGGCGTCGTGCTCGTCTTCACGGCGATCAACTTTCTCGGCAGTCGCATGATGGGGCGAGCAGAGTCCGTGATCGTGATCATCAAGGTGGCGATCCTGGGCGTCTTCATCGTCGCAGCCTTCCTTGCGCTCACCGGCAGCGGTCTCGCCCGGCTCCCGCCAGCTACCTGGCCGGGCCCGCTGGCGATCTTCACCGGGGCCGGGGTGTTGTTCGTTGGCTACGAAGGCTTTGGCCTGATCACGAATGCCGCAGCCAACATGAGGAGCCCTAAGCACGAGCTGCCTCGCGCGATCTACGGCAGTGTCGCCACCGCGATCGTGATCTACGTGCTTGTCGCCGCCGGCGTAGTGACCAATGTGCCGCTCAGCCTGCTCAAAGGACTGGGCGATTCCGCGCTGGCCGTCGCGGCCAAGCCATCCCTCGGTCACGCAGGGTTCAGATTGATCGCGATCGCGGCCTTGCTTTCGACCGCGTCAGCAGTGAACGCCACCCTGTTCGGGTCTGCGAACGTGTCGTACCAGATCGCCAAAAACGGCGGGCTCCCACCGGCGTTTGACCGCCAACTCTGGGGCCGCAACGTTGAAGGACTGTTCATCACCTCCGCCCTGGTACTCGTATTCGTCGTGATCTTTCCCCTGAGTGCCGTAGCGACAATGGGCAGCGCGGGCTTCCTGCTGGTGTATACGGCGGTAAATATCGGCCATCTGAGAATCCGAGAGCAGACGGGCGCGCACGCGTGGCCCGTTGTGGCCTCGGCAGTCACCTGCGCCTCGCTATTCGTTGTCCTCGTCTACCACATGATCACCACCGCGCCAACATCAGCGATTGCTCTCGGCATCACGCTCGCACTCAGCTTGCTGATCGAGGTTGCCTATCGCCGCTCGACCGGGCGAACCTTCAAGGAAATCCTGACGCAGACCGACCCCGACCCCGACTCCGCTCCTGTAGGCGCTGCTCGCACCGCCCAGCACGGGTAGCGCCGCAGCGCACCGGAGGGTGTCCGACTAACAATCAACCACCGCCTACACGGTTAGACGGACACCCTCCGCCGTGCTGTCGCTGGTGCTGGACAGCGAGTCGTGGCGTGGCTCGTAGCGTTTGATCGCCGAGATGAGGGCTGCGCGCTGAGCTCAGGTCGGATCGCGTTCGTGAATGTATGCCTTGGCTGCCGGTGTGAGTGGCGCTCGTGGGTGTTCGATGTCGATGCCGCGTCTTAGTAGTTTGGTGGTGTAGATGTTGCCGTAGGTAAGGTACCGGGAGAGCGCTGCGGCGATTCCGGCGGCGAGCATGATCGGCAGGGCGAGAGCGAAGTTTCCGGTCATCTCGATGACGCTCGCGATCGCCGTCAACGGTGCCTGTGTCGCGCCGGCGAACACGCCACCCATCGCTACGAGCGCGTAGATCGCGGGCGAGCCGACCGCGTGACCGAAGACTTGCTGTGCGACCGTGCCGAAAACCATGCCGGCCATCGCACCGGTGAACAGTGAAGGCGCGAAGACGCCGCCGGATCCGCCGATCGAGAGCGTCAGGCTGCAGGCGAGGATCTTGCCGAACATGAAGAGGACGATCAGGGCGAGCACCACATGGCCGTTGATGACACGGTCCATCACTGGGTAGCCGACGCCGTACATCTCCGGCAGCGCGAGCAGCACCAGGCCGAGCGCGATGCCACCGACTACCGGGCGCGCCCATTCCGGGCGGCCCTTCCAAAGCTCGTCGATCGTGTCCTCGAGCTTGTAGAGGAAGGTTTTGAAGGCGACGCCAATCAGACCAGCGATCATGGCGAGGACCGCCACCAGCAGGTACGTCCAGTCGTTTTGCATGACGAGGTTGTGGGGGATTGGCGCGAAGAACGGCGCCGAGCCGAAGAACGCCCGGCTGACCAGATCACCCGCGACCGCGGCGAGGGCGGTGCCGCACAGCGCGTCGAGTGAGAACTCGCGCAGGATGATCTCGAAGCCGAAGAACAAGCCAGTGATCGGCGCGTTGAACGTCGCCGAGATCCCCCCGGCGGCACCGCACGCGACGATGACCCGCAGCCGGCTCTCTGGCATCCGCACCAGCTGACCGACAGTCGAGCCGAACGCCGACCCGATCTGCGCGATCGGGCCCTCCCGTCCGACCGAGCCACCAACACCGATGCAGGTCGCCGATGCCAGCGCCTTGACGACCGTCACCTGAGGGCGAATCCGCCCACCGTTCTCGGCGACAGCGAGCATCACCTCCGGCACACCGTGCCCGCGCGCCTCCGGAGCAAACCGCTGCACCAGCGGCCCATAGATCAAACCACCCACGACCGGCACGACGAGCACGAAGAAGATCCCAAGCCACACCAGGTGAGGACTCGACACGTGGCCCTGCTGTCCGAACTGGTCATGGCCGGTCACAAGCCACGTGACCGCGTAGATCAACCAGCGAAAACCGACAGCACCCAGGCCAGCCCCAGCACCAACAATCAGGGCTGTCATCATCAGCCCGAACCGGTTGCCACCCAACCACCCGGACACGCTCCGGATGGGGCGCAGATGGGAGCGATGTGCGCTCCGGGCACCGGCGCGCGCAGCCGGACGCAGGGTGGACCGGCGGCTCTTGCGCGCCGGTTTACCCACGATTAGGGATCCGCGACCGTTGCCATCGTCTCGCGATCCTGCGGCCGGTCGCGGTCTACTCATTGATCGAGATTCCAGCCGAGCGACCAGTCCTGCTCGGGCACCTCACCGGCCGCATCCGCGAACGCACGCAGTGCACGCAGTACCACTGGACGCTGCGCCTTGGGCAGGCGATGCATGATCTGCGCGATCTCCACGCGACGACGCCGACTCACCTCGGCGATCAGCACGGCTCCGGCCGGAGTCAGCGAGATACGCACCGCCCGGCGATCGTCGCTGCTGCGGCGGCGAGCTACAAGACGCTTGCGCACCAGCCGGTCACACATCCGTGTCGCAGTCGACGGCTCCACCGCGAGCGCCGTCGCGAGATCCGCGAGCCGCTGCGGCCCACGCGAAGCCAACACGACCAACGCCCGGTACTGCGCAAGAGTCACGTCCTCAGCAACAATCGCGAGCGAGCGAGCAGCCACCCCCACCAACGCCCGACTCGCTCCAAGAACAGCATCAACGAGCTCATCCCCGCCCTCGTCGCCAGCCCCGCGTGTGACGAGCGCTGCCCGAGACGTTGCTTGCATAGGATGATTATTGCATTAGGCATTGATCTAGCGGCGAGGCGCACCAGCGGGCCAGCGGTGCTCGCACCCCTGTGACCGCTTACAACAGCGAGCCTGCACCGACACCATCAGTGTCTCGACGTGCACAGTGGCGCAATCGCTGTGACAAGCTGTCCGCCTATGCGCGATCACCGTGCGGTGGGGCCGCGACCGGCCGGTGGATTGCTGACAGCGCTGGTAAGGACTGAAAGCCGATCGACGCTAGAGCAGCGCGCCAAGCAGTGAGCCTAGGCCGTATTTGCCCACCCTGGTGACCGCCCACAGACTCCCGCGCGTGATACAGGACTGTCCTCCCCCCAAGGACCAACGGCGTGCTCGCCCACTGTTTGGCACACGACCTCCTCGCCGAGCTGTGTGGCGCGACGCTCCTGATCCTCCGATTCGGCGCGACCGGCGCCGAGATCGGCCGCGTGGCGAAGGCGTTTCCGATGCGCAGACGCGATCGCTGTGAGCCACGCATCATCCAACTGGACAGGCTCGTGATATGAGCAAGTCCGGTGATGGTGCTGGGCCGGCCGATGCGCTCGTGTTGTTCGGTGCGACGGGTGATCTCGCGCACAAGATGATCTTTCCCGCGCTCTACGCGATGGTGAAACGAGGCGCGCTAGGTGTTCCGGTGGTCGGTGTCGCGCATTCGAAGTGGGATCTGGCGCAGCTTCACGCTCGCGTTCGCGACAGCATCGCGCGCGATGCCGGCGGCATCGACGACGAGGGGGCGCTCGGCCGGCTGATCGCACTGCTGGGCTATGTCGATGGTGACTACAAGACTGCTGGCACGTTCACGGCGCTCAAGCGGGCGCTTGGCGGTGCGGAGCGCCCGGCCTACTATCTTGCGATCCCGCCCGCGCTGTTCGGGACGGTCATTGAGGGGCTCGGACGCGCTGGCTTGGCAGGCGGCGCGCGCGTGATTGTCGAGAAGCCGTTCGGGCGTGACCTCGCCTCCGCGCAGCAGCTGAACCGCGTCGCGCGGTCGGTGTTCCCTGAGGATTCGATTTTCCGGATCGATCATTTCCTCGGCAAGGAGGAGATCATGAACCTCCTTTACTTTCGCTTCGCGAACTCCTTCTTGGAGCCGATCTGGAACCGCAACTATGTCGCCGCCGTCCAGATCACGCTGGCCGAGCAGTTCGGTGTGGAGGGTCGCGGTGCGTTCTATGAGACCGCTGGCTGCCTGCGCGATGTGATCCAAAACCACCTCTTTCAAGTGGTTGCGCTGCTCGCGATGGAACCGCCGACCTACAGGGGTTTCGGTGCGCTGCACAGCGAGAAGCTCGACGTCTTCAAGGCGATGCGGCCGCTAGGCGCGCGCGATGTGGTGCGAGGCCAGTTCGTCGGCTACCGCAGCGAGCCCGGTGTGGCGAAGGACTCTGACGTGGAGACATTCTGCGCGCTACGTCTCTTCATCGACTCGTGGCGCTGGGCGGGGGTACCGTGGTACCTGCGCTCCGGCAAGTGCCTGCCCGAGACGGCCAGCGAGATCCTGGTCGAGCTGAAGCCGCCGCCGCAGCAACTGTTCGCGGACTCCTCGCCGACACGCGGACCGGCGAACTACCTGCGCTTCCGGATCGCGCCAGACGCCGCGATCGCGCTCGCCGCGCGCGTCAAACGCCCGGGCGAGGAGTTCGTCGGCGAGCAGCGTGAGCTCCTCCTGCTCGACGCGCAGCGCAACGAAGAGGCGCCCTACGAACGGCTGCTCGGCGACGCGATCGCCGGCGACGGCGCGCTGTTCACCCGCGAGCAAGCAGTCGAGGCCGCCTGGGCGGTAGTCGAACCGGTCCTCGCGACCCACCGCCGCGCGCACCCCTACAAGCCGGGCAGCTGGGGACCGAAGCAGGCCGACAAGCTGATCGCGCCCCACGGTCGCTGGCACAACCCCGCGCCAGCGACCGCCAACGAAACCGAGCGAGAGGACTAACACCAATGCAACTGGGAATGGTCGGGCTGGGCCGGATGGGATCAAATGAGCCAGGCCGGGTTTGACGGAGGCTCTGAAGCCAGGATTCTGTCCTGGCGAGAGGAGACGCTCCGTTCATGCCACGACCGAGGAAGTACCCACAGGAGTTGATGGACCGCGGTGTCCGGCT
>Ga0182015_10007489_pt1 | contig 10631 bp, 8 predicted proteins | sample 712P3MmetaG_FD_120478 | JGI IMG/M metagenome (GOLD analysis project Ga0182015, IMG submission 120478) | Permafrost microbial communities from Stordalen Mire, Sweden - 712P3M metaG | ecosystem: Environmental > Terrestrial > Soil > Wetlands > Permafrost | place: Sweden: Stordalen | collected... | reverse complement strand
CGGATTCTCACAGCAATCGGCATGCTCTTGATTGGGCCCTACTATGCGTGGCGCGGGTGGCGGCGGGGAGAGCCTGCCAGCACGCTGGCGGAACGTTTCGGCGGAGTTCCTGAGCAAATCGCCGCACGCGCGACGGCAGTCCCGGGAGCCATCTGGATTCACGCAGTCTCCGTGGGGGAAGTGCTTGCCGCGCAGCCCCTGGTGGAGCGGCTGAAGGCCAGCGCGGGGCGTTCCGTGTTTGTGTCCACCACCACCGAAACGGGCCGGCAACTGGCGCGCGAGCGGCTGCAATCGGCCGACGGGATTTTCTATTTTCCGCTCGACTGGGTGGTGCCGGTGCGCCGCGCCCTCCGTGCGATTCGTCCGGCCATTGTGATTATCATGGAAACGGAGATCTGGCCGAACTTTCTGCGCGAGGCGCGACGAGCCGGAATTCCCGTTGTTTTTGTGAACGCGCGGATTTCGGAGCGGTCGTTCGGGCGCTTCGAGCAGTGGGAATTTCTGGTAGGCGAGTTTTACCGGCGGGTTCTGCAGGATGTGGAGTTTTTTCTTGCGCAGACTCCTCAAGATGCGGAGCGGCTTCGCGAAATGGGCGCACCCGAAGACCGCGTGGAAGTGATCGGGAACCTGAAGTACGACAGCGATCCGCCGAAGATCACTCCGCTCGGCATGTGGCTCGAAGAGCAGATTCAGCAGCAGGAGCGGTGGCCGGTGTTGATTGCCGGGAGCGTGGTCGCGGAGGAGGAGGCGGCAGTGATGGCCGCCTACGATATCGTACAGCGCCAGTGGCGAAGGACGCTGCTGGTACTTGCGCCCCGCAAGCCGGATCGATTCGCCGCCGCCGCCGATATTGCCGCCGAGGGCGGCTGGACGGTGATCCGGCGGAGCCAGGTGAGTCTCGAGGCGCCCCTGGACGAAAATGCGGACGTGCTGGTGCTCGATTCCATCGGCGAATTGGCGGGGCTTTACCTTTTTGCAGACGCGGTTTTTGTTGGAGGCTCGCTTGTACCGTCGGGCGGACACAACATCCTCGAGCCTGCCTGGTTTTCGAAGCCGCCCGTATTTGGCGCGTCCATGGAAAATTTTCGAGACATGGCGAATCAATTTCTGGCGGCGAAGGCCGGCGTGCAGGTGACAAGCGGGCAGCAGCTTGGAAAGGTGTGGGGGCAGTTGATTGAAGATAATCCCCTCCGTGAACGCATGGGCAAGGCCGCGCGCCGGCTTTCCGAGCGGAATCGCGGGGCAACCGACCGGGCCATCGGTCGCATTACTGGATTGCTTGGCGGTAAGGGAAACGGGGAATGAGTCTTCGCGATACGCTTCTATGGCCGTTGACGCTCCCGTACGGGCTGGTTGTTCGCGCGCGTGCACAGGCCTACCGGCGCGGCATTCTCCGGCCAAAGCGAATCGACGGCGTGGTGATCAGCGTCGGCAACCTGACGGTGGGTGGCACAGGCAAGACGCCGATGGTGCTCTGGATCGTGCAACGCCTGCTTGCGGAAGGAAAGAAAGTCGGAATACTCACGCGCGGCTACCGGGGCAAAGTTGGGCCGGCCGGGGAGGGACAGAAAACCGGTGCAAGCTCCGAAAGCACCAGCGACGAGGTTCGACTGCTGAGGGCGCGATTGGGGGAAGGAGTTGCATTTGGGGTTGGCGCCGACCGCCTCTCAAAAGGCCGGGAACTGGTTCGCAGCGGCGTGCAATGGTTCATTCTGGATGATGGATTTCAGCATCGGCAGCTCGCACGGGACGTGGATATCGTTCTCATCGACGCCACAAATCCCTTTGGGGGCAGGCATCTGCTTCCGGCGGGACGCTTGCGAGAGCCACGCTCGGCGCTGAAGCGGGCAGATATCATCGTCATCACGCGCACCGAGCGTGCGCCCGCGATCGAAGCGGCGGTGAGCCACGATTCGGCAGCTCCTATTTTCTATGCCAAGGCCCATCTTGATTCGATAAGAACCGTAAACGAGCCCGGAGCTGAAGAGTGGTCATTATCCGAAGTGCAGAAGAAGAAACTTTTTGCTTTCTGCGGTATCGGCAATCCTTCCGCTTTTGTGGCGAATTTGCGCGATTGGCGATTTCAATTGGTGGGTCACGCTTTCTTTCGCGACCATCACCGGTATACGCAGCAGGACGCCTCCGCAATCGAGGGGGAAGCGCGGAGGCTTGGCGCCGATGCGCTGATTTGCACGGAGAAAGATGCGTTCAATCTGGACGGCGTTCGTTGGAACGAGCTGCCAGCACTGTATTGCCGGATTTCGCTGGGTATCGCCGGCGAAGAAGAATTCTGGCGTACCATCCTCGCAAAATCGAAATACGGCAGCGGCCTTTCGAATAAGCCTTAGCTCTCCCGTTTGCCGCTTGCAATCTGCTGTGCTATTTTGCGTCGCGACCATTTTTCTCAAACTTCGTTTCACGAGGAATCGGATTGAGCGCGGATCGGAAGAAAGTAAACCGGCGTGCAGGGAAAAGAGCCGCCGCACAGACTGCCGGCGCGAGCGTCGATCTTACGCGCCTGCTCGATATCGTCGGCGCGTTTTCGCGCCAGACGATTGGCGTGGTGGGAGATTTCGTTCTGGACGAGTTTGTGTCGGGTGAGATTTCGCGTGTTTCTCGCGAAGCGCCCGTATTGATCCTGCGGCATCGCCACACGGAGGCCTATCCCGGAGGCGCGGCGAATGCCGTGAATAACCTCGCGGCCCTGGGTGCGCGCGTTCTTCCCGTCGGAGTGGTGGGGGAAGACGAAGGCGGCAAGAGGCTGCTCGAACAGTTTCGGCAGAAAGGTGTCAAGACCAGCGGAATACTGCGCACGCGCGAGTGGGTGACGACCACGAAGACGCGCTACCTTGCCGGATGGACCCACACCACCGAGCAGCAGGTGCTGCGCGTCGATCGCGAGCCGAGCTCGCAATTATCCGAAAGCGCGCAGGGAGCGATCGAGAGGAAGGCCCGCCAGGTCGCGCGCAATGCCGACGCGGTAATCCTTTCGGACTACGGGTTCGGAGCGGCGACGCCCGCTCTCGCACGAAAGCTCAAGGCAAAGCGGATCACGCTCGACTCCCGCTATCGCCTGCTCGAATATGCGGACGCGGGCATTACCGCGGCAACGCCCAATGAGCCGGAGCTCGAGGCGGCATACCACGAGCAGGTGGGAACGAATATCGAAAGGCTAGAAGATCTCGGGGACCGGTTGATGCGCGATCTCGGACTTCAGGCGCTTGCGATCACGCGAGGCAAAGACGGCATCGTGGTGTTCGAGCGCACCGAGCAGAATGGCGAGAAGGGGGTTCATTCCAGCTACATTCCCATCTACGGCTCCGACACTCCGGTCGACGTTACCGGCGCGGGCGACACGGTGATCGCCGTCTTCACCCTTGCCCTGGCAGCCGGTGCTTCCTATCTAGAAGCGGCACACCTGGCGAACTATGCGGGAGGCATCGTGGTGATGAAACGTCGAACCGCCACGGTTACGGCCGCGGAACTGGAAGCTGTGCTGCGGCGCGAAGCTACGGCCGTCCGGTAGACTATCCGCGAAATCGCATGGACACGCGCGCGAAAATTCTCTCCCGGGACGGTTTGCATGAAGTGCTGGAAGAGCATCGCCGCGCGGGCCGGAAAATCGTCTTTGCGAACGGGATCTTCGATTTGCTCCATGTGGGCCACGTACGCTATCTGAAAGCGGCGCGCGCGGAAGGTGATATCCTCATCGTCGGCATCAACTCCGACGCCAGCGCGCGAAAGTTGAAGGGCGAAGGGCGGCCCATTCTCACGGAACGGGCGCGCGCGGCGCTGGTGGCCGCGCTCGCCGATGTGGATTACGTGATCGTCTTCGACGAATTGGACGTCAACTCGTTGCTGCGCGAATTTCAGCCGGACGTTCACGCGAAGGGAACCGATTACACCGCCGAAACGGTTCCGGAGCGCGAGCTCGCCGCTCTGCTGGGAATCCGCGTGGCCATCGTCGGCGATCCCAAGCAGCATTCCACTCGCGATCTCCTTGCGCGCCTACGGCAGCGCAACGATGGCTGATCCGCGTTTTCTTCTGATCCGGCTTGGTTCGCTCGGAGACATCGTGCACGCGCTTCCCGCGGCTTCGGCTCTGCGCGACGCGTTTCCCGGGGCCCGCATCGATTGGGCGGTCGAGCCGCGGTGGACGAGGCTTCTGGAAGGGAATCCGGACATCAGCGAAGTCATTTCCGTGGATCGCAAGAGCGCCGGTGGAATTGCTGGTACGGTCCGCAAGCTGCGTTCGGCAAAGTACACCTGCGCGATTGATTTCCAAGCGCTCTATAAATCGGCAATTCTTGGGTATGCGTCCGGGGCGGCTCGCCGCGTAGGATTTCAAAGCAGCTATGCGCGCGAAGGGCTGGCAGTCCTTTTCTACACCGATCAGCTGAACCCTCGCGGGCCGCACAAGGTGGATCATAACCTCACACTTGTGGAGCACGTTGGCGCGAGAAAGTCTGCAGCGCGCTTTCCCCTGGCGATTCGTCCCGAGGATGATGAACGCGTCGATTGCGAATTGGCGGCGCACAAATTACAGGAATATTTCGTGCTGAATCCCGGGGGCGGATGGCGATCGAAATGTTGGCCTGCGGAGCGCTATGGCGAGTTACACCGGAAGTTGGCCGCGCGTTTCGGCCCGCGCGGGGTGGTCAGTTTTGGTCCAGGCGAGCAGCTTTTGGCGCAGAGAGTGATGGAAGCGGCAGGGAATTCAGCACCCGTTGCAATATCGCTTGGTCTGGGGCCGCTGATGTCCCTTTTGAAGCGGGCAAAATTCGTGGTTTCCGCCGACACCGGGCCCCTGCACCTGGCCTCTGCGGTGGGAACACCTGTTGTGGGACTCTTCGGACCCACCGATCCATCGCGCAATGGGCCGTACGCGCCGCAGGATATTTGGATTCGCAATCCTCGAGGATGCGAAACCACCTATCGCCGGGGCAAGGACTATGCGTCCTCGATGCTTTCGATCACCGTCGATCAGGTGTTTGACGCGGTTCTGCGCCGTCTGGAGCGCTCGTGAGCCAGCAGCGGAACTTCTGGATGCGCTGGCGGGTGCGGGTAGGCTACCCCGTAGCCATTGTCTATTGGGTGCTCGCGGCTCCCACGCCCCGCTTTATCTTGTGGGGAGGAATCGTTGCTGCGCTGGGCTTGATCATTCGCGGTGCTGCCTCGGGGCATCTGCGGAAGTACGAGCAACTCGTGACGGACGGGCCTTACGCTCACACGCGGAACCCGCTCTATCTTGGCAGCGCATTTCTCGCCGCGGGTTTCAGTATTGCCGGGCATTCCTGGTGGGCGGGGGCGATCGTCGGGGCCTACTTCGCAATTTTCTACTATGCGGTGATGCGGAACGAGGAAAACGATCTCCGGGCGCGTTACGGCCAATTATTCGAAGAGTACGCCGGGCGCGTGCCCCTGTTCTTCCCACGGCTAACGAGCTCAAATGCAGACACGATTCCCGCTGCTGCGGGGGAATCGGCGAGATTCTCCTGGGCGCAATACCGGAAAAATCGGGAATACCAGGCGCTCATCGGGGCGCTTGCAGGTCTGGGAATTCTCTGCTTGAGGATGTGGATCCGGGCGCGGTTTGGACATTGAAGAGGCCATGCCTTTTCCGTTGGCTTCGCCAATTGGCCTCTACCTCGTGCTTCGACTATGATTAACTCCAAGAGCGGGGTGCGAAATAGACTGCGAAACAGGCGGCAAGCGGCTGCCGACAGGAGTGTGGTTCGATGGTGGAAAAGAATTCCGACAATTATCTGGTGAAGGTTTTTGAAGCGGCTACTTCCTCGGAGGCGATGGTGGTTCGAGGCTTGCTGCAGAGCGCCGGCATTTCCGCGCCCGATTTCCAGGGGGCCGAGCCTTTTCCGATGAATGAGCCTCCGGAGGGTTCGCACGATGCGGAAGTTTGGGTGCCCGAATCGCAGGCGGAAGATGCCCGACGCATCCTTTCGAGCTATTCAAAACCTCCCACTGCCACAGAGTAGCTTTTTTCGTTTCCATTGCTTCTGAAGCCGGAAGTGACTACCTGGAATTTTCTTCGGTGAATGTGCTGACGGAAAGTTTTTGGCCGTCGGTGAGCGCCCTGACGGCTCCGTCGCGATCAGTCCGCAAAAACCGCACCCCTGCCCCGGTGTAGCGTTGGACGATATTCTCCGCCGGTTGCCCGAAAGGGTTTGCTTCGCCGACCGAAACAACGGCCACGCTTGGGGCTACCGCGGCTAAGAACGCCTCTGTCGAGGATGTTTTGCTTCCATGGTGGGGCACTTTGAGGAAATCCGCCGCGAGGGCTGCGCGGCTGCCGACGAGTTCGTCTTCGGAGCGCTGTTGGGCGTCTCCCCCGGCAGCAGAAAGTGGAGACGGCCATCGCCGATGCGCAGGACAAGAGAATCGTCATTGGAAGCCTCGTTGACAGGGCCCACGTCTCGGGGCCACAAGAATTCGCCGCTGACGCCGGTCCAATCGAAGTTTGATCCTGAGGTCTTGTGCGCGATTTTTACGCCGCGCTTTTCCGCTTCCGCGAGCAACGCTTTGAAAGCAGGCGTTTCCTCATCGCGGCCGATCCACAATTCGCGGACGCGGAAATTATCGAGGACGCTGTACAGGCCGTCCAGGTGATCGTGATGCGCGTGGGTGAGGGCGACCACATCGATTTGTTTGAGCCCCCGCGACCATAGATAGGGAGACACGACCTCTTCGCCCACATCTGAACCGGAGTGATATCCGCCAATTCGCTCCGACCCGGCCAGGCCGCCGCCATCGATGAGCATTGTGCGGCCATCCGGGAAGGCCACGAAGATCGAATCGCCCTGTCCGACGTCGAGCACGCTCACTTCCAGTTTCCCGCGCGTGAGATCCGGCGCGAAGGGATGGGTTGCGACAAGAAACGTGAGTGCGACGAGCACGGCCGCGGGAATCCACTCGGACGCAGCGAGGGGATGCGAAGGCTGTTTCCGTGCGGCCCGGCTTACACGCTGGGCGGCGATAGAGCGAGCCGCGGCGGCCACTGTAATTAACACGATAAAGAAACAAATGGTGAGCCAAAGAGGCGGTCCGGGAATGCGGTAGGAAGCTTGCGGAATGCCGCTGAACCATTCCGCGGTCGCAAGCAGCAACCCTGCACAATACCCCAGAGCTGTTGCGAGAAGCATCGCGAGCCTGGCCCACACGAAGGTCGCGCCAAGTGTGACGAATCCCAGAGGGACGATGATCCCCGTTAGCACGACGGCGGGAATGTTGCTGATGGATCCAATCAGGCTGACACGGTGAAAATCCTGGGCCAGCACCGGAACCATCCCCCACTGGATTACCAGCGAAAGGAGAACGATTTCCCAAAGTCGCAAACCGAGGCGTAAAGGAGCTGTGAGCAGCAGATCTGCGTGAGGGGCCGGTCTCAACGGCGATCGCGACCCAAGCCACTGGATCGCGGCGCGCAGCTCGATCCGGAATTGCGCGATCTTGGGCGGATGCACGCCGTCGCGAGTCACGTCGGCGAGGTGGCGAAGGCCGGCCCTGTAAGGCGCGCTGGTACGCTCTATCCAAGGCAGCGCGATGGCCGCAATCACTCCCGCAGCCAGGAAGGAAAGCTGAAAACTTGAATCGCTTAGCGTGGATGGCTTCCAGATGAGCATGCCAAGCGCGGCGAGTGCGACGATGTTGAGCAGGTCAATGCGGCGAAAAAGGGGACGAGCGCACAGATAAAATGCGGCCATCAACGCGGCGCGCACAATCGGCGGACGATCCTGAACCACGCCTACGTAGGATACCAGCACGGCTAAAGTCAACAGGCTAGTGAGGGCAATCGAAAGGTGCAAGCGGCGGCAGAGCCAGAATAGAAAAACTACCAGTGCGCCGACGTGCAGTCCGGCAACGACCAGCACGTGATAGGCCGCTATCTTCTGAAACGCGGTGACGGTGTCGGATTCGACGAAGCTGCGGTCGCCGAGAAGCATGGCTCGAAGCACGGCGGCGCGCTGAGGTTGTCCCGGGAAGAGTGCATCGAGACGCGAGAGCAGATCGCCCCGGAGCCTGGCGAAATGCTGCAAAAGCGTTGGAGGAGGGCGATCGATCGGCTGTAAAAGCTCGCCGGTTCGCAGCGAGCCGGTCAAATCAATCGATTGCAGCGCGAGGTAACCGTGAAGGTCGAATGCACCTGGATCGAGGAAATTGCGCGGGGGGCGCGCGCGCAGGAGAGCCTCGACGCGATCCCCGGCTCGCAGATCATCGGGCGCTGCGGTTGTTCGAGGGCCATTATAGAGATTCGCGCGCAGGCCGCCTCTCACTGGAAGCGAGGTGCCTGACGCTTCCACTTCCTCCAGGTCGATTTCGTAGCGCGTTCCCCAGGGGAAAGCGATGGGATTCTCGCGCAAGCGGCCGCGCCACCGCAGGGGTTCGTTGGTGTCCAGTTGACCGCCAGCGATCAATCGCGATATGTGATTTGCCGGAAGGGCCGCACGTTCGATACTCAGCGCGGTGCCTCCCAGCGCGAACCACGCGAGAAGGGCGAAAGTGGCACCAGGAATTGTGTGGTGGTGCAATGCGAGTATAACGCCGGCGGCGATCGCTATAGCAGTCGCAGCGATCCAGATTCTCAGCGGTAGGTGACAGTGGCCGGCCAGCGCGACTCCGGCTGCGAAGGCCGACGCCATCCATACCGCTGGAATCTTCATATGCGGCGCTTGAGCCGGACCACCGCCTCCATGTGAAATGTCTGGGGGAACAGATCGAACAGGTGTACTTCGGAGATGTCGTATCCGGCTTCACGGAATCCCATGAGGTCGCGGGCTAACGTCGGAGGCTCGCAGGAGACGTAGGTAATTCGCGGCGGTGCGATTCGGGCGAGCCTTCTGACCGTGTCCGGCTCCAGTCCTGCGCGCGGAGGGTCGAGAACGATCAAATCCGGCTTCTCTTTGTACCGTTCGAGAAAACGGTCGACATCGGCAGTGCGAACCTCGATGGAGCCGCCCGACCGGACATTTGCTTCGAGATCGCGCGTGGCCGCCGGATTGGATTCAACGGCCACGACGCGCTCGAACCGCCGTGCCAGGGGAATCGAGAAGAGCCCCACGCCTGCGAAGAGATCGAGAGCCAGGCGTCCGTTTTCTTCGCGCTCGCACACTTCGCGCGCGAGATCGTTTACGAGAAAACGGTTCACCTGGAAGAAAGAAAAGTGCCCGACGCGATACTTCGAACCTTCCGCTTCATATTCGAGGAACCCGGGACCGAACAACTCCATGCGTTCGCGGGTCGGATCAAAAAACAGAACGCTTTCGATCTCAGGGACAACGCCTCGAACTTTTTCGGCAAGTTCAGCAGCACGCGAGGGGAAGCCCGCGAAAGTCAGGGTCAGAAGAAGTTTCGAATCGTCCGCGTTTGAAAACGCCTCAACCTCGCGGAGGGTGCGCGGAAAAATACCCGCAGCAAGGGCCTCACGCAGCGAGAGAAGCGTTTTCAGGAGCACGGGAGCGACGATGGAGCAATCTGAAACGGCGCAAAGCGCCGTCGAGTTAGCCTGGAAATAGCCGATTTCGAGCTTTGCGTCACCCTTTGCGGCGCCGTTCGATTCCGCAGCGCTCCTGGCGTCCTCAGTCTTGTCCGCGTCTGCGCTTTTGATAGGGCGCACTTTCCACTGGGCGCGGTTGCGATAGGCCCAGGGCGGTGACGCGTGCGCTGCGATCTCTCCCGGCCAATCGATGCGGCCCAGACGCCGCAGCGTCTCGCGAAGGATTTCGGTTTTGAATTTGAGCTGTGCCTCATAGGGCGCGTGCTGATAGTCGCAGCCGCCGCAGATTCCAAAATGCGGACATGGCGGAGTGACGCGCTCCGGCGAAACGGTGAGCACCTTGTTGAGCCGCGCGCGCACGAATTTCTTTTTCTGCTCAACGGGTGCGGCGTCGGCTTGTTCGCCGGGCAGCACGAACGGCACGAATACCGTGGAGCCTTCGTGGTGCGCGAGGCCTTCGCCGCCGTAAATCAATTTTTCGATGGTTACGATCATGAAGGGTTTAGTTCTCCGGGCGCGGACAGATTGCGCTCAGATGACAGTACTACACACTACGTTAGATAAAAAAAGCTGAGCCTGGGCACCCCGAAATGCTCGAACAATCTTTTTTGAGTGTATTGCCGCTCGAGCTGCGCCAATTGCTCCGCAGACATCTTACGCCTGTACGGGGCGAGGGAGCGATCCATTTCGCGGCGGATCGCGAGCATCGCTTCTTCGTCCACGTCAGCGGAGAGAGCTGCGGACAGTTTGTCTTCGAGAACGGTCACGCGGCGTTCTAGGTCTTCGAGATCGAGAGCGTCGGGCGAGTCGATGAGCGGGAGTAATTCTTCCAGCTTTTTCGCCGCCTCCTCCAACCGGTCACCGAGCGCGGCGCGGCTGGCTTTCTGCTTCTCCGACGCGGCGCACAACCTGGACGTGTTGCGTTCGAGATATTTTCGCAGCTCGATGCGCGAAAAAGGCTCGGGTGCGGGGCCTGTGCGCTTGAGTTCGGGACCGGTTCCAGCGGCGGCTTCCTGGGCCTCCGCGGCGGCGTCGAGAACCGCATCGACGCAGTAGGCGAGGGTTTTCAGTTGACGCCCGCCCGCCGCTCGCTTGGAGCGGGTCCAGCTTTCGAATGCGCGGT
>Ga0182015_10007488_pt1 | contig 10631 bp, 8 predicted proteins | sample 712P3MmetaG_FD_120478 | JGI IMG/M metagenome (GOLD analysis project Ga0182015, IMG submission 120478) | Permafrost microbial communities from Stordalen Mire, Sweden - 712P3M metaG | ecosystem: Environmental > Terrestrial > Soil > Wetlands > Permafrost | place: Sweden: Stordalen | collected... | reverse complement strand
GATTCTTCAGGACGGGATTAACGACTGCCCAGGCGGCTTCAACCGCATTCTCACGCGTGAAGAGCGCTCCATCGCCAATCATGGCGTCGCCCAGGAGCCGCTCATAAGGAGCTTCCTCACCCGGCTGTTCTTCGCAGAGGTAGAGCTCTCGTTGTTCTCCGATGAAATCCTTCCCGGCGATCTTCACGCGAGCGGCGAGGGCGATGGCCGAGTCGGGCGACAGCCGAAAGCGTAGATAATTGGATGGGCCGGTCGCCGGCGATGAATCGGCGAAGAGCCTCTGCGGCGAGGGCTTCAGCTCCACCACGACCTCGGTTGCGGTTTCAGACAGATACTTACCGGAACGCAGGTACCAGGGCACTCCCTCCCAGCGCCATGAGTCAATAAAAAGACGCAAGGCGCAGAAGGTTGCGACGCCGGAGTTTTTCGCCACGTCTTTCTCCTGCCGGTAGCCATCGTACTGACCACGGACCACGTCGTTGGGCTTCAGAGGGCGCATGGCCTGAAAGACCTTCGCTTTCTCGCTGTGCACGGCTCCAAAATCTCTGGTAGCAGGCGGCTCCATCGCAAGCAGAGCGACGATCTGGAAGAGGTGGTTCTGAATGACATCGCGCAGACAGCCGGCGGTTTCGTAAAACGCGCCGCGGCCCTTCACGCCGAAGGTTTCGGATAGGGTGACCTGGACGCTTGCGACATAATTGCGGTTCCAGATCGGCTCCAGGAACGAATTGGCGAAGCGGAAATAAAGGATATTCATGATCGCTTCCTTTCCGAGGAAGTGATCGATCCGGAAGATGGAGTCTTCCGGGAACACTGAGCGGGCAACCCGGTTGAGCTCCCGTGCGGAGGCCAAGTCGCGGCCGAAGGGCTTTTCGACGATGACGCGGGCGTGCTCGGCCAGGCCTGCTTCGCCAAGTCCCTTGATCACTGTTTCGAAGAGCGAGGGTGGGATAGCGAGATAGTGTGCTGGACGTCTGGCGCTGCCCAGTTCTTTCTTAATCGCCGCGAAGGTGTTCGAATCTTTGTAATCGCCACTAACATACCTGAACAGCGACAAAAGAGACTGGAGGGCGCGTTTGTTATCGATTCCCCCCGATCGCTCTATGCTGTCCGTCACGCGCTTGTGCAGACGATCGAGGCTCCACTTCGGGAAGGCGACGCCGATGACCGGCGTGGTGAGAGTGCCTCGTTTCACCATGGCGTACAGCGCCGGGAAGATCATCTTGTGGGCCAGATCGCCCGTCACGCCGAAGAGCACCAGCGCGTCTGAATGGGAAGATGCCATCAGGCGGCAACTTTCCCGGAGGCGGCCTTTTCCTTATGGCCGCCGAATTCGTAGCGCAAAGCAGACAGCAGTTTGTCGGCAAAGTCGTCGTCGCCGCGGGAGCTGAATCGCTCATAGAGCGCGGCGCTGAGCACAGGCGCCGGAACAGATTCGTCGATGGCCGCTCTGATCGTCCAGCGCCCTTCCCCGGAGTCTGACACGCGGCCGGCAAACTTCGCGAGGTCGGGACTCGCGAGCAGCGACGTGGCAGCCAGATCCAGGAGCCACGATGCGATAACGCTGCCCCGGCGCCAGACCTCGGCAACGTCGGCCAGGTTCAGGTCATATTTGTAGTGTTCGGGATCGCGTAAGGGCGTAGTCTCGGCATCGACGGCGCTCTTTTGCTTGCCTGCGTTGGCGTGGTGCAGAATATTCAGGCCTTCCGCATAAGAGGCCATCATGCCGTACTCGATCCCGTTGTGAACCATTTTGACAAAGTGGCCTGCGCCGCTGGGGCCGCAGTGGAGGTAACCGTGTTCTGCGGTGCCTCCCACCTTTTCGCGGCCCGGCGTGCGTGGTGCCTCCTCGATGCCTGGAGCGAGGGCAGAGAAGATGGGTTCAAGGCGCCGAACGACGGTGCCATCGCCGCCGATCATCAGGCAGTAGCCGCGCGCTGAACCCCAGACTCCGCCGCTGGTCCCCACGTCGACATAGTGAATACCCTTCGGCTTCAGGTCGGCAGCGCGGCGGATATCATCGTGATAGTAAGAATTGCCACCGTCGATGATTACATCGTCGCGTTCGAGGAGCGGGACGAGGGTCTTCAGCGTCAGATCGACGACGGCGGCGGGCAGCATCATCCAGATGGCGCGAGGCTTCTTCAATTTATTTGCGAAGTCTTCGAGCGCGGTCGCGCCGACTGCGCCCTCCTTACTAAGTGCCTGCACGGCTTCCCGCGTGGTGTCGTAAACAACACAATGGTGGCCGGCGCGCTGAAGACGCAGCACCATATTGGATCCCATCCTGCCCAGTCCGATCATGCCCAGTTCCATGTGGTTTTCCTTTCGACCCTGTTCGGTTGTTCGAGCGCTCATACTTCCGCGTGCTCCGCCAATGACATTCGGCGGTTGCCGAAGTGAGCAGCCGGAAAAGTCTGGACGAACTCCCAGACGAGCACCCCTCCAATGATTGCTTCCCCTCCCACAGAAGATATCCTTTTTCCTCTGGGATGCTTAGGCGAATGGAGAACACATCATGGATGAGGCTGGCGCGGACACAGGGAACTTTGGTCGCGCCAACCGATGCTTCAACGCCGACGAATCGACAAGATGGGCGTTGACCAGGCTTATACCGCCTTCGCATCCCGCAGAAGCTTACCTCGGCGTTCCTCGTATTCCGCGCTTGTGACCTCACCCGCGGCATACCGCTTTTGCAGGAGTTGCAGAGGCGTTTGCAAGTCCCGGTAGGTAGTCCAGTTGCTTCGCCTTACAGGGATCATGAATGAGAAGAACAACATCCACAGGATGACCCAGAAAATCCACCAATATGCATGCATCCCGAACCAGTAAAAGTGGTACATAGACACCTCCCGATGTTGTTACGCAATACTGCACAACTCGAACTCACTGATCCGGCCTGAAGTGTCGGCGCACTCTATGCCCGACCTGCCAACCGCGCCCCCCAACTCAATCCGGCTGGAAGAAATTACTGTCTGACAGATAAAACCGAAAAGCCGATACATCTGCCGAAAGAAATGAGCCGTTATCCAGCGGGTGGAAGCCTCAGAGTTTGGGCGAATCTATGGGGCTCTTCCTTACAAGCTTTAGTGTTTCATCCTGCAATCCGGCGCGCTGGTCAATCGAATACATCTGCCGGCGCATCATCGGATGGCAAATCGTTTGTTACAGGTTGCAGTGCTTTCATCGATCGCCAGCAGTCCCTTGCCGTCAGCTACTATCTTCGCCGCTGTTTCCGCGACTGTCTGCGTATTCATTGGGCGCGGCTCCATTTCCAGTTCAGGATCTCGGGCATGTCCTGGCCGTGAGCGTCGATGTAGTGTTTGTGTTCGATCAGTTTGTCCTGCATCTGCTGCTTCAGATAGGCTCCCCTGGAACCGAGATTCGGTACCCGATCCACCACGTCCTGTACCAGGTGGAAGCGGTCCAGGTCGTTCTGCACCCTCATGTCGAAGGGGGTCGTGATCGTGCCCTCTTCCTTGTAGCCACGCACGTGCAGATTGCGGTTAGTGCGGGCATAGGTCAGCCGATGGATGAGCCATGGATACCCGTGAAATCCAAAGATGATGTGTTTGTCCTTTGTAAAGAGCGAATCGTAATCCAGCTCAGTCAACCCGTGGGGATGCTCTGTGCTGGGCTGCAGCTTCATCAGATCGACGACATTGACCACACGCATTTTCAGTTCGGGCAGATGTTCGCGAAGGACGGAGACGGCAGCAAGAATCTCCAGGGTGGGCGTGTCTCCGCAGCAGGCCATCACTACGTCGGGCTCGCTGTCCTGGTCATTGCTGGCCCATTGCCAGATCCCGACACCTTCCGTGCAATGCACGACCGCCTGATCCATCGTCAACCATTGGGGAAGGGCGTGCTTTCCCGCGACCACTACGTTGACGTAATTCCTACTGCGCAGGCAGTGATCGAAAACGGATAAAAGACAGTTGGCGTCCGCCGGAAGGTAACAGCGCACGATATCGGCCTTCTTATTGATGACGTGGTCGAGGAAGCCGGGATCCTGGTGGGTGAAACCGTTGTGGTCCTGCTGCCAGACATGGGAGGCCAGCAGATAGTTCAGCGAAGAGATATCGCGTCGCCACGGAAGTTCACGGCATACCTTCAGCCACTTCGCATGCTGGCTGAACATCGAGTCGATGATGCGAATGAAGGCTTCATAGCTGTTGAACAGTCCGTGCCTTCCGGTCAGGAGATACCCTTCCAGCCAACCCTCGCACTGGTTTTCACTCAACATCGAATCCAGAACGCGGCCGGCCGGCGCGAGGAACTCATCGTTGCCGAATTCGCGCGCATCCCACTGGCGATTGGTTACCTCGAAGACTGCCTGAAGCAGATTCGAGACGGTTTCATCCGGGCCGAAGACACGGAAGTTGCGCTTGTCCTGATTCAACCTGGCAACATCGCGCAGGAAGGAACCCAGCACGAGCGTGTCTTCTACCTGCACTGCACCCGGCGAGGTCACCTTGACCGCGTGGTCGTGGAAGTCGGGCATGTGCAGATCGTGCAGAAGAATACCGCCGTTAGCGTGTGGATTGGCGCCCATGCGGCGGATGCCCTGCGGAGCCAACTCAGCCAGTTCCTGGATGAGTCTCCCATTCTTGTCGAACAATTCCTCGGGTTTGTAGCTCTTCATCCAGTTTTCAAGGAGCTTGACGTGATCGGGATGCTCGGTATCGACCAGAAGCGGCACCTGGTGGGCTCGAAATGTCCCCTCGATCTGCAAGCCGTCGACGACCTTCGGTCCCGTCCAGCCCTTGGGCGACTTCAGGACGATCATTGGCCAGCGCGGCCGAGTCGTATCATCGTTACTGCGTGCATTACTTTGAATCCGATGGATGTCCTCGATGGCAGTGTCGAGGGTGGCAGCCATGAGTTCGTGCATCTCCTCCGGCTCATCCCCTTCCACAAAGTAAGGCGTCCAGCCACAGCCCCTCAGGAATTGATCCAGTTCATGATGCTCGATGCGGGCGAGTACGGTTGGATTGCTGATCTTATAGCCATTCAGGTGCAGGATCGGCAGCACCGCTCCATCGGTCTTTGGGTCGAGAAATTTGTTGGAATGCCACGAGGTCGCCAATGACGCCGTTTCTGCCTCACCGTCGCCAATCACACAGGCGACAATCAGATCGGAATTGTCGAACACCGCACCAAAGGCATGGCTCAGCGAGTAACCCAACTCGCCGCCTTCGTGAATCGATCCAGGGGTCGTCGGCGCCACATGGCTGGAGATCCCACCGGGAAATGAGAACTGTTTGAACAGTTCTTTGAGTCCTGCTTCGTCCTGGGTGACGTTGGGATAAACCTCGCTCCAGGTGCCTTCGAGGTAGACGTTGCCCACAATCGCCGGGCCCCCGTGGCCAGGGCCTGCGACGTAGAACATATTCAGGTCGTACTTCCTGATGGCCCGGTTCAGATGAACGTAGATGAAGTTCTGACCTGGAGTCGTACCCCAATGGGAGACCACCAGCGGCTTCACATGCTCCAGCTCCAGCGGCTCCTTCAGCAGCGGATTGTCATAGAGGTATATCTGGCCCACCGACACATAGTTGGCAGCGCGCCAGTAAGCGTCCATTTTGCGCAGTAGCTCTGGAGTGAGCGTGTGACTGTCCTTAACGGACTCTTCTCTGCCTAACGCTTCGGGCGTCTCGTGGAGCAATTCCGCGGTGCTGAAAATGTCGGTTGGCATGGTTTGATTCCCCCTTTGTTCCCATGGGGTGAAGAGGTCCGGGTTGAACCGGACAGTGGCTAACAACGAACCTGCTCACTAGCGGGGCCCTAATTCGTTCCATGGGCGCACGTATTTATGCCCAACGATAGCGTCGCATCCGCAACAGCGATAAGCTGTTCCCTTTTGATCATGTTTGACTGATCCCCGACGATCCACTTCTAACCCGTTGCCCGTTTGTGAAAATCAGGTGAACGGGCAACCTCGATGGTGCTTTGGATCCCTGGATGAAGTTGCGCAGTCGTCGTGGTGCGTTGCTGTCTTGCAGCCATCCCATTTTTCCAAGCGAATGGCCTGACTCCTTATTGGTGAGCAATACTGCACAGCGTCGTCCTGCTCGCGAGGACATACTTGATACGACGCGCGCAGATGACCTCCGTCGTCGCGATCCGCTCGCAGACAGGAGAAACCCATCGTGTCCCCATTTTCGACGACGACAGAGTCCAAGCCTGTATCGAAGCAGGATTCTCAGCCTGAGGCAAAGATCGCCTCGAAGACTTCAGACAAGGACGGGACGAAGCCCGATTCCAAAGCTCAGGCCAAAGTAGACTTGAACCCTGACGCAAAGCCTAAGTCCGGGGACGACTTAAAGTCCATCCCGATGGCAGATCTTCTGCAAGAGCTAGGGTCTTCTCCCGACGGCCTTAGCCAGGCCGAGGTTCAGAAGCGGCTGACCCAATACGGCCGGAATGAGATCGCGGAAAAGAAGACCAACGAGTTCCTGAAGTTCCTCACTTATTTCTGGGGCCCGATTCCGTGGATGATCGAAGTGGCAGTCATCTTGTCCGGAGTTGTGCGGCACTGGATGGATTTTGGCATTATCGTTTTCCTCCTGTTTTCGAATGCTGTCGTGGGGTTCTGGGAAGAGCATCAGGCGGGCAACGCCATTGCCGCTCTGAAAGCCAGGCTGGCCATCAAGGCGAAAGCCAAACGAGATGGCAAGTGGCTGAATCCTAAAGCGAGCGAACTGGTCCCTGGCGATGTCATCCGGCTGCGTTTGGGCGACATTGTGCCCGCGGATGCGCGCCTGCTGGAAGGCGACTCGATCGAAGTGGATCAGTCCGCTCTGACTGGAGAATCTTTGCCGGTCACCGCCAAGCCCGGCGGAGCGGTGTTTTCAGGCTCGATCGTTCGTCAAGGCGAAATCGACGCCATGGTCTATGCCACCGGCGCGGACACTTACTTCGGCAAGACCGCGCAACTGGTGCAGGAGGCTCACACCGTCAGCCATTTCCAGCGCGCCGTATTGAAGATCGGCGACTACCTGATCGTCCTGGCGGTGGCTCTGGTGGTGTTGATCCTGGTTGTCGCGCTCTTCCGCGGCGATCCTGTTCTGACCACACTGGAGTTTTGCCTCGTGCTTCTGGTAGCCGCGATTCCGGTGGCCATGCCCACAGTGCTGTCCGTGACGATGGCCGTGGGTGCGCGCCTGCTCGCGAAAAAAGAAGCGATCGTGACGCGGTTGCCGGCCATCGAAGAGCTGGCCGGCGTCGACGTGCTGTGCTCAGACAAGACCGGGACCCTGACCCAGAACAAGCTGACGCTGGGCGATCCTTTCAGCGTGAACAACATCCCCGGCGATCAGGTGATTCTCTGGGCCGCACTCGCTTCGCGCGCGGAGGACAAGGACACCATCGATTTGGCGGTGATCGGCGGCGTGAAGGACGACAAAGCGCTGAAAAGTTATCAGGTCTCGCACTTCCAGCCATTCGACCCCGTGCATAAGCGTACCGAAGCCACCGTCAAAGGCCCGGGCGGAAAGCAGTTTTTCGTAGCCAAGGGAGCACCACAGGTCATTCTGCAAATGTCGACGAATGCAGGAGCAGTCAAGCCGGCCGTCGAGAAAGCTGTGAATGAATTTGCCGGCCGCGGCTTCCGCTCCCTGGGCGTGGCCCGCGCGGACGAGGAAGGCAAGTGGCAGTTTGCTGGCGTGCTCCCGCTCTTCGATCCGCCGCGCGAGCAAGCCAAAGCCACTATCGCCAGCGCCCGGCAAATGGGTGTAGACGTCAAGATGGTCACCGGCGACCAGATTGCAATCGCACGCGAAACTTCGAAGCAACTGGGGTTGGGCACGAATATTCTGGATGCCAGCGCGCTCGGCGACACCAAACACCACGAGAGCGCGCAAATGGCTGAGACCATCGAGAAAGCCGACGGCTTCGCGCAGGTTTTCCCCGAGCACAAGTTCCACATCGTAGATGTCCTGCAGCAGCGAGGCCACATCGTCGGCATGACCGGCGATGGGGTCAACGACGCTCCCGCGCTGAAGAAAGCGGACTGCGGGATCGCCGTTTCCGGCGCCACGGATGCGGCCCGCGCCGCGGCCTCTATCGTGCTGCTGGCTTCAGGGCTGTCGGTGATCGTCGACGCCATCAAAGAGAGTCGCCGCATATTTCAGCGGATGAACAGCTACGCCATCTACCGCATCGCGGAGACGCTGCGCGTCCTGTTCTTCATGACCCTGGCGATCCTGGTCTTCAATTTCTACCCGGTGACCGCCGTCATGATTGTCATGATCGCGTTGCTCAACGACGGAGCCATCCTTTCGATCGCCTACGACAACGTCCAGTACAAGGACAAGCCCGAAGCCTGGAACATGCGGCTCGTGCTGGCAATCTCCACGGTGCTGGGAGTCATCGGAGTTGTCGCTGCGTTCGGTCTGTTCTATCTCGGAGAGCGCGTCTTCCATCTCGACCGACTGCACATTCAGACTCTCATGTACCTGAAGCTCTCGGTGGCCGGACATCTCACCATTTTCCTCACACGCACCCGTGGTCCGTTCTGGTCCATACGCCCCGCGCGGATCCTGTGGATCGCGGTTCTGGGCACGCAAACCATAGCGACTTTGATCGCGGTCTATGGTTTGTTTATGGCACCCCTTGGATGGAAGTGGGCAGGCTTCGTTTGGGCCTATGCATTGGCCTGGTTCCTCATAAATGATCGGGTGAAGCTGCTCGCATATCGGATCTTCGATCCATCCAAGCCCTCGTTGCTGGCAAAGAAGCCGCCGGTAGATCTCACTCAGCAGATCGCTGCACGGGCTTATGAACTGTACCAGCAGCGACTCCAGGGCGAGACCCAACAGGACCAGGACTGGCTCGAGGCTGAGCGAGAGACGCGGGGCAGTCCGGCTGTACATCCGAAGGTTGCGTAAACGCCTACGGGATCGAAAAGGAGACGATGAAACTCAATGCGAATGATTTCCGTGTCCATTCCGGAAAGAAGGTGAAACTCAGCAAGTGGCCGACGAGGGTGGAACCATTCTGCCCGTCAGAGGTCGAGTATGACGACCTTCTCACAAAATATGTAGCGAAGTTGAGTTCCCTGCAGCAGCTTCATTGCGCGTCGCATCGCTATGCATTGCTTCTGATCTTTCAGGGAATGGACGGCGCAGGCAAAGACGGCGCCATCCGCCACGTGATGTCCGGCGTCAACCCGGAAGGATGCGAGGTGTTCAGCTTCAAGCAGCCGAGCGCCGAAGAACTGGACCACGATTTTCTGTGGCGCGCGACCTGCCGCCTTCCTGAACGCGGACGGATCGGAATCTTCAACCGTTCCTATTACGAAGACGTGCTGGTGGTTCGAGTGCATCCCGCGCTACTCCGCACCCAGGGACTCCCGAAAGAGTTTTGCGACGAGAAAACCGTATGGGAAGGCCGCTATCGTTCCATCGCAGATCTGGAGGGACATCTGCACCGCAACGGAACGCGGATCGTCAAGATATTTCTCCACCTTTCGCAGGAGGAGCAGCGAAAGCGTTTTTTGGCGCGCATCGATGAGCCGGACAAGAACTGGAAATTCAGCCTCGCCGACATTCACGAGCGAAAATACTGGAAGGATTACGTGAAGGCCTATGAGGCATGCCTGCACGCGACAAGCACCCACCACGCACCCTGGTACATCGTTCCTGCCGATGACAAAGAGAACGCCAGGCTGATCGTCTCCCGCATTCTGCTCGACGCGCTCGAAGATCTCAAAATGGCATGGCCCAAAACCACCCCGAAGCGACGTGCGGAATTGCAGTCCATCCGGAAGCATCTGGCAGCATAGGACCGAGCAGATTCCAGGCGTCCATGGGAAGCTGCCCAGATTCTGTTGCAACGGGGACTGGTCTCTGTCTCGAGTAGCAGCTTGCGAGCGGACGGGGCCAGCTTTTAGACCGTGCTAGGGTCCGATGGTGCCGTTCGGATTTGCCCTGCCACCTCTGTGGAAGCGGTGATGAACCATCGCATGGGCGAGCGCAAAGAGAATGACAACCAGAACGACAATCCAAATGAATGCTCCAATTCCTGGCTTGGGTGGCTTTCTTCCTGTACCGGAGGCCTCATTCGAATCGATAGTCATCATCGTCTCCCTGATGAATAGCTATGCGATGAATGGCTAAACCGCGCACTCTGGTGCAACGCTCGCCAGTTGTGAATCATACTGTCGCTTTCGGCGGATTCATATCTCCTCCTGCAGGCAGCACCTCCGGCAGAATCAGACGCGCGACGCCGATCCGATTGTCGGCCATGCCGTAGTAGACATCGAAGCGATCCGGTAATCCGAGGTCGTCGCGGCGATCGATGCCGGTGGGAAACACGACGTTGGCGATCATTCCGTGGCATTCCGCCGGCAGCTCCGGTTTCAGTACCGGCTCCGCCGAGCGATAGCGGATCACTTGCGGATGTTTCTCTGTCAGCACCATGACCCCTGCGGAATAGCACAGTTGGTGTACGTCGCTGTTCGGCTTCGCCAGGTCACTCACGCCGTGATACAGGATGAGCCACCCATGACGGGTAAGGACAGGAGGAGTTCCCGCTCCGATTTTGAGCCGCTCCCAGGGGGAAACCGGAGTTGCGAGGCGGTGATGAGAGGTGAACCGCCCGAGACGATCTGGATTCTGATGCTCCAG
>Ga0182015_10007487_pt1 | contig 10631 bp, 11 predicted proteins | sample 712P3MmetaG_FD_120478 | JGI IMG/M metagenome (GOLD analysis project Ga0182015, IMG submission 120478) | Permafrost microbial communities from Stordalen Mire, Sweden - 712P3M metaG | ecosystem: Environmental > Terrestrial > Soil > Wetlands > Permafrost | place: Sweden: Stordalen | collected... | reverse complement strand
CGGGCAATGAACTTCCGTAGCATGATCTGGATGAAAGGATCACAATCCCCGCATTCAGGCGCTTTTGCAATCCCCCATTACGCCGGAGGCTGTCGGACTGCTCCCCTGCTTTGCCCAAGGAAAGAGATCGAATATGCGTCATCGCCTCTCTGCCGGGGGGTCCCGGGGCCCGGATTATCGCTTGGCAGCGTTTTCCAGCTCCCCATGATGGCAGCTCCGGCTCCCCTGAATGAATCCCGACACACAATGGCTCGTCAGGCTTGGCATCGAGCAGGGACTTTTCACCCGGACCCAGGCGGTGAGCGCGAGGGTGAGGCTCGGGGGCCGCTCCGGCATGGTGGACTTTGCGCAGAAGCTGATCGACGATGACATCGTCACGGACGTCGAGGCCCTCGAGAAGCTGGCGGGCCAGGCCGCGCTGAGCGCCAAGAAGGGCGCCCCCCCGAGCGACCCGTTCGTCGCCGCCGACGACCTGGTCGCGGACAACATCCCGGTGCCAGAGAAGAAGGCGGTCGCCGGGCCGGTGCCCGCGTTCGCGTTCGAGGACATCGAGACCTACAATGACAGGGAGCTCGGCAAGGAGCTCCAGGAGCTCCTCGGGGACTGCATACGCTACGGGGCCAGCGACCTTCACCTGTGCACGGGAAGGCAACCCTTCGTCAGGAAGGACCGCGCCATCTCCTTCATCAGCGCGCACAGGCTGACGCCGAACGAGGCGCTGCGCATCAACACGTCGCTCCTGTCCCCGGAGCAGAAGAAGACGTACATCGCCAGGCACGACCTGGACTACGCGCTGGCGGTTGGCTCCGTGGAGCGCTACCGCGTGAACCTCATGTTCCACAAGGAGGGCTCGGCGGGCTCGTACCGGATGGTTCCGAAGGAGATCAAGACGATGCCCGAGCTCGGGTTCGCGTCGCACCTGGACACCCTCAAGAAGCTCCTGAGCTACCACAACGGCCTCGTCCTCATCACGGGCCCGGTCGGCTCCGGCAAGACGACTACCCTGGCCTCCATGGTCGCCTACCTCAACGAGACCCGCAAGGACCACATCATCACGGTCGAGGACCCGATCGAGGTGGTCCAGAAGGGCAAGGGCTGCAACGTCACGCAGCGCCAGGTCGGCGACCACACGGCCACCTTCTTCTCGGCGCTGAAGGGCGCGCTCCGCGAGGATCCCGACATCATCGTGATCGGCGAGCTGCGCGACCTGGAGACGATCGAGATGGCGGTCAGCGCCGCCGAGACCGGCCACCTTGTCATCGGCACCATGCACACGAGCGACGCCGCGACCACGCTGAACCGCCTCCTCGACGTCTTCCCCGCGGCGCAGCAGACGCAGATCCGCGCCAGCGTCGCCGAGAGCCTGCGCGGCATCGTCTGCCAGCGGCTCCTGCCCTCCCCGAGCGGCGGCCTCGTGATGGCGTGCGAGATCATGGTCAACAACATGGCCATCCAGAACCTCGTCAGGGACGGGAAGACGACCGGTCTCAGGAATTCCATGGAGACCGGCGTCCGCGAGGGGATGTGCCTGATGGACAACGTGGTCTTCGGGCTCTGGCAGGAGGGCAAGGTCTCCAAGGAGACGGCGCTCGAGAACGTGTCGAACCGCGTGCTCCGCGCGAGGATCATCTGACGCCATGGCCGAGATAGACCTCCTTCTGCGCTCGATGGTCGACAAGGGTGGCTCGGACCTGCACCTCATGGTCGGGATGCCCCCCAAGGCGCGCATCTCGGGCTCGATACAGCCGATCGGCGACAAGCCGGTCGACGCCGCGACCATGGAGCGGCTGCTGAAGGAGCTCGTCCCCGAGAGGCGGTGGCAGGACTACCTCGAGCGCCACGACCTCGACTTCGCCCACGAGATCGAGGGGTTCGCCCGTTTCCGCGGGAACTTCCTCTACAACCACTGGGGGCAGGCGGCGGTGTTTCGCCAGATCCCGGCGAAGATCCTCTCCTTCGACGAGCTGAACCTGCCCGAGGCGATCAAGAAGCTCTGCCACCTGAAGGAGGGGCTGGTCGTCGTCACGGGGCCGACCGGCAGCGGCAAGTCGACGACCCTCGCGGCGATGATCGACTACATCAACACGAACCTGAGCCGGCACATCATCACGATCGAGGACCCGATCGAGTTCGTGCACCCGGTGAAGAAGAGCGTCATCGTGCACCGCGAGGTCGGCGAGCACACCGATACCTTCGCCTCGGCGCTCAAGGGCGCGATGCGGCACGACCCGGACATCCTCCTCGTCGGCGAGATGCGCGAGCTGGAGACGATCAAGCTCGCGCTCAGCTGCGCCTCCATGGGCATGCTGGTCTTCGGGACCCTGCACACGAACAACGCCCCGAAGACGGTGGACAGGATCATCAACGCCTTCCCGGCGGACGACCAGAACCAGGTGCGCGTCATGCTCGCCGGCTGCCTCTCCGGCATCGTGGCGCAGCTCCTCTGCAGGCGAAACCCCAAGGGCCGCGTCGCCGTCCATGAGATCCTCCTCCAGCACGAGGCGCTTGCCAACACCGTCCGCAGCGGCCAGATCGCCAACATCCGCCAGATCATAGAGAGCGGCGGCGCGGAGGGGATGGTGCTGATGGACACGAGCCTCATGAACCGGGTGAAGGACGGGACGATCGACGCCAGGGAGGCCTACATGAAGGCGGCCAACAAGGCCGCCTTTGCCGGGCTCCTCAAGCCCGGCGAGCTCGAGGCCGACGGCCACTAGGATCGGTCCGGTTGAAAACGGCCGCACACGGCTCGCAACCGTTTTCACATGAAATGCGTCAACACGCTTTCAATGATTGGCAACACTTGCGCATGGGCCAAACCACACGCTCCCAGGGAATCTCCTTCACCCACGAAATGTGGGCTCGGATCGAGGCGCGCTACCGCGACCTGAAATTCGGCAGAAGCCAGTACTTCCAGATGCTGGTCGAGTGGGACCTGCGCTTCCTGCCCGAGATACACGCCCACAAGTCCGACGGGAAATGGCACCTCTATCCCGAGCACGGGTCGGCCCCCTTCGGGAAGGAGCTGGCGGCGGCCGAGGATCCCGCCAATGACCCGCGGCCGGCGGCGCCGAAGGCGCGGCGCAGGCGCCGCTGAACCGCCATTAAACGGTTGCCGCCGGGGGTTTTATGGGCGGCGATGGTGGGGTGAGCCTGCCTCCCCCGAACGAAGCCATCCAGGAGCTCGCGTCCGTCCTCGGCGACGACGCGACACGCGAGATCGTGAGGCTCTTCCTGCACGACTTCCCGAGCTCGGTCAGGAGGCTCGGCGCCTGCGACCGCGACGAGCAGATCCGGATCGCGCACGGCCTGAAGAGCAGCGCGCTGCACATGGGCGCCCTGGCGCTCTCGGGACGGCTGGCGGAGATCGAGGACCGCCTGGCGCTGCCCGGCGGGACGCTGCTCGCCGGCGAGCTCGGGCCGGCCATCGCCGACTTCGGGGCGGTCGCACCGGCCCTCAGGAAGTACGCGGAGGCCTGACGGCGGCGCGTCAGGACTTGACGATCCCCGACTGGACGCACCAGCGCACGAGGCTCGCGACCTCCTTCACATTGATCTTGTCCATGATGTTCGCGCGGTGCTTCTCGACTGTCCGCACGCTCAGGTCGAGCCTGTCGGCAATCTCCTTGGAGGAATAGCCCTCGGCGACGAGGCGGGCCACCTCGAGCTCGCGCCCGGAGAGCATCTGGACCGCGTTGACCGAGGTCGTCTGCGGGCCCGTCTTCACGGACGGCTCCACCTTCGGCTGCTGGTTCGGGCCGGTGGTGGCCTTCGGCGGGATGTGGGCCGCGAAGAACATGCCGCCGGCGACGACCGACTCTATCGCCTGCAGGACGTAGTTGAGCGGCGCGCTCTTGTCCACGAACCCGTGGACGCCCTGGGAGATGAGCCGGGCCGGCAGGTCGCCGTCCGGATGCCCCGTCAGGACGAGGATCCTCGTGTTCGGGAGCTTGGCCCTCACCTCGCGGACCACCTCGAGGCCATGCATTCCGGGCAGGTACAGGTCCACGATCAGGAGCCCCGGCGGGTCCTTCAGGCAGAAATCGAGGCCGGACTTCCCGTCCTTGAACGCGCCCGAGACCACCAGCCCGCGCACACGGCTGAGCGCGGATCCCAGCATCTGGCGAAATACGACCTCATCGTCGATAATGACCGTACGTATAGGCACCTTGAATAAAAGGTTAACAGACCCGCGACGCGGGTGCAAGTTCAAGTCGGCCAAAACGGATTGTGCCGCAACGGGGACCTGATAGGTTCCCGGGCGTGAACAGCTTCTCGCTCCTGGCGCCCATCTTCCTGATCTTCGAGCTCTGGCAGCTGATCATGGGCGAGCGCTACGTCGGCATCAAGCAGATCGCACGGGGGGCCGACCCGCGGGAGATGGGGCCGGACGAGGTGATCTCGTGCCTCTGGACCTCCTCCATCCTCCTCTACAGCTTCTGGATGGTGGCCCTCCTGGCGACCCCGGACGTCCGGGGCTACGGGATCCTCCTCCTGGCGGTGACGGCGGTGGGCTACTCGATCCGCAGGAACTGCGGCCTGAAGTGGATCCTGGTCACCCTGACCTTCGAGGGGGCCTTCCGGGTGTCCATCCTCTCCTTCCTCTCGGTCGCGGCCTGGAGCCACCGCTAGGCGGCCATGGCCTTCCGGGAGCTCGAGCGGCCCTCCCCCAACAGGGGCCCGGCGGCCCACGAGCGCCTGGGGGTCCTCTTCCACCACAGCGGGCTCGGCTTCGACGAGACGATCAGGCGGATGACGGACCCGGCCAGCCAGGTCAGCTACCATGTCCTGATCGGCGCCGACGGGACCCGGTGCGCGCTCGTCCCCGAGACGCAGGTCGCCTGGCATGCCGGGGCGTCGCGCTTCCTCGGCCGCGACCGGTGCAACGACTTCCTGCTCGGGGTCGCCTTCGCCGGGGACACCTACAGGGCGCGGCTCACGGACGGCCAGATTGCCTCCGCCCTGGGGTGGCTGGAGGCCCGCTGGGAGCCCCTCGGCTGGGACCCCGGCCGGATCACGGACCACCGGCAGGCCTCGCCGGGTCGCAAGAACGACCTGAACCCGGTCGAATGGGACCGGCTGGCGGCGGCAATCTCGGGACATTTCCGGGGGGACGGACGGTGAGGCTCGTTTACGTGTTGAAAACCCCCGCTCCCCGCCGCACAAAAACTCAGCCGCCGCCCCCATGAACCTCCCCAGCGACACCCCGAGGCTGCCAAAGTTGATCTTCCTGCTCGGCGAGGCGGCGCTCCTCCTGACGGCGTGGTTCATCTGGGACGGCTCCGCCCACCCGACGACGGGGACGCCGCTGATCGTCGTCGTCTGCTGCGTCGCCCTGGGCGCCATCATCGGCGTCATCCCCTTCGTGACCGACTACGCCCGCCGCCAGGACGAGGCCCTCGACAACCGCCAGCGCTCGCTCCACGCGCTCTCCGTGACCGTGGCCGCCGCCGCCGAGCAGGTCTCGATCGCCGCGACGGGGCTCCAGGGGATCGCCGAGGCCGCGCAGGACAACTTCAGCAAGTCGGAGCGCCTCTCGAAGCAGATCCAGGAGAAGGTGGCGGAGCTGGACACGCGCCTTGCCGGGATGAAGAAGGACGACGGCGAGTCCGCGGCGAAGCTCGAGGCCGTCGCCAGGAAGATCGGGAAGGCCGCCGCCGAGTTCGAGTCGGCCGTCGCCCGGGCGGCCGACGCCGCAAGGTCCGTCCCCGCCGCGCCGATTCACTTCCCCGAGGTGCCGCCCGTGATCGCGAGCAGGATTGCCGAGGTGAGGCCCGCCGTCGCCACCTCGATCCACCCCTTTGGGGCCCGGGTCCCCGCCGAGAAGGCGGGGGCGGCCGAGGCTCCCGCGGCGGCCGAGCCGGCGCCGGTCCCGAATTCGGAGCCGGTCGCGGCGCCCGCGCCCCGGAAGCGCAGCCCGAGGAAGCCCCCCCAGGCGACCGCGGAGGCCCCCCCGGCACCGGACCTCCTCCTTGAGCCGACGGCCCCCGACGAGGCGGTCTCCCCGCAGCCGGCGCCCGAGGTCCCGGAACCCGCGGTCTCCGCGGACGGGGCCACCCGCCTCGTCGTCACAGCCTACATCGGGATCGGCAACCGCCTCTTCATCCGCGGCGAGGGCCCGGGCCTCAGCTGGGAGAGGGGCGTCCCCCTCACCTTCGTCTCGATCGGGAAATGGCGCTGGGACACGAACGACGCCTCCGAGGCCGTCCGGTTCAGGCTCTACAAGAACGACGAGATCGAATGCACCGCCCTGGGCGAGCGCACGGTCGAGCCGGGCGCCCAGCAGGACCTCACCGCTTCTTTCTAGCGGCAGGCGGCGCCTTGTGCGCCTCCTGCCTCAGCCTCTCGAGCTCGGGGACCACGACCCTCTGGTAGCACTCCGGGCAGACCGAGTGGCTGATCTCGGTCCCGGTCCTCTCGTTGATGTAGCTCTCGATCTGCTGCCAGTAGTTCTGGTCGTCCCTGATCTTCTTGCAGTAGGAGCACATCGGCATCATCTCCTCCAGCCGGTGGACCTGGGTCGTGTATTTGAGGATCCGCTCGGCCACGCGCAGCCGCATCCAGAGCGCCGACATGTCGATCGGCTTGGTCAGGAAGTCGTCCACGCCCGCCTCCGCCGCCGCCCGCCGGTTGTGGGCGGAGCCGCCCGTGCCGGTGAGGAGGATGAAGTAGACGTAGTCCTGGCCCTCCTGGGCGCGGAACCTCTTGCAGAGCTTGAGCCCGTCCAGCTTCGGCATCTGCCAGTCGCTGACGGCGACGCGCGGCTTTTCGCTGAGCCACGCCGTCCATGCCTCCTCGCCGTCCCGGGCCTCGATCACTTCGTGGCCCAGGCGCTCCAGCGAGCGCCGCAGGATGGACCGGGCCATGGTGTCGTCTTCAACCGCGAGGACCTTCATAGGGATCGGGCATGTTAACCCATTTGGGCGGTTATGTAAACAATCGGAATCGCGCGCGCGCACTACCCCTGCGCGCCGGTTTGGCCCAATGCCTTGCGCAAGTCGCCGGGCGTCCGCGCAGGCGCCCGGCAGACGAATTCCTCGCAGACATACGCAGTCGGCGCCTTGTCCTTCCCGCCCATCGTGGCGAGCCAGGGCGAGCGGGCCGAGAACCACGCCCGGGCGCCCGGCGCGTCGAGGGCGATCAGCGTCCGGCGGGGCCCGAGGCGCCCGCGGACGACCGCGGCGAGCTCCGCGAATTCCCCCGAGCGCGGGTCGCCCGTCAGGACCACGTGGCGCGGCGGCTCGAGCGCCGACTCGAAGGCGCACAGGAGCTGGGGCAGCGCGTGGGGCGCCTCCTCCCACCTCCCGCGGAAGGCGGCGATCGCGCGCCGCCCGCGCTCGCGGAGCAGGTCGTCACCCGTGAAGGACGACAGGCGGAACAGGTTCAGCGCGGCGACCGAGGTCGCCGCGGGCTCCGCGCCGTCATAGTCCTCCTTGAGCCGGACGACGACATCCGCGGCGCCGGCCGCGGAATTGAAGTAGCCGCCCTTCGCGGGATCCCAGAAGAGGGCGTCCATGACCTCCTGGAGCCCCTCCGCGCGCCCGAGCCACCGCGTGTCGAAGGTCGCCCCGTAGAGGTCGAGCCATGCCTGCACGAGGAAGGCGCAGTCCTCCGCGAAACCCGGGCCGGAGCCCGAGCCGCGCCGCCACGACCGGCGCGGGACGCCGCCCGGGATGTCGAGGAGCTCGCGCTCGGCGAACTCGGCGGCGCGGAGAGCCGCAGCCAGGTACGCCGGCCTGCGGTCGTCCAGCGACTCGGCCGGCGTGACCGAGGCCTGCGCCAGCGCCGAGATCATGAGGCCGTTCCAGCCCGCGACCACCTTGTCGTCCAGGTGGGGGCGCCTGCGCCGGGACCGGGCGGCATGGAGGCGGGCGAGGCAGGAGACGAGGAGGTCGCTCGCCGCCTGCGGCTCCATCCCGGAGAGACCCGCCGTCTCCGCGAGCGGCCGCACCTGGGCCAGTATGTTCCTGCCGGTGAACTCCCCCTGGGGGTCGCGCTCCCGGGGCACGTTCCCGTCCGGCTTCATCCCGAAGTGGGACGCCGCGAACGCGGCGTCGGCCCCGAGCGCGTCGCGGGCCTCCCCGAGCGTCCACACATAGAAGGCCCCCTCGACGCTCTCGTGGGCGCCCTCGCGCTCCGAGTCGGCGTCCTCCGCCGAGTAGAACCCGCCCGCGGGATCCGTCAGGTCCCTGAGGACGTACTCGAGGATGTCGCGCGCCAGCCATGCGTGCCTCTCGTCCCCCGACGCCTGCCAGGCCTCGAGGGCGCACGTCGCCAGCTGCGCCTGGTCGTAGAGCATCTTCTCGAAGTGGGGGACGAACCACTCGCCGTCGACCGAGTACCGGTGGAAGCCGCCGCCCACGTGGTCGTGGATCCCGCCCCTCGCCATGCCCCCGAGCGTCCCTGCGACCATCCCGGCCGCCTCGACGCCCGCCTCGGTTGCCAGGCCCTGGAGGGCCGCGCAGCGCAGGAGGAACGAGAGGTTCGCGGGCCTTGGGAACTTGGGCGCCCCGCCGAAGCCGCCGCTTCGGGGGTCAAAGCTCTCGGCGTAGTACTGGTAGGCCTTCTCGAACGCCGCGCCGGCCGCGTCGGCGAAGGACTTGACCGCCCCCGCTGCGGGGACCGCGCGCTCCCCGGCCCGCTCCCTCAGGGTCCCGACTACCCGCTCGGCCTCCTCGACGAGACGGGCCCTGTCCTCCCTCCACCCTCGCGCGATCGCGCGCAGGATGGTCGGGAAGCCTGCCCTCCCCTGGCGGTCCTCCGGCGGGAAGTAGGTGCCGGCGTAGAACGGCTTGAGGTCGGGGGTCAGCCAGACGCTGAGCGGCCAGCCCCCCTGGCCCGTCAGCGCCTGGAGATAGGCCATGTAGACCCGGTCGACGTCGGGCCGCTCCTCCCGGTCCAGCTTGATGGCGACGAAATGCTCGTTCAGGACCGCGGCGATGGCGCCATTCTCGAATGACTCGTGCGCCATCACGTGGCACCAGTGGCAGGTGGAATAGCCTATCGAGAGGAATATCGGCCGGTCCTTTGCCCGCGCCAGGTCGAACGCCTCCTGCCCCCACGGGAACCAGTCCACGGGGTTGCCCGCGTGCTGCAGGAGATACGGCGACGACGCGGTCGCGAGCCGGTTCGCCATCGCCTATTCCCCGAGGACCCAGGCGAAGATGAGGGGGGCGACGATGGTCGCGTCCGACTCGACGATGAACTTCGGCGTGGAGGCCCCGAGCTTGCCCCAGGTTATCTTCTCGTTCGGCACCGCGCCCGAGTAGCTGCCGTAGCTGGTCGTCGAGTCGCTCACCTGGCAGAAATAGCCCCAGAGGGGGACGCCGGTCCGCTGCATGTCCTGGTGGAGCATCGGGACGACGCAGATCGGGAAATCCCCGGCGATCCCGCCGCCGACCTGGAAGAAGCCGATCGAGCCCTCGCCGCTCCGGAGCTTCCTCGCCGTCCTCCCGTACCACCCGGCGAGCTCCGCCATGTACTCTATCCCCGAGCGCACGGTGTGGACGTTGCGCACGGTCCCGGACATGACGTGCGCGGCGAAGATGTTCCCGAGTGTCGAGTCCTCCCATCCCGGGACGATGATCGGCAGGTTCCTCTCGCAGGCCGCCAGGAGCCAGGAGTTCCTCGGGTCGATCTGGTGCCACTTGTCGAGCTTCCCGCCCCGCAGGATCCTGTACATGAACTCGTGCGGGAAATGGCTCTCGCCCGCGGCGTCGGCCGCGACCCACTCCTCGAGGACGACCTTCTCGATCCGGCGCATGGCCTCCATCTCGGGGATGCAGGTGTCCGTCACGCGGTTCATGTGCCTCCCGAGAAGGGCCAGCTCGTCCTGCGCCGTCAGCTGCCGGTAGTCCGGCACCCGCTCGTAGTAGTCGTGCGCCACCAGGTTGAACACGTCCTCCTCGAGGTTCGCCCCCGTGCAGACGATGGCGTGCACCTTGTCCCGGCGGATCATCTCCGCCAGCGAGATGCCGAGCTCCGCCGTCGACATGGCCCCGGCGAGCGTCACCAGCATCTTGCCGCCCGCCTTGACATGGGCGTCGTACGCCTTCGCGGCGTCGAGAAGGGAGGCGGAATTGAAGTGCCGGAAGTGGCGGGCCAGGAACTTGGACACCGGGCCCTTCGCGCGCGCTAGGGCCGCGTTAAGGACTTCCGGGGGCTTACTTCTGGACTTGGCGCTCATGGCAGTTGGTTGGCGTAGGGTGAGGCCCGACGCGCCGCGTGGCCACCTAAAATGGGCCGCGGTGGATACCCATTCCGATGCCGCGGGAATCCGTCGCCTGCCCTCCTTTCGTCGCCGCCCGATCAAGCGCGGTCAAGTTTGCATGACGGGGTTGACCGGCGGCGGTTTTTGCAGCCCATTCGGTCCATGACGGGGTGGTCCTGCATGATCGGCCGGCGGACGCACCAATTCGGCACGCTGCGCGAATTGATGGGGCGGGCGACTCCGCTGCGCTCGGGCGACGAGCTGGCGGGAGTCGCCGCCCGGTCCGCAGAGGAGCGCGCCGCGGCGCAGCTTTGCCTGGCCGACGTCCCGCTCGCGCGCTTCCTTTCGGACCCGCTCATCCCCTACGAGGAGGACTCCGTCACGCGCCTGATCGTCGACACCCATGCGCCCGAGGCCTTCG
>Ga0182015_10007486_pt1 | contig 10632 bp, 10 predicted proteins | sample 712P3MmetaG_FD_120478 | JGI IMG/M metagenome (GOLD analysis project Ga0182015, IMG submission 120478) | Permafrost microbial communities from Stordalen Mire, Sweden - 712P3M metaG | ecosystem: Environmental > Terrestrial > Soil > Wetlands > Permafrost | place: Sweden: Stordalen | collected... | reverse complement strand
GCCGCCGTTCGTGACCACGGCGACGGGGATGGATGCGTTGACGCATAACCTGGAGGCGTATCTGGCGAAGAATTTTCACCCGATGTGTGAAGGGATCGCATTAGAGGGTATTGACCTGATCAACGGCGCGCTGGCACAGGCCGTGCACCGGCCTGACCTGGAATCGAGGAGCCGGATGCTGCTCGGGTCGCTGATGGGGGCGGTAGCTTTTCAGAAGGGGCTGGGTGTGGTGCATTCGTTGGCGCATCCACTGTCTTCGCTGCTGGATACGCATCATGGGTTGGCGAATGCCGTGAATCTGCCGTACGGGATGCGGTTCAATATCGGCGGTAGTGAGGAGAAATTCCGGCGGATCGCGCAGGTGATGGGGTTACCGCTAGAACCGAGCGGAGCGAAGGTTCCGAACGAGGGCGGGCGAGGGACGACGCCCGACCGAAGTTCTGGTGAGGCGGTGGTAGAGCGGTTGTTTGCCTTCAACGGGGAGGTAGGGCTGCCGACGCGGTTGCGCGAGATCGGAGTTCGTGAGGAGCATATTGAGACGCTGGCGGATCTGGCGATTGCGGATTTTGCGCATCCTAACAATCCGAAGCCGGTGAGCAGAGAAGATTTTAAAAAATTATACCTGGAGGCGATATGAGGATAGGGTTAACCGATACGGGTACGGAGTGGAAGCATCAGAACTATGTTCGATGGATTGTTGGGGCCGATCGGGTAGAGGTGGTGCGGCTTTCGGCGGCGCTCCGGAATTTAAATGAGGTCGTAGGTTGTGATGGGCTGGTATTATCGGGCGGGATTGATATCGATCCTTCGCTGTATGGGGGCGCCCTGGAGTATAAGCGGTCGCCTTTATCGGGTTGGGAGAAAGATCGTGACCTGTTCGAGCAGGCCGTGCTGCGGATGGCGTGGGAGCGGGAGTTGCCGGTGCTGGGGGTATGCCGCGGGCTGCAGCTGATCAATATTACTTTGAAAGGAGACCTGGTGCAGGATCTCGGGATTGCGGGGGATGGGATGCATGAGGCGAATGCGGGGATAGATAAGCAGCATGGGGTGCGGATCGAAGGAGATAGTCTGTTGGCGGCGGTGACGGGGGAGCTTCGCGGGGAGGTCAACAGTGCGCATCATCAGGCGGTCGGGCTTTTGGGTGTCGGGTTAAAGGTAAACTGCTATGCGGAGGATGGAACGATCGAGGGGATCGAGTGGGCGGAGCCTGCGGGTAGGCCGTTTCTGCTGGCGGTGCAGTGGCATCCGGAGCGGATGTTGGTGAATGGGTTTGAGGATGAGTTTCTTTATGGGGCGATAAGAGATCGGTTTGTGGGAAAGGTGAAGATGGCACGGGGGGTGCGGTAATAGGTGGAAATTATTTGCTGAGACAGGATCTTGCCGTTGACCTGAAGAAACAATTACAGGCGTTGACGCCGAAAGAAATGGAATTCCTGAGGCTTGTATGCACAGAATGGACGTACAAGGAAATAGCCGATCGGATGTTTATTAGCCCCAGGACAGTGGATATCTACAGGGATCAATTGTTTGAAAAGTTGGGCGTGCGAACCCGGGTGGGATTGGCAATGTATGCACTTAGAAATAAGATAGTGCATGGTGATTTTTCGGGCGCTGGCCAGGAAAACGATTCGGCCATTGACAAAGAGAGGGCGATTTCAATTCCAAAATCAGCGCTTGATGGGCCGGATAAAAATTAAGGATATGGAAGGTGATGAAGCAGATCTGCTGACGCTCTTTCAGAAGAGCGGCTGCAGCTTGGCCGGTTATCTGAAAATAGACGACCAGAAAAAAATCCCGGTTACGTGGTTATGGATAACTCTTGCCGCATTCTTTATCCTGGCCTGCTGTGTATGGAATTCCGTTTTCAGTCCTGAGTGGGAAAGGGTTGCCATTCTCGGCTTATTTCTACTGTCTTTTCTACTCATTTTGCTTATCCATTTCAATTGCAGGAATTGGCATTTGACGATTATTGTGGGGTTAGGGGTGCTTATTATTTTGTCAATCGCCATCAACCTGTATTCGCCAGGCGAAGTAACCCGAAAAATAGGAAAAGTGGTTGAAAAGAAATTGGAGAACCAGTAGATAGGGATCAGAAGAGCGTCCGGTTTACGCAATTTGCAAATTGCGCATTAGAGACTACAGATTATGGCTTAGTGACCAATTGTTTGGGCAAGCCGGCTGCATTGAGGTAAGCCTTGGCTTTTTTGGCTTTTTTAACAAAAAAAGGATGAGTTTCATAGTTGCCGACATTCGCGGTCACTATCGCTCCCGTCTTCTTAGAGGGCTTTTTTTGATCCTTTTTTTCTTTTGAAGGCATAGAGCAAATTTACGAAAAAATATCAACCGGCCGAAGAGCGGCAACGGAAATCATCAAAAATCGAGCTAAAAGTAAAAAGACGCCTTGCGGCGTCCGATAAATGCTTCATAATTAGGCCCTTTCTTAAAGTGCTCCCATCGACCGTTTCTTCGACCGAATACCTCAAAAATTTGCCCAATTTCCTCCCAATTCTTATTAATGCCCATTTGATACCAGCGCGTTCGGGAGGCTGTAGTTCCCTGGATGAAAATGGCAGCTTCAGGAATCTTGGCGGTGAAATCGTAAATGATCCCAGCAACAGTTGCAAGCACCTTTTCCCCATCGCCATTGTTGGTCGCCACATCATCACTAATATCCCCCGTAGTTTCATCCAGATCACCAAAACCAAAGTTGTATAGATTGGTCCCAACCGATGAAAACCGGGCTATTTTTTTAATCGTGCCTTTTGGCCCTTCGCTTTCAAATTCGAAGTCAAAAAAGTCCGGATTGGCATAATATGGATACCGCTCTAAATTCATGAGGGGCAAATTTATGAACATTCGTTGTGGCGAATAAAACAAAAAAATAATGGACGTCAGCGCAGGCGATGCGTTTTCAAAATTTGAGAGACAAGATTGAAGGGGGCGGCAAGGTGTTTTGTGGATGACTACGGCGCAAAGTTGGTTATATTTGCCCAAGCAAATTTAAAAAGTTCGCTTTATGCAGGTCATCAATCCGGCCACGGAAGAAATTATCGGAGAGGTCGCGGAGGATACGGAGGCAGAGGTTCAGGAGAAGTACCGGCTTGTGAAGGCCGGGCAACCGTTGTGGGCGGCGTTGCCGGTTGAGGAAAGACTTGGGTGTATTGCGCGGTTCTGGGAATTGCTGGATAAGGAGAAGGCAGTACTGGCGGATACGCTGACGAGCGAAACGGGCAAGCCGCTGCAGCAGTCGTATAATGAACTGAATGGGGCGCGGAGCCGGATCCGTTATTTCCTGGACCATTCGGCCAGATGGCTGGCGGAGGAGTGGGTGGTAACGGAGGGGGCTACGCGTGAGAAGATCGGCTATGAGCCGCTGGGGATTATCGCCAATATCTCCGCCTGGAACTATCCTTACCTGGTGGGGGTGAATGTCTTTATCCCGGCGCTGATCGGCGGGAACGGGGTTTTGTATAAACCTTCCGAATACTCGACCTTAACGGGGCTGCATATCCGCCGATTGTTGCATGAGGCAGGCGTCCCTCACAATGTCTTCCAACTGGTCGCAGGGAAGGGAAAGGCGGGGGAATGGCTGCTGGGGCTGCCGTTGAACGGGTATTTCTTTACCGGCAGTTATCGGACGGGGCGGCTGATTGCGGAGAAGGTGGCGTCGAAGCTGGTGCCTTGTCAGCTGGAGCTTGGGGGTAAGGACCCTTTGTATGTCATGGATGACGTCGAAGATATCGATAAAGTGGCCGGGGCGGCGTTGGAGGGGGTGGTCTATAACAATGGTCAGAGCTGCTGCGCGGTGGAGCGGATCTATGTGCAGGAGAAGGTCTATGATGCCTTTGTACGGTCCTATTCGGATCAGCTGCGGAAGATGGTGGTGGGTGATCCGCGGGATAAAGCGACGGAGATCGGGCCGTTGAGCCGGCCAGGGCAGCGGGAATTCCTGTTGCAGCAGATCAATGATGCGGTGAGCAAGGGGGCGAGGGTGCTGTATGGTGGGAAGCCGGTCGGCGGCAGGGGTTATTATATGGAGCCGGCGGTACTGGTGGATGTGGACCACGGGATGAAAGTGATGGTGGAGGAATCTTTTGGGCCGGTGGTGGGTATTCAGCGGGTGAAGGATGATGCGGAGGCGGTGGAGCTGATGGCGGATACCGAATATGGGTTGACGGCGGCGGTCTATTCGAAAAGCTATGAGCGGGCGGAGAAGGTGATGCGGCAGTTGAATACGGGCACGGTGTATTGGAATTGCTGTGACCGGGTAAGTGCGACGGTGCCGTGGTCGGGGCGGAAGCATTCGGGGCTCGGGTCCACCCTGTCGTATCAGGGGATCAGGGCTTTCGTCCAGCCAAAGGCTTATCATATAAGGGGTTAACCGGGCCGGTGGGCCGGGGACGGGGAAATTCACAAAAAATCTCACATTCCGGTGTAACCATTCTCCAATTCCGGAGTAATCTATATAGAGAACTTTAATTTCTACTGCCAGTGCCGGAACTTTCTGATGAAAAAATAATGCTTCTTGTACGGGAGGGACAGTTGTCGGAGCTGACAGAGCTGTTCGAGCGGTATCATGTCCCGCTGTACAATTTTTTCTTCCGGTTGACGATGGACGAGGCGCTGAGCGAGGATTTGACTCAAAATCTGTTTTATCGGGTACTTCGCTACCGGCAGAGTTTTGAGCCTGCAAGCGGGAGTTTCCGGTCCTGGGTGTACCGGATGGCGCGCAACGTTCATGCCGATCATTTCCGGCAGAAGCAGCGGGTTCCGGGCGGGATGAGGGGGACAGAGCCGTTCCCGGACGCGGTGTCTGGGAGCGGGGAAGGGGATGAAAGGGTGTCGGGAGGCGCTGATAAAAGGGTGGACCGCGTGGCGGGCGAAGATTTCCCGTATTCCGAAGATCAGTTCAAGCAACTGGATGCGGCGATGGCGAGGCTGACGTCCGACCAGCGGGAAATACTGGTGCTGAGCCGGTATCAGGGTCTGAAATACGATGAGATTTCGAAAATAAAGGACCTGTCGGTCCCTGCGATCAAGGTACAGGTGTACAGGGCCTTGCGACAACTAAGAGCGTTTTATTTCAAACAATGACTATGAACTGCAACGAAGTACAGGCGGTAATGATCGACTATCTGGATCGGGGGGCGGATGCCGAGACGGGCGCGGCGATGCGGGCACACCTGATCAACTGTGAGCAATGCAGGAAGGAGGTGGATCAAATGCGCGAGCTGCTGGCGATGATGGCCGATCAGGAAATGCGGCAGCCGGGGCAAGGTCTGAAGGATAACTTCCAGGTCATGCTGCAATCGGAACTGAATATGGAGACAGCGGATGACTTGCTGCGGCGGCCGAGGGAGGGCAGAGATGAAAAGGTAGGAGTAAAAGGAAGAATCGGGTGGATGTCGGCGGCGGCCTGTATTTTGCTCTTCGGCGGGATATGGATCGGGTCGATGCTGGGATCCCGGAAGGCGTCCAACGTGATGTCAAATGTACCATCGATTGTGCCGGAGCAGCTGAGCGCGATGCAGAAAGAAATCAAAGAGATGAAGGAGGCCATGCTGTTCTCGCTGATCGATAACGAGTCGGCCAGCCAGCGGATCAAGGCCGTTAGCTATGCGGAGGAGATGGCCAATCCGGATCAGCATGTCATCCAGGTGCTGGTGGGCACGCTGAACCATGATAAGAATGTAAATGTCCGGCTGGCCGCCTTGTATTCGCTGGCTTCGTTTGCGGATAGCCGACAGGTCAGGGATTCGCTGGTTACGTCCCTGCCGAAACAAACCGAGCCGCTGATCCAGGTGATGCTGATCAATCTGCTGGCGGAGAAGAGGGATAACCGGGCGATCGCGCCGATCAGGGACATCATTTCAAATAAGAACACGCTGCCGGCGGTAAAAGATGCCGCGCAAAGGAGCCTGAAAACGATGTAGTGCGGCCACGCCGCAGACGATCAACCCATATCAAGTCTGTAAAAAAAACAACATGAATACCATGAAGTATGTCATTCCATTCCTCCTGCTCGTATGTGTCACCGGAAGGCTGAGTGCGCAGGAGTCCAAAGTAACCGTGGAGAACACCAAAAGTGCGCAGGAGTACAAAGTAACCCTGGAGAACACCAAAGACGGCCAGATCGCGCTGGATGATTTTCCCGGCGACTTTTCCGTCGAAGGGTATAGCGGCACTGAGGTCATTATTACGACCGATGGGGGAGATTTCGCTCCCCCGGAACGTGCCAAGGGGCTAAAGCCCGTCTATGGCGGGGGCACGGACAATACGGGTATTGGCCTGTATATGGAAAAGAACGGGAATAAGGTCAGCTTCCGCTGTCTGCTACCCATCCACAAGAGTGCCGTCTACCACCTCAAAGTGCCTGAGAACCTCGCGCTCAAAATTCACCAGGAATGTAACCGGAGCGGCACGACCACGATCCAGAACATGAAGAATGAAGTGGACTACGACGGCTGTTCGGAGGTTAACCTGAAAAATGTCACCGGTCCCCTGGTTGTATCCACGGTCAACGGCGGGGTCAATGTGGTCTTTAGTGAGATCAGTAAGGACAAGCCTATTTCTATCGCTTCGGTCAACGGGGAGGTCGATGTGACTATCCCGTCAAAGGCCGGTGTCGATCTGGAGATGTCCACGGTCAACGGGAATATGTATTCCGACTTCGACCTGCCGCAGGACAGCAAGAATATGCGAAGGGTGGGCGGGAGCTCGGTCCATGCGTCCCTCAATGGCGGTGGAACCGATCTCAAACTGCATGGTGTAAACGGGAATGTCTATCTCCGGAAAGGGCAATAGTAAAGGGGTAAACCAATAAATCTTTCAGATATGAAAAACGGTCTGCTTATCGTGCTGGTAATGGCGGCTGCCGTCACGGCCAGCGCCCAAAAGGTTATCGAGAAGCATATGCCCCTCTCGGCAAACGGCTTTGTCTCGATGAATTTCCAGATCTCGGATTCCATCCGGATCATCATGTGGAACAAGAATGAAGTCTATGTGAAAAGTACGATCGACGTGAACGACAACGCGAACAACGACGACTACAATGAGACGTTTGATGAATCCGCTACTTCGGTCAATATCGTGGGCAAACTGCGTACGCATTTTAATAACTTTCACCGGCGCAAACGGATAGGTGATAGCACCAGTCGTTCGGCTGACAACGCTCATCGTTCGTCCGATGACGATGATAACTGCTGCTGCAACTGTAGTTGCGAAACCAATATCGTCCACGAGGTCTACATCCCGGAGAATACGGATTTTTCCGTGGAGACGATCAATGGCGATATCATCATCTCTGGGAATACGGCCGGGATCAGGGCGAAGAGCATCAGCGGTTATATCGACCTTACGATGGCGCCGGAGAAACCGGCGGCGCTCCGGATGCAAACGATCTCGGGCACCATGTATTCGAATTTCGATTTGGGCGGGATCAACGGCCGGAGCCGGCAAGTGGGTGGTCGTACGGTCGATGCACAATTGAATGGTAGCGGAGGCAAGGCGGTCGACCTGGAGACGATCAGCGGCGATATCTTTTTCCGCAAGCTGGGGTCGTAGATCCCTGGTAAGGAATAAACAAAAAAACACCCCCGCAAGTGGGTATTTTTTATATGTTGAGGTTTTTCAGTGTTGGTTGCCGGTTCCGTTGAGCTGATAGCAGCCGAGATCCGCGCCGGGAGGGGTGACTTCGGTTGCGCCATAGATCGGATCGATCGGCACATTGCTTATGGGAGTGATATTGGTATTTCCCTTGGCAAGGAGCGGGGAGCCGGGCGTCAATCGGAAGTTGAAGTTTCCGACGGCCGTATAGGCGAGGAGCGGCTCGCCCACAACTGGAAGCGGATAGTTCAAGAATTTGGGGTTGTCATATTGCACCACCGGCGTCCCGTCGTAGGCATTCTGCTGCGGATTGGGATAGTAGAAATCTGCGGGCAGGTAGAGTGAAGGGTTGGGGATATCGGTGGGCATGGGTTTGGTGCAGACACCACCCCAGGTGAAGAACTGGTCGGCGATCACCAGGGAGTCCGCCCACTGATAGTTGTTCCCATAGGTAAGGTGCGCGGTATCGGCCACGGGGTTGTTGACGACGCGGTAACCGACCGTGCAATTGATAAAGACGTTGTTGAAGAAAGCGCCTTCCGCACCTTGTTCGTAGTCGATGCCGCCGGCGCGAGTACCGGCCGTGATCTGGGTACCGCCGTTGACGAAGGTACTGTTGTACATCACGATGTTGGTTTGGGGGGCGCCGACGGGCTGACCCTTGTTGGATGCTTTTTGGCCGTTGTAAGCCGTGCCGATGAACAAGTTATAGGCGACGGTTCCTACCGTACCTCCTTTGCTGTTTACGCAGTCGCCGCCGCTGCCGCCGCATTTCTCGAAGGTATTGCGGAATACGTGGATCATTCCGTTCGAGCAGCGGATACAGTCGTCCGTACCACCATAGATCCAGGAATCCTCGATGATGAGGTAGCCGTTAGGGTTCTGGAAGAGGATATTAAAGGAAGTACCGGCGGATTCCTCTACGGCCGGGCCATCGACGTTGCCATAAGCCGCGCCTGCGAAATCGATGTGCGTCCATTTCAGGATGAGCATCTTGCAGGAGGTATCGCACATAAGGCCTTTCCAAAGACCGATATGGGCTGAGTCCTCCGTGATCGGCAGGGCGGGGGTATTGTTCTTGGTGACACCGGGAACGGTGAACACATTGGGCTGCGCCTGTGTCCCGAGGCTGATCAGCGAACCGTGGACGATGATGCCGGAGTTGGGATTGGCGTTGACGGTGACACCAGGCTCGAGGATCAGGGTATCCCCTGCGGGAACGTTGATGGTACAGCCGAGGGTGTAAGTATTCCCGGTGGTCATAACGCCCTTGATCGAGCCGCAAAGCGGGGTGTTGGCGGGAATGGTGCCGCCGGGAGGAGGCGGGGCCGTGTACTCGTAGATATTCTGTTTGTCTTCGGCCCATTTGTTACAGCCGGAGAACGTGGCGCCTAGCAGGAACAAGGCAAGTGCGAGATGGATATGTTTCATAAAGCGATTGTGTTAATGGGTTTAAAATTTATACCGGAAACCACCGAGGAAGCTAAGCCGGTAGTAGTCCTTCTGCGCCACCGTATAATTGCTGCCTGCGTCCTGGAAGGGAACCATATAGCCTGAGGGCAGGCCGGCGTTGACCGTGGTATAGGGGAATTTGATGTATTCCTTGTTGGGTGCGTCGGTCAGGTTGTTGATCTTGGCGAAGAAAACGAAATGGCGGGTGATCCTTTTTTCCAGGGACAGGTCCAACGTTTCGAAAGGTTTTGCCCAGATGTCGAGGCCGTAGTAAGGGGATACCTGTTCGATACGGGTACCGGTGTAGGAGAAGGCCAACTGTACGTCGAGGCCGGACTTCTGATCTTTGTACAGCAGGGAGAGGTTACCGATATGGTCGGCCTGACCTTGCAGGGGCCGGGTTTGATTCTGGTTAAAAGTCTGGATCCCTTCGGTCTGTGTCACGGCGATGACACGCTTGGGTGTCGTCACGCTGGAATGGGTATACGTATAATTCGCATTGATACCGAACTTCCCGAAGAACTTCGTATAGACTGCTTCAGCGCCGTAGTTGGTAACCTGGTTGGAATTCTGCGGCAGGATATAAAGCGAGCTGGGCCCATAGATGTTAGAGACGTAGTATTCGATAGGGTTTTCCAGCTTTTTGTAGAAGACGCCAACGAGGATCTGGTCCGCGAGACCGGGGAAGAGCTCATACCGAAGGTCGAGATTGTCTGCACGCGTATGTTTCACCAAAGGGTTACCCTGGAACGAAAAATCGTTGGTAGAGTTGTCTATATAGGGAACAAGGTCGTGGAAGCTGGGGCGGCTTACGGATTTGAAATAGGACAGCCGGATCGCCTGGTTGTCGGCTAGGTTGTATTTGAGATGTACGCTGGGCAGGACATCGGTATAATGGACCGCAGCGCTGCGCTCGTTGGCGGTCAACGGCATGTCGGAAGTGTAGTCCATTTGCGTATTCTCTACGCGGACTCCGCCTAATACCTGGAGGGCCTTGAATGTCATGAACTTTGCCTGAATAAACCCGGCTCCCACCTTCTCGTGCGCCGTATAGTTACCGAGATTCACTGCCGTGGTAGTACCCTGGCTCTGAGCGGGAGTCTGGAAGTACAGCGGTACGGCCGAAATATTGGTAAAGGGTGTCGAGCCATTGGGGACACTAGCCTGTAAGGCGTAGTCATTTTCGTAGTTGTCGCGGGTCTTGTAACGGTACATGCCGCCGGTCATGAATTCGACATCGCGGTGGAGAATCGTGGGTTTATAGGTCAGGTTACCATAGCCGGCGAGATCCTGGTCTTTGTTGTGCTGCCAGCGATGGGTCACGACATTCGAGGTACCGTTGGGAATATAATTAAAGATGCTGTCGATATTACCCTTGGTGTCGCGATAGACAAATTCATTCCAGTTGTAGGTAGCCTGGTCGGGAAGGTGCTGGGTGGCATCAGAATAAACAGCGCTCCAGTTGACGCCGACGCGATTGCTGACCTGGTGGTCGCCCTGGAGGGTACCGTTGTAGATATCCTGGATCTGCCAGGTAGAACGGTATTCCGGGCTCATCGTGGTTTCCGTGGCGGT
>Ga0182015_10007484_pt1 | contig 10634 bp, 7 predicted proteins | sample 712P3MmetaG_FD_120478 | JGI IMG/M metagenome (GOLD analysis project Ga0182015, IMG submission 120478) | Permafrost microbial communities from Stordalen Mire, Sweden - 712P3M metaG | ecosystem: Environmental > Terrestrial > Soil > Wetlands > Permafrost | place: Sweden: Stordalen | collected... | reverse complement strand
GTCGCTGCACAGCACGCCCTGGAAGACGGCTCCCAGCAGACGGATCAACACTGCGCTGCCGCGGGTGGCCGCCACCGTGTAGACCACGTACCGCGCCGCCACGAAAGCCCACAGGAAGCGCTTCGCGCCATTGGTCCGCCAGCCCGTCTCATCCACGTTCAATACGGGTTCATCCTTCAATTGCCGTTCCAGTTCCTGGCACGGAGCAGCCACCGCCTGACTGGCTTCTTCCCAGCACTTCTGCGTGCTTCCCAAGCTGATCTCGATGCCCAGAACCTGCCCCAGCAGCCCTTCCACCACCCGGCGCGGCATCCGGCACACCACCGTCAGATAGGCGATCAGCGCCGCCAATTGTGGGCCGAAGTGCCCCAAGGCTTCCTCTGGCACCGTCGCCCGCGTGCTCTCGCCGCACTGTGGACAGATTACCCGATGGCACTGATATTCGATGATGCGAGCTTGGATGGGTGGCAACTCGGTCACTGGATGCCGCTGCACCGTGCCGGTGGTCTGCACTTGCTCGATCTCCGCCGGCAGGGCTTGGCCGCAATGCTGGCACTGCTCCGGCAGAAGGGGCCGCATCTCGTCGACTCTTTCGGCTGGTACCAGAGGCCGGTGCACTCCGCGATGGCCGGGCTGTCCACCCGGCTTCCGCCGGCTCTTCTTCCGCCGGCCCCGCTCTCGGGGTTCGCCCGCCAGTCCATCGGAGGAAGGCGGTTTGGAGGAATTCGTGGAGTTCTGCTTATGGAGCGCCAGTTGACGCTCCAAATCCGCGATCTGCTTCTCGGCATCCGCGATCTGCTTCTGCTGCTCAGAGACCTGCTCGGCCAGTCCCTGGATCTGCTGATCCTTATCGGCTAGCTCCTGGCGCAGCCGTTCGATTTCCCGTGACAGATCGTTCGTCTGCTGGTCGCGGTGCCGCGCACTCATCCACCATACAGTAGCCGATCCGGCGCGATTTGTCCAGCAAAATCGACTAGGGTGCCTGAACTGTTACTCCCCACCTTATCACCATCCGTACAAGGGGAAACTTGTAGACATCTGGCATAGCTGTAGCGCACGCGTAGCGCACGAAGGGTGCTTATTAACCGGTCTAATGTTTTGACGGACGCTAACTCCCGATTCCAGAAAGGGTTAGACGCCGTCCGCCGAAATCGTTAGCCGGTTAATAAGCACCCGCGCACGAATGGCGATGGCGAGCCGGTGGCGGGCGACCCGCGGAGGCTCCCTCGGATCGCCTAGCGAGACGAAGCGGTCACGGCGGTTCCTTCGAGTGCGGCTTCCACCCTCGCCAACCGCTCTTCGAGAGAGCGGATGTGCCGTTCCTGCGCCCCGATCTGGTCCTTCTGCGCCGCGATCATGGTGTTCTGCTTCTGCAGTTCGTTCAGCAGCATGGAGTCCAGCACCTGGTACTTTACCGTCTCGATTTGCCCGTCGGCTGTGCGCGCCACCAGATCCGGATAAACCTCGGCGACTTCTTCGGCGATCAGCCCGTACTGCATCGGCTTGGACCCATCGTTGAACTGCTTCTTGTAACGGAAGGTCACTGGACGCAGGCGCATCAACCCGCTGCTCGCGTCCGCCATATCCTGGATGTCATCCTTGTAGCGCCGGGATGACGAGACAGTGCCGAGTTGCCCGCTGCTGTTGACGTAGACAGGGATTCCACTCGTATTGACGCCGTAGATTCCCGCGACAAGAGCGGACGTCTGAGTGCCCTCGGTTCCGATGCGGATGACACCGCTGTCGCCGCCGGAGCCCTGGCTGCCAATGTCGATGTTATTGCTGCCGGCGACGTTGTATCCCGCTTCGTACCCGATGGCGATGTTGTTACTGCCGGTGAAGTTGTTCAGCAAGGCGAGGGTACCGCTGGCCGTGTTGGCGCTCCCGGTGGTGTTGAAGTCCAGCGCGCCGTTACCGGTGGCCGTGTTGTTGGTTCCGGTCGTGTTGAAGATCAGCGCCTGGGCACCGGTGGCCGTATTCGAAGAGCCTGTTGTGTTCAGGGCTAGCGCATCCAGACCGACGGCCGTGTTGCCAGAGCCAGTTGTATTGACATGAAGCGCTCCATCGCCAACAGCCGTGTCTGTGTTCCCGGTCGTGCTGGGCGGCAGGGCCCCTAAGCCGGCGCTGAAGTTGTTTGACGCATTGCTGGGAAATTGAATTACTGGCACGCTGCCGCTCGCCAATATGCTCCCGCCGTCCACCTGCGCGTTGCCATTGACCTCCAGCGTCGCCGCCGGCGCCTGCGTGCCGATGCCCACGTACCCATTCGGCTGAATCCGCATATACTCGATGAATCCATTCGCGTTGTACAGTCCCGTACCCCCCTTGCCAAACCGCAGGGCTTTCGCAGGATCCCAGAAGAATGCCGGACCATAGGTATCGGAAGCGAACAAGGTCATATAGTCGACAGTCTGCGCCACTCCGAGCTGTGCGAAAGGAGAAGTGGCGGTGGGACGGATGTCCATCGATATGCCTGCCGCGGTCGTCCCTACGCCGATGTTGCTGCCGTTCTGATACATCCCGGAGTTGCTCACGTCGCCGGATGTGTCGGTAAACTTGGGGATGTAATTGGTTGTTCCGGTGCTCGTAAAGGCCGGTCGTACGGTCGCCGTTGTCCGGGCCGACACCGCGGCCTCCGGCTGGGCGGGCTGCGCTGCTTCAGACGGCTGCGCAGCGGCTGACAAGCCAGCCAATAGGTAAGCCGACGCGGGCTTTCCCCCCAGCGTGTCGGCATCCCCGGCTTTCAGCGCATACGGCACGCTCACCAGCAATACCCGCGGCAGGTCCACTTCGCCCGGCGCATAGAATTTTACCTGCAGCCAGCGTGCTTCGCCAGCGGCAAATAGCTCCGGCGGCACCCCTCCGTTCTTGGTCGCGCCGAGCAACGCCGTGTAATTGCCGACATCATCCAGCTCGACGTTCTGATCTTCGGTCCACAGGGGCGTACCGCCTTCCTGTTCGCTATATATCGCGAAAGTTGCGCCAATCATCCCCGCGGGCTGGCCCACCGGGGAGTGGAAAGATCCAGCGAAATGCACGAGTTTGGGAACGGCGGTAAGTGTGTTAGCGCTCTGTGTCTGCTGCGCGCTGGCGGCAGCCACGGAGCACAGGAAACAAGCAACGAGTAACCGGCTCTTGAAGAGTGGACGCATGTGACCTCCAGGTCAGCGGCCACTTTATCACACTCGGACCGCTTAACGGGACGAAGCCGTCGCGGCGGTTCCTTCGAGCGCGGCTTCCAGCTTCGCCAACCGCTCTTCGAGAGAACGGATCTGCTCCTTCTGCTTCTGCAACTCGTTCAACAGCATGGAGTCCAGCACCTGGTACTTTACCGTCTCGATTTGCCCGTCGGCAGTGCGCGCCACCAAGTCCGGATAAACCTCCGCGACTTCCTCTGCGATAAGCCCGTATTGGATCGGCTTCGACCCGTCGCTAAACTGCTTCTTGTAGCGAAAGGTGACTGGCCGCAGGCGCATCAACCCGCTGCTGGCGTCCGCCATATCCTGGATGTCTTCCTTGTAGCGCCGGGAGGACGAGACGGTGCCCAGTTGTCCATTGCTATTAATGTAGACTGGGATTCCACTCGTATTGACGCCGTAGATCCCCGCGATGTAAGTGGAGGTCTGGGCGGGTGCGGTTCCAATGCGGATGGCGCCGGACTCACTACTGACACCGGCGTTTACGATGTAAATGTTTTCGCCACCGGAGGTAAGGTTGCCGCCAGCACCGTAACCCAAGGCAGTGTTACCCGTGCCGGCAGTGAGGCTGACATTGTCGAGGGCGCCGAACCCCACCGACGTGTTCGCGCCACCGGTTGTGTTCGCGAGCAGCGCACCATCGCCAACGGCTGTATTAGAGCCGCCTGTGGTGTTGGCCGTAAGCGCGAAGTATCCCGTCGCCGTGTTGCTGGCTCCCGTTGTATTGAGGGCCATCGCGCCGTTTCCCACTGCCGTGTTGGCGGCGGCCGTGGTATTCGAGAGCAGCGCACCATCGCCAACGGCTGTATTAGAGGCGCCCGTGGTGTTGGCCGTAAGCGCGGAGTATCCGGTGGCCGTGTTGCCGGCTCCCGTTGTATTGAGGGCCAGCGCGCCGTTACCTACGGCCGTGTTGGCGCCGGCTGTAGTGTTCGAGTTCAGCGCACCATGGCCAAAGGCGGTATTAGAACTGCCCGTGCTGTTGAACTGAAGCGCGGCGTATCCCATGGCCGTGTTGCCGGCTCCTGTTGTATTGCCGGCAAGCGCAAGGTACCCGACCGCCGTCCCGCCTCCGCCAGTGGTATTGGCATGCAGCGCATTCGCTCCCAGGGCGACGTTGTCGATGCCCGTTGTGTTGGCCGAAAGTGCCTGGTCTCCAACGGCAGTGTTACCTGTTCCGGTCGTACCGGCAGGCAGAGCCGTCAGGCCCGCGCTGAAGTTGCCCGACCCGTTGTTGGGAGCCTGAATCAGGGGACCGCCGCTGCCTGAGGCCACCAGGTTCCCGCTCAAGGTGATATTGCCGTCCACTTGTGCATTGCCGTTGACCTCCAGCGTGGCGGCCGGCGTCAGCGTGCCGATACCCACGTATCCGTTCGGCTGAATCCTCATGTACTCCGTAAATCCATTCGCGTTATACAACCCGGTGCCCCCCTTACCGAAGCGCAGAGCTTTTGTGGGATCCCAGTAAAACGCCGGACCATAGGTATCGGAAGCGAACAAGGTCATATAGTCGACAGTCTGCGCCACTCCGAGCTGTGCGAAAGGAGAGGTGGCGGTTGGACGGATGTCCATGGATATGGCCCCCGCGGTGGTCCCCACGCCGATGTTGCTGCCGTTCTGATACATCACGGAGTTGCCAATATCGCCGAATGTATCGGTGAACTCGGGGACGTAATTGGTTGTTCCGGTGCTCGTAAAGGCCGGCATTACGGCTGCGCCTGTCTTGGCAGCCACGGCCGTCGCCGACGGGGCGGGCTGCGCTGCTTCGGATGGCTGCGCCGAAGTATACAAGCCAGCCAATAGGTAAGCCGACGCGGGCTTGCCCCCCAGCGTATCGGCATCCCCAGCTTTCAGCGCATACGGCACGCTCACCAGCAATACCCGCGGCAGGTCCACCTCACCCGGCTCATAGAATTTCACCTGCAACCAGCGTGCTTCGCCGCCCGCAAACAACTCCGGCGGCACCCCTGCGTTCTTCGTCGCGCCGAGCAACACCGTGTAATTGCCATTGGCGTCCAGCTCGACGTTCTGATCTTCGGTCCACAGGGGAGTGCCGCCTTCCTGTTCGCTATAGATCGCGAAAGTGGCGCCGATCGTCCCCGCGGGCTGGCTCACCGGGGGTCGAAAGGATCCGGCGAAATGCAGGAGTCTGGGAACGACGGTAGGTGTGTTGGCGCTCTGGATCTGCTGCGCGCTGGCGACAGCCACGGAGCACAGGAAACAAGCAACGAGGAAACGGCTTTTGTTGAGAGGACGCATGTGACCTCCAGGTCGGGGGTAGTTTATCACACTACGCCGGCGGGAAATCCCCTGGGGATACTTTGTCGCGGAGGACCTGGTCGAACACATAGCCGTCGCCCCGCATCGCCTCCCTCGCATCGTCCGCATTGAAGTCGGCCACTCGACCTGCGGCCGCGTTTCAAAACGCTGCCCAAAGAGCACACTCGAGATGGCTCTGGCGACCTGCAATTTTGGGCCTATCATGTCGATTGCGAGGGCGAGCAGGCCCCGGACAAACTCTCCCGCTATTAAAACCGCCTCCAGCGCGACTGGTCCGGCTGCCTGAAGACCTGCAAACGCTGCAAGCCACGCACAAAGAAAAATCATTCAAGCGAATGGAAAACCGGAGGTATCTCCGTGGAACCAATATCTTCCGGCGATTCCGACACATCGGAATCCGAAACCCAGCACCCAAACCCAGCGGCCCAGCTATCCGCTACGTTTTCAGATATACTAGTGCTTCAGAGGGATGGTTATGAGAAAATACGGGAAATTCGCCGTTTTGATCGCGGTTGTAATCGCCGCCCTGGTCTGGCTCGCCAGCACCGGAGTCGGCGAAACCAAAACATACTACAAAACTATTTCCGAGGTCGGCCAAATGGGCGACCGCGCTTTCACAGAACGCCTGCGCGTCGCGGGCGACGTCGAAATGGGGTCTATCCGGCACGCCAATGGACAGGTTAACTTCACCCTCACCCAGGACAAACAGAAGCTGAGAGTGGCCTACACCGGTTCCGACCCCCTCCCCGACACCTTTCGCGACGGCGCGCAAGCCCTCGCCGACGGCCGCATGGGCCGCGATGGCGTTTTCCTTGCCGGCAAAGTTCAGGCGAAATGCGCTTCCAAATACGAAGCCAAGCCGGGTCAGTTGCGTGCCGCACCGGCGCTCCCCATCAATAAGACAACTTAGAGAGGCCGACGCATGGAAAACGTGGCATCCCTGGCTGTACTTCTGGCGTTTTGCGCCGCTATCTACGCCTTACTCGCATCCGTTGTCGGCCGTATCCGCCACAAGCCCTTTTTGATAGTTAGCGGCGAGCGCGCCGTCTACTCCGTTTGGGCGCTCCTCTCCGTCGCTTCCGGCATTCTGGTCTTTGCTCTCCTCACGGGCGACTTCCGTTTTTCCTATGTGGCCCAGCACAGTAATCGCAGCATGCCGCCGCTTTATAAGTTCGCCGCCTGGTGGGGCGGACAGGAAGGCTCGCTGCTCTTCTGGAGTTGGCTGCTCTCCACTTACTCCGCCGTGGTGGTTTTCACCAACCGCCGGAAGCACCGCGACATTATGGCTTACGTAGTCGGCGTGCTCATGTTCGTGCAGACCTTCTTCCTGTTCCTGAATAACTTCGTGGTCAGCGCATTCAAGATGTTAGCGATGGAAGGCGCCATCACCGCGGTGCCGGACGGCAACGGTTTGAATCCGCTCTTGCAGTATCCGGCGATGGCCATCCACCCGCCCATGCTGTATCTCGGCTATGTCGGCTTCACGGTACCCTTCGCCTTCGCCATCGCCTCGCTCATCACCCGTCAGCCCGGCGACGCCTGGATCCACACCACCCGCCGCTGGACCCTCGTGACCTGGCTCTTCCAGAGCACCGGCGTCATGCTCGGGATGGCCTGGGCCTATCACGTGCTCGGATGGGGCGGCTATTGGGGTTGGGACCCCGTCGAGAACGCTTCGCTGCTGCCCTGGTTCAGCGGTACCGCATTCCTCCACTCCGTCATGATGCAGGAGAAGAAAGGCATGATGAAGGTATGGAACATCGTGCTGATTTCCACCACCTTCCTCCTTTGTATCTTCGGCACCTCGCTCACTCGCACCGGTTTGGTCAGCTCCGTACACGCTTTTGCGCAAGGCCCCCTCGGCAAGTACTTCTTCTCATTCCTGGCTATCTGCATAGCTGGCATTGCTTATTTGATCATCGACAGGCTCCAGTACCTTAAGAGCGAATCCGAGCTGGAGAGCGTGATCTCCCGCGAATCCAGTTTCCTGTTCAATAACTTGATCCTCCTGGCAAGCTGCTTTGCGGTGCTCTGGGGTACCTTGTTCCCGGTCATCTCGGAAGCCGTCTCCGGCGAGAAGATCAGCCTTGATTCGGCCTGGTTCAACAAACTGATGATCCCCATTGGGCTGTTTCTCCTGATCCTCACGGGAGTCGGTCCCCTCTTCGCCTGGCGCCGCACCTCATGGGAAAGCCTGCGCCGTAACTTCCAGTGGCCTGGCATTGCCTCCCTGGTTCTGGTTGTCGCGCTGCTGGGCGCCGGCGTGCGTAGCTTCTACGCGCTGATTTCTTTCGGCTTCTGTCTCTTCGTCGCCCTCACTGTGCTGATGGAGTTCTACAAAGGCGGCCGTGCCATCGCCGCCAAGAACAACATGAATCTGCTGCGCGCCACCGTCGAGTTGACCCATCGCAACACCCGCCGCTACGGCGGCTATCTGGTCCACATGGGTATCGTGCTCATGTTCATCGGATTCACGGGCAATGCGTTCCAAAAGAAGGACGTCAAGGAAATGAACGTAGGCGATACCCTGGCGCTGGGGCACTACGATCTCAAGGTTGTGGATCTTAAGGAAGGTGAAAACGCCAACTACAACTGGCATCGCGCTACCGTGCAGGTCTCTCGCGGCGGCGATGTGCTTGGCACGCTCAAACCCGAAAAGCGTTTCTATAAAGCCAGCCGCCAGGGTACTTCCGAGGTAGGCGTGCGCCCCCGCCTCAACGAAGATCTGTACCTCAACTTCGGCGGTATGTCGGACGATGGCGTGCGCGCCGTGATCCAGGCCTACATTTTCCCGCTGGTCTCCTGGATCTGGATCGGCGGCCTGGTGCTCATCGGCGGCACGCTGGTGTGCCTGGTTCCCAGCAAAATCAAGATGCAATACGCCCGCACCGAAGTGGTCGGGATTACTAGTAGATATGCGGAAGTTCCGAAATAGCCCGCTTCGAGCAGTGGAGGGCGGGCAATCCTGCCCGCAGCCGCCTTTTAGGCGGCCAGAGCCGGCTGAGAGCTGTCCGCGGACAAGATTGGCCGCCCTCCTTGTCATCGCCGCATGTTCCGTCGCCTTCGCCGAAACCGCCGCGGAAAAGCCCAGCGTGGATGTCCGCCGCGTCGGCGCACACATCGGTTGCCAATGCGGCTGCAACGATACCGTGGCCACTTGCGCCATGCTGGAGTGCAGTTTTTCCAAGCCTGCCAAGGAGAAGATCGCCCGGCTGCAGGCGGCCGGATCGACCGACAAAACCATCATCGACCAGTTCGTTGCCGAATTCGGCCCCGTGGTCTATCGCGGCAATCCCAGCGCCTATGGCTGGCTCGTTCCGTATCTCTCGATCATACCCGGCTTGGCGTTCATCTGGTGGTTCGTCCGCCGCTATCGGAAGCCCCGGCCCATCGCCGAAATAGGACCGGCGCCGGACGATTCCGAGCTGGCTAGGTATCGCGAGCGGATCGAAAAGGATTTGGCGCACCTGGAATAAATGGTTATTGTCATAGCAGCGCTGATCGCCGTCGGGGCGATCGTCTTCATCCTGATGGTGCGGGTTAAGGATTTGCCCGAACCCGAGCCGGTTTCCCCTTTCCAACATTTAGATGAGCGCAAAGCTGCTATCTACGAAAACCTGCGCGATCTCCAGTTCGAGTACCGTGTCGGCAAACTCTCCGACCACGACTATCAGCAGACCAAGAAGGATCTGCAACGTGAGTTGGCCGGGGTAATGGCGGACGTGGACCGCCTCAAGCTGCAACTGAGTCCCAACGGGAACGTGCCGGCCGCGGTACCGAAAGCCCCGCCCGAGCCCGTCATCGATCCGCTGATCTGCCGGCACTGCGGAGCAAAATTCGCCCAGCCGCTAAAATTTTGCGGCGAATGCGGCAAGCCCATGAAAGTGGCCCAGTCATGAAAGCCATCTGTGTTTATCTGTGTTTATCCGTGGTTCCATCGCTTGCCGCCGTCGACGGCACAGTCGTCAACAGAACCACCGGCCAGCCCCAGCCCGGCGCAACTGTAACACTGTACAAGCTCGGCCAGGCCGGCATGGAGTCGGTCGAAAGCGTCAAGTCCGGCGCACAGGGCAGCTTCCACATGGATCAAACCCCGGAGGGTCCCAACCTGATTCAAACCGCCTTCGACGGCGTTACGTACAATCACATGCTGCCGCCCGGCTCCGCTCACGGTGGCCTATCTCTGGATGTCTATAACTCGTCCAAGCAGCCCGGCGGCGCCCGCATCTCGCGCCATTTTGTGATCTTCCAGCCCAACGGCGCGCAAATGTCCGTGAGTGAGGGCTTCATCTTCACTAACGACGGCGTCACCACTTACAACGACCCCGATGGCGGCACGCTCAAGTTCTATCTCCCGGCCGCCGCCAAAGGTATCGTGCAGGTCAAGTGTACGGCTCCGCAGGGTATGCCCATCGATCGCGCCGCCGACAAGACCAATCGGAACGACGTCTACAAAATCGATTTTCCCATCAAGCCCGGTGAAACCACCATTCAGACGACTTACTTGGTCCCCTATAGTTCAGGAGCGGTGTTTGAAGGACAAAATGTTGCCAAGACAGAAGAACCCACACTGCTGGTGGTCCCGAACGGCGTTACGCTGAAGGGCGAAGGAGTCGAAAGCAAAGGCCAGGAGCCGCGCTCGCAAGCCTCCATTTTCAGCGTCGAAGCGGCCACTTACAAGGTGGAGATATCCGGCTCCATGCCCGCTGCTGCAGCCACCGATTCCGACTCAGCCGACAACGGCCCCGCCCTCGAAGAAATCTCGCCCAAGATCTTCCGGCAAAACATGCAGTGGATCGTCTTGGCGCTGACGCTCGGCATCCTGGCCCTCGGTTTCACTGTACTCTACCGCGCCCAGCCGGCCGCCACACATGTGTACCGCGGCTTTTCCCCGAAAGGAAAGAATGAGCGCGGTCGCCGCTGAGGGTGTCTGGAAGTTCTACGGCGACTACCCCGCGCTGCGCGACGTGGTGCTGCACGCCGAACCCGGCGCCTGCCTGGCCTTGATCGGCCGCAACGGCGCGGGCAAAACCACGCTGCTGCGCATCATCGGCGGCTTCTCCAAGGCGGCCCGCGGGCAGGTCCGCATCTTCGGCAACGATCCGCGCGAAACCGAAACGCGCCGCCGCGTCGGCTGGATCGGCCACGGCATCTCCGTCT
>Ga0182015_10007483_pt1 | contig 10635 bp, 13 predicted proteins | sample 712P3MmetaG_FD_120478 | JGI IMG/M metagenome (GOLD analysis project Ga0182015, IMG submission 120478) | Permafrost microbial communities from Stordalen Mire, Sweden - 712P3M metaG | ecosystem: Environmental > Terrestrial > Soil > Wetlands > Permafrost | place: Sweden: Stordalen | collected... | reverse complement strand
ATCTTGCCCAAGAGTTCACATCGACGGCAAGGTTTGGCACCTCGATGTCGGCTCGTCGCATCCTGGGGCTGGAGTAGGTCCCAAGGGTTGGGCTGTTCGCCCATTAAAGCGGTACGCGAGCTGGGTTTAGAACGTCGTGAGACAGTTCGGATCGTATCCGCTGTGGGCGCAGGAGATTTGAGGAGAGCTGACCTTAGTACGAGAGGACCGGGTTGGACGGACCGCTAGTGCACCAGTTGTTCTGCCAAGAGCATCGCTGGGTAGCCATGTCCGGATGGGATAAGCGCTGAAAGCATCTAAGTGCGAAGCCCACTCCAAGATAAGATCTCCCACCGGATAACCGGGTAAGACCCCAGAGAGACCATCTGGTTGATAGGCCGCGGGTGTAAGAGAGGTGACTCTTTGAGCTGAGCGGTACTAATCGGTCGAGGGCTTGACCTCCTATCCCACTTTTCAGCGACGAGTGGGATGGCGCCAATGGTGGCGCCGCAGGAAAGTGCAACGCCTGGCACAGCGCTCGAAGTAGCGCACTAGGATTCTCCGACGGATAGCGCATGCGCTTCCGTGGACCAGACTCGCATTCTCACTCGTCATGAGAGAGATATCCGGTGATCATAGCGGTGGGGAAACACCTGTTCCCATCCCGAACACAGCAGTTAAGCCCACCAGCGCCGATGGTACTGCCCTGGCAACGGGGTGGGAGAGTAGGTCGTTGCCGGGTATCTCTCTTTTGTCTTCTTGACAGACACCTAAGATTTCTAGTGGGTAATCGAAGCTGGAGTAGATAAGCAAGGAGTCGTCAGATGACGCGGTACCTGATCTCGTTCGATGATGGCGCGATGACCTTCCCCGAGGAGGACTTGCGCGACGTGACCGACGCCGCGCACGCGATGATGCACGAGGCCAAGGAAGCCGGCGTATGGGTGTTCGGCGGCGGGCTGACAGCCCCTGAGGAGGCGAGCGTGGTGGGCACCGACGGGACGGTCAACGACGGCACATACTCGGAGAGCAAGCAGTACCTCGGCGGATTCTCGATCGTCGATGTGCCATCACGCGAGGAGGCGGTGAAGTGGGCTGCCAAGACCGCAGCCGCCTGTCGGTGTGCTCAAGAAGTCCGCGAGATCCTGCACGACCCGCTCGTCTGATCGAAGACCCACCACGGCCATTCATGCAAGCCGCTCCCGAACGAGAGCGGACCAGCCGAGCCTCTGACATTGATAGTGGTCGACGTCGTCGAGGCCTACCGCCAACCGCCGCGCCAGCCCCCGACCGAAGACCGAAACATCACGCGGAACCATACCCATAGCCTTGCACGTGACATACCGTGTCCTGTCCTGAGCACGAGTCCCTAACACCGCGTTACGAACCAGACCAACGAGAGCACGAGACGACACCGAGGAGGGCACCATGACCACCACACCTACCAACGCGAGCAGCAATCTCCCCAGCAAACCTCCCGTCGTCGACCTTGCCACCTGGGAGGCGGCACGCGACGAGCTTTTGATTCGCGAGAAGGCCCACACCCACGAAGGCGACGCCATCGCCGCGGCCCGTCGGCGGCTGCCGATGGTCGAGCTCGACGGCACGGTCATGGTCACCGGCGTTGACGGGGCGGTGCCATTCCTCGACGTCTTCCAAGGCCGACGACGAGCTCGTCGTCTACCAGCACATGTGGGAAGACGGCGCGCCGCACGAGCGCCAGTGTGAGGGCTGCACGACCACGGCGTGGCACGTCAAGGACGCCGTCTACCTCAACGCCCGGGGCGTCTCGTTCGCCGTGCTGACCTCGGGCCCGTGGGACGAAGTGGCTCCGTACGTCGAGTTCATGGGTTACACCCAGGCCTGGTACTCGGTGCGGGGCGTGGTGGCGCCGATCGGCGAAGACATGGGGCATATCATGTGTTTCCTGCGCGACGGCGACCGCGTGTTCCTCACGTACTCCACAACCGGCCGGGGCAACGAGCGGGTCAACGCGTCCTTCGGCCTCCTCGACATGACACCCTACGGCCGCGGCGAGGCCTGGGAGGACGATCCCGACGGCTGGCCCGAGGGGCAGAACGCGTGCTGGTACTGGCGTTCCGACGCGGATGGCAACTTCACCTGGGGCCCGACCAGCCGCCCCGTGCCGCAGTGGACCCGCCCCGGCGTGACTCCGGTGAAGACCCCCTAAATTATGTCCATGGCTGCGACCCGACGAGCAGACATGTTCATCGATCTCAAGGACGATCCGCGTGAAAGCGGACCAACTTTGGGGGACGAGCGGACGACGCTGGTCGAAGTCCTGCGCTGTGCACGCCTCACGCTGGAGATGAAATGCTCAGGGCTCGATGCGGAGGCGATGGCGCGACGTTCCGTCGAGCCGTCGACGATGTCGCTTCTGGGGCTGGTCCGGCACCTGGCCGACATGGAGCGCAGAACGTTTCGCGAGATGATGGCGGGACAGAACGCGCCCCGGCGGTTCTGCTCCGACACCGACCCGGACGGTGATTTCGATCGTGCGGTACCCGACCCTCGCGTCGTTGACGAGGCGTGGGACGCATGGCGTGAGGAGGTGGACTTCGCGACGCAGTTCGTGGCCGACGCGCCCAGCCTCGACATCACCGGCGACGATCCCTTGAATCTGCATGGAAGCGGTGGAGGGTCGATGTCGCTGCGGGAGGTGCTGATCGGGATGATCTTTGAGTACGCGCGCCACATGGGTCACGCAGATCTGTTGCGCGAGCGCATCGACGGTCGCATCGGCCAGTAGACACGGTTCGGCCGTCACGGGAACAAATGGCGCCCGGCGTGGGTTTGCCGCCTTCTGACGCCGTTTCCGCGGTACAGGGGATGATGCAGCCATGAACCTTCCCCACGGGCGGCGTCCGACCCTGCATCCAATGCGTTGGACAGCAGCGTCACTCGCCTTCGCCGCCGCGCTCGCCATCACCGCATGCGGTGGTGCAACGAGCACCTCGAGCGCCGCGGTGACTCCAACGCCCGCGCCAACAACGGCCGCTTCAGCGGGAGGACAGTTCACCGTGACCGGCGCCATCGCATTGGGAACGACCGTCACTCCAGATCTGGTCACCTGCTCCTTCCCATCGTTGAACGGCCTTGAGATCACCATGCAGGTCTCGACTGCCGACCAGTCGATCGGCGGGTTCATCACGCTGACTCCGAACAAGGTCTACGTGCGAATCGGCGAAGGCTCGGGGACGACCTACACGCAGCGGAACTTCTCCGGCTCCGGTGTGACCGGCTTCAACGCATCGACGGGAGCGAAGTTCAACTCTCAACTGGTCGACGACACGCCTTCCGGCCAGAGCACGGGCACCATCGGCGCGCTCACCGCAATCTCGGGATCGGTGTCCTGCGGCGACAAGACCCCTGGGGGCGGCGCAATCATAATCACCGGGAACAGCAGCGGCGGCGCGATCGGCGGCGCCCTGACGTCGATGCTCGTCAGTTGCCCGACGGGAGCCGATTACGCGCTCATCAACGGGCTGACCCAGCTGGGCTCGACGCCGGCGTCCGTCGAGATCGGCGGCGGCAGCGACGGCGAGGTGTATTTCGCGTCCATCTCGACGACCACGGCAAGCTACTTCTTCGCCTCGTCGGCGGCCAGCCTGTACACGCTGAGCGCGGGACACGTCATCTGGAGTCACGCGGTATTGACCCAGAGCGGCTCCGGTGCTGACGGACAGACCATCACGATCACCGGGAACGCCACGTGCGGGACCTGAGCCTGTTAGGCGATTCCGCGGGTCGTCGATGCCTTACCGGCTGACCAGCGTTCGCTGAGCAAACGGATGGAGGACGATTCGAGCGAGCAGCTCGAGGGTCGTTTTGGTCAGTTGCTCGCCGAGATCGGAGACGATGCCCCAAGCGACGCGCTCACCAATCTGGCGCAGCGCTACTCATATGTCTTTCCCGACGACCGTTCTCTGGCGACGCTCGCCGGACTCGGCCCGCTCGTCGAAATCGGTGCCGGGACTGGGTACTGGGCCTTCCGGTTGCGCGCACTCGGCGTCGACATCATGGCGTTCGACCAGGCACCACCAGATGGGCCACAACCCAATCGATACCACGCTACGACACCTATATGGACCGATCTCTCCGCTGGAGATCAGACACTCCTCACGCGATATTCCGACCGCACCCTCTTCCTCTGCTGGGCGCCACTCTTTTCGAGCCTCGGGGACTGCCTGACGTACTACAGCGGCAACATCGTTGCTGTAATTGGGGACGGCGGACACCGGACAACCCGGCTGAGCGGATTGAACGAGCGCTTCACGAGAATGGCTGTCGTTCCCGTACGTGCGCTCGAACCCCTGCCCGGTGTGACCGCAACACTCAGCATCTGGCGCCGCGCACCACGCTGAGGCGTGGTCACATCACGCCTTATCGCTCAGGCGCCGAGGTCCCCCGACCGACGACCGAGAGGCCGATCGTCAGCGCGACGATCGCCAGCACCATCAACGGCCAGTACCCGCCGATGGCGGATTCCAGATCGGCCGCCGCCTCATGTGGGCCGCGCATGAGGCTCACCAACTTCGCGATCGCCACCGCGGCAATGAGCACGACTGTGACGGCGATGAGGAACGAGAACACGATTCGTTTCAGTACCCGGCCCATTCGACCCGCGAGGGTAACACGCGGTCGTCTGCTCATCCGGCAGACCGCGGGGTTAGCGACGCGTGCCGGCCAGCTCCCGCGGCTTGGGTTCCTTGACGTCGGTGGGCGAGCGTGGACCGAGGTCCGCATCCGCCAGCAAACGGATCCACACAGACGGATCGGACGGCGGCGGCGTCGGATCCGGGTCGGAATCCGGGCCCCGGTCGCCGCGATCGTCCGGCGGCGATACCGCGGGCATCATGCACGCGACGAAGAGGCCGGCCATCACCAGCGCTTCGAAGATCGCGATGGGGAGGAACTCGACGACCGGGACCCCGCTCAGAGCTCCGGCGATCGCCAGCATCGTGAAGCACAACAGCAAGGCGGCAGCGGGCAGACCCCAGCTGTACAGGCGATTGCCCTCATGGGCGCTCTCGAGCTCCCGCCCGAGGCCGCGGAGCCGGCGGGACATCTGCGCCCAGATCACCCCGAAGTGGCGTGGCATGACCATCCCTCAGTGAGCTGCTGCACTGAGCATTGCACACCTGGCGCGCTGAAATCAGCCCCGATCCAGCCGGGTAGGCGCGCCGTCCGCCTGTAGAATGGCGGAGCCGTGCTGCGCCCGATGGTCGGTGCCGGCTTCCGTGCCGAGGTGGTGGAATTGGTAGACACGCCAGCTTGAGGGGCTGGTGAGGGCAACCTTGTAAGGGTTCGAGTCCCTTCCTCGGCACCACCAGACCGATCTCGTATTCAGCCGATGGCGCATGGCGGCCCTTTGACCCAATCGTGACTCCAACTCGAGCGCCTCGCCCAAAGAAGGGTGGTCTGATGGCAGTCAAATGGGTCCCACATGACCCGGGATGACCAGCGCGCCACCCAGTACGAAGCCGACGACGATGCAGATAAGTACGACCACCACCGCGCGGCGAACGAATGTCATGTTCCCGAGACTTTCCGCGCCCCTGGCGTAATCCCAGTTAGCCCGACAGAGCCGGCTGCAGCCACTTACCTGCGGCGCTACGGAAACCTCGAATGTATGCCGCGCCCCAGATCGCCCGCTGGCGGTTGTAGGTGATGGAGGTCGCAGCGAGATCCACGAGAGCAGGAAACTCGAATGATGCCCAATGCTTGACGAGCGGCGTCGTTTCCACTGTCGAGGCCAGGTTCGGGGAACCTTGTTCGCACACACTGACCGCGTAGCAGACGCCTGCCGAGCCCAGCCCGCGGACTCCTCCGGTGCGTTCCATCGCCGCTTGAAAACAGGCGGATGAGTACGCCGCCAACTGCATTGCGTCGATCGATTGATGGCGACTAACGACAACGAATGTCGATACCGTTCCGAACTTGGTCGCCTGGAACTTTCGGCGCGCGGCCCATAGGTCCGCCGGTCGCTCACCGACCATAACGTTGGGAGTCACCTCAAAGCCGTCCTGCGCCAGCCGTTGCGCGACTGCAGTGAGGTAGCTTTGAGGGTCGAGCATTGCAGCCATGCTACAAGGCCGTACCCCCACCCGCGACTGATTTGGATTTGACCCCAGGATTGCCCTCATGATCTTCACTGAACCCCGCGACCCTCGATTCATCACCGTGCGTCGCGGCGGCACTCTCAGCGACGCCAACCATCACCTACTCGCGATGTGGGCGGCTGATTGCGCGGAGCACGTGCTGTATCACTTCGAGCAAGCACAGGCGCAGGATGACCGTCCACGCAACGCGATCGACCTCGGGCGTGCATGGGCGCGGGCCGAGATCCCGTGGGCAGAGGCTCGCATCGCGGGGGGCCATGCAAACGGCGCGGCCAGAGACCTGCGTGGGGCACCACGCCATGCCGCGTACGCTGCCGGTCAAGCCGCGGCGGTGGGCCATGTTGCAGCCCACGAACTCGGAGCCGCGGCTTACGCAATCAAGGCTGCGCAGGCGGCGGCAACGGAAGGCAACCGCGTGGATACCGGCCGTTTGGAGTGCGAGTGGCAGCGCGGCCAACTGCCGCACGAGATCCGAGAACTGGTGCTCGACGACCAGCGGCTACGCAACCACGTGTGCTGGTTTGCGTTCGACTAGTTCTCGGGGATTTCGTCAGGACGTTGTCAGCACCAGCACCCGGTTGTTCCAGATATCGCTCAGGTAGACGGTGTCCCCGCTGAACGCGACGTCGAAGGGGTAGATGACCGAGTCGGCCGGCACCGCGGGGATCCCCATGCTCGCCTCGGTCGCGCTGAAGATGAGGCTGCCAGTCGGGCTCATGGAGACGATCCGATTGTTCCCGGTGTCCGAGACCCAGATATTGCCGTCGGGCGCGACCGTTACTCCCCACGGCACGGTGAACTTCAGCTGCTTCCCGGTGCCAGTCGGTATGTGGAACGCCGTCCAGACGCCGGCGGTGGTCATGCTCTGAACCCGGTTGTTCAGCGTGTCGGCAACCCAGATGGTGCCGTTCGACGCGACGGAAATCCCAGTTGGTTGATTGAGATCGCCGGCAGGCGCAGTTGAGCCGGACCCGTGCTGTCCGTATGTGGCGTCCCAGGTTGCGGACTTGTCACCGGCGGACATCGTGAAGCGCTCGATCCGGTTGTTCGCGGAGTCGGCGACCAGGAGGGTTCCGTTGGTCGGATCGAAGGCAATTCCCTGAGGAAAGTCGAAGTCACCATTGGCGGTGCCCAGGGCGCCGAAGATCAGAATCGGGGTGCCGGTCGGGGAGAACACGGCGATCTGGTTGTTCTCACGATTGGCGACGAAGACGTCCCCGGTCCCCGGCTGGATCGCCGCGCTCCACGCGAAGTTGATCGCACCACTCACCGATGGGTTGCCGCGGAACCCGAACGACGCTGCGCCCGTGCCGTTCGGATTCATGTACTCGATCCGCTGATTCCAGTAATCGACAATGTATGGGTCGCCATTGGCGGCAACCTGCACGCCGCGCGGGGAGTCGACTCCCGGAAGCGGGGGCGGGGTACCGAACAGGTTGCGTGTCGGTGTGGCGCCCGTTGAGGTGAAGCTCAACTCGTGGAGGCTGAACCCCCACTCGTCGGTGACCAGAAGCAGGTTGTTTGATGTGGCCACCAACCCGCGCGGGCCGGTGAACGCGCCCGCTCCGGTCCCGGACGGAATGGTGTAAGCAAACGTCGCGCCGGTGTAGTTGCCTGCGCTCGACTGCAGGTTGAACGCCTCGACCCGCTTCCCACCGGAGTCCGTGACGAACGCCAGGGTACCGGCCGCATTGACCGAAACGCCTCGCGGGTCGTCCGTGAATTGGCCGTTGCCTTTACCCAGGCTGCCGAACGTGAAGAGCAGGGTGCCGGCATCGTTGAACACATCGCACTCGTGGTTGCGCGCGTTCATGACCAGGACGTCGCCGTTGGGAGCAACGGTGACCTGTCGCGGCTCCTTAAGAGTCCCGCCCGCGTTGAACTGGCTCAAGTACGTGCCGCTGAGATTGAATTTCTCAACCCGCCCGGCACCGTCCACCACGTATACCCAACCGTTGACGGAATCGACCGCGACGCCATAGGCCTGGTTGAACTCGCCGTTCCCGCTTCCCAGCTTGCCAAACTGAGACTTGAACTGGAACGCGCTCGCGGATTTCGCCGCGCATGCGGAATCCGAGAACGAGATGATCTCAACCCGATTGTTGGGTGTGTCTGCGACGTAGAGGTCGTCGGTGACGGGGTCGTAATACAGCGCCCGTGCGTCCCCGAACTGCCCAGGTCCATCACCCTGAAGGCCGCCGATCTGGCAGTCGATGTTGCCGGTCGACCGGTTGACGGCGACCACCCGGTAGCGTCCGGCATCGAGGACGAAGTAGTACTGGGAATCGTCTGTCACGTCTACCGGATACATCGACGCCAGCCCCGGGCCGACGAGGGTGCTCGAGTACGTGGGAGCCGTCAGCTGGCTCGGCGCAGCTTCGGCCCGAGCACCCGAAACGGTGGTGGTCGCCACAGCCAGCGGCAGGGCCGCCAGCATTGCAATCCGCAGAACCCGCATCTTGATACCCCTCGGTCGTTCGCGACCTGCGCCACCTTCCCTGGCACGCATTGTACCTGGGGCGTCGATTGGAGCGTTTAGGCGAGGACCAAAGGTGCCGGGATGGGCCCGGCAACGAGTGCCCCGGGTTTCAGTACGTCGGCGGGCCCTTGGGCGACCGGTCGCGGAGCTGCCACGCGAGCGTGAACGAGATGAAGGCGCCGACTGCCGTCATCACCGCCGTAAGGACGAGGAAGTACCTGGTTGTCGCGTCCATTGCTGCCCCCCTGTGAATGCGTCAACCGGAACAATAAACAACCAGGGGTGGGCTTGTGGGAGGGGTCCCGTGCGTCAGGGGCGGGACGCTTTGCTCCCGGTGACCAGGCGCTCGCGATCGAAGAGCCCGGAGATGCCTCGCAGTGCGAGGACGTCGACCGCCAAGAGCACCGCCGCGAACACGAGGGCAGCCGTGAACGTCGGCGCGATGACACCGGTCACCATCAACACCACCACGCCAAGAGGGGGGAGGCTCGCGATCATCCCGAGTTGCTGTGCGACGCGAATCTCTCCGGCTCTCACCGATACGGCCATGCCGACCACGATGGACCACCCGGTCAGGAGTGGCGTGAACAGGAAGAGGGCGAGGAGCATTGGGCCCTCGTTGAAGATCCCTGCCGCGACCACGGGGTTGGCGAACAGCCGCACGACCACGAGGTAGATCCCGAAAACCAGATAGCTGAGCCCCACGGACGGGATCATCACCGCGGCCGCTTTGCCGATGATGAATTCCAGCTGCCGGATCGGCGTGGTGAGCAGGGGCTCGAGGGTTCCTTGCTCGCGTTCGCCGGCCACCGAGTACGCGGCGAGGGTGGAGGGCGTGATCACGGGGATGAGCAGGAGCAGCAGCAAGGGGGCTCGATAGCTCGGGTCACCGACCGGATCCGGCGCGCCCAGGAAGACGAAGAGCACGGGCTCGATGAGGAAGATCGCCGGAAGGATGAGCATCCCGACCACGATCGAGCGTTTGCGGCGGTAGTCTCGAAGCTCTTTGCGCACAACGGCGGCGACGCGGCTGAGGTCGAGCGCCATCATCGTTTTCGCGCCTCGACATCTTCATCGACCAGCTCGAGGTACACGTCCTCGAGCGAATGCTGCGCCTCGCTGATGGAAAGGATGTCAGCACCGACGCCGACGAGTGCTCGCGCCACCTCTGGCGCGGCAACTCTGGGGTCCGACACCGAGAGCACATAGGCGCCTGCGTCATCGGCGCGCCAGCTCAGGACGCCGGGGGTTGCCTTGAAGAGCAGGCCCGGGTCGTGCAGCGGCCAGACCGTCTTGACCACGAGCGCGCTCGTGAAAAGCTGTTGGCGCAATTCGGTCGGCCGGCCGACCGTGCGCAGGGTGGTGTTGAGGATGGCGACGCGATCACAGAGCCGCTCCGCCTCATCGAGCCGGTGTGTGGTGAGAAAGATGGTGACTCCCCTGTGGCGGAGCACGTTGATCAGGTCGTGCACCTCGCGAGCAGCCACGGGATCGAGGCCCGACGTCGGCTCGTCCAGGAACATGATCACCGGGTCGCTCAGCAGCGCCCGGGCAAGGCCGACCCGCTGGCGCAGACCCTTGGAGAGGCCGCCGCACAAATCTCCGGACCGCTCGGCGAGATTCACGGCCTCGAGAGCGTCGCGGATCCGCGATCGCACGTCGCGGACGCCATAGAGGCCCGCGAAGAATTCCAGGTTCTCGGCGACCGTCAGGCGAAGGTAGAGGCCGGGAGACTCGGGCATGACCGAGATGCGCTGTCGGATCTCCACGCCGTTCGCGCGGGTCAGCGGAATCCCGGCGACCGTGGCCGAGCCCGCAGTCGGTGCGATCAAGGTCCCAAGCGTGCGCACCGTGGTCGTCTTGCCGGCGCCATTCGGGCCAAGGAAGCCGAACACCTCACCCTGCGCCACCTCGAACGAGACGTCTGAGAATGCCGTCCGGTCACCGAAGCGCTTGGTCAGATGGTCGACGACCAGGGCGGGCTGTTCAGTGGTCACGCTGTCCTTGCGCCAGATCTTGCGCCAAGCGACGCGT
>Ga0182015_10007482_pt1 | contig 10636 bp, 8 predicted proteins | sample 712P3MmetaG_FD_120478 | JGI IMG/M metagenome (GOLD analysis project Ga0182015, IMG submission 120478) | Permafrost microbial communities from Stordalen Mire, Sweden - 712P3M metaG | ecosystem: Environmental > Terrestrial > Soil > Wetlands > Permafrost | place: Sweden: Stordalen | collected... | reverse complement strand
CGTCAACATGCAATATCAGGGCCAGCCAAGAAAACTCATTGTCGAAGCAAACCGTAACGGTTACGTGTATGTGCTCGATCGCACCACCGGCAAGTTCCTCTCCGCCACGCAATTCGTCAAGACATTGAACTGGGCGAAAACAATCGATGCCAACGGCCGTCCGCTTGTCAGCGATCTCAAGCCCACCGCCGGAGGAACTCTCATTTGTCCGGGCGTCGAAGGGGCTACTAATTGGTATTCACCTTCTTATAGTGAAGTTACGCACCTGTTCTATTTCATGAATCTCGAGAGTTGTTCGATCTACGCTCGAAAGCCGGCGCCGTTCGAAGAGGGTAAGGAATATTACTCGACCGGAACCAAGCGCGACCCCAACGCAAAAAGCTCGCAGGTGCTTCTTGCCTTCGATCCGCAGACGGCGTCGTTCGCGTGGCGTTATCCGCAGGCGGGCGATTCCTTCGGCTTTGGCGGTGTCATGTCCACCGCAACCGGCCTGGTATTCTTTGCCGACAATCAAGGGTTTTTTGAGGCCGTGGATGCGACGACGGGAAGATCCTTGTGGCACTTCAATACCGGGCAAAGCTTGCATGCTTCGCCCATGAGCTACGCCGTGGGCGGCCATCAATACGTGGCCATCGCCTCCGGCAGCGATTTATTCAGCTTCGCCTTGCCCGCTGACTCGCCGCCGGCGCCCTGAGTCAGGTGTTCTGCGGATCTACGCTTTGAAAGCCATAGGTCTCATAGTGCGTAGAAAGCTTTCCTTGCTCCACGCGGACCACCGTGAAGCCTTCCGGGGTTCCTAACCGCGTTCCATGCCACCAGTTCCCGCTCACCGCCCCGCTGGTGATATAGGGCACATCCTTCCACATCACTCTCTCGTTAATGTGCGTATGACCCTGCAAAACCCCGAGTACCCGGTGTCCTTCGAAGAGCGCAATCACTTCATACGCATTCGCTACGCTCAATCCGTGATGCTTGGGCTCGGGTTGCGGCGCCGGCACATACGAATTGAAGGCCGTCACCAGGGGGATATGTATCGAAACAATGATCGGCGTAGACGGACTCAATGCCTGCAGATCACTTCTCAGCCAATCGAGCTGCACCACATCGACGCGGCCCTCATAGGCCCGATCGCTGGTGATCCCGATAGAGTCGAGCACGATAAAGTGCACGCCCTTGTGATCGAAGGAGTAATAGGTCCTGCCGAATCGTTCTGCGAACATTTTCTTACCGTACAGCGCGTCCGATTCGCTCACACCGCTGTTTGGATACACTCCGAAACAGTCGTGGTTTCCCAGCGTGTGATAGATCTTCATACCCAGATCTTGTTCGGTCTTCCCATAGAGGTCGTAGAGGCTCGTTGCGCGCGAACGGCTCACCGCCAGGGAATCGAAAACGTGGTCCCCGCCCTGCATCACAAAATCGCTCTTGATCGTGCGCGCCTTCTTGAAACACTGATCGCATCCCTGCGCAGCGTTCAGTTCCGGTTGCAAATGCGTGTCGGTAATAAACAGAAAAGTAAAGTCTTGCGGATGAGAGGAGTGCCCACCCGGGGCTAAGCCGTCAAGGGATGGGCCGAGCGCAGCCGAAAGGCCAACTGCACCGGTCATCGCGAGAAATTGTCTCCGATTCGTCTTCATCGGACCCTAGACCAGCTCCAGATCAATCCTTTTGGCATCCGGCTTTGGCTGAACAACCCGGAAGCTGCGAATCTGTCCCTTTTGTATGCTTTCCGGCTTCGCGGCGCTGCTGCTGGGGCCCCCTTTCCACCGCGCCTTCAGCATGGAACTTAATGACGTGAGATCGACCCGGCCCTCGCTCGACGATGTGGGTTCCGCCGCGCCGCTTGCTCCAACGATGCGGCACGAACCCTCGATGCCTTCTCCTAGTTCGACTCTTGCCAATCCCTGAGAAACCTCGAGAATGCGGCCACTGACCGTACTGCCCGGCGGATGTTCTGCCAGGTATTCATCCACGCTCACCGAGGTCTTTTGTTTCATGCTGAGGCGCAATTGACGCTTTGCCTTGTCTATTTCAAGCACCTGCGCTTTGACCACCTGGCCGGTTTTGAGCACGTCCTGCGGATGCTGAATATGCTTTTCCGCGCTGATCTCGCTGACGTGAATCATCCCTTCGACCCCATCCGCCAGTTGCACAAACGCACCGAACTTCGTGAAACTCGTAACTGGTCCTTCGATCGCCGAGCCCACCGGAAATTTTTGTTCTATTTCTGCCCAGGGATCGCCCAACGTTTGTTTCAGACCCAGGGAGAGACGGCGTTCGCCCATGTTCACTCCCAAAACCACCACTTCCACGGTATCGCCCGTTTTGAGCACATCACTCGGCTTGCGCACCTTCTTGGCCCAGGACATCTCTGACAAGTGGATCAGGCCCTCTACACCAGGCTCTAGTTCCACAAACGCCCCAAAATCAGTGACCCGGGTCACCACACCCTGCACCCGATCGCCGGTCTTCAACTTCGCCGCTACCCCATCCCAGGGGTGGGGCAAAAGTTGCTTCATGCCCACCGAGATGCGCTGCTTCGCGGAATCAATCTTCAGTACTTTGGCCTCGACTTCCTGGCCCACCGAGAGCACATCCTCCGCTTTGCTTATGCGGCTCCAGGAAATATCGCCAATGTGCAGCAACGCGTCGACTCCGCCTATGTCGACAAACGCGCCATAGCCGGTCAGGCTGCGCACTGTGCCGTGCACCGTTTCTCCTTCCTTGATCTCCGTATACCGCCGCTCTTTGGTGGAACGCTCTTCTTCTTCCGCAAGAACGCGACGGTCCACCACCACGTCTTCGTCGTCCACATCGAGCTTGATGATGCGGCACCGGATCTGCTGCCCAACTAGCTTTTCCATGTCGGCGGCTTCGCGGGCACCGCTGCGCGAAGCCGGCATGAATGCCCGCACGCCTACGTCCACGCTCAATCCGCCCTTCACTAGTCCTGTCACTGTACCCGAGATGGGAGCCTTGTCGTTGAAAGCCCGCTCCAGCGCGGACCAATCCTTGGGCTGTTCCACCCGAAAACGCGAGAGCTCGTAGTATCCTTCGGCGTTGCGGCCTTTCACGGCGACCAGGAACCTGTCGCCGGCTTTTACAGCTTCGTTCCCACTTTGGAAGGGGGCCAGCGGCAGAACGCCTTCGGTCTTGTATCCAATATCAAGAAACACCGAGTCGCTGGAAACGGCGACCACGGTAGCTTCAATCTGCCTGCCACCTTCTGCCTTGCGCAGATGGCTCTGCTCGTACTTGGAAAAAATCGCGTCAAACGATTCCGTGGGTTCGGATTCCGATTGGGATTCCGATTGGGATTTTGGTTCCGTGTTTTCCGGATAAGGAAGGGCGTTATTGTCCATGGGAGTCCAAGCAGAGTACGGCCTGATTCCGCTCAGGATACCACCCTCATCGCGCTTCTTCCCGCGTCTTCACTCCTCCTCCCGCTCGCGGGGCACAATCATGAGGTGTTTGAGTGCAGTGCCGCGCAGCACACTTACGTTCTGCGGCTTGCCCGCTCGCTCTGTGGTCAGCAGCCGGTGCAGATCGTCGATCCCGCCGACCGGTTGAGCCGCAAAGCCCACCATCACGTCGCCCGGCTCCATACCTGCGCTCGAAGCGGCTCCATTCGGCGTCAGGGCTGTTGCCATCACCCCTGAAGATAGAGGCAACTTGTACTCGTACACCAGCCGCCGCGGGATGGGCACGTTTTGGGCGGCAATCCCAATCGAGCTGCGGCGTACCCGCCCATGCTGCAGAATCTGGGCCACCACGTACTTTGCCGTATCGATACCGATGGCGAAGGAGAGGCCCTGGGCGCCCAGAATGGTCGCGGTATTCACACCAATCACGCAGCCAGTGGAATCAAGCAACGGTCCGCCGGAATTGCCGGGATTGAGCGGCGCGTCTGTTTGGATGATCTCTTCCATCATCCGGCCGGAGACTGCGCGCATGCTACGCCCTAGCGCACTGACGACGCCCGCTGTCACCGAAAACTGAAAACCAAACGGATTGCCCACGGCAATAGCGATTTGGCCAATGCGCAAGCGCTTCGAGAGCCCCAGCGGGGCAGGGGAGAACACCGCATGCTCGGTTCGCAGCACAGCAACATCCGTATCTCGATCTTCACCGATAAGCACAGCGCCGCTGCGGCTGCCGTCCGTAAACGTGAGTGAAGTCTTCACCGCCTGGTGCACCACGTGGCTATTGGTAAGTATCAGGCCATCGGGAGTAAACACGAAGCCGGAGCCCGATCCCTCGTGGCTCTGCCGGCTCTCCCGCCGTTTGCTCTGCACATCAATCTTCACCAGCGATCCGCTTACCCGTTCCACCGCTCGCGTCACTGCGTGTGAGTAGCTGTCTAGCAGATCGGAGTCGTCCAGCCTGCTCCCGACAACGCCGGTATCCAATAAAGATTTTTGTTCCATCTGTTCCTCTTCAATTCCATCACTGCTGCTCCCTTGGCCTCACCAAGGATTCCACAAACCTTAATCTACCGCTCCATCGTTCTAGCCCTGCAAAGGGTATCCAACAGAATGGACGGGTGCCCCACGTTCCCCGGATTTCCTGTTGGGGTTGGTGGCGTCGTCGCACTCTATGCGGCTTTCCTCAATGAAAGCCGCACACGCGCAGGAAATCCGGTCGCCCAAGCGTACGTGGGCCGAAAAAGCTGGGCGAAGCCCTTCCATTGCTTTTTGCAAAGAACCCGGACGTCTCTCAACGCTCGGGTGCCCCATGTCTCGCTCGTTTTTCGCGAGATGTGGGATACCACAGCGCTTTCGTTGCGACCGTCGATTACTTCCACCTAACTAAGAGGACGAGAACGCCTAAATAGCAATCAAACCCCGCGTCACGCCAATTGTCACCGCTTCTGTCCGTGTCCGTGCGCCGAGCTTCGCCATAACCGAGCTTATGTGGAACTTCACCGTGTGCTCTGAAATATTGAGTTGTGTCGCAACCTGCTTGTTCCGGTGACCCCGCGCCATCAGGCGCAAAATCTCCACTTCTCTCGCAGTTAAATGTTCGGTCTCCGGCGCCGCGTCTACCCTCGGGGAGGGCGCGCGCGGCAGGGTCACCGCAAAGCCGGCCACCGTGGCTGCAATGGCGGCCGCCAGCTGATGCGGGGTGACCTCTATTGGGAGCACGGTATAGATGTGCATGCGTGCAGCGCTGCGCACCAGGGTCGCCGCCGGCTCCTCCGCAAGCAACACCGTCGGCATTCCGGAAAAAATCTCCCGTAGGCCGCCGCGATTCGCCACGCGCGACACGAAATCATCTCCGGCCGCAATTACAAGTGCGTCCGGGCTGTCGCTCTGCACGCGAAACAGCAAAGTCGAGGGCAGTGCAACCGGTAGCCATGTGAATTCTTCCGCCGTGCGAAGAGCAGCGAACCGGTGCGCCTGCGTCATCGACTCCGCGCACGGCAACACCACCCATCGCTCTAGCGGAAACACAGGGTGCCCCGTTCTTTCCTTCTCAGCCACGATCCGCCAGTATCACCGTCAGATCCATCTTGATGCCACCGCGCAGAACCACCACTGGAATCGAGTCTCCGACCTTCAGGCTCAACAGCCGATGCTGCACCTCGTGCACGTTGTGAACCGGGTGGCTGTTGACCGATAGAATCAGGTCGCCCACCAGGATCCCGGCCGATGCGGCGGGGCCGTGCGGTTCCACGTGCAGCACCAGCAAAGCTTCGTCGACCCCGGCGGTGAAGTGCGCGCGTAACGCCTCGGGCACTGGAACGGCCTGCATGGCTGCGCCGAGAAACGGGCGAGGCACATGTCCACCTTCGAGCAGGTGGTCGACCACGCGATCGATGGTCGCTGACGGTACGGTAATGACGGCATTGCGAGCCAGCGCAACGCTGTTGATACCCAGCACGCTACGCCCTTCGTTCACCAGGGCGCTCCCTGACTGCCCTACGTAGAGTTCCAGGTCCGGACGGATAAGTGAATCCATCTGCCCACCGCGCCAGGTACGCCAACCGCTGCCCAGGCGTGCGACGATTCCCGCGCTGGCCGAGATGTCGCCCAGGGACGATCGTCCCACGGCCAGTACCACCTCGCCCACCCGCGCAGGCTGGGCGCCTGAGGTCTCAGCCGCTTTACCTGTACCACCATCGATGCGCAGCACCGCGAGATCTGTTCCCGCGTCGGTGCCTGCAAGCGTAGCGTTGACGGGTTCACCCTGGTGGGCAACCTGCAGGCCATCCCTACGGCGCAATCCTTGCCGCACGGTCACGATGACCCCGGGCCGCCAAACCACGCCGCTTGAGGTGGAACGGCCACCACCGTGTACCGTCACGATGCTGTCTTGAACGGCTTCCACTGTTTCTGCTATTTGGCGGGAGAGCCCACTCCAAATTCCTGTGTTCTGCACTGCTGCTTCCATGACCTTCTCCATTGAGGAACAAGATCATCGTGACACTTCCCCGGGCTGCTCACATCGCCCAGATGGCTAGGGTCATTCCAGAAAGATTCTCACCGCCGTTGCCGGGAAATTAACAAATTTCGCTGCTCCATCTTCCGACGAAACACGGGATCAGGGATGAATGAAATTCAGAAGAGACAAATCTTGACGGAAGGGCACGGATTTTACAGCCTGCGGAAAACTCGATGGACGAAGGTCTGGGTGGCCCATTCAAGCCGTATTTTGGCTTGAGTGGGAAAGCACGAAGTTCGATCGATGGGCACAGCTGAATCGGCTCCGAAAAAAGCCTGTTTCGTATCAGGGCACGACTTCAGTCGTGCAGCAAATGTTGAGAATACTCGGGCCCCTGAGGTACGGCTTTCCCGCCCCGTGCAGACTGTCCGACGGCAGTCTTGGATCGAAGAAACAACCGTACCTCAATCTCTAGTTGCGAAGACTCGTCGCGTCCCTTAATCCTTCTGATGGAAGACTGCATTGTTGATGTCCGGCCAGACTTCCTTGAACACAAACACCCCGCCATCAATGGCGAGATTCGTGATCCACCGCTGGTAGGTTTTGGTGAGCGTTCGTTCCTGGCTGGGATAGTAGAGATTGGCTATGCCTGAGAACGCGCCCGCTCCCAACACTTCGCTGAAGTTGAAGGCCTTGTTGCCGTCATCGGAACGTGTGATGAAGACACGCGTCACTGCGTATCCGACCCGTTTGCCAAACTGCCCCTTACCTAGTGTGTAATATCGGGTGTCCTGGTGCAGAATCGACGGAACGATGAACTCAACCCAGGTGTTCTCGTTGGCCGAGTCGACGAATGTATGCCAGTAATACCTGCCATAGCCCCTGGCGCCCTGGCCAAAATAAGGATAGGAATCGGTCGCCTGCGCAATCCCAGCCTGGGCTCCCACGAAGATGATTGAGGAGTAATCAAAACTGTCGAGCAAGGACGTCTTGAGCTTCTCTTTCACCGTTTGCGGGGGAAGCTGTTGATCGGCGCTCACCGCGCGGAAGTTGGGCACGACGAAAAGAATCCGCTTCGTCTGTCTTCCCTGGGCCAGGGCGTCCGTGGGAGGCGTTGTCTTGGCGGTAGGGGCAGGGGAGGCAGCGGGCGTCCCCGGTTGCGTTTGCTGGGGAATACCAGCGCCGGGGTCGTCGGGAAGCTCTGAATCCGGCACCGCATTAGGCGCACCGGCCGTCAGATAAGCGACAGGCGCCTCGATAACAACGACCGACCCATCCGAGGGAGTTTCATCCGTGCTTGCGTTCGCTCCCGGAGCAAAGATAACCCCCAGCAGGAGTCCAAAAAAAAGAAAAGACGATCTCTTGGAGAACCTCATACAAGCCCTTTGATTCCGGTGATGTGAGTTTGGGTGCAAGCTATTGATATTTCTTAGGATCGCTGCAGGTCCAGGGATTTCAGAGCGCCGGCCCATCGTTCTTCTGGGATTTTGTAGTTCTGCGCGAGCACTCGTATGGGCACGATCCGAATGCGCTCACTCACGATGACGATTCCCATAGGTGACGGTCTCATATTTGACGAACAAATCGAAGCAGAAGTATGCGATAGGAGAAAAAAGGTTCCTCGCAAGGGACCTCCCCGGCTACAACCTTCAGGGAACAAGGTACTTCTTCAGCGCTGCCAGACCCTCTTCGATGGCAGCAGGTTCCATGGCATAACCAAAGCGGACGTGGCCCTCGCCTTGTCCCCCGAAGACTACCCCGGGAATTGTGGCCACATGTGCCTTGGTCAACAGCAGCCTGGCTGCGGCGCGGCTGTCCTTGTTGATTTTCGTCACTTGGGGGAACGCATAGAAAGCCCCTTGGGGCATCTCACAGGGTAAGCCCACTTCATTCAGGCCGTTCACCAGCAGGTCGCGTCTCCGCCGGTACTCCTCCCGCCGTGCGTTCAGTTCGCTGCGTGGGATGCGCAGGGCCTCCAGTGCGGCCCACTGGGTCATGGTCGATACTCCATTGACGGAGTACAAAACCAGCTTCTTCATCCCGGTCATAAAGGGTTCATTGGCGGCGGCGTAGCCCACGCGCCATCCAGTCATGCCGTAGCTCTTGGAAAAGGTGTACGTCGAGATCGTGCGCTCGGCCATTCCCGGTAAGGACGCGATCGAGAAGTGTTCCCCCTCGTACACCAGGTCTTCATAGGCCTCGTCCGCAATCACCAGCAAGTCATTCTTCCGCGCAAACGCGGCCACTTCTTCTGCTTCCGCTCGGGAGAATACCGTACCGGTCGGATTTTGCGGAGTGTTGTAATAAATCGCGCGCGTGTGTGGGGTGGAAAAATCCTCCAACGTCCGCGTTAGACCCGCACTGCGCGCCGTTGCTGTCGGCACCAGCAGCGCCCGCGCCTGGCAGCCGGTAATCATCTCCCGGATCGGCGTCCAATAGGGAGAAAACAGCAACACGTCATCGCCCGGGTCGAGTACCGCCTGAAAGGCAACATACAGTGCATGCGCACCCCCTGCGGTCACAATCACGTTGTCCGCCGAAACTTCAAGGCCATTGTGCTCTTTCAGCTTCTCGGCGATTGCCTGGCGCAGTGGTTCGATGCCCGAAGAGGGCGCATATCGGGTCTTGTTTTCGACCGCAGCGCTCAGCAGTGCGTATTTCACCGCACTTGGAGTATCAAAAAATGGCTCGCCACCGTGGAAACCATGCACCTTTTGCCCGGCTGCCCGCAGCTCCATTACCTTGTTCCGCACCTGGACAATATCGGAAAAACCCACTTCATCCAGCCGCTTGGCCAATCGCATTGCGTTTGCCGCCATGGTTCCCACTCCTCGGCCAAACCGATCCTAACCCTCATTCCGCCACAATGCTAACCCTGGCATTTCCCTCGGGTGTCCACGAAGAGAGCGCCCGCAACGCAGGCTCTGCGCAAGAAAAGCTCCACCCCGCTCCCCTTGCCGATGCAGAATAGAAGGGAAAAGGCTGAATGCATGAAGTCCAGATATCTCTACCTCGCTGCTTCGGTAGCTTTCCTGGTTGGTGCGGTGGTGGAATTTCGTTCTCCGCGTGCCCTTACCGCCGCCATTCTTGATGCCATAGCGGGCGTCGTCTTTCTCTACCTCGCATGGAGTCCTCAAAAAATGCGCGTCAAACCGCCTGAGTGAACTTGCGTGGATGAAAAGAACTAGACCTTGATAAAGATTTTCTTCCGGTACAGCAACAACACCGGTATGAAGCACACCAGCACGTAGGCGAGAGCATAGAGCAGCGATCCGAAGGACGGATTGATTACGGGGAAGAACCATTTCATGTAAATGAACTGTTGCAGGTCAATCACCTTGGTGCCGTTGTGCACCTGGATGGTTTCCAGCGCGCCGGCCAGAAGTTCTGAGATGACATAGGCGGTAATCGCATTCGATCCAAACACCAGCCATGGAAACGTCCAGCCCCGCGTCCATTTCTTGATCTCGACGGCGTAGAAACAGACTGCCAGCAACAGCAGCGTACAGCCGGCTGCGAATAATACGTAGGAGCTGGTCCAGAGCTTCTTGTTGATCGGGAACCAGACATTCCATAGGCTGCCCAGCAAGAGCCCGCTAATCGAAGCCATCAGCAAGCCCGTTGCCTTCGTGCCGAGTGATTTTGGCCGTCGCAGCCAGATCCCCGTGAGCACACCGAACAAAATAGTACCCATCGCCGGAATGTCGCTGAGCAGGCCTTCCGGATCGCGCACGCCTTCATAAAGCCGGTGGGGAAAGATCTTGCGATCGAGATAGGCCACCCAATTCTGGTTGGGGTCGAGCAGAGCAACACCGTGGGTGGGAACGCCAATACCCGGGATTGGAACCCAGCGCATCAGGATCCAGTAACCGAGCAGTGCCACCACCGCGGTCGTAGCGGCCACCCAGGCTCGGCTATTCCATAGGTAAAGCAGGCTGGCGAACAGAAAGCAGATCGCGATGCGTTGCAGCACACCATAGATGCGCAGGGTCCCGAGGTGAAACAGCGGAAACCCGTTGACTACCAGTCCCAGGCAGAACAAAATCACTGATCGCTTCAGCACATGCAGGCGAAGCGCGCCTTTGGATTCACCGCGCGCCAGGCGCGACGCGTTCGAGAATACGATCGAAATACCCGCGATGAAGAGAAAGGAAGGGAACACCAGGTCAGTCAGGGTCCACCCGTTCCACGCACTATGCTCCAACTGCCGGTAGCTATAAAGGCCGCTGCCTCCGTTGTTCACCAGGATCAT
>Ga0182015_10007481_pt1 | contig 10636 bp, 15 predicted proteins | sample 712P3MmetaG_FD_120478 | JGI IMG/M metagenome (GOLD analysis project Ga0182015, IMG submission 120478) | Permafrost microbial communities from Stordalen Mire, Sweden - 712P3M metaG | ecosystem: Environmental > Terrestrial > Soil > Wetlands > Permafrost | place: Sweden: Stordalen | collected... | reverse complement strand
GACGCGATTGAAGACCTTTTTTCAAGGATTTGTGGAGACGGGCAAAGTTGTTAGTGAAGCGGATGTACGTGGATTTTTTGCCGAGATGCAGAATGATGCGATTCCTGATTTGGCTAGTAGTGGAATTATGGGGGATGGGAGGAAAGAAGAGAGTGCCAAATAAAAGTGATGATGTAGACGGTGGTTATTTATCATGGAATGAGGGATCTATTTTGTTTTGGTGACGATAATCTGCTATCGCGCATGATGATGCATCCGCCATCTCATTCTCGTTGTTTGAATTGCGCACGTGCCCTCGTCAAATGACCCGCAAAATTTAATTTCCCCTTTTTCATCAACATTTCTCCCACAACGTTCGTAACCTTCCTTTCTCCCTCTGCCACCCTGCAATTCCTGGTCAACCCACAAAATGTCAGAACGCGAAACCATCCGCGCAGCCCTCACGGTGCTAAGTCAACAACTCACCCAAGTCACCTTTTCCGGTGTCGTGGACTCTGCGACACGAAACATCCTCACCCAAGATAGTGCTCGTCAACTCGCGCGTTTCCTAGCCAACTTTGAAGCTATCCTCGCGGCAATGAAATCGTTGACTCATGGGACGTTTTCTTCGTCGGTAAGGAAGACCATGTTGCAGTCGCAGTTACGGGGTGCGGCTGCCGAGTGGGCTTGGGATCCTCTGGCACATCAGTTTGCGGAGATGGATTATGATCAGTTTAAGGAGGCTTTGACGAGGCATTGGGGATAGGATAACTGGTATTGAGGGCTTAAGGAGTATGGATTGGAAAAATTGGCGTTCTGAAGGGAAAGTTTGGAGTTTCTTTGGTGTAGAGCGGTGGGGAAGGTGTTGCATTTCTATTATACTGTCTAAAGCATGGGTAATTCCTTATATCTTAGTCGAGAGGGTTGTCTCTCTTGCACACATGCGTGTTTTATTGAGATTCATATCATGTCCTCCACTGTCCACCGGAATATGCAGCCTACCGATCCAATAAACTTGAACCCTAGCGAACTAAAGTTCGCTTCGGGCAAGCTTACATCTCAGAAAATCCGGGAGGCGAGACGAGGTGATTTTTGAGCCTCTCTATGCCACGTCGCTGTTGTTTTTGACCTTTCGCAATTCACTAGAAGGCATTAACAATCGTCTATTTCATTTCCCATTATACTTTCCATCCCAATACGGTATACCCCTGTTTCAGATTTTCGGCCCATTTGTCATCTCATCCTCCTCCTCGCGTCGGTATTCGAATTCCGACCAAATCCACGACGTGGCGATATATTTCGCATCATCTCTCCGTTTAACCGTCGTCCAATATCAAGCCCAGCATCTCCCCTCTTTCCCCCCTTCTTGGTGTAATTACTTTATTCGATCTCAGACTTGTCTCATTATGGTCTCAAAGACTAGTCTTCTCAGTTTATTTGCTGCATCACTGTCGCTTTTCTCGCCTGTCAAGGCATTGAGCGATGTTCTCGATTTGAGTACCGCTGATTTCGATGAAACGGTCAAGGAGAATCCACTTGTTCTCGCAGAGTTTTTTGCTCCTTGGGTATGCTTTCCCTGTAAGGAGTGGTGGTAATAACTGTAGTGTGGGCATTGTAAGGCTCTTGCACCAGAGTATGAGAAAGCCGCCACGGAATTGAAAGAGAAAGTAAGACCCAACTCGTTTTGCTTTTGTGAAACGCGCTAATTTCCTAGAACATCAGACTCGCAAAGGCATCATCATCTTGATATCATGTCGAAGACTAACTCGTAGATTGACTGCACAGAAAATGCGGAACTTTGTCAGAAGTATGGTGTGCAAGGATATCCAACCCTCAAGGTTCTATCCTAGCATTACAAAGCTGAATTTTGTCTCAGGTGTTCCGAGGGCCCGAATCATCTCCCTACCAAGGTGCACGTAAAGCGGAAGCTATCGTATCCTACATGATCAAACAATCTCTTCCCGCCGTAACGCTCGTCACTCCCGCAAACTTTGAAACGTTCAGCAAATCCGATAAAGTCGTCATCATCGGGTTCTTTGATGCCGCTGACACAGAATCAAATCAAACTTTTGCCTCTCTCGCTAATGTCCAACGTGACGATTTCCTCTTTGGCGCTTCCAATGATGCTTCTCTTGCTAAAGCCGAGGACGTTAAATTCCCCGGTGTAGTCATATACAAGACATTCGACGATGCGAAGACTGTGTATACGGGTGTTTTCGAACAACATGCCCTTCAAGGCTGGACGAAACAGAATGCTGTGCCTATTTTGGGTGAAGTTGGACCCGAGACGTATACTGGATACATGGAATCTGGACTTCCTCTTGCTTACATCTTTGTTCAGAATGATGCAGAGAAGAAACAACTTGGTGAAGAGTTGACGCCTGTTGCGGCCAAGTTCCGTGGTAAAGTCAACTTTGCTACTATCGATGCTGTCCAATTTGGTGGTCATGCCAGCAATCTCAACTTGTAGCCTCCTCTCAAGAACATAGTTAATTGGTCTTAGGAAAGAGAATTGGCCTGCATTCGCAATTCAAGATGTCGCCAAAAACCAGAAATTCCCTTTCGATCAGACTAAGCAGATCACTGCTGCCGACATTGAGAAATTCGTCGCCAGCTACCTCGATGGAAGCATGAAACCCAGCATCAAGAGTGAACCTATCCCCGAAACTCAAGAAGGTCCCGTCACCGTCGTCGTCGCCCACAACTACGACGCCATTGTCCTCGACGACAAGAAAGATGTTCTCATCGAATTCTACGCTCCTTGGGTACCCCTTTAGCCCCCATCGACCTGACTAACGTCCAGTGTGGCCATTGTAAGAATCTCGCCCCCAAATACGAACAACTCGCCCGCGCGTACTCCTCCCACTCCGATAAAGTCGTCGTCGCCAAATGTGACGCAACCTTAAACGATATCCCCGATGATGTCCGCGGTTTCCCCACTCTCAAGTTATACCCCGCCGGCAAAAAGGACGCTCCCGTTGATTATACTGGAGACCGTTCCATTGAAAGTCTTGTTGATTTCATCAAGGATAAGGGAACACATGGAATTGCTGTATCGGTCATGGATCCCGTTCAAGTACAGGAACAAGGACAAGCTGCTCCGGCTGCTACACCCAAGGCTACCGAGGGAGTCAAGGAGAAGGTTGCGGAGGCTGCGAGTAAAGTTGCTGAGGCTGTTGTTGGTGACGGTGGTCATGATGAGCTTTAGGTCATATATTTATGCGTGTTGAGTAAATGAATATATTGGGTAGCAAATGTATGTTGTTGAGTTTTCGGGACATTGTTGGCATGACTTGACAAACGACTGAGATGCGAAGCCTCGGAGGGAAGCTATACCGTCCGGCCAACTTTTCTCAATGTCGATCCTTTTTTGTCCCCTTGTCGAGAAGTGACTCAATCGAGCTATGCAGCCTTTAGCAATCACTTTTCTGGGCACTTCGTCAGCGGCCCCTAGTTCAACCCGAAATCACAGCTCACTTGTCCTCCGCCTCGCGTCTGGAGACTTGTACATGTTTGATTGTGGTGAAGCCACGCAACATCAGCTTGGAAAAACGTCTCTCAAGCGGAGCCGAATCACACGAATCTTCATCACCCATATGCATGGTCCAAACTACGTTGACGAAAGCTAATGTTAGGGGACCATATGTTTGGACTAGCTCCGTTGATTGCTGGTATGTTGAACGGTCTGGGAGGATCAACGAATGATACCAGAGTGGAAGAATCAGTGTCAGCTACTCCGATCGAGATTTATGGGCCTCGGAATTTGAGAGGAGTGTTACGAGCTGTGTTGGCGGGAACGTATACACATTTGTTGGGTCGCTATGTGGTTCATGAACTGCATTTTCCAGGTGACACAGCGCCAGCATACGAGACTCGAGAATTACATCCAAACGAGAATCCAGGTCGTGATATCCAACAGACAAGTCCAGGATTGTGGGATAGTTTCATTATTGAAAACGACGTTATTGTTTCAGCAGGAGAAATCATTCACTCGATCCCCTCGCTTGGATTCGTGGTACAGGAACAGCCCCTTCCAGGGAAGCTGACTCGCGATCTCGTCACTCTCTACAATGACAAAATCAAAACTCATTCCCTCCCACGAAATACCCTTTCTCTCATCCAGAACGGCGAGACAATCACCCTTCCAACCGGCGAACAATTACATCCTCCACCACCCCGAACGGGTCGCAAAATCGTCATTCTCGGGGATACCTCTGATCCGTCAAAGCTAATCCCATTATCGCAGAACGCGCAAGTAGTTATCCATGAAGCAACAAACGCATACATACCCGATCTCGACGCCGGAATGTCGTTTGTATCAGTTGAAGAAAGAACGATAAGTCGCGGTCACTCTACACCGCAAATGGCCGGCAAGTTTGCAGCAGCATGTCACGCCAAAATGTTACTATTGAATCATTTTTCAGCGCGATATCGAGACGACGGAGAACCGCTGAATGGGAAAAACGGACATTTGAAAGAGGGGCATGAAACTGGCGTTATGGCTGAGATTCGGGATTTGGCGAAAACACAGTTTGAAGGAACGGTTGTTTGTGCTAGAGACCTTTGGACTTGGGAGATTAGTGGGAAGGCATGATCATCAGGAGTTTATGCACATGAGATACCTCTAAGGGTCTAATCAGTTCTTGTCATACTTTACATACTACGAACTTTTAATTACCTGCCCAAAGAGTTCCGTTGTCAGTGATTGCCGCGCTGTCCCACACGAGCGGCACGCTGGAGTTCTCTGGCCTTTCGGGCCAAGCTTTATCCAAGCCATCCCAGACCGTCATCTCACTATATTCTACAGTGCCCTCTCTGACCCAGTAACCGAGATCATTGGCGTCATCTGCAGTTGGATAAATCCTTGTAGTCATGCAGAAGATCCCGTTGGCAAAGATCTCAACGATCGAGTTGTCCACAAAAATATGGAGGTCAAGAGATTGCAATTCCCCATTGACGTGCCACAAGCGGAATTTCCCTTCTTCTGTCATGTTGTTGAACTGATAGTAAAGGGAACTCATGGACCGATCGACAAAGATGGCTTCGTTGGCGACGTCAATGTAGATAGTCGTTTCCTCGCAACTGGTGGGGGATTTGCGAAGAGTCAACCCGGCAACAGATGCTTCTGTCAAATTGAGAGATACGCAAAGTTCGTAATGCGAGGATTGCGCGGTGCAAGCTTTCTGATATCCGCTCGACGAAATCGTTTGAGGTGGAAAAGGCGACATTGCAGCCGGTCCGCGAAGGGTCTTGAATTCCGGAATCGGATCTTGGCCCAAGGTCTACTGTGAGATTTATTAACGAAAGACGTACTCGGATCGTGAAGGTTCCATCTGACTCCGCTTGAGCATCCCAATATCCTTTCTCTGTCGCCTTGGCTGCGGAGTCGGTGACACCTTTGATGGTATTGACACTCAAAACTCTGACGAGCCCTAGACTTCCTTGCCAACCTTTTGCAGTCATTCCGTATCCGTTGTCATCTTCGTAGATCCAATTCCATAACAATCTTCTCCCACAAGTTGGATCATCAACCCCGAGATAGGCATATGTCTCACCCCAATCCAAAACTCCAGACATTGTTGGAGTTAGAACACCAGATGAATTCACTGATCCAGCCGTAAACAAAGGCCAATGGTTTCCGTGAGTGGCATTCCCATAGACGTCTGTTCTTCCTCCTTCAGTGCCGTAAGTGATGACATGTAGCACATCTCCCTCATCATCAATAAGAGACCGATATCCACCCATCTCGAAATTAAATCCATAGTTGCCGCTGAAAGGACTGTACGATTCATTTCCGTTGGCTTGAAACATTGGGCCGAGATAGTCCCAGGACGTCATGTTGGAATTCTGCGCACGATAGAGAAGGAAACGTCCACCGGAGGTAGGTCGTTCGCCGGACGAGACTGGCGTATAGATCGTGTCAACGGGATCTCCAAGTGCGTTCGCGAGATTTTCGTCGCGGAAAACGAGTGGATCTCTCCATCCTGTGACGTTGAGATCTGCTGGGGGATGAGGAATAACAGGATTTCCTTCATATTTAATCCAAGTCAAACCGTTGTCTTTGGTGTATGCGATTGACTGGGTTTCAGATTGAGGTTGGTAGGGAATGTTCCATCCGATAGGTAAATGTTGGACGGAGGTGTAGAGAGCCGTTGGGTAACCCATATAGCCGTTCTCGATCGCCGCTCCGGAGAAGACTCCGAGATGATCAATTGAACCGGGAGGTCCTGTTCCGATGACAGTAGAGTCTTGCCAACCGGCTCCAGAATCTGTCCAATGAATGAGATCATCGGAGAAGGCACCTCCAATCGAAATGTTGCCTTCAATTATTTCCCGTCTAGAAGATGTTTACCCCAATTTATGTGAGCATGGTGATATTGGTATCCCATGAACCATTTCTTAGACACGGTGTCGTAGTATCCGATATTGGGATCTAACTATCAACCCCTCCGACAATCAAGTAGGTACCGTTTTGCCAGGAATTGGGAGCTTGACAGTGGAATGAAGGACGCCACTTGACAAAGTAGGAATTATTTGCGGCTGCATTAAGATCGGGTCGAAGTGTACCAGTAGACCACTCGCATGACGAACCCCCCGCCGCGACAACTGTGCTCAAAGAACTCGCAATTGCAAAAGCAAGTCGAATTGGCTTAGATAACATGGCTCAAGTCGGATGTCCATTTTCCACCGTCAAGAACAGGGATTATTTATATAGAGTGCGAAAGGCGGGGAAATTTAGACGCAAATCCCAACGTTCTCCGAGATGTCCCATATACGGCTCGATGCTCGCTTGAGGAACGTCGGCTTGTGTTAGGTGACATCATGACCTCGTGTTACGCCAACGGTCGCCCTCGATCGCCGAAGTTAACCAAGTTTATTGGGGGCGTTCCCCACAATTAGATGGGCATCGGAAACTTTAATTACAGAATAGGCAGGTCATCGCACCGGGAATATACGACGATCCAATCAAGGATCAGGAACGACGCTCGTTTTATTTTGCAGATTCGTACTATCTAGTAAGATTCGCGCTAATCCCTTAATCCAAAATACATGGTATCATAAATGGAAAGTAAATACCTCCGGGCCGCCTGATTACTTTGCCTCGGGCTTAGATTTGCCAAGATCGGTTAATTCGATTTCTTCTGTCCTTGCGGCTGTTATATCCTTTTGAATTTTAACCTTGTCCACGTGTTCCCGACGTTCGCTTGCCTCCATTGCTTCTTGGACCCGTTTGATCAGGTCATCTCGCAATTCTACTGGCTCAAAATGTATGTCCCTCTACATCTTAGCGTCGTAAATTTAAGTCCAACCTGTCGAAGCCATCTTTTCAAATCGTGGATGGACCAATTTTGAGGATCTAAACATTGAGATTTCTCCTTGAGAGATTGTGCCATGACTAGCTGGATCGAAGACGACGTCTTTCCTTCTCACATCGGTTTTCCCGATCGGAGAATCGGCGAATAGAGTTAAAGCGGTCGTTCCAACGATGATCCCGACAAAAGTGTAGAAGAAGAATTTCTGGTTGAATACTCGATCAAGAGGGGTTGTCCAAGCCATCCCCTGTGCTGTACTGATATTGTGAGCCGTGATGCTGTGAATTTCAAACGACTTCCACTGTCCTGATACGAGTGACGTTCGTTCAACTTCGGATTCGGAGATCTACGTGGCGAAATGCGATTTGTAAAAAGTTCAGGGCTTGAGGAAGCAGGGTTTCTTTGTGACTGCCTCACCAGATTTAGTCTCACCACCAATTCGTCAGAGTGTTCCGGGTATCACTTCAAAAGGTATGCAATCCTCCTCTGACGTATGTTGTATATACTGACTTTCAGGATCGAAATGCCGAAACAAGTCCAAGACATCAAACAATTCCTCGAAATATGCCGTCGTAAAGACGCTAAATGTATCCTCTTCGAACCTGCAAAGTCTGACCTTATAGCTGCCCGAATCCAAAAATCCTACTCTAAACTCACGGCATCGAAGCAGACGAAATTCAAAGTGCGCTGCAGTCGATTCGTGTACACTCTTGCTATTGATGATACGGATAAAGCAGACAAGATCCGACAGAGTTTGCCTCCTTGTAATCACCCATTTTTTTGGCGGACGAAAACTGACTTTGTAGCGTTGAAGATTGAGGAGACTGGGTCTACAAAGAAGAAGAGCAAGAAGTAGATGGTGGGAGGCATTTATGTGATAATGTTGAGATAGCAAATTAGCGAATTTGAGTCTCGATTGCATGAACTCAAGTCTTCGGGTATCGCGATGGTATCTAATATTCACCGACCTTGTATCTCCAAAGTGGGAGTTTGGAAGTACATTACCACTTCAATCTGTACGTTCTTCTCAAAGACATCTGCGGACTGGCCTAGGTCATTTCACTCTGCAAAAGAGCGACACCACATTCCAAAGTGAATCATTCATGCACGCTTTTACGTTACGATCTATCAAGTATTCGAATCATTACATTCGTTATAACACTAGAGTGATAATGAATTGCTATGCGTAGATTCCTAGAAGTAAATTGCTATAAGGTGTATCAACGTCCAATCTTTGTCTTTGAAGGGGCCTTCTCCCGTCTCCGTTCTCCGCCTCCAACTTTTTTCCCTCTCCGAATATTAACAATCTCCTCCCCATTTCTACAATCAATATCCGTCCGTAAATAGGCTTACCGATATTTCTCCGTCTGCATCAGTACATACCGTCGTAATCGTGCAGGAATTTCCTTCTTCTTCAGTGCTTCCCCATCCGCGTTGAACAATTCCCTCCAGGTCTTCCATCAGCACAATTGTAGGAGAGGGTCAACTCGTATTTTATCTTCGCATTCTTTGTGTGCATCACGACCTATGCGTTTGAGAAAGGTTTGAACGTCAGGGATGTCGGCTACAAATTAGCTTTATTGTTGGAAGGCTGTACGTCGAGGTAGAGGCACTCTGAGTTTATCTGGTCGGGGGATGATGTTGCTGTGGAGGAAGGAGACTTGAGGACGAATGTGACGCATGCAACGAGTCACAGACGCCTGTCGAAGATAGTTTGTCGGGAGGGAAGACGGGACCTGTGGTCGTAGCATGGTCCGTAGTCGATGTGGTGATGGTGCACAAAAGTCGAGAAAATTGATCGCCCGTTTGAAAGTTGAACACAAACTGAATCTCATCAGACTCTCGTTCTACAACACACTTATTGAAGAACAGACGATTTCTTTCGTCAATTACGAAACTTCATTTCATTTATATCGGCACCCTATAACGTAACTGCCAAACACATCATTCCCAAAAGCGAACAACTAAGATGATATACCCAAGTTACCTGACTCAAGAACGATAGCCGGGAAACCCAACCCGGACTCAGCAGGTCAATTCCTCCAAATAGCAATAAGATCCAGTTGCCCCGGTCCATTCTTCGTGATGTAATGACAAATACTCCCAAATCCAAATCCAAAAGTCCCAATCCCCGCAACCTTCAACAAAACACTCGGCAAGACAAACTCTGGAATCGGAAACATCCATATGGTCGAAAACATTGCAAACCCCCCAATCATAACAGAATATTTGTCACATCGATTCTGTAGACTATTATGTTGAATCCTTCACCCCCTCGTCAGCCCAATTGTCCTCTAGTCAAGAAAGTGGGGGAGGAGTGGGATGGCACCGAAATGCGCGATCATAGTTTTTTACTGGGTCGGAGGTTTTGAGCATGTAATATCCTGCGCCGACCGAGCCGGCTGACATGCCGAGAGTGGTGTAGAGATTGGCGCGGAAGAAAGGGGTGGTGCGGATGCGGCGACGGAAGATGGCGAGGGATATGAGACTGGAGACGAGACTCCCTGTTTGGGCACCTGTTGTTCAGCTGTGGCACTCGGCTGTCGGGGACCTTTGAAAGCAATATGAGTGAGGACAATTTTATTATTTGTCTTTGGGTCATCTTCATCGGGGACCCATTTGAAGATGGGCGAAATGAAGTTCTGGGCTTCCATTAGACCCAAAATGAGGAGACGAATGTTGTCCTTGCCCGAAGGTAGAGGTGCCCGAAGTCTCTACCTTCGGGTTGTGGTAATTATTAGGGTCGGACGGACTGTCGGACACTATTTGGTGCGCCCCCGGGCGCCCTATTTTACAGCTATCAAGCTTTCGAGGGCAGTCATTATTGGCTGAGCGGCAGGGCTTTTCGTCCGCTTGAAGTCGACTCATTTCCGCAGTAGAGCAAAAAAAGAGGAGAAAACATCACAATACAACCTACAAACCCCGATAATAGTGCAATTCCGCTTTGCTTACATCTACGGGACGCTCATTCTTTGCTCATTTGACTTGGGCACACGTTAAAACTGCTTCGCTCGACCTGCACCTCCACTTTTGCATTGTCATGGAGGCGCAGGTCCAGAATGCCGTCGAGGTCGCCTTGAACCCAGACGCCCAATACAACCTGAAACAACAGGTAACCCCATACGCCCTATTTATTTGTCTGTCTTTGAATGCTGACAATTTCAAGGCATTCGAGTTCATTTCGCAAGTAAAAGAATCTCCCGATGCATGGAGGCTCGCATTGGCTCTTCTCACAAGTCAACCCATACGGTAATGGGTTCCTTCTCCGTCGCATGTGCTGATCAGACTAGACCTGCCCCAGTGCGTCACTTTGCTCTCCAGATTCTGGACTCTGCTATAAAGAG
>Ga0182015_10007480_pt1 | contig 10637 bp, 11 predicted proteins | sample 712P3MmetaG_FD_120478 | JGI IMG/M metagenome (GOLD analysis project Ga0182015, IMG submission 120478) | Permafrost microbial communities from Stordalen Mire, Sweden - 712P3M metaG | ecosystem: Environmental > Terrestrial > Soil > Wetlands > Permafrost | place: Sweden: Stordalen | collected... | reverse complement strand
TCGCGGTAGCCGACCGGCTGGATGTAGGCGAGGATCGCGAACAGGCATGCGAAGGAGATCGTGCGAACCCGAGCGTCTCGGAAAGCCCGCCGAGCCAACGCCCGCGACGCAGCGTGAATGCTTCTCGCCGGCCTTGATGCTTGCGCGCTGGGCGCCGCGAATGTTCCGCTAGGCGCCGACATGACCGTCGGAGCCATCGTAATGGTGGAGGAATATCTCCTCGAGCGAGGGCTCGCGGCTGGTCAATGTCGTGACGGGGTGCTCGGCTAGTGCAGCGATCAACGGACCGACGCTGCCCGAGACCTCGAAGCGCAGCGCGTTGGGGCCGGCGCTCTGCACGTGGACTCCGACAAGCGCCGGCAGCTCTGGCGCGTCGCCCGCGAACGTCACTTCGACGGTCTGCACCGCGAGGTGGCGCAGCTGCGCAAGCGTTCCCTCATCCACGAGCTTGCCGTCTCGGAGAATCCCAACGCGGTCACATAGTGCCTCGACCTCGCTGAGGATGTGAGATGAGAGAAAGACGGTCTGCCCACGTCCTTTGGCCTCCTTCACACAGTCGCGGAAGGCGACCTCCATCAGCGGGTCGAGGCCGCTCGTGGGCTCATCGAGCAGCAGCAGCTCCGCGCGTGTGGCGAGCGCCGCGATCAGCTGAACCTTTTGGCGGTTGCCCTTTGAGAGCGTTCGGATCTTCTTGCGCGTATCGAGTTGGAAGCGCTCGATGAGCACGTCGCGATAGGCAATGTCGGTGCCGTGATGCAGACGCGCGAGGAACTCGAACGTCTCGGCGCTCGTCAAGGATGGCCAGAGGAATGGCTCCCCCGCGACGTATGCGACTCGCTCATGGGCGCGCACCGGATCGCTCCAGGCATCCACACCGAACAGCTCCGCCCGCCCGCTGCTCGCTCGGTGCAGCCCGAGCAGCAACCGAATCGTTGTGGTCTTGCCCGACCCGTTGGGTCCGAGATACCCGTAGACCTCGCCTCTGCCCACCGTGAGGTTGAGCCCGTCGAGCGCAAGCGTGCTCCCGTAGCGCTTGGAAAGGCCGTCGGTGTGGATCGCGGACTCCGAGCGATCGACGATTGGGCGTGCCTGTGGGGTGTCAGGTCGTAGCTGTGTCAGTTGCATAGGAGCAGGATGTGACAATTTCACGCTTGGGGCATCCGGGTTTTTCCCGCACATGACCGCGGAATCACCCTACGGAATAGCCGTCCAACCGCTTGCGGCCGGGGCGCGTGTCGGCAAGATCGGGGCTTTGCCACAGCAGCAGCGTGGATGTTTACCGATGGCTGACACGCCGGCCCTGGTTAGCGTGCGGCTATGGCATCACATCTGCAACTGGCACCCAGCCCTACCTCGAGGACCACGACGGCGGCTCCCGCGGCGCTGCCCATCCGTGTGGTTCTCGCAGACGGCCATGCCCTGATGCGCAGTAGCCTGCGGCAGCTGCTCGAGCACGAGCAGGACGTGGAGGTGATCGCCGAAGCCGACGACCTGGAGTCCGTTCTGCGCCATGTCCGCGATTACCGGCCACAAGTGCTCGTGCTCGACCTGACCCTCTCCGGCGGGTCCGGGAGCGAAGCGATAGGAGAGCTACGCGACCGAGCGCCAGCGACCGAGATCGTCGTGCTCACGATGGAGGACAACCCCGTCTTCGTGCAGCGCGCGTTCATCGCCGGCGCGCTCGGCTTCGTCTTGAAGGATCTAGCCGACAGCGAGCTGCCCCAAGCGATTCGCGCGGCGGCGCGCGGCGAGGAGTACATCAGCCCACGAGTGGCTACCCGCCTGGATGCCCTGCACCGCACGCTCACCGAGGACAAGCTGACTCCGCGCGAGGTCGAGGTGCTGCGACTGATCGCGCTTGGCTACACCAGCGTCGAAATCGCACGCAAGCTGCAGCTCTCCTCGCGCACGGTCGAGACACACCGTGCCCACATCTTCACGAAGCTCGCGTGCTCGACGCGCGCCGGGCTCGTCCGCTACGCGCTACGACGCGGCCTGCTCAGAATCTGACTGGAACTGCGATCCGCGGGCCGGGTCGCGGCGACGAGCCGGCAGAGACGCAGTGATGAGCGTCCCGTGCTCGTCAGAGTCGACGTTGAGCGCGCCGCCCGCCAGGCTCACCCGCTCGCGCATCCCTGCCAACCCGAAGCCTTCGCTGGCGAGATGTGGGTCAAAGCCGCGGCCGTCGTCCTGCACCTTGACGACAAGCTCGCCGTCGGACTCGCTCACCGCCACATGCACCCGTTTTGCGTGTGCGTGCTTTGAGACGTTCGTCAGCGCCTCCTGAACGAGTCGGTAGACGGCGGTTTCGAGATCGTCGTCCAGGCGCTCCTCTCGCTCGGAGGGGCCTGGCAATGCAAGCTCACTGTCGATATGCAACCCGCTCTCCTCGCGATGGCGATCGAGCAGCGACTCGATCGCGGTGCGCAATCCGAGCTCATCCAGCGCGGCGGGGCGCAGCTCGGTGATGATCGCCCGCAGGTTTTCGATCTCCCGCTCGATGTGCTCGACGGCTTCGCGCATCGTCTCGGGTGCCTGCTGCGGATCGTTCAGGCGCAGCGCAGAGGCAAGCAGCAGACGCAAGCCACCGAGACCCTGCAGGGTCTCGTCGTGCAGCTCCCGCGCCCAACGGCGCCGCTCGGCGTCTGCGGCGGCCAGCGAGCTGCGCAGCCGGTCGGCCTGCACGCTCTGCGCGAGCGCGACGGCGGTCGCGGCGCTCACGGCAAACGTTCGCAGCATCCGCTCGTCGTCCTCGGCGAAAACGCTGCCGTCCTCGCCGCGATCGAAGGCCGCCAACACCCCGAGCGCCTCTCCGCGATAGACCATCGGGACCAACAGGGCTGTCTGCGCATCGGTGACGCCGAACTCGCTGGGGGCGATCCGCAGCCTCGCACCGACATCTGTGATCCGCTCCGGCTGGCGGTGCTCCAAAACGTGCCCGGAGGTCGAATCGGCGATCGGCAGGCGGACGCCACGCATGTCTTGGGCGTGACCGGCGCTCGACTGCACGACCAGCTCATCACCGTCGCGCAACATGATCACGAGGCTCCTGGCGCCCACAAGGGCACGCCCGCGCTTGACGATCAGCTCCAGCACGTGCTCGAGCGCGATCTCTCCACCGATCGCGATCACAACGTCGCGGGTGGCCTCGAGACCTCGATACGCCTTCTCTGCCTCGTCGCGGCGGCGCTCGCTGGCCTCATATAGCCGGGCGTTGTCGATCGCGATCGCCGCCCAATCGGCGAGGATCACCGCGGCCTCCTCGTCTGCCTCGGTGAAGTCGCCTTCCTGCTTCTCGGTCAGGTACAGGTTGCCCCACACCTGCCCGCGAATCACGATCGGCACGCCGAGGAAGCTCCGCATCGGGGGGTGCCCGGCCGGGAATCCGTAGCTTGAGGGGTGCTGACCCACGTCTGAGAGGCGCAACGGCTGGGGATGCTCGATCAGTGCGCCGAGTACCCCTCGGCCGCGTGGCAGATCGCCGATCGCCCGGTGGGTAGCGTCATCGACACCGAGGGTCAGGAACTGCTCTAGCCCGCTGTGTTGGTCGTTCAAGATGCCCAACGCGGCGTAGCGCGCGCCGGTGATCTCTCGCGCTGTCTCGAGGACCTGATCGAGCACCGCCCGCTGGTCGAGCTCCCTCGTGAGCGCCCGCCCCACGTCCAGCAGGCGGCGAATCGACAGCTCCTCGGAATCCTCTCTCATGCCTCGGCAAGCTTATTGGCGCTCGGCAGGTGGATGTGTCCATCGGTGTAGCGCACCAGGACTTCCCAGGCGCCAGGTGCTCCAGGAGGCGAAACCGTTTGATCCGTAGTTAGCCCTCGTTGATTCGCGGAGCATCCCCGATGACGGGCCCTGACAGCCGTATATGTTGGCCGCACACATTTGTCAACAGCGCTCGTACCGACGCGGACAGTCGCAGTGTCGCATCGGTACTCGTGGGTGCCCATGCGGAAGAAACCGATGACCGGGATATTGCGTTGCCACCATTGCGGAGACCTCATCGGGGTGTATGAGCCGCTGATCGCGCTCATCGACGGGCAGACGCATGAGACCTCCCGCACCTGCGTGCAGGACAGCGCGGGCGTGGTCGAGGAGTGCTACCACCGCGACTGTTACGCAGGCTCACAGCGGGACGAGCCGGGCTTGAGCTGAGACGGCACGCGGCTCGGTCGGGCGTCGCCCAGCTCCGTAGTTTTCCCTCGCGGCTTGGCGGCTTTCCTCGGCTGGCGATGCCTCCGCCGGAGCCTAGCCTCCCCAACATGACTACCACCACAGACACCAACAAGCTCCGCGTCGTGATCGCCGGCGGCGGCGTGGCGGCGCTTGAGACAGCGCTGGCGCTGCACGATCTGGCGGCGGAGCTGACGGACGTGACAGTGATCGCACCCAACCCCGACTTCCACTACCGCCCGATGACTGTACGCGAGCCCTTCGCGCAGGGACAGGCCCGCCGCTACCCGCTCGCGCCGATCGTCCGCGACGCCGGCGCGAGCCTGATCTGCGACGAGCTGGCGTGGGTCGACCCCGAGCACCGGATCGCCCATACCAAGGGCGATGAGCAGGTTGAGTACGACGCGCTGGTGCTGGCGCTCGGCGCGAAGGCGACCCCGCGCTACCGGCACGCGGTCACGATCGACGCCGCCCATATGGACGAGATCCTGCACGGCGTCATCCAGGATGTCGAGGGCGGCTACATCAAGAGCCTCGCGTTCGTGGCGCCGGGCCGGATGGCGTGGCCGCTGCCGCTGTATGAGCTTGCGCTGATGACCGCTGGCCGCGCATATGACATGAACATGGACGTTGCGATCACGCTCGTCACGCCGGAGGACAGTCCGCTTGCGATCTTCGGACAGAACGTAAGCGGCGCGGTCGCAGAGCTGCTTGTGCGGTCGAACGTCCAGACGATCCACTCCGCCTACGCTGAAGTTCACGAGGAGGGTGAGGTCGTCATCAACCCAGGCGACCGTCGGCTGCACGTGGATCGCGTGATCGCGCTGCCCGAACTCTATGGCCCCAGCTTGCGTGGCATCCCATTGAGCGAACACGGCTTTTTGCGCGTGGACCGCTTCGGTCACGTGCTGGAGGCTGAGGGCGTCTACGCCGCCGGCGACTGCACTGAGTTCCCGGTCAAGCACGGAGGCGTCGGCTCTCAGCAGGCCGACGTGGTGGCGCAGTCGATCGCAGCAGAGGCCGGCGCGGATGTCATACCCGAGCCGTTTCACCCCGTGATCCACGGGATGCTGCTCACCGGCGATAAGCCGATGTATCTGACCGCGAAGATCACGGGCGGGCACGGGTTCAGCTCAGAGTTGTCCGACACACCGAGCTGGTCGCCGCCGAGCAAGATCGCCACCAAGTACCTGGCGCCCTACCTGGACACCCAGGACCGCGAGAAGACACCGACATGACACGCGCACCCGGCGATGGTGACGGGGCAGCTGGACCCTGCATGGCGCTCGGCTATGACCGTAGCGAGGGCTCACGCCATGCCGCGCGCTGGGCGGCGAACGAGCTGTCCGGCGGCGGCAAGCTCGTGATCGTGTATGCGTGCCGAGGCCAGCACGTGCCGCCGAGCCCGCTCAGCAGCACCGACGAGCGGCGCGAGATGGGCCGTGCGATCCTCGACGAGCTGATGCTCGACGGCGACGACGCCCTGTTCGACATCGACCTCGAGATGCAGGTCTCAGATCAGGACCCCGCTGCGGCATTGATGGAGGCCGCCCGGCGCCATGATGCTCGCGCGATTGTGCTCGGCGCCAAGTCGCACTCACGGCTGGGCGAGGCGCTTGGGACGGTTACGACCGAGCTGCTTCACAGGTCGCCGGTGCCTGTGATCACGGTGCCGTTGAGCGCGCCGGCCGTTGGTCGTCCGCTCATGCAGTCCGCCGCCGCAGAGTGAGCGCGCACCCACAAGAGCACGCACGCTCTCGCCGCGTTGACGCAGCCACGGGACAGCTGCTGAGCGAGCGGGAGGTCCCCGCCAAAGCACAGGGCCGCCTCGACGCGTTGCGCTGGGCACGGGAACTCGGCCGGGAGATCGTGTAGGGGATCGAGGGCTGCCGGCACGTTTCCCAGCACCTCGAGCGCGCACTCATCGCCGCCGGTGAGCGTGTGGTGCGGGCGAGTTGCGCGACCTCATCAAGACCCACAACCCACGGCTCCTCGACGAGACAGATGCGGTCCCCTCACCGCCGCGATCCTGATCGGACAAACCGCCGGAGCCGAACGATTCTCCTCCGATGCCCAGTTCGCCCGAATGGCCGGTGTCGCACCGATTCCTTTGTCCTCCGGCAGGCGCGACCGCCACCGCCTCGACCGAGGAGGCAACCGCCAACTCAACCGGGCACTTCACATCATCGCCATCACCCGCGGACGACGAGACCCCGCCAGCCGCGCCTATCTCGAACGCAAGGAAGCCGAAGGTAAGTCCCGTATCGAGGCCCCAGATGCCTTGAGCGCCTCCTCGCCCGCCGCTTCCACCGGCTGCTCCTCCAAACCACCCAGGACCCCCCCAACGACACGCCCAGTGATCCCCGTCCAGGCCGCCATCTCGATGCCCTGCCTGACCTCACCCACACCTCCCGACCCCAGTCAAGGGAGCGGCGCGGCTGACGCGGGGTACTCGTCGGACCCCAGTCAAGGGAGCGGCGCGGCTGACGCGGGGTACTCGTGACCGATCGTCGGCAGCGGGTTGGCGAGCGGCTGTTCGTGCTGCTTGCTGGTGGCCGGTAGCGCGTGAAAGCGGAAGTCACAGCAGCTGGCGCCGCCGACCAGGGTGCTGGATCGCTGCAGGCGTGCTCCCCACATCTCCGCTAGGGCATAGTCGAGGTTGCACCACGAGCCGGCGCAGAGGTCGGCTGCGTCTCGCTGGCCGAGATAGTCGGCTACTGGGCAGCGCACCATGTTCAGGGAGCGCCCATCCTCCTCGGGTACATCGTCGAATCTGTAGCCGGGACGACCGAAGGGGTAGGTCAGGAAGGCGTTGACGCTCAACCGCAGCCGACGGGTTGGGTCACGTGACATGAGGTTGGTGGCCGTCTTGGTGATCCGGCCCCAGTGGCGGTAAAAGCGCCAGCAGGTGTCTCCCGTCAGCTCGATCGCGTAACCGCGCTCGACCCCGGCCTCCTCAAGGATCTCAAGGAGAGACAGCGTGAGCGCCGCAAGCATCACGTTCTGACGAGCGCCGATGGTCGGCTCGCCAGGAAGACCAGGGACCTGGCGCTCAAAACGGTCAAACGCGTCGTTGACGAAGCACGCAACCTCCCGGTGCGTGAAGCGCCCAGCAGTTGGGTAGGTGCGCGACCGATTGCGCCCAACGAACGCCCTGGCCGCCGCGACACGCGCGAACACCTTTCCACGACGCACAAGCATCACAGCCAACCGGCTTGGCACGGCAGCAGAGTCCTGGTCAGGCATCGGATCATTCCCCTTCGTCACGTCGCTGCTGGATTGAAGCTCCCTCGCTCTGAGTGCGAACGAGCCAGACAATTGCAAGGACGAGGAGCACGACCAACAGCAGCGACACGAAGATCGAGAGAGCCCACCCCCCTGTGTCCATGTGGTCTCGATACATCATCTCAACGAAGCTACGCGCTATCGGCGGGCGTGCCATCCGGACGTTGCCGCACCCGCCCGCCGGACAACTACGCAAGCGCTAGGACATCCTCACGACAACCAGAGCAGGCGTGCAGTGAACCTAACGCGGCTGCCAGTCCGATCGAGGAGCAGGGGAATCGAGCAGCCAACGAGGAGAAGTCGCCCGTCTACGCTGCTCCTAGAGAGACGCTGACCCCCAAGCACGCCGTTGCGGACAACGCCGAGCAGAACACTTCCTCGCAATTTCCGAGCTTCGCTTGACATAGGAGCAACGAGCAGCGCTCCGTCGCGCATCAGCAAGAGTTGGTCGCATTCGTTGGCCTCGTCCATCACGTGGCTTGAGATCAGCAGGGTGCTGCCGGCCTGGGCGAGCTCGCGGAAGGTGCCCCACAGTTCGGCGCGCAGCACGGGATCGAGGCCGACGGTGGGCTCGTCGAGCACTAGCAGTTCGGGGTCGCTGAGCAGCGCGGTTGCCAACGACACACGCGAGCGCTCCCCGCCCGAGAGCGAGCCGACGACCTGCTGCTCGCGCCCCGCCAGGCCGACCGTCGAGACGACCTCGCCGATCCGCTGGGGGCCGACGCCGAGGATCGCGGCGAAGTAGCGCAGGTTCTCGGCGATGCTGAGGTCGGCGTAGACCGAGGGGGCCTGTGTCACGTATCCCACGCGCCGGCGCAGCTTGGGGTGAGCCGGCGTGTTCGCCGAGCACGCTCACTTGACCAGCCTGCACGATCTGCACGCCGACGATCGCGCGCATCAGCGTGGTCTTGCCGCACCCGCTTGGGCCGAGCAGACCCGTCACCGACCCGGCGGCAACCTGCAGGCTGAGGTCGTGGAGTACGGGGCGTCCGCCGCGCACGATGTGAAGGTCCTCGATTTGGATTGCTGCGGGTGGCATGTACGGGGAGAAGTTACCGGCGCCCTCGCGCCACTGTGCGATCCGGGGTGAGGCGTATTGTCGGCATCACTAACGCATGTTGCCCCCGCACTGCACGAACAGCCGGGGGCGTGGCGACGGAGCCGAGACTCCGCCACGCTCGGGACCATAACGGAGCCTCTTGCGCGGCCTGGAGATGACGCCACCGGCGCCTCCAACCGAGATAAGGAGGCCAACGATGAGTACCATCACGATCCCTGCGGCGGTGGTTCCGTACATACGTGGCGGGGCGCAGCTGCAGATCGCAGGAGCCGCAGAGCAGTTGTCCACCGTTATCGGCGAGACAATGCACCGGGGCGTCGCGCCGGTGGGCGAGCAGCGGCGGCTGCTGCGGGCGTGGGCGCTGGTTGACCTGTTGGGCTGGCCTGACGAGATAGCTGGCCAGGTCGAGCTGGATGTGCACGAGCACCGCGAGGCGCTGCTCGGCGCGTTGAAGGGCAGCGCCGATCGGCTCGCGCATTTGATCGCCGATGAGCCTGACGATCGGCAGCGCGCGAGCCGCGAGGAGGATCTGCAGGCGCTGCGCGAGTTCGAGGGCACCGGACTGCGCGCCGTCGAGCATGACCAGCAGATGGCGGTCACGGCGAGGATGCCCGGTGATGTGGTCGAGTTGCTCCGTGGCGCGTTGTATGCAGACCTGGAACGGGCGTGTGAGGACATGCCATCCACTGAGCCAAAGACCCGCGCCAGCTGGGCGGGCGTGCTGCGACGCATCGAGCAGACACGTAGCGCACTTGATGTGATCGGCTGGGCGTCGCCTTCGGAGCAGCAGCCGGTGACTCTCGCGGTGGACGCCACCATGATCGAGGCGTTGGAGAGGGACGCCGAGCAGTGGGAATGGGCCTCTGAACAAGAGCGGATCGAATCTGCTGAGGGTCGCGCACGGGCGGCGTCGCACTTGGCGAGGATCGAGAGCTTCTTGGCGAGGATCGAGAGCTTCTTGGCGAGCCTCGCCGAACCTCGTGCGCCCACGACGCTGATGATTCCTGTCTCGGCGTTGGCGCTTGTCCGCGAGGGAGAGCACGAAGCGTGGTCTGACATATCGGAAGCGATCGACAGCGGGGTCCACCCGCGGGAGTGCGCTCGGCGCCTGCGTGCGGTCTGCGAACTGCTCGACCTGATCGGCTGGAGCAAGGATGACGAGCCCAGCGAGGACGTTGACGCCATCGAGCACGCAGGCGCGGTAAAGGAAGTTGCCCTGCCGATACTGGAGACGCTGACAACGGCTGTGAGCGAGATGCGCGACGGCGACCCGGAAAAGGTGAAAGCCGAAAGTGAACTGCGACTCCTGAGCGATGTTCGCGCGCAGGCGTGCGAGGCGCTGGGTGGATGACGATTGGCCTACATCGCGTGTCGCAACAGCCATTCCGGTGAACGGGAGTTGCGGCTAGCCTTGAATCTTGTTGTCTACATGAACACTCTGATTTCCTCACCTAGCCCTTTGGGGTCGCCGTCTCAGGTGGAGACTGAGCCGGGTGTGCTTGCGGCGGCGGAATGGGTCGCCGCCGGTCTTGTGGGGCCGAGCCCGCAGGCGGTGAACCTGATCGCCGCGGTGAACGATGGGCTCGTGCGACTGAGCGATCCGTGGGAAGTCACGAGGCGCGGCCGGATTCTTATCGAGCGGCACGGGCGGCGGCAGTGACGATGGTGGGGCGCTGCCGCGCGGGCTGCTGGGCCACACGAGATCGCCTGGATCGGCTCTCGATGAGCGTCAGCGAGCGCCGCCGGCGTCGGCTCGTCGGTGAGTCGGCGATACGAGGATCGAACGCTCCTGTATCGCGCCGTGCACGGGCAGGCTGCTGCCCCTCGGTGGATCTCAGACCAGGCGGTAGCCGACGCCCCACACATTGACGATCCAGCGTTCGCCGCCCGCGCTGAGCTTGCGGCGTAGGCGGCTGGCGTGGGTATCGACCGTCCGGGTGGTTCCGAGCGCGTGATATCCCCACACTTCTTCCAGTAGCTCGTGCTTGCGGAACACCCGTCTTGGGTCGCCGGCGAGGTGCGCCAGCATGTCGAACTCCAGCGGACGCAGATCGAGGAGTTTGCCTGCGAGGCTGACAGCGTGGGCAGCCTGGTCGATCACCAGTGAACCGATCTTTAG
>Ga0182015_10007479_pt1 | contig 10638 bp, 7 predicted proteins | sample 712P3MmetaG_FD_120478 | JGI IMG/M metagenome (GOLD analysis project Ga0182015, IMG submission 120478) | Permafrost microbial communities from Stordalen Mire, Sweden - 712P3M metaG | ecosystem: Environmental > Terrestrial > Soil > Wetlands > Permafrost | place: Sweden: Stordalen | collected... | reverse complement strand
CGATCGCGGCAAGCGCAAAGAGCCCGGCTTCGACGAAGGCGCGCACGATGGTGTTCCCGGCTTCGTAGAGCATCACGGCCGGACCCGTGGCATCGGGCTGCTGCGCAAGAACGGCGCGCACGAAACCGGTCAGCGCAACGGTGTCTTCAGGATCGGCTTTGGGAAGCACCTCCACGCGCGCCCGTCCATCGGGAGCGAGCCAGTCGCGCTTGAGATCGGCGGGCAGGTCGCCTTCGCCGAACTGCCGGGCTTTCAGCGCCTCGCCCAGATCGGCGAGCGAAATCGTCAGCGGCAGCACCATCGCTTCGGATGCGCGAGCCCGCGCCGCCGGAGCCGCTGCGGCCAACCGGGCGAGAAGGCCCGACAATCTTTTTGCCGCCTGTCCTCCAGCCCCTCCGTGTCCGGAAACACCTGCAAGCAGCGCCGCTGTCGATCGCAATGCCGCGATGTTCTCCGCATCGCTCGGCGAGGGGCGCGCGAGCGGTGGGTCGAGCGAAGGTGCGATCGCTGCTGCGAGTTCGCGGATCGCCGAGAGCTTCTTCTCCTGGTCGGCAGGAACGAGATCGGAGAGCGTGCGTGTTGCGGCCACTTGCGGCAGCTTCGCGAGACGCCGCGCATCGTCATTGGCGGCGGCGAGATTGCGCGCGACGATATCCGCCGCATTGGCGCCGGTTGCAGGATCCTTTCTGAGCTCGAGATAGGCCGCGACCGCTGCGGCTTTCCGGTTTTGCAGATGCAGCGTGTTGAAGTCGAACCGCAGATGCGCAAGCAGCGGCGCGGCCAACGCAACGACACCGAGCGTGCCGCCCAGGACAACGAAACGGCGCTTCCTCAGGAAACGGTCGACGGGCGCCAACGCGCCGAATCCCATTTCGACCGGCTCGCTCGGCGGATCGAGAACCCTGAGCAGCGCCGGCAGGAGCGTAATGCTGGTGAGAAAGGCGATGATCATGCCGGGGCCGGCGATGCGGCCGAGCTCGGAGAGACCGCGATAGTCGGTGGGTAGGAAAGCGGAAAACCCGATTGCCGTGCCCGCCGCGGCGAGAGCGAGCGGCCAGCCCGCTTTGCGCGCCGCGCCCACGAGCGCGGCGTTCAGTTCGCCGCACTCATGGCGCTCGGCGCGATAGCGCACGCTGAACTGGATGCCGAAGTCGACGGCGAGCCCGACGAAGAGAACAAAGAACGCGACCGAAATCAGGTTTAGCGCGCCCACCAGGAACAAACCGAAGGCGGCGGTGATGACCATTCCGCAAGCAACGCTCACAGCGACGGCGGCAATGATTTTCCACGAATGCAGCGCCAGCCAGAGAATGAGTGCGACAGCGCCGAGGCTGACCGCAATGTTGAGCGCGGCATTCTCTTTCAGCGTCGCAAACTGCGCGTCGTTCATGGGCACAAGCCCGGTCAGCTGAATGCGCGCCTGAGAGGAGCTGGCGAGTTTCAGCCGCCGCGCCGTGTCGAGGATGGCTTGCGTTGCGGCGCGTCCGGGTTGGAGGGCTTTGAAATCCATCACCGGCGACACTTCGATGAAGCGGCGCGACGACGAAAGCGCCTGTCCGCCGGCGAGCGCCTGCCAGGAGAAATGCGCCGGGCGGCCCGCAAGCGCGTCGTTCACCGTGTCCGCGCCCGCCGTCATCGGAGCTGCGAGCGCGTCCAGTCCGTAAGCGTGTCCGGAAACACCGAGGAGGCCTGCGGAAAGCGCGTTGAGAACGCCTCTGAGGCTCGGGTCCACAGTCAACACTTCGAGCAGCGGACGCGCCTTTTCCAACGCCAGCATTCCCGTCAGCTGCCGCAGCGGCAGAAACAAAAGACCGTTGCGCGCCAAAAACGCGCCGCCTTGCGGTTCTTCGACGGCGCGGATATGGTTGCGGTCGGCTTTCAACGCCGTGGCGAGTGTGGTGCTCGCCGCTTGCGCCAGTTCCGGCGTTGGTGCGTGGACGACGACGAAAATTTCGTATTGCGGAAAAGTCGCCATGAAACGCGTGGCGCGCTCTGTCCACGGCAGGTCCGTTGGAAAAAGCTTCCTGACGTCGGTAACGACCGAGAAATGCCGCGCCGTATAAAAGGTACAGAACGTCGACAGCACCGCCGCGGCCGCAATGACGGCCCAGGCGAACCGTGTGGACAGCTCAACGAGGCGAACGATCGGTGATTTCAGCATGGGCGCGTGTCGTCCGTAACCCAACCCTCGGCGAAGCGACTCGGTTCCGCGAGGGGTGCCGGAAGAGGCGCAACGATGGTTTCCAGCCTGGAGGTTCGCAGATGTCGTTGTATCGCGCCGCGGTGAGAGCGTTGGCTGCTTCGGCGGCGATATTTACCATTGCCAGCCAGGGACGCGCCGGCGCGGCCGACATGAATTTCGCTGTATTGCGCGACGGCGCGCAGATCGGCACCAATTCGGTCGAGGTCGGGCACGACGGCGACGCCACCACCGTGCGTACGGTGACGCATGTGCAGGTCGGCTTCGCGTTCGTGACGTTCTACCGGTTCGATCAGACGGAGAGCGAACGCTGGAGCGACGGCCGGCTGGTGGCGCTGGACGCGACCACGGACGACAACGGTACGCTGCATCGCGCCAGTGCTGCGGCGCGGGACGGCAAGATCGTCGTGCAGGGCGACGGCAAGACGAGCGAGATCGCGTCCACGACGGTGCCGTTCAATTTATGGAATTCGGCGCTGGTCGATCAGAACGTAACGCTCGATCCGCGGGACGGCAGCGTGAAGCCGGTCAAGGTGATCGACCGCGGCGAGGACGCCGTGGTCGTTCGGGGGCACACACGCCGCGCGCATCACTACGTGATCGTCACCACGTTTGCGCAGGACGTCTGGTACGACGGCAGCGGCCGGCTGCTTCAGGCGGAGCTCAAGGGCATTGACGGTTCGACCATCCGCTATCAGTTGATATAACGCCGGCACGTCCACTCCTGCACGAAAGCGCCGGCGCGCGCGATCGCGCGGCCCGCTTCCGGCATGAAGGGCGCAAAGGCGTGCCAGACATGCGGCATGCGCGGCCACACTTCGAGCGTCGCTTGGCATCCCGCCTCGCGCAGTCGCCGCGCCATCCGCACCGAATCGTCGCGCAGGATTTCGTCGCTGCCCACCTGCAACAAGGTCGGCGGCAGACCGCGCGGATCGCCGTAGAGCGGCGAGGCGTAGGGGTGGCGGGCATCGGCGCCGCCAAGATAATGCGCGGCGAACGGCGCGAGGCAGGCCGCGTTGAGCATCGGGTCGGCGCCATCGTCGCAGCATGAGTCGCCTGTCATCGCCAGATCCGTCCAGGGCGAGATCGCCACGATGGCCGCCGGCAACGGCGTGCCCTCGTCGCGGAGCCTCAGCGCCAGCGCGAGCGCCAGCCCGCCGCCGGCCGAATCGCCGACGAAGGCGCAAGCCTGCGGATCCGCGCCTTCGTCGAGCAGCGCGCGCCACGCCGCAACTGCATCATCGAGGGCGGCCGGGAACGGATGTTCCGGCGCCAGCCGGTAAGCGATGGCGGCAATCCGCGCCCGCGAGCCCCTCGCGAAGCGCCATAGAATATGACGGTAGAGCGCGGGCGAGCCCGCGATGTAGCCCCCGCCATGGAGGAACAGGACGTGGCGCCCGGGTTCGGATTCCGGCCGCGTCACCAGAACCGCCGGTACTCCCTCTAAAAGCGCCGCGGCCGTTTCGGTCCCGGCCGGCGGCTGGCGCACCCATCGCTCGTAGGCGTACAGCCTCTTCCGCCGCGTGTCGAGGCTGATCCCCGGATCGAGGCCAGGTTTCAGAAATACACGAATCCCCAGCCTGATCAGTTCGGCTCGCAAGCTCATGGATAGGCCGCACTTCGTGTCCAAGGAGGCGCCGTACTCCCGCCTTTACGCGACCCGAACGGCATTGGCCAGCGGTGGGAGAAGGGCGCTTCCGCCCCGCGGAGGGCTGGCCGGGGAAAGCCTGGCGAGGTTCTGTCGCCATCTGTCTCCTACGGCATCGGTTCGACACATTCGGCAGACGTTTTGCGATGTCTCGCAGCAGAAGGGGCGCGCGGAGGCGCGGAGATCGCGGAGAAGCGGAGAAGAAGAGCGAATTCAACACAGAGACACGGAGATCACGGAGGAATTGATGGGGCACTTCGCGCCCAATTCTTTCTTCTCAGTGTCCTGCGCGTCTCTGTGTTGAATTCGCTCCGCCTCTCCGCGCCTCCGCGTGAAACTCTTGGCGGGCTCGAGATCCTTAATCGCGAAAGCGGTCGAAAACCAATCCCAGATCGCGCTGGCGCGGCGTGCCATTTGCGCGAGTAATTCCCCGGGCAGCCGTGCGATCCCGGGGTGCGCGGGGTGCGACAGCGAGTCTCTAATGGGGGATAGGAACGATCTTTTCTTTACAGCTTTTCATTGGATAAGCTGGAGATGGAAGGGGGGAGGCATGCTGAACCGACTTCTGACATCGATCGTCAAACACGGTACCCTGACTCTGATCACGCCCTCGGGCCGGCGGACGCGGTTCGGTGAGGGTCTCCCCGACGTCGAGATGCGCCTGCACGACCGCCGCGCCATCCTGGAACTTGCGCTCAACCCCGAGCTGAAGCTCGGCGAGCTCTACATGGCGGGAAGGCTGACGGTGGAAAACGGCGAAATCGCCGATCTGCTGGACCTGTTCCTGCGCAATCTGGCCGTCGCCCGTCCGCCGGGCATCCTGACGCTCGTGCATGCCTGGCGGCGATTGACGCGCTGGATCGCACAGCACAATCACCTCTCGCGCGCGCGCAAGAACGTGGCGCATCACTACGATCTCTCCGGCAAGCTCTACGAGGCCTTTCTCGACCGCGACCGCCAGTATTCCTGCGCGTATTTCTCCGCGCCGGGCGAGACGCTGGAAGAAGCACAGATCGGCAAGAAACGGCACATTGCGGCGAAGCTTCGCCTGGATCGTCCGGGTCTCAGCGTGCTCGACATCGGTTCGGGCTGGGGAGGCCTCGCGCTCGATCTGGCACGCGACTGCCGCGCCAAAGTCCTCGGCGTGACGCTGTCGGGAGAGCAGATCGCGCTTGCCCGCCGCCGCGCCCAGATGGCGGGCCTCGCCGAGCGCTGCCGTTTCGAACCCGTGGATTACCGCACGCTCAACGGCACCTTCGACCGCATCGTTTCGGTCGGCATGTTCGAGCATGTGGGCGTGCCGTACTACCCGGCATTTTTTGCCAAGGTGCGCGACCTCCTCAACGACGATGGCGTCGCGCTCCTGCATACGATCGGGCGCAGCGGCGGGCCCGGCGTCACCAATGCCTGGATGGCGAAGTATATTTTCCCGGGCGGCTACACGCCCGCCCTCAGCGAGGTGCTGCCGGTCATCGAACGCGCGGGCCTCATCGTCACCGACGTGGAGGTGCTGCGCCTGCATTACGCCGAGACGCTGAAGGAGTGGCGCCGGCGCTTCAAGTCGCAATGGGACGCGGTGGCCGCGCTTTACGACGAACGCTTCTGCCGGATGTGGGAATTCTATCTGGCCGGCGCCGAGATGGCGTTTCGCCGCGACGGTCTCGTGGTCTTCCAGATCCAGCTTGCGAAGCGCGTAGATACGCTTCCGCTGACCCGCGATTACATGTTCGAATCCGAGCGGACGATGCGGTTTGCGGGAACCGAAGCGATGCCGCGTGCGGTCCGCGCCGCCTGACGATACCGAACATTTAGCTGTGGGCAATGACGTGCGCGCCTTGCGGTGCGCTCGCGCGGGACGTTTGATTCGCCTTCTCCCCGCATCCTCGCAATCGGGCAGGCATGGAACAAGAGGTCTATCGCCACGTCCCCTACGACATCGATGTCGAGCAGGCGCTGCTCGGCGCGATCTTCGTAGACAATCAGGCGATCGAGCGCGTCTCGGCGCTGCTTCGCCCCGAGCAATTCTACGATCCGCTGCACCAGCGTCTGTTCGAAGCCATGCTCATGAGTTTCGAGCGCGGCGGCATCGTGCTGACGCCGCTGACGCTGCACGCCCAGATGAAGGCGGACGCGGGACTGGTCGAGGTCGGCGGGCTCGGGTATCTCGCCAATCTGGCGGCAGCTGCGCCCGCACTTCCCAATGTCCGCGACTACGCGCGCATCCTGCACGATCTGTGGGTGCGCCGCGCGCTGATCCGCATTGGCGAAGACGTCGTCAACACGGCTTACGAAGCGCCGCTCGAAAAGCCGCCGCAGATGCAGATCGCGGAGGCGGAAAAAGCGCTCTATGGCATTTCGGAAAGCTCGCGCTACGGCGAGGGGCCGCTCGATTTTGCGGAGGCGCTGCGCCGCGCCGTCGAGGCGGCGGAGCGCGCGCAGCAGCGCGGCGGGCGCATCTCCGGCGTCTCCAGCGGCTTTGCCGACATCGATTCGCTTCTGGGCGGCCTGCAGCCTTCGGACCTTCTGATTCTTGCGGGCCGTCCCGGCATGGGGAAGACGGCGCTCGCCACCAACATTGCCTTCAACGCGGCGCGCTTTCATTCCCAGGACGTGGCGGCGGGCGCGGCGGTATCGCGCGGCGCGCCCGTTCTCTTCTTCTCGCTCGAAATGGCGGCGCAGCAACTCTCTGCGCGTATTCTTTCCGAGCAGACCGAGATCGAGATGTCGAAGATCCGCTCGGGGCGGTTCGCCGAATCCGAATGGGAACGCTTCGTGCTCAAGATGCAGGACCTGAGCACGCTGCCGCTCTACATCGACGATTCGGGCGGCATCTCCATCGCCCAGATCGCCGCGCGCGCGCGGCGCTTCCGGCGCGAGAAGCAGATCGGGCTCGTCGTCATCGATTATCTGCAGCTGATCGAGCCGACGCGCCGGACCGAAAGCCGCGTGCAGGAAATCACCGAAGTGACGAAGGGCCTCAAGAACCTCGCCAAGGAGCTGAACGTTCCGGTGCTGGCGCTCTCCCAGCTGTCGCGCGGCGTCGACAGCCGCGACGACAAGCGCCCGGTGCTTTCCGATCTGCGGGAGTCGGGTTCCATCGAACAGGATGCCGATGTGGTGATGTTCGTCTTCCGCGAGGCCTATTACCTCAAGTCGCGCAAGCCCGAGGAGGGCGATCCCGAGTTCACGAAGTGGAGCGAGAAGATGGAGCGGGTGAACCACCTGGCCGACCTCCTGGTCGAGAAGCACCGCCACGGTCCCACCACGAAGCTCGAGCTGTTCTTCGACGACCGCTTCACCCGCTTCAAGGACCTCGCCGACCGCGCGGCGTGACCTCCGCGCGGACGACCTGTTCCTTGCGCTCCATTTCTAGCGCGGTGTTTATGGGTGGCCGGGACAACGGCCCGGCCATGACGTTTTTTTTGCAGCGAACTCCGCGACGCTACTCATGCTGAACACATTTTTCCCGATTTCGTCATGGCCGGGCACTTGTCCCAGCCACCCATGAACGCGGTGTTCGCCATGGCGCCACGCGATTGCTTCATCGTTGTTTACATGATGAGCAACAGGCAACATGATACGCTCTGTATCGGCGCATTGGGACGACCTGTTCCTTGCGCTCCATTTCTAACGCCGTGTTTATGGGTGGCCGGGACAACGGCCCGGCCATGACGGCCCCATGTTTCATCGGGTCTGAAGGACAAATCGCTGCGTGAGTTCTGCCGGTTCGGATATCACGTGTCTTACGGTGCGGCTCCACGCCGTGGCGGAGAACTATCGGCTGTGCGCGCGTCTCGCCGGGACCGCCGCTGCGGGCGTGGTCAAGGCCGATGCCTACGGTCTCGGCATGGCGCCCGTCGCCCGCGCGCTGGCCGAGGCGGGCTGCGAAACTTACTTCGTCGCCCGTCTCGAAGAGGGAATGAGACTGCGCGTGATCGCCGGCAAGTCGCGCATCTTCGTGCTCGACGGCGTGCGCAGCGAAATCGCCGACGCGATGATCGCCCATCGTCTCACACCGGTGTTGAACTCTCTCGACGACATCGCAGCGTGGTCGGCTGCCGCGGCGGCACGCGCTTCGCGCCTCGATGCCGCCATTCATATCGACACCGGCATGAACCGACTCGGCCTGCCGCCCGACGAATTGTCGGTGCTCGCCGCCGAAGCCAGGAACCGGCTCGAAGGCCTCGATGTCGTCCTCATCATGAGTCATCTCGCCTGCGCGGAAGATCGCGGCGCCAGGAAGAATGCCGAACAGCTGGCGCGATTTCGGGCGGGTCTCGCTGTCCTGCCGCCGGCGCGCGCCAGTCTCGCGGCCTCCGGCGGCGTGCTGCTCGGCAGGGACTACGCCTTCGACATGGTGCGCCCCGGCATCGCGGTTTACGGCGGCAATCCGCATTCGGGCTTGGCGAATCCGTTCCAGACCGTGGCGCGGCTTACCGCCCGCGTGCTTCAGCTGCGTCGCGTTGACAAGGGGGAGGGCGTTGGCTACGGAGCCACGTTCCACACGGAGCGTCCGAGCACGCTGGCGACCGTGAGCCTCGGATATGCAGACGGTCTCATGCGCGCGATCGGCAACAGAGGTGCAGGCGCCATCGGCGGAAGGCGCGCGCCGGTCGTTGGCCGCGTGTCGATGGATCTCGTGATTCTCGATGTAACAGACATTCCTTCGGCGCGTGTGGGCACGGAGGTCGAGTTCGTCGGCGACACCATCACGCTGGAAGAAGCGGCAGGCGCCGCCCTCACCTCGAGCTACGAAATTCTCACACGGCTCGGCAGCAGGTTTCCGCGCCGCCACGTGAGCGCGGCATGAATGTGCTTGCCGCCATCGGGCGGGCCGTTTTCGCCTTTTTCGCGCAGACGGGACGGCTTGCGGTCTTCACCGCCTCCGCGGTCTCCAATTGCGTGCGCCCGCCGATCTACTGGTATCTGATCGGCCAGCAGATGCTGCGCATCGGCTATTTCTCGCTTCCCGTCGTCGGCCTCACGGCATTCTTCACCGGCGGCGCGCTCGCCCTGCAGATCTATGTCGGCGGCAACCGCTTCGGCGCCGAAGCGGTGGTGCCTAACATCGTGGTTCTCGGCATCACCCGCGAACTGGGGCCGGTGATCGCGGGCCTGATGGTGGCGGGGCGCGTGGCGGCGGCGATCGCCGCCGAGATCGGTACCATGCGCGTCACCGAGCAGATCGACGCCCTGACCACGCTCTCCACCAATCCGATGCGCTATCTGGTGGTGCCGCGCCTGATTGCGGCGGTCGTCACCATGCCGCTCCTGGTGCTGGTGGCCGATGCGATCGGCGTCTTCGGCGGCTATGTGATTGCGACGCAAAGCCTCGGCTTCAACGGCGCCATCTACATCAAGAACACCATGGATTTCATGACCTCCGACGACGTGCGCAGCGGCGTCATCAAGGTGGCGGTGTTCGGTTTCATCATCGCGCTGATGGGCTGCTACAGCGGCTTTCATTCCAAAGGCGGCGCGCAGGGCGTCGGTACCGCAACGACCAACGCGGTCGTCAGCTCCTCCATTCTCATTCTCGCTGCCAACTACTTTCTCACCTCCATTCTTTTCCGGTGACGACGGTGGCGGAGGGCACGGCGAAGGTCGAGTTGCGGGGCGTGAAGAAGCGCTTCGGGCGCAAGATCGTGCTCGACGGTCTCGATCTCGCCATTGCTCCCGGAGAGTCTCTCGTCGTCATCGGCGGCTCGGGCACCGGCAAGTCCGTGATGATCAAATGCGTGCTCGGCATCCTGAGGCCCGAAGGCGGCGAGATATTCGTCGACGGGCAGGACGTGACGCATCTCGGCGGACGCGCCCGCGACACGGTGATGCGCAAGTTCGGCATGCTGTTCCAGGGTTCGGCGCTCTTCGACAGTCTGCCGGTGTGGGAGAACGTCGCCTTCGGTCTCATCCAGGGCCGCGGATTGGCGCGCGACCGCGCGCACGAAGTTGCGATCGAAAAGCTGGCAAAGGTAGGGCTCGGTCCCGAAGTCGCGGCGCTATGGCCGGCCGAACTGTCGGGCGGCATGCAGAAGCGCGTCGGGCTCGCCCGCGCCATCGCCGCCGAGCCCGAGATCATCTTCTTCGACGAGCCGACCACCGGGCTCGACCCGATCATGGCCGATGTGATCAACGACCTGATCATCAAATGCGTGCGCGAGGTCGGCGCGACCGCGGTCTCGATCACCCACGACATGGTGAGCGCGCGCAAGATCGCCGACCGCATCGCGATGCTGCACAAGGGCAAGATCGTCTGGCACGGCCCGGCCGGCGAGATCGACGCTTCGCACAACCCGTTTGTCGACCAGTTCGTCCACGGCCGCGCCGAGGGGCCGATCCAGATGGAAGTGCGGGCGGTATGAGGCGCGATTACCCCCACCCCGACCCTCCCCCGCTTCCGGGGGAGGGAGCAGTCGTTGTAAGCGCCCCGGCGAACCCCCTCCCCCGCTTGGGGGGGAGGGTCGGGGTGGGGATCAAGGCCCGAGCCGATGGCTAAATCCCAGCCGCGCTACGCCTGTCAGGAATGCGGGGCGGTTTATCCGAAATGGGCCGGCCGCTGCGAGGCGTGCGGCGCGTGGAACAGCCTGGTCGAGGAATTGCCCCGCGCCGGGCCGCCGACCGCGATCTGCGCATCACGCTGCTGGCCATCGGAGCCGGACAAGTCGGCGTCGTCGAACTCCCCAGCGGCCACGTCGTGCTGATCGACGACGGATCGACCACGCTGAGCGATCCGGTGCGCACCTGTTTATCCCCTTATCTGCGGAGCGAGGGGTGCCGCTCGGTGAGCCGG
>Ga0182015_10007478_pt1 | contig 10638 bp, 16 predicted proteins | sample 712P3MmetaG_FD_120478 | JGI IMG/M metagenome (GOLD analysis project Ga0182015, IMG submission 120478) | Permafrost microbial communities from Stordalen Mire, Sweden - 712P3M metaG | ecosystem: Environmental > Terrestrial > Soil > Wetlands > Permafrost | place: Sweden: Stordalen | collected... | reverse complement strand
TCCGCGTCCAGCGCTGTTTGGTCGCTTCCTGCGGCAAGCCTTATGGCTCCTGTCCTCGGAAGCGACCAAACAAGCTCACTCTCGACGCGGATGTCCTGTGTCCACTAAATCGAGGCAATCACACACGTTGAGTATTTGGGATTCGAAGACATCAAATCGGCTTACTCGGCCACCAGCCAGTTCACTCCCCTTGAGCTTCAGCTGGAAGACGAAGCTGCTATATCCGTAGTGATTGCTCTTAGTAACAGGGAACCAGAAGCGGCCATCCGGATTCTTGAGGCCTTTCCGCACGATTTCATTGGCGGTGGGGGTTATGGTCATTTCCCGGTACGATCTTGGATCGGTGAAGCACGTGAAATGGAAGGGCAACCGGATGCGGCCCAAGTCCAATGGCAGGTCGCGCTACAGCTGGTACAGGATCGCTTGAAAACCGCGCCCAATGATCTCCAATTGATTGGCAACGAGGCAATTCTGTTCAGCCGCCTTGGGCAGACAGAGGATGCGCGCCATTCGCTTCAATTGCTTCAGAACCTAACGCCCGGAGGCTTACAAGGTCAGCGGGCCGTTTGGCAATCCGTCATGGCAATTCTGGGTGAGAAGGAGAAATTATTTTCTGAGCTCACAGCAGAATATGAGAGTAAAGATGACGGTTGGCCGGAAACTCACGCAAACATTAGGTTCATGCCCTGGTTCGATTCCCTTCGCGGCGAGCCCCGTTTCGAGAAGCTGCTCCGCGACACACTGCCCCCGGGCGCAAAGCCGTTTGACCAGCCCGGCGCCATGGCAGAGCCGGGGCGGTGACACAGATTATTCGGGAAAAATGGCTGCCCAAGGAGGGACAGGAGACAAAATTCTGCGTGTCTCGATGCCTTTCGAGAAAAAGAGGAATTCGAAGAGAAAATCGAGGGCGAGCATCGTTCGGAAACGGATGGTTTCTGGGACCGCCATGGATCCTTGGTCGGTTGTTCTTAAGGTCCATTCATGGGCGGCGCAGTTAAAAGAGGGGAGAGTTCATTCATGTGCGGAAATAGCTAGGAGGGAGGGCATTACGCCAGCTCGTGTTTCCCAACTTTGGCCGCTGTCTGAGATCACGAGGGAGCATGTGGATGTAGCCCTGATATTGAGCTTTGGAAAGGCCGTGAGTCTTCGAAAATTGATCCGAATTGCCCAGAATTCAGAAACGAAGAGCAAGGGTACCGGAGCGGAAAATGTGGTTTCAGGGTAACTAAATGGCCGCAATCGAGTCGTCTCGAATGAGCCAGAATGGCAGTCCCCATTTAGTTTCTTTTAGTTACCCCCCCGCCATGCGAGTCGATCTTCGATGGAACCCAATATTTGAGGTCGCGGCTAGCACGGTCCACCGACATTTTCCTGCATGCCCAGAAAATTCCCCGGCATAGGTTTGATTCGGATATTGGTCGCTTGCTCTGCGTGCAGCTTAGCGAGGGCTTCGGCGGCTGCCGATGTCACTCCAGACAACCGAGCTGCTTCAGGTGCACTCCAGCAGAGAAGTTTTAAGAGTATCACCTTCGGCGACACCCAAACGGTTCAAATTTGGCTGCCGCCAGGATACAGCGACCCAGCAAATGCCCAACGGCAATACAGTGTGCTCTATATGCTCGATGGGCCCTTCTTTGATTCCGGCGGATCATCAAATTCAGGCTTAGGGCATTTCGCCGAGACGTTGACGAAGTTAATAGGGGACGGCTCGATCGAACCCATCGTTGTCGTTGCCATCGATACTCCGGGCGATCGCCGTAGCGACGAATACCTTCCCTACGCGGATCCGGTGCTAAATCCCGGAATGCCCGAGCCCCATGGGAAAATGTTTCCTGGCTTTCTTGCGACTGAAGTCCTGCCGTTGGTCACTCGCGAATTTAGGGTTAGTCACGATCGTGCGCACGTGGCGATCGAAGGAGCCTCTTATTCGGCCGTTGCGGCCCTCTATGCATTGCTGCAACGCCCAGACCTCTTTGGCCTTGGGCTCCTTGAAAGCACATCGTTGCAGGTGGGTAACGGTCAGTTGCTGCGAGATTCATCCATTTTGGCACGTGGTCCGAAAAGAATCTATATAGGAGTAGGCACCGATGAAATTGTCGGGCACGAAGACATGGCGAAGGCACTCGGCCTGGATGTGAGCATTTTTGACCGTGGCGTAGTCCAACTTGACGAAGATCTCGCTAAGTCCTTTGAGGCCTCGATTTTGAATCATACGGAAGTCCTCCTCGTAATACAACCGGGGGGCCGACACGAAGTAAAGTATTGGGCCGAGCGGTTTCCCGCTGCCATCAAATTTGTCTTTCCCAAAATCAACAATCCGTAGCCTGCAGTTCACGGCAAATGGAGCCAGCGGATGTTGTGGCTACCCCTGCAATATTTTTGAAAGCTAATGGTCCGATCCCAGCTTGGGTGTCGGGACCCAATTAGGTATCAGAGACAAAAAGGGATTAAACTTCGACCGCACAGATTTCTATCTTGTTCTCCTCCATTGTTTGGATTCTCAAGAAACAATCTTGTATCTCATACTGAAATGGCTGCCCGGGCTGGGATCGAACCAGCGACCAAGTGATTAACAGTAACCTGCTCGGCCATTGAGCTACTTGGCATGCGCCAATTTCATTGCCGCCAATTTCCGTTCCACATATGCCCGCCGGCTCTTGCCGGCTATTTTTTTTGTCCACTGGGAGATTTCGCGCCAACGAAACGCCCGGGGAATGTCTATTTCGGGCAGGTGGGCGAACAGGCGCGAGCGGGTGGGGCCGAGATAGAGGAGATCAAAAAGCGCCTTTTCGACGGTGGCCACCTTGGTGCCGTCGTCGGCGGTCTCGAATCCGCCGAAGAGCTGGGGCGGCATCCGGTGTAGGGACACAGTGCCGGTAGCTGTCTGGACCCTGCGGGGCCGCCCCAGGGTGGCTGCGTAAAGCACTTCGGGCACTTGCTCGATCAGGCCATGGCGGAACAGCGCCGATTGCATGGAAATGTAGGTGGGCGACGGCGCAGCAACCTGTTCAGCGAGGTGTTCGCGATTGGGTTGCGCTCCAATAGACCATCGGCCCCTCGCCAGACGCCGGATGAAGCCTCGGCTGGCCAGACGTGACAGCAGGACCGAGGCGTTTGCCGGTGTGACCCTCAGGAGCGCGGAGATATCCCGTGTCTCGAACGACGGCACGCCGAGTTGCTGGATTTTCTGCAATGCCTCGACCTGGTTCATGGATGGCGCCCCTCTAGGGCATCGACGACTTGCTGCTGCAGCATCTCCCAAACTTTCTTCGTGCCGTAGTATTCCTGGTAGTCCGCTGCGAGGTATGCGCGGACCTGACCGGAAAATTCGTCAAAGCCGATGGTCATGGCATTTTCCACGGCCTTGGGAATTTCCGCAGCGATGTCCTTCGGCAGTTTTTCCTGTCCCGCCCCTGCATCGAGTAGGAGCTTGAGGTCGAAAATGTCCCGGGCCTGGGTCACGGTCCGACGGCTGAGCGCTCCGATCTTCTGCCGGAAGGAGGCTTCAAGCGAATAATGTTGGGACAGCACCGGGTACAGTTGATATGTCCGAATCAGCACGGGATCGACCGGCTCGAGCTGATGGCCGCTGTCCAACCCGCGCCGCCTCGAAAATTCGATCTTGGTGGGAATTGTCGGGCCGCCGGCCAACCGGATGCCGAGTTTCCAGCGCTGGGTTGTGTCGGTTTGTTTCGCGGAAGTGACGTGTTCGACTTCGATCAGTTTAGCGCGGAGGACTTGCCTGAAGGCCGAGGATGCCAGTATCGTGTCCACGTTGTTGGCCAGCGTCCCGGTGCCCATGGTTCGGATGTCGAAATCGATGTCCTCGGAATAGCGAATGCTGCGGCAGAAGAAGCGGAGATTGCAGCCGCCCTTGATCGCGAACAAAGCCTTGTCCACCCGGCGCCCCAAATGGGCGACGAAGATGAGATGGAAAACCTCGATAGCCTGACGCTCAGTCCACATGCGGCAGACATTAGCTCATAAAGACGCGTAATCAACACTAATGTTGTTATGGAGTCGTTATGAACGAGAGCCATTCACGGCCTGCTGCTGTTTGTTCAATCCGGATTGACCGGAACGCAATAGAACCGCCTGCTGGGCAGCGTCTATCTCGCGCATTTGAGACCAGCGGTGGAGTGGAATCGAGTCGGCCAACATTATATTCGACATAAATGGCCTTCTCCGACTCCGCGGGAGTCTTGTAACTCCTTGTTGAAATGGTTCCCAAGGAGGGATCCGATACAAAATTTTACGGCTGCCGGCGCCATTCGAAAAGGAGACGATTTCGCGTCAAAAGGTAGCCCTTTTCTTGACAAGAATTGCCAGGCAAAGCCGGCCGATCGACCCCTCCATTGACCGGGGCACAACCTTAATGAGGAACTGACGCCAGCTACAATGGTCGATAACCCCAGACATCTATCAAAATGAAAACCACGGCCAAGCTATCTTTATCACTTCTCTTCGTGATCGCAGCGGTATCCGCTGCATTCGCCGACACGGCAACGCAAACCACCGTCGTAACCACAACCACCCCGGTCGCAGTCGTAAGAGATGGGTTCACCGAGAGCTACGCACAGGTAATGATCACGCGGAACGGTGTGACCAAGGTCATGCCGGACAGCATGAAGCTCAATAACGGCATCGTGGTCCGTCCTGACGGGACCATTGTCGTTCCCGGCAAAATGAACAGGACATTGACTTCGGGCGATTGGCTCGCCTTTGACGGCACGCTTACTAGGGGCGATTCGGGACGGGTGGAGCACCTTCAACCCGAGCTGTAATCGTGTTTAGTGCCGCAGGCACGCTTGGATTCGTCACGGGACGCTATGGGCGGAGGAAATGCAGTCTGGTTTGGAACCGGCGACCAAGTGATTTCACTGGGTCTTCGCTTGCCTTGCAGGGGATGGAAGCGCCTACCGCTGCGTAGATGTTGCCGGTGGCACGCGTGAGATGACGTAGGCCGCAATAGCCGCCATGTCTTCGATCGTTAGGTTGGCCACGACCGGCTGCATCAAGGGTGAGGATTTGCCCTTACGTGTCCTACGCTGGATATCATACAGCTGGCGCACCAGGTAGCTCGGTGAACGTCCGGCGATTCCCGGCGCATCCATCAATCCCATGAGATCGGGCCCATGGCACACGGCGCCCGCGACGGTCTTGCCCGGCACAATCCTGCCATCGGCAACGCTCAGTCCACCGGTCATCTCCAGGTCCTCGCCCTTCTTGATGCTGCCGACCGGCACGCAAGTGTATTTAGTATGCGAATGAGCTGCTGAAAGTAGTTCCGGTCGATTGAATCCTAATCACGTGGGTTCTTCTTCATTCTTGGCATTAGCTCAGCCCCGCACAAGAAATGGAAACGCCGTCGACGACTTCCGTCTCTATTCAACCAGTTGGGTCGTCCTAACGGACGCCGCATGCCTCGGTCATCAGGTCGAAAGCGCTGACTGCGAAGTAAGGTTGACGGTCGGAATGACCTCGATCACTCGATTGAGAGATGGCGTCAGTTCTCAATCCTGTGACTGTCCCCGTCTTAGGTTCAAGACGCATCCCGTCGTTGGACGGGTGGCGAGCCATTGCCATTCTGCTTGTGCTAGGTTCCCACACAATCTTTACAAGTTTCTTCCCCGAAGCGGCGGTTGGCTGGGTTGGATGGATTTTCGACGGCGAGCTAGGAGTGCGCATTTTTTTTGTTCTGAGTGGATTCCTAATAAGCCTCCTGTTGCTAAGAGAAGCGGGGAGGACAGGGACTATCAGCCTAAAGCGATTCTATCTGCGTCGAATCTTTCGCATTTTCCCGATCTATTTTGCATACCTGGCGGTTCTAGCATCCCTTACATTTTTCGGATTTTACGCTGACAGCGCGAGCTCGTGGCTCGGATGTCTCACCTTCACCCGAAACATGCTAGGACGTGGCAACAGCGGCACTATACATTTCTGGAGCTTGGCGGTGGAGGAGCAGTTCTATTTTTTCTGGCCGACTCTATTAGGCAGTGTCCGGCTTTGGAAACGCGGCTCGCTATATGTCGGAGTGTTGCTCATCCCCATCATTATCTGTCCGATCATTCGGTGTTTCTTTGTTTCAGATAATCTCGGAGCTTCCCTTGTTGATAGAATCCTCGGCCCTCGCTCAATACTTGTTTATGCCGATTCGCTTGCCACGGGCTGTCTCGGCGCCTGGCTGGTGTCGAAGTTGCCCGCAACTTGGGAATGGCGAAGATTCCACTCGGCAATTCTACTAGGCTCCATCTCGTTGCTTATCGGAGGCCATGTGATTCAGGTGACCACAGAAGGACGGGCGATTAATGCGATTGTTCCTGCTTTCCAAGCTTGGTCGATAATGGGCTGCATTTGGCTCGGCACCAACGAAAGTTCCATAGGTTTTGGAGTCTTGAACTCGAGACCCATTGTAGCAATCGGCATTCTGTCATACTCAATCTACGTTTGGCATTTTCTTTTTCTGAGCCACTTCATGGGTCCGCGTTTCGCCAATTTGCCGGCTTATGACTGGAGAGTTTGGATCGTTCCCGCGCTGGTTGTTTCTTCGTTATCCTACCATTTTCTTGAGGTGCCATTCCTAAGGCTTCGCAAGAAGTTTCAAAGCTAATCCATGTCTTGACGTAGTCATTACCCGTCGCTCATCGAAAAGAGTAACTAAATGGACCCGGTCGAGTAGGACCGAGTGAGCCAGATTGGCCCGTTCTATTTAGTTTCTTTTAGTTACCCTGTCGGGAACGAGCACGAAACTCCGCGTTGACATCGCCGGAAAACACACAACCATAGGGTTGTGGATTCACTGACGACCACTTTTGCAGCCCTCGCGGATCCCACCCGGCGCTCTATCCTGAGGCGGCTTGCATCCGGCCCGGCAACGGTCAACGACCTCGCGGGCCCCTACAGGATTTCACAGCAGGCCGTGTCCAAGCACATCGCGTATCTCCAGCGAGCGCGGCTGGTCATCAAGCGGAGGCAAGGGCGGAATCACTACTGCAGCCTTCGGGCGGCTCCCATCAAGCAGGTTGCGGATTGGTCCGAGGACTACCGCAGGCAGTGGGACCAGAAGCTCGATCGCCTGGATGCCCTTCTCAAGGAACTTCAATCCAAGAAAAAATGAACCCGCCTCCAAAGAGACAGCCAAAGCCCGCAGACTATGAGATGACAACGGTCCGGATTTTTTCGGCACCGCGAGAAATTGTTTTCAAGGCATGGACCGATCCCAAGCTCCTCGCACGGTGGTGGGGCCCGTCTGGGTTCACGACGATTATGAAGAGCTGGAAGGCGCGCGCCGGCGGGGACATACTCCTCGACATGAATGCGCCGAACGGCGCGGTATTCCCGATGGGAGGCAAGTTCGTGGAGGTGAAGTCCCCGGAGAAGATCGTCTTTGAGAGCGCGGCCCTGGGCCCCGACGGGAAGGCGATCTTCGTCGTGCTGAATTCCGTGACGCTCGAGGACGAGGGCGCAGGGACGAGGCTCACGATCGGCGCGAAGGTCGTGAGGATGCGCCCGGAGGCCCAGATGTACCTGAAGGGCCAGAAAAAGGGCTGGTCTCAGAGCCTCGACCGCCTGGAGACGCTGGTCACCGGCATGACCCGGTGATTGCCCCGGCGAGCCAAGCCTGTTATTTCAGCACCATCACTATGAGCGAAACCCCCACAACGCCCGTATCGAAGGCGGCCCGCTGGACGGGCTACGTCATGAGCGCGCTCCCGGCGCTCGCGCTCTTCATGAGCGGCGTCATGAAAATCATGAGGACTAAGGAGGTCGTCGAGGGCTTCGCGCACTTCGGGTGGCCGGAAAGCACCATCGTGCCGCTGGGCATAGTCGAGATTGCCTGCGCGGTGGTGTACCTCATTCCCAAGACCTCCGTCCTTGGCGCGATCCTGGTCTCGAGCTACATGGGGGGTGCGATCGCAACGACCTGTCGCGTCGGCGAGGGGTGGATTCCGGGGGTCGTTGTAGGCGTGCTGGCCTGGGGCGGCCTCTTCATGCGCGATCCGAGGCTCAGGGCGCTGATCCCGCTGCGCCGTTCCTAGCCGCCGGTCGCTGTTGCCCGAGGAGGGACCAGAGACAAAATTCTGCGGGTCTCGATGCCCTTCGAAAAGGGGGGTAACTCGATCAGAAAATCGCGGTCGGTCCTTACTCAGAAAAGTCTGATTTCTGGGAACACTGTGGATCCGTGGGCGGTAGTTCTCAAGGTCCGTTCATGGGCTACGAGGTTGACGGAATGGAAAGTTCGCTCATGCGCGGAAATATCTAGAATGGAAGGCGGCTTTGGCTGAGGGCCTCGCGCCATTCGCCGTTTATGAGAAGTTGGCCGGGAGCCATTCGCCTGCGTTTTGGCGCGATAGAGGGTTGCATGGACATTTTATTTCCTAGAGGAAAATCTTGAGGGTCGTTCCCAACACGTTGAGCGAGCGCGGGGCCCCGCTCCGGCTGTCCTGGCGAAGGAAAAACACTTGTAGTTCGGTTGAACTCCCAAGTGGAAGGCCGATACCGGCCTGGGCGCGGTTCCGATTCCACCTAGAGGTCGAGATGTCGTAGAATCCCTCATCAGTTATAAACACATGCGAAACCGGTCCGGCACAGTGGGTCAGGATGTCGATTCCGAGGCGATTCCTGTACCGCGAGGGCGAGCCGGGTATTCCTTCAAGCCGTTCGATACGATTGCGGTCGCTAAGCGTGATGCCACCTATCTTCCGGGTATAACTCACGGCACATAGAGGCAGCTGGACCTGCGTTTGACCTCCTGACGACGGGCTCCTGATTCCGACAAAGAGCGTCCCACCGGAAAAGGTCCAGGCGCCAGCGAAGAAGTCGAACTGAAGGCCTTCCCCGTAGAGCGTAGGATTCGGCAGGGCATCGCCGAAGCGGGCTGTGGCGATGGCTGTGGCGATGACCTGAGGAGCGATACGGGCCACGGTGTCAACTTCTGACCAGAACTGGGAATCGCTCGTGGGGATCGCTGCACGCGAATTCAGTGCGAGGACAAGACTGGCGACCCAGAGGCAGGATTTCAGCTTCATCGTCTCGTTGCCGTCCCATGCGAAACACGAACTCCCTGATTAACCGGCGGTAGCCATCTCGAAGATGATGGGCACTGCCTTCTGGCCCATGGCGTCCCCTAGATTGGGGGCCAGTTCGCCCGCTAGGGTCATCACCGAGACAAGATTGACGCCGGCCGCTTGCATTCTCTGGAGTGCAGCCTGCTCAGTTCGGGAACTCATCCCGCCGCAGGCATCGACGACGACAAAAATACGGTAGCCGAGATCGGAGCCTGTAAGGGCGGGCAACTGGACCGCCAACTCCGTCGCGACCCCGGATATTAGGACGGTCTTGCGGCCGCACGCATTTATGGTTTTCAGGATCGTCTCGTTCCGGAAGGCGTCCGCCGTCACGCGCTGAACCACATCCAGCATTCCGAGCGCCCTGTTAATCTCGGGCATTATGGCCGGCGACCCGGCGTCGCGGCCTTGGACGACAGTCGCGAGGGCGGGTATCCTGAAGAGGGCGGCCAGACGGGCGAGGCCGGACACCCCCTTCCGCAGGCGCTCAGATGTGACCGTCATCGGGAGGTCGGCAATCCCCGCTTGGAGGTCGGCGAAAAGAACAATGGTGTCCTCGGCTATGATTCGTGTTTTTGACATGGTAATGGGTTCATCTTCCGGTTTCTTTTGGGAGTCCCTGGGGATGTGCTTTCGGCTGCTCGGCACGGCGTTGCAGCCGAAGGCCGATAACTCTTTTCTCCTCACGAAGGACAGTGAAGGAATCGCGGGTCTCGATTATCAGGAAAACCGAGCCCAAGATCATCGACGTGACGCCAGCCGTTCCGACGATGAGGCCCATCCCGAACGCCAAATTCACCGGAAATCCGGCCCAACGGTTGGCCGCGATTCCAGCCAACAGGCCAATCAGGGTGCTGGCCACAAAAGTGGCGACCGAACCGTAAAAGCAGGTCAATGCGCGCACGATGTAGAGCGCACGATCCTCAGCCGCCTCCAGCTGGAGCATCCGCAGGCGGGACTCCTCGCTATCGAGATCGACCAGCGCTTCGACCACCCTAGCCAGCTCATGCATGCGGTCGACCGCGCGTGCATACCGGTTGCCCGCTCCGAATAGCAGGACGCAGGACGCGTTCGTCAGGACAGCCGGAGCCGAAATAAAAGTGAGCGCCGCAAGGGGATTGACAGAGCCCGCTGCCATTACGCGATCTCCACTGGGTCACTGAGGGTCGCCCAACGCTCGACAATCTTGCCATTGGCGAAGCGCCAGAGGACGAAGCCGTGGAATTCAGACTTCGTTCCCGAGGCCGCGTCAGTGCCCGTCCATCTGTTGCGCACTATCACCTTGTCGCCCTCGCAGATCGCATCGAGAACCTCGACATGCAGGTCAGGCCACTTCCGGTACGCGCCCTCCATCATCTGCCGGGCCGCCTCTGGGCCGACTAATGGCCCGGCCGGTCCGTCATGGTCCAGGAAGTCTTGGCTGAAGTTTTGCAGCGCGACCGTCGACTTCTTCAGGTTCACAAAATCCTCAAAATGGCGCCTGACAAATGCCTTCATTTCCTCGGGAGACAACCCGGGATGTTCGTTCTGTGGAGCAGCGTTAAGGGATCTACTTTTCATTTAGCGTTGG
>Ga0182015_10007477_pt1 | contig 10639 bp, 9 predicted proteins | sample 712P3MmetaG_FD_120478 | JGI IMG/M metagenome (GOLD analysis project Ga0182015, IMG submission 120478) | Permafrost microbial communities from Stordalen Mire, Sweden - 712P3M metaG | ecosystem: Environmental > Terrestrial > Soil > Wetlands > Permafrost | place: Sweden: Stordalen | collected... | reverse complement strand
GGCGTAATCGGGGTGCCAACGGTTCCTTCTGCAGCCTGCGGGACGGTGACATCAGTTCCAGTCGCTGCAACCGACGCCGTAAACGGCGACAAGTTGTAGGTGTAAATCTGTGTCGTGCGCCCTGCTGACTTCGGAATCTGACGCTCTGCGCACAGACCCTGGAAACCAAGGTGTGCGAACAGCGCCCGAACGGCCAAACGGTCATAGAAGACCGCCTGGGTTGAAGGAAGGGGTGAGCCGATAACAAAGGACGCTTGGGAGTTGGAAACTGCCATGGTCTTTGTTACCTCTTTTGTGCAGGGTGAGTCCCGTAGGACCGCACCCTTTACCAGTCATAGACTGGAGAAAGCTGAACAGATGTGTTACTATCGCTGGCCGTTCCAATCAATCAGATTAGAAAGAGCGGTTGGGCTGTTTAAGAGTTTTCTTATACAGCTTCCGATGTTCGTCCATGGATAATGACATTAGTTCCGCACGAGAGGGTTCTCGCGACTCATCGCCTTCCTCGGTTGGTTCCAGTTCGGTGTCTCCACCGCCGCTGGAAAAACCAGGCATGATGCCCGTAGTTCCCCTCTTTCGTACTTGCGGCTCTGAAGTCACAACTGGGGCGGCTGTTGATACAGCGGCGGAAGTTGCAACAGGCACAGTGGAATCCTCCACGATGACTGAGTCTTCAAGTACTGTCGGTATTTCATTCTCGGGTCGTGGCTCCAACTCTTCAGTTGAAGTCAACGCCTCGAAAGCCTTGACAAGATTGCCGTATGTAAGCACGGCGCGTCTTGCGTCCAGAAATCCGATAATCTTCTGCGAGTTGAGCGCAGTCGGATAAAATTCTGGATAATCTTCTTTGAAGTTGATGGTGCCCTTGGCTGCTTCAGCATCAATCAATGCTTCTTTCGCTTTCTCAGGCATCACGTCATACTGGTCTTGTGGAATGCCCGGGAAAGAATACGCATGGTCAAATTCAGGCTCGCCGAGTTTCGCGGCGCGTGTAACATCGCGAACTTTCAGCGTGCCGTTCGCCTTGCCTTCAAGCAACTTCAACATCAACTGGTTCTTGGTGTTGGCGGTGAAGCGCTCGGTGCCTGCGCCATTCTTGTAGGTGATTTCTGCTACCCACATTCCGCCTTCCTGCTTAATCACACCAACGAACTTCTTGGTTTCAATCCGTTCTGCTTTCTCAGCAGCAACTACTTGCGCTGGCACAGCACGATTCACTTGTGCTGGTACGGTGCGACGCGACTGCGCGGGCACAGGAGATGTGGTCGCTGGCGGTTCGACTACACCTGCCATGACCGCTTCGGCTGCTTCCGCCGCTAATCTGCGCAACTCAGCGATGGGAAGACCTGCGGCCTGCCCCGCTTGAAACGCTTCTCGCCGCGCTTTGTTGGCTTCTGCAACTAATACGCTGCCTGGAGCCTCACCCGCGGCAATCATTGCCTTGCGCGCTTCGTCGGCAGTCAACTGCGTGTTACTCGAATTCTTGGGACCGAACTTCATTACGTCTTGTACTTTTGCCATGTCAGTATTATCCTTTTCCAGCAATCCCGCCGGATGGGGTCTATTTTTACTGCTCGGTGAGAACGGGTCGAGGAACCAAAGCTGCGTTCTCAACCGTCTCACGAATCCACTTCGCAACATAAACTGAAAGCTGCCGTTGCTGGTCTAACAAATTCTTCTTTGCTTGGTCCACTCCGAAATAAGCGTTTTGTGCTGCACATTTATCGCTCGCATCGTTCTCGGCCAAGCGAAGCAGCGCGGGAAATCCCTCACACTGGTTGAGCGAATCAAGCGACTGCGCCAAGTTGAAACTTTCCATCGCCGCGTGATAGTCCTCTTGCGAAAAGCACTCAAGAACTCCTTCTGGATTTCCTGGGTCGTCATACGCAGCGTCTTCGATGTCTCTCGGGACATCAGGAGTCACCACGCGCATGCCGTCAATAAACTTCGTTGCCATTTAGCCTCCCCCGTCAATCCCGCCTGCTAGTTGCGGAGCCTCATTCTTTTCCTGCTGACGCTCCAACGATTTCACCAAAATTGTTTGACTAGCATCATCCAGCGAAGACGAACTGCTCGCCTCCATCTTCTGTTGATGCTCCTGAGCCGATAGCTTGGAAGCGTTGTCGCCCATCTGCTGCAGGCGCGCTTGCGTTGCCTTCATGTCTATCATCTTCGGATTGCTTGCCATAGCCGCCTGTTTGTCCTGGTCAGTTTGGTCAACGATGATATCGTCCTGAGCATCGTAGCCAGTTGACTTCTCAACGCGACGAGAATACTCCAGCCAATCCACCTTCTTGCCCATCGACGCCAACCCAGATTGCACAGCGGGTTGCATGTAGATTTGACCTTGCAGCGGCAGAGCCTGCGCCATTTTCGTCTTGGCGGACAGGTTAGAACTTGCCAGCATTTTGAATTCGATGTCGCAATTGTTGTTCATGTCGAGCAACAGGTCGCCGTTATTATCGTTTTGGAGAGCGGCCCATAGTGACTTACCAACGAGGCGGCGCATGACAGATGGCTCCAGCCAGAGGCGGTCCATCTTCAGCATCAGATATAAGGTCGGAATCAAAACTTGTTCGGCGCACACGTCCACGAAACTTTGAACACGCGAGCTAGACGCGCCCGCAACCGCCTGAGCACCAGCCGATGTACGCATGCCAGTCGATTTATTGCCGCTTGACGCAGCACCTTGCACGAGCATTTCATTCGCGCCCGTGGTCTTCTCGGCGTCCGCAATCAGCACATCCTCTTCCTTATAGGCTTCAGGAAGAACCGACTGCTTCTGTAGCGGCTCAATCGCGTCCATGCTGGATACTTTCAACATGGCACCTGGGTACATCTTGATGGGCTGCTGCGCAATCATATCGCCCTTCAAAACTTTCCAGACGTTCTGCAAATTCAGGTTGATGTCGTCCAACCGTTTATTTCGCAGACCTTGAATGTGGGTTTGGATTCCGCCGATGCGGCGAGGAATCCCATAAGAATAAAATGTGCCCGGGATATCATCCCAGAAGCAAGACACGAACGGGATAATCCCGAACGGGTTTCCGCAGTTGCGGATAACTTTCTTGCGCTGAAGAACCACGATGACCGTATCGTTAGTCCAATACTCCAGCACTTCCAACTTGTGGTCCATCGGGTCAGGCGATGAATCAAGGTATCGCGGCAATGCGCGATGGCCCTGCGTCGGATACGAAGTGCCTTCCGATTCCAGCGCTGAAGACGGCGCTTGCTCCGCAGGAGGCGCAGCCAAGAGTTTCAACTCCGCGGTTGGCGGAATCACATACCCTTCGTAGCCGCGCAGTCTTTCCAAATCTCGAATCGTCAGGTAGTCGCGATACACGACGTACTGCGCGTCGCGCACATCGGGCGAGCGCAAGTCAGGGCTAACCAGCAAATGGTTAATCTCAACGCGCTTAAACTCAACTTCATTGACGCGCTCCATCACGTCGAATTCAAGCAACTCATCCGACTCAACGGTATCAATATATGTCGGCTGACCGCCCGGTATCGGCGACGGAATCATCTGGGGTTGTGCGGCGCGCTTCCACATGGTGCGCGGGCGCTCATAGGACTTGAACCCTATCTTCCCGAGTCCTGTACCGAAAATTAACGCATCCTTCATAATCAAACGAACCTGCTGTTTGACTCGCGCTTGGCGCAACTGAAAAGATAAAATGGATTCCCATGCGCGGGAAACCTGACGAGGAGTACCCTCATTCGGCTCTAACGCGAACGGCGTCAATTCAGGAAACAGTGCGGGATGCGCCTGGTCCAGAATCGCACGAGTATGTTGCGATACCAACGGAAACGAATTGCTGGCACGCGGAACTCGCGTGTCGCGCCAGTAGTCCTGTTTCGTGGGCGCATCATAAATTTGTTTGGCAACCCGCCATTCAGACATCCACAACCGCGCCATGATAAACTTCTCGGCGCGCTCGGTAGCCTGAATGCATAACGCTAATGCGGAATCCTCCGACTTGACCTTGCCGCCTTTGATATTGAAATCATCGGTGCGCTGGTTCAGCGGCACTGCGGTCGAATTGGGTTGGGGAATCAGCATTCTCAATCCTCTACGGAAAATTTAAGTGTGCGGACAAGTATCAGTGAGAAGATACTCGTTGTCTGCCGTTTCATCTGCGTGTGCGTCGGGCGCGCTTGGGGGTGGTAACGGCTCCCAAGATAGCTGTGGGCCATCAGGTTCCAGCGTCTTAACGACATCCGCGTGAATCAAACTTTTATAGAACTTCCAAATCTGAGCGATACAATCAGGCGCGTCATCTTTGCGGCGCACTGCATCAATCGTCCACTTCTCAAACTGCACTTTAATTTCGTCAATGTGTGGAATGTTGATGTTGACGAAGACCAATCCCCGGCCTAGCTTACCTGTAACGTGGTTCCGCTCTCCGGTCATCGCGCTGGCGAGCAGCGCAATATTAGAATTCTTTTGATTGTCGCCTTTGTCGGGCAGAAGGAACTGAAGATTCTGCATCGGCACTTTCATGTCTTTTGCCAGCCGCATCAACGAACTGTCGATGTTACGAATGCCTACCGCGTCTTCCGCGCTGTGCCCAACAATCACGCCCATCTGCATCGCGCTCATATACAACTTTACGATGGCTATCGTCATGTCGTCGCCGCTTACGAAGTGCTCAAGCGCCGCGTCGGCCACGTACATGCGGCCTGTACTCTTTTGAAACACGGCCACGATGCCGCAGGAGTAATCGTTTTCACTCTTCTTGCGCCGCCCAGACCAGACCGAGGCAAAATCCCAGTGAATCACCACCGCTCGGTCGTGAATTGGAATCTGCCGCATATCAGTGGGCGATGTGAACTGGTTCGTGAGAACTTCAGCCGAGAACGATTTCTGCTGTTCCAGCGAAGCGTCGAGCAAATATTGTTTGTAGAAATCCGTGCGGTTCTTGCGATAAATCTTGGACAAGAACTTCCAGGTCAACTTCTCAGGCCACGCCAGGATGACATCTTGCTCGTATAGCGCCCCAACCTTCTCGCGCACAAGCCGAGCCTCAACTTCCTTTGGAGTCCCGTCTATCCGCAGTGTCCATGCGGGCAAGATAAGACGCTTACAGGAAAGGACGCCAGTTACGGCGAAATCTTCTTCGCTCTTTTTATAAATGTAATCAGGCATGTCTTCATCATGCCACTTCGTACCCAGGAATAGCCGTAGAGAATTAGGCTCAATAAGTTCATCGGTGTCGTCGTATGCGCCGTGAGTCTTCTCGCAGTTTTCCTGGTTATTGGAGTTTTGTTCGTTCGTCGCGTCATCAAACAGAATCAGTTCGCCGTGCCATCCCGCTTTAATAGAGTCAAAGCTGGATGCCGTTAGCGTCGCATCGCGATAATTCAATTCAGGATTGCGCTGTGGCGTAGTGAACTCTTCGGCGCTCAACTCTTCCTGACTCACCGACCACTCTGGAAACAGATTCCGAACGATTTCATTCGTCAGGAATGGCTTGCGGGCGATTTCAAGAATGCTTTGCGACTTATCAATCTTTCCCGAGATAATTAAGATTCTCACGTCGGGCGCACACAGCATTACCTGTGTTAGAAACGCGGCACCTATCGTAGACTTGAGCATGCCGCGAGAAGCGAGTACGATGAACTCCTCAATGAGACTCCACTCGTCCATATCTTTGTCGGGGTCGCACTTCGGAAACGCATCAATAATTTTCCCATGCACCGCTTCACGCAACGTGGGAAATTTCTTCGGGTTCTTCGGACGCAGAATACAGTTCGTCAAGAAACGCAGATTCGTTTGAATCGCATACTTGACGACTTCTTTATCCTCGTCCGACATGCCCACCACATCTTCCCAAGACAAACGCATCTGGAGAAGAGGGTCATCAAGCGAGTTAGGAATCCGAAGCATTATTCCCCTTTCGAGTCTTGCACTTTCTCCGCAGCCGTCACTGGTTCTTGCTTACTGGCCGCAGGCGCAGCCTTCTGTGCAGCAGGGGCAGACTTCTGACTCTGACGTGCATTAAACACCTTGCGGTATTCACTCTGTCGGCCAACAGGAGCAGGGGCAGCCGTGACTGTCTCGTTCTTCTGCAGGTTGTAGTCGCCGTCTTCTGGAACAGTTCCGCCCGCATGCATTTTGGGCAGACCGCCAGCAGCAGCGTCCGCATCGTGCAACTGTTTTTCTTGCATCACTCGATTGGCTATTCCCGCGCCAGCGCTTGCAGCTTCCTGTCCTAAACCACCTGCTTGCGGCGGTCGTTGAACAGCCTTGGCAGGATTCGCCGAGGGTTGAGGCTTCGCCGCAGGAGGGGCAACAGCATCCACTTGACTGGTAAATTTCTTTGCCCCAGCCAATGCGTTCTTTGCCATATCCATTTTGGCATTCCCCGCCGCGCCTTGTGCTGGCTTGGCAGGAACTCCCTGTTGTGGTATCGCCATGTCTTAAACTCCCTGTGGCATTGCGCCAGGTTGCGGAGCGCCAGCTTGAGGAGCGCCGCCAGGTTGCGGAGCCGCACCAGCGTCAGGAGCGCCGCCAGCCATCTGCGGTTGCCCTTCGTCGCCGTTCGGTTCTCCAACATGCTGTTCGAGTCCATCATGCACGCCGTCCATGTCCTGAGCGGAATAACTCGTTTCACCACTCGGGTCGCCCGAGTGACGAACAGTATGTCCCGTCTCTTTGCCATTCTCATCGAAGTGATGCTCGATGTGAGTGTGCTTGTGTTTCTTTTTCCCAGCAGGAGCAGCGTTTGCTCGTGGCTTCGCTGCCGCTTTCGGCGCGGCTGATTTCTCAGTCGAGTCCGTAGCAAGCATCTTCGCGGCCATTGGTGCTCCGCTATTGACGCTCTTGATTGGTTTCAGTTCTTCGGCCATGATAGGCTCCTAGATTCACCCTTCGGTGAAAGATGAATTAGAAACGGCTTTCTTCGCTGACTTTCTCAGCCTTCTTGGAGTCATGTGTTTCCTTCTCGGAATCCACGGGAAGATTGCCGCCGCTCTGATGACGCAGTCCGAAACTGTGTCCACCATCGCCGCGAACTGGCTGGTCTGGTCCTGCTACCGTGTTGTTAAAACGGCTGGCAACAGAAACCTTCTCGGCCTTCTTAGCATCATGCTTCTCGCCAGTGACAGGAGTGTTCCCGCCGCCGTCTTTGCCGAGGCGCTTGGAATTATCAGCGGTCGGACTTGGGTCTTTGCTATCTCGTTTGCTGTACATTTGAATCTCCTACTTGTGAATTTTACTGCGATTGCGCGAATCCCTCTCGGGCATCCGCAGAAACTTAAATCAGGTAAAGCCAAACTACTCCGCTGTCGATGCGGTTAAGGGTAAAGTCTGCCCAGCGTTTCGGCTTGGGCGTCCAATCTAAACACTGCGAAATCTTCACGGTGTCACATTGCAGAGTTGCCAGCGTGTTGGCTAGATTATCTTCAAAGACAATCAGGTCGCCAATATTAGCAGGCGTCTCCCACAGAATCTTCTCAACCTTCAGATACTGAAACGTGCCAAGCGAGGCCGCGGTCTGCGACTTGTAACTGGTGAGCATCACAGTGTCGAGTCGAATCGGATTGACTAAAAGATTGTTTGCCATTTTCTTTCCTTAGAATTTAATGTCGTAATCCGCAGTTGCGCAGTGAAGCGTCCATCGCAAGATATAATCCTGCGACTCCCCCGCCGCCTGCCGCCGTAATCACATATGTCGCGGAAGCAATCGCGCTATTTAAGTACCCCGTCGCCACTGCCAAAACTTTAATAGTCTCCGACACGGAAACCGAAATCGCTCCAGTGTAAAGAGTTGACCCTGTCGTCGGTGTGCTTCCATCAATCGTATAGTACTGTGCAAATCCTGCCAATCCTGAGTTGACATTTGCAAGTGTGACACTTTGCGTGGTGCTATACGAGCCAGCAACTGGACTGAAAGTTGAAGTGGCGACCTGCGCGTCATAAAACGCCATAGCCGCCAGCAAGAAAGCGTCCACGCCCGTGTTAGGCCAATCCGCGGCGGAACTGGTGCCTGTCGCAATTGCGTCTTCTTCGACACCATATATGCGGCTCGACAATTCGCCGTAGTAGTTGCGGACAGTGAAAGGCAGCGACACTCCTGCCGCAAAAGTTGATAGCGCATCACCATCCTCAGACTGAATAACACCCAAGACAAGGTCGCCCGCAACCGTGACGATGGAAGGGGTAGTGACAGAACCAGAACCCGAGCGTGCTGCGGCGTAAGTTGCCGAACGGAGCGTATTGACGCCAGTGTACTCCATCAAGGCGCAACTAAAAATATCCGTGGCGGCAGTCCATGTAAACGTCACTGTCGGCTTCGAGCCGCCTGCCGTGTTCAGAGCGTAGGCTATGTATGTGCGATATGGTGAGGCGGTAACTTGGCTTGGCCCGCTGGCTATAACCCATGTGTTCGACTGCGTGTCCGTGATGCTGAGAAGCGGAATGGCATTTGTGTTATACACCTGCAAAATGGCAACAAGCAAACTTCCCGCCGCAGTGTTCTTCGTGGTGAACGCCTGCGTCGTCGTTATTGCGCCGCCTGTGTCCGCTAGTTGGTTGACGCCTTGAACATAGTGCCCTTGTCCAACCGCCGACTGAAACAAATTAAAAATGGCTCCATCAACGGGATTACCCGCACTCGCGAAAGTACCGTTGTATGTTCCAGTTGATGCTTCCACCACATACTGGGCGTTTGAAAACGATGTTGCACCTGGAACCGCACCCAATTGAGTTTGGGAAACTGTACTCAATGCCGTGTTAGCATTTTGAATAAGAGAGATGACGATGGAGTTAGCCTGCGTCGTTGTAATGCTGGGCATCGTGACCGTCGTGCCGTTCCCCAGAGCTAAAGATGTTGCGAGTTGGTCAACCGCGTTAACACCTGAAATTTCCGCGATACAAAACACGTTACCAGCGGTCGGACTACCCGACACAGAAATGGAAACGGTGTTCGCGCCCGCTTTGCAGTTGACACACATATAAATCCACAACTGCGCACTGGATGACGAATTATACAGCGCACTAATCGGAAACCACACATTGCCTTGTGTGTCAGTGACGCTTGCAGTTTGACCTGTGGCAACTGATGTCCAAGCCCCCATGATGAGCGCATTGCCCGCCGTGTTGTTTGAACCAAACGCCTGCGAGTATGGTCCCGCGGTTGCAACGTCTCCAGCGTTTCCCGTTGTTTGAACTACGACTGGCAGTGCCATCTAGTTTCCTTTAAGAGAGTGCGTAGAACGCACGCTTTTGCAGCGTGCCGTTAACCACATCATATGTGTATCCAGCAATCGCCCCCGCTGTCATGGCCGTGTTGCTGTATGTCCCTTGCTGAATCGTGCCAGTGTTCGTCATGCTGGCGATGGTGTTGCCGCCCAAATCAAATATCGTTCCCGCATTGATGAGCGCAATCGCTGACCCGCTGACGCCCTGAGAATAAATGCTTGTCGAACCCAATCGCAAAATTCCGCCCGCTGCAACTTTCACTGCGATGCAGGAACCGTCGTAGGAATAAGTTCCAATGTTGCTGCCGAGGACTACCACATCGGATGTGCCGTCGATACTCAACGGAAGTGAACCTGCGTTGCCAAACAACGAACATCCAATAATCTGACAGCGAGAACTATTCACAAACGAGATGCCGCCATTCGATTCGTCATTCAAAATGCCGACGATGGTAAGGCCAGAACCCTGGTTCAGATATGACTGGCCGCCGTTGACGTTGTTAATGAGCCATGCCCCGCCGTTTGACGTACCACAATTCAACATCAGGCAGTTGGCTGCACAATTGTTGATATAGATTCCCTGACCAGCGCCATTTATGCCAACGGTGTTAACGTCTGACCAAACTCCCGTAGCCCCTTCTGCGGCGTAAATTCCACCAATATTTGCGCTGCTCCCCCCGCCCTTACCCAAAGTCGAAACATGAATATTGTGAACGTAGGGCACGCCAGAAACATCAATCACGCTGCCTGAGAGTGCGCCGCCAACTTCAAACTCTAAGTTCGCGCCCCAAAAAGAAAAGTTAGCCACTTCGCTGCCGCTGCCACCGTCGTAACTAGTCAGCAGCATTCCGCCGTCCGCCGTATAGCCGCCTGAAACGAAATTATAGTTGGGCGTCGTATAGAAAACCGTTTTCGATACGCCGTCGCCCAGCAGCGATGGACCTGGCGCTTTGGAAGGACTGGCAAAGGGCAGGTAAGAAAATATATATCCACCTGTCGGCACGTAGACATTCTGCATGCCGCCGAGGCCGCCCGTGATGGTGTTGGCTGCAGCGATAGCCGCTTGCCAAGTTGCCTTCAGAGCCGCCGTGTCGTCCGTACCCCAAACAAAATTACACTGAACTCCGCTAGCGCTCACCGTCGTGCTTACCGTAACGACGTGGGCACTCACAACCCCCGTAATGAATCCCTGCGGGCATCGAAGCGTACCATCTGGCGAATAAACGCCATAACAAACTTTGCCAACATCTGCAGGCAGGAAATTCGCCGAGGCGGACGTGACTGTATGAGTGCTTGACATCACTGCGTCCGTGACGGACTGTGAGTCGCCCTTCGCGCCAAAATTCTTGACGTTCAACCAGTTCGGTGTGGCGTTCGGTGCGGACAAGGAAATCGTGGAACCCACAATCTGCAGTCCCGCGCCCGCGACCAAGGT
>Ga0182015_10007476_pt1 | contig 10641 bp, 10 predicted proteins | sample 712P3MmetaG_FD_120478 | JGI IMG/M metagenome (GOLD analysis project Ga0182015, IMG submission 120478) | Permafrost microbial communities from Stordalen Mire, Sweden - 712P3M metaG | ecosystem: Environmental > Terrestrial > Soil > Wetlands > Permafrost | place: Sweden: Stordalen | collected... | reverse complement strand
TTCCGCATTCTAGTAAGTACACCGAAACTTCCACGTCTTGTCGCCCGCGAACGACCAGCGGCTTGAGGCGACGCAAAACCGCGTTATCGGCATAGACCGGTTCTAGATCATGCCAAAACCGAAGCATCGCCTCTACCGCAGCGTAGAAACTGGTCTCAGAAAGCAGTTCGATGAAATTCGCCCGGTGCGCCAACACATGCTGTTCGATTGACGCATATAGAGGCAAATCGGCTCGGTCGATAGCGATCGCGTCGATCTCGTCACCGTCAACCGAACTGGGTTCGTGCGTCTTCAATGATTTCGTCCGCCATGCAAATGTTCTTCGACCCAGCCTGCGATTGCTCTCCATGCCCGCCTGACGAATGTCGAAGAGAGCGCCCAACGACGCCCACGGTTGGGACGAGACCGCCCAATAACAAAAACTCCACCCCCCGGGCTAGCGGCGTCGTTGTGCGATCTCGCTAGTCGTTGGGATGGAGCAGAAAGTTGGTGGAGCTGCCGGGGAGCCGCCCCCCGGGTCCGAAAAGCCGGACTGCCGCTTTCTCCAGGCTCAGCTTCGAATTTAGCTTACTCGCGCGAACTTCTCGAAACCGGAATTTCGTGCGCAGCAGATGCAGTTGTTTTTGGGCGCTTCTCGCATCAGCCTCAGCGTCCTAGCCGTACTTTATGACCGCAGGTGAGATGGCAACGGCAACCTCTCTCCAACGGTGGTTACTTAGTTAAACTAAGCAGCCAGTGCGTATTCGTTGTTCGCGTGTAAAACGCTTGCGATCGTTTTAGGAGGGCTCGCAACTCCGCCTGCTTACGACAACCTCGGATCTTCCCGTCGAGCCTACTCAGCCCCGCGATCGTTTCCGTTGTTGTACCCACCGCTCTCACCGGTAGCATGCTATTTTACCACATCCGGGTATCGCCCGTCGAGGGCACGAAAGCCGCTCGGCATGCGTCAACCGGACGTGCCCTCCCCGCTTGCGCCGGTACGCCGGGGAATTGTCGGCGCGATCGTGCTGGTCGCGGTCGTCACGATCGCGGCGTTGATCCATGACGCGACGCTGACCAGCCCCTGGACGAATGCCCTCGGCTTGCTCCTCGGCGCCCTTGCCGGCAGCTACATCGGCGAACACCTGGAACGCTTCGGCGAGCGCATTGCGGCGACCCAAATCGCGTGGCTCCAGATGGCCTTGATCGCGCTGCTCTTCGTTGCGATCGTGAGTTGGCAATCGCTGCCCGCGTACTGCCAGCTACCGGTGAGCTTCGCGATGGGGATCGTGATCGTCGCAGCGACGGTCTACATTCAGCGCTTGCGGATGCGGTTGCCCTAGCCGGCCGTAGCGGGCGCGGCTGCATACGGCGCCGGCTCGACATCGAGTGTATCGCCCGTGCCTTCTTGCCCGATCGACGTATCGAGCGCGACGCGAATTCCGTCAGCGATCACGCTGAACGCGAGCACCGTTGCGACGATTGCGAGACCCGGCACCAGCACCATCCATGGCGCAGCCTCGGCTTGCGGCGTCAGCGCGTCTTGCAGCATGTTGCCCCACGACGGCGACGGCGGCTGAACCCCGAGGCCGAAGAACGACAGCGACGACTCGGCGAGAATGTTGTCGCCGATGGCGAAGGCCGCCGCCACGACGACCGGCGCGAGGGCGTTGGGGATCAGGTGCCGCAGCACGAGCCGTGCCGGCGAGGCACCGAGAGCACGCGCCGCTTCGACGAAGTCACGCTCGCGCAGCGAGAGCACCTCGGCCCGCACGAGACGCGCGAGGCCGGGCCACGACGTGAGACCGATGATCAGGATAATGATCGTCAACGAGAACGTGTTCGTCAGCGCGGCGACGATCAAGAGCAAGAAGAACGTCGGGAATGAAAGCATGGCATCGACGAAGCGCATCATCAGGCTGTCGACGATCCCGCCGGCCGCCCCGGCAATCGCGCCGTAGAAGATGCCGATCGTGAACGAGACGGCCATGGCGGCGGCGCCGACCAGGAGCGACACGCGCGCACCGTAGAGCGCGCGGGTGAACTCATCGCGACCGATCAAGTCGGTACCAAGCCAGTGCACACCCGACGGCGCCTGCGGCTGGCCGATGAGGGCGTGAGCGATCATGTTCGGCGGCGTCGTGTCGAGAAACGGCCCGACGATGGCGGCGAGCAAAAGGACGAGCACGAAACCGACGCCCGCGACGGCCGAGCGCTCGCGTAGGAAACGCCGCAGCGAGCGCATCTAGGCGTACCGGATTCGTGGATCGACGATCGCATAGGCGACGTCGGCGAGCAAGTTGCCGAGGACGATCAGGACGGCGGTCATCATCGTGATTGCCATCAGCGTCGGATAGTCGCGCGCGAAAATCGACGAAAACGTCAGGTAGCCAACCCCCGGAATCGAGAATACGTACTCGACGAAGTAGGCGCCGCCAACCAGCGCCGGCAGGCTCAGCCCGAGCAACGTCACGATCGGCAACAGCGCGTTGCGAAACGCGTGCCGCACGAGCACGTCGCGCTCCGAGAGCCCTTTGCTGCGCGCCGTTCGGATATAGGCCGAACTCATCGCCTCGATGATCGAACTTCGCTGATAGCGCATCCAGCTCACGAAACTGACTAAAGCGATCGCTACGACCGGTAAAACCAAGTGCCACAATCGGTCGAAGGGGTCGTCCTCGCGGCCGAGCGATGATAATCCCGACGATGGGAACCAACGGAACTGCACCGCGAACAGGTCGATCAAGACGATCGAAAGCCAGAAGACGGGCATCCCGTAGAACACGAAGCCGACGGCGGAGGACGCGTTGTCGAAGAACGAGCCGCGGTGCGCGCCGGCATAAATGCCGATCGGCAACGCGATGATGAGCGTAAGTAAGAGCGCAAGCCCGACCATTTCGATCGTGACCGGCAATTTCTCGAAGACTTTCTCGATCACCGGGCGGTTGTCGACGTACGACGTGCCGAGCGAACCGTGGAGCACGAGTTGCTTGAGCCAATAGAAATACTGAACGAACCACGGCTTGTCCAAGCCGTAGAGCGCGTTGATGCGCGCCATCGCCTCAGGAGAAATTCCTTGACCGCGCGGGCCGAGGACGGCCGCCGGCCCACCCGGTGCAAGCGCCATCATCGCGTAGGTGACGACACTGATGAACAGCAGCAGCGGAATTGCGCCTACCAGGCGCCGAACGATGAAACTGATCACGGCGTAAGCGCCCAGTCCTCGACGTTGAAGTAGAGCAATGGCGACTGCAGCGTGGTCTTCGGATTGAGCACGAGGCGCGAGGCATACGCGAGCGCCGAGAATCGGCCGCGTTGCGGAAGAATGGGTAGCGTCTTGCTCAGTTCGACCTGCATCTGATCGTAATACTCGCGGCGCTTGGCGTCGTTGAGCGTGGTCAGTCCCAGCTTCAGGTCGCGGTCGACGATGGCGTCCCGATAGTGGGTCGTATTCGAACCGTTGGGCGGAATCTGCGAAGAGGCGAGAATCGTCGTTAGGTCCGGGTCGACCGCGCCGCCCCGGCCGTTGGCCGTCATGTCGTAGTTCCCCTTAAATGACCGTGAAACGAGCGAAGCAAAGTCCAACTGCCGTAGTCGGACGTCGATCCCGACATCATGCATGTCTTCGGCGAACGTGAGCATTTCGTCGGTGATAATCGAAGAACCCTGATTGAGCATGAGCTCGAAGGAGAGTCTCGTGCGACCGTTCGATCGAATGCCGTCCGGCCCCACTTTCCAGCCCGCGGCATCGAGGATCGCCCGGGCTTTCGCCGGATCGTACGGATATTGCGGCACATTCGGATCGTACCAGTGCTTGAGCGCGCTAACGATCAGGTCGTTCGTCACCGCAACCTTTCCGTCATAGAGCCCATCGACGAGTGCCTTGCGATCGTATCCATACATCATCGCTTGGCGGACCGCCACGTCGGAGAGACCCGGCCGGTCGAGGTTGAACTCGACGACATCGAGATACAGCGATGCAAACGTCATCAACTTGATTTGCGGGGCGATGTGCTGCAACTGCAAGTATTGCGTCAACGAGAGGTCGTCGATCAAGTCGGCGGAGCCGTTGGCAAGCGCTTCCATCTCCGATTGATCGTTAAAAATAATCCGGACATCGATGCGTGCGATCTTCGGCCTGCGCCATGCGTAGGGATTGCGAACGAAAAGCGTCTCGCTGTCGTGTTGCCAATTTTGTAACACGTATGGCCCGGTGCCGACCGGATGTTCGCCGAACGACGAAAAGCGTTGCCGATCGGGGGCGATCTTTCCGAGGACGTGTTCGGGCACGAGATTTTCACCAAGCGCATTCAACGTGAATACGGCGCTCGGATAGGCGAGATCGAAATGAACGCGATACGGGCCGTCCGCCGTGACGCGATTGATGTACTTGATGTCACCGACGTCCAAATAGCCGGACTTCGGGTCGAGGAAGAGGCGGTAGCTGAAGACGACGTCCTTCGACGTAAACGGTACGCCGTCAGACCACCGCACGTCGCGCCGCAAATCCACGGTCCAGTGTAAGCCGTCGGCGCTCGCCGACCACGACGTCGCCAGGCGCGGATGCGGCAAATAATCGGCCCCGACATACGAGAGCCCATCGAAGAGGAGCTGGTCGTAGACTGACGCATCCTCGACGGTCTCGGCGAACATCGGGTTCATCGTTGCGCCGTCGGTACGCACCAGTTCGACGAGCGTATTCGGGTCATGGTGCGAATCTGCGCCGGCCGCGCAGCCGCCCAGCGCAAGTGTGCCCGCCGCGAGCACACACGCCGCAAGGCGCCGCCAGCTAGGGGAACCGCGCATGGCCGCTTCTTTCCATAATTGTAGGGGAAACGATTCCCGCCCCGGCTTTGGTTTCCGTCCTAGCCCGGGATATCGACGATCACGTTGCCGAGGCTGCCGGCTTCGACCCGCTCGTGCGCCTCGGCGATCCGGTCTAGCGGAAAATGCTCGCCGAGGGCATGCTGGAGCTTGCCGGCGCTCAGCAGACGGTCGAGCGCGGCGACATGGTTCGCGCGCTGGGCCTCGCTCAGCGTGTACACCAGAATGAATTCCAGCGTGGTGCTGAACGGGACGAACGAGGGGATCGCGATCGGCGGGGCACCCGAGCCGTAGACAACGGCTTTTCCGTGGTCCACGAGCAGATCGGGATAGGTCATCGCGTTGGCCTTCAGGTCGACCTCGATGATGCGGTCGACGCCTTTCCCGCCGGTGATATCGGCGACGCGCGTCTTACGGTCTTCGGTGCGGTAGTTGACGACGTGATCGGCGCCGGCGCTGCGCGCGCGCTCTGCCTTCTCATCGGAACTCACCGTCGCGATGACGGTCGCGCCGTCGAGCTTCGCAAACTGGATCGCATAGAAGCCGACCGCGCCCGCGCCGCCTTGCACCAGCAGCGTCTTCCCGCGAACCGAGCCGTCGAGCATGATCGCGTGATACGCCGTCAAGGCCGGGATCCCGAGGCATGCGCCGACGGCAAAATCGATGGTATCGGGCAGATGGAGGGCGAACGCGCTCGGCAGCACGCAGTATTCCGCCGCCGTGCCGAACGCGCGCTTGAACTGCGCGTTGACCGTCCACACGCGCTCGCCGACGCGCTGGTTTGCCACGCCGGAGCCGACCGCATCGATCGTGCCCGCGCCGTCGCTGTGCGGGATCACGAGCGGAAACTCGGCCGGTTTGCCGGCCGGCGGGGCGGCGCGACGCTTCACATCGGAGGGGTTGACGCCCGACGTTGCGAGCCGCACGCGGACCTCGCCCGGCCCGGGCTCGGGCGTCGGAACGTCGCCGACGTGAAGCACCTCGCGGGCGGGGCCGGTATGGGAAAACGTGGCAGCGCGCATCGCGTCAGCCCTTCGGTACCCGTGCGGCGTATCGCTGCAACGTCGCTTCGTCGGTCCGGTCGATGCGCAGCGGCGTGACGCTCGCGTATCCGGCATCAACGGCTACCGTATCGGTGTCGTCGCCGCCGCCCAAATGCGACATGTCCCAGACCCAGTAGTATGCCGTACCCGGTCCGGTTTCGTCGTCTTCGACGCGCGCTAAACGATCGGCGTACTGTTTGCGCCCCAAACGCGTGAAGCGCACGCCGCGCAGTTCGGCGCGGTTGGGGACGTTGACGTTGAGGTACGTTCCCGCCGGCAACGGTTCGCGCAACACGTCGGCCGCCAACCGGCGCGCAATCGTCGCCGCCCCGTCCCAATAGTGAACGGGGTCGTGCTTCGGCCACGACGACACGAGCGAGACGGCAATTGCCGGAATGCCGACGATCGTCGCTTCCACCGCCGCCGCAACCGTGCCCGAATAGTTGACGTCGTCGGCCAGATTCGCGCCGCGGTTGATGCCGCTGACGACGAGATCGGGCCGGCCGCCGCACAGCTCGTTGACGCCGAGCAGCACGCAGTCGGCCGGCGTGCCCGAACACGCGAAGCGGCGCAGATCCCCGTCGTGCATAGCCTGCGAGCGCACCGCCTGATGCGCCGAGATCGAGTGGCTCGTTCCACTGCGGTCGCCGTCGGGGGCGACGACCGTTACCTCGCCCAACGCTTGCAGCGCTCGCGCCAATACCCCGATCCCCTCCGAGCCGATGCCGTCATCGTTCACAACGAGGATGCGAGGCATGCGCTAGGCGGTTTCCGGGTCGACGCCCCGCAACAGCAACGACAGCACGAACGAGACGATGCCGAGCACGATCGCGGCCCAGAACGCCGTCCAGAAGCCGTGCACGACGAGGCCGAGATGCAAGTGGCCAACCCCGTAAAACAGCACGCCGTTGATCACGAACGTAAACAATCCGAGCGTCACGATCTGGATCGGCAGCGTCAGAATGATGAGGATCGGGCGCAAGATCGCGTTGGCGATGCCGAGCACGAACGCGGCAACGATCGCGCCGACGAACGAGGTCACGATCACGCCGTGCCCCTGAAAAAGATACGCGACGATGATCAGGGCAAGCGCGTTGACGATCAGACGGATGAGGAAATGCATCAGGGGCTCACTTTCCGCACGGAAGGTGCCGTGCCAACGGCCTCGCTTAGGGTGCCATATCCGTCGCGCATGAGCAAGACCGCCAGTTCCCGCTTGATGCGCGTCACGAGGGCCGTACCGCCGTAGATGAGCCCCGTGTACAGTTGTACCGCGGTCGCGCCGGCACGAATCTTCGCATAGGCTTGCGGACCGCTCGAGATTCCGCCGAGGCCGATCAGGGGCACTGCACCGCCGGTGAGGTGCGCGACGTGTGCGAGCATCGCGGTCGACCGCGCGAATAACGGCCGGCCGCTGAGTCCGCCGCGCATCGACGCGTCGCCGCGCAGCGTCGCCGGCCGCTCGAGCGTGGTGTTCGCAACGATGATGCCGTCGATCTTCGCGTCGAGCAGCACGTTGACGAGTTGCGCCAGCAGCGCATCCTCGACGTCGGGCGAAAGCTTGGCCACGAGCTTCGGCGGCAGCGGACCGCGGTCGACGGCAGCGAGGCGCGCCATCAGATCGCGTAAACGCGCCGGATCGAGGAACACCTTACCGTTGAGACTGTTGGGGCACGACACGTCGAGCGTGAGATAGTCGGCGTACGCCGAGAAGCGCTGCACGAGGCCGACGAAGTCCTCGGCCGGATCGATGCTATCGCCGTTGCTCGCAAGGTTGACGCCGAGCATGCCGGCGGGCCGTTCGCCGCCGAGCCGCCGCACCACCGCCTCGGCACCGTCGTTGGGAAAACCCATGTTGTTGATGACCGCCGCGTCCTCGGGAACGCGAAAGACGCGCGGCCGCGGATTGCCGCGCTGCGGGCGCGGCGTTACGCCGCCGATTTCGACGAAACTGAAACCCTGCGCGTACATGCGCCGGAACACGCGCGCGTTCTTATCGAAGCCCGCCGCCAAACCGACCGGGTTGTCGAGGCGGCGGCCGAACAAATCGATCGCAATGCTGGGTTCGTCGACGCGCGGTTGAGCCGGCACGAGGTTCGCTTCGAGCGCGCGCAAGGTCAACTCATGCGCGCGCTCGGGATCGAGCAGGTGCAAAAACGGGCGCGCGAACGGGAAGGGATCAGCCACTCAGCGCGGCCTTGACGTGCGATGCGAGCGCCGGACTCATCCCCTTCACCGCGGCGATCTCATCGACGCTCGCGCGCTTGATCGCGTTGACCGAACCGAACACCGTGAGCAACCGCTTGCGGCGCACCGGACCCACGCCGGTCAGCGTATCGAGCGCGGACTTCGTCATCGCCTTATCGCGGCGATTGCGGTGATAGGTGACCGCGAACCGGTGCGCTTCGTCGCGCACGCGCATCACGAGGTGCAAGCCGGCGGAGTTCGCCGGCAGGGCGATCGGATCGGGGTTCCCCGGAACGTAGAGCCACTCGTTCTCTTTCGCCAGACCCGCGACCGGAATGCCGACCATGTCCATCTCCCGGATCACCTCGACGACCGCGTTGAGTTGCCCTTTGCCGCCGTCGATCAGCAGCAAATCCGGTTTCTCGTGGAAGCGGTCGCGCTTGCGCGCCTGCGCCTCCATCGCCGCCCCGGCCGCATCGCCGTCGGCCACCGGCGGACGATCGGCATCGGCGCGCAAGTACCGCAGCCGGCGGCGCAACGTCTCCTGCATCATCGCGAAGTCGTTGGGTCCCTTGTCGTATTGGATCTTGAAATGGCGATAGTCGCTCTTCTTCGCCCGGCCCTCGACGAACACGACCATCGAGCTGACCGCGTTCGTGCCTTGAATGTTCGAGATGTCATAGCACTCGATGCGGTGCGGCGGCTCGGGCAAATCGAGGGCCGACGCGAGTTCGGTGAGCGCGGTTGCCGACGCGGTTTCTTGCGCTTCCTGATGCGCGAGGAACGCCTTGAGATTCTGCTCCGCGTTCTTCTGCACCAGACGCAGGTAGTCGGCGCGCTCGCCGCGCTCCGGACGCAGGATGCGCACGCGCTGACCTTTGGCCTCGGTCAGCCACAGTTCGATGACCGATCCGTCGTCGGGCGAGGACTGCACGAGGATCTCTTTTGGAATCGCCGCTGCGCCGCTCGTCCGGTGGCGCGAGCGCGCTTTCTCGGCCACCGGCGATTGCTGATCGCGCGCCGCGCGCAATGCGAGCGGGCTGCCGGCGATATCGCTCGCCATCGACGCGTCGAGACCCAATTGCCCGCTGCGCGCGGTGTAGAACTGCTTGAGGAATTCGGAGTACAGCTCGGCATCGCTCGCGTCGAGCGTGCCGTCGAGGATGAAGTGCTCCTGGCCGAGCAGCTTGCCGTTGCGCACCATGAAGACTTGCATGCAGGCCTGGCCGTGCGCGCGCGCCACCGCGATCAAATCCATGTCGATGCGCGAGCGCCACACGACCTTCTGCGCCTCGATCGTGCGCCGCACGGCGATGATGCGGTCGCGCAGCCGTGCCGCCGCCTCGAAATTATAGTGTTCGGCGGCCGCGGTCATGTCGTTCTGCAGACGCGCGATCAACGCATCGTGATGACCTTCGAGGAACAGCACGACCTCGTCGACGAGTATATCGTAGTCGGCCTCATCCTGATAACCGACGCACGGCGCGAGACAGCGCTTGATGTGATACTGCAAGCAGGGCCGCTTGCGCTTGCCGTCGATCGGTTCGCGGCACGTCCGTAACGGAAAGACGATGCGCACGAGATCGATCAGCTCGCGCAGCCCGGAGGCGTTGGTGTACGGCCCGAAATAACGCGCCCCGTCGTCGCGCACGACGCGGGTGAACACGACGCGCGGGAACGCTTCGTTCGTGACCTTCAGGTAGGGGAAGCGTTTGTCGTCGCGCAGCCGCACGTTGAACGCCGGCTGGTGGCGCTTGATCAGGTTCGCTTCGAGGATGAGCGATTCGATTTCGTTCGAGACGACGATCGTGCGCACGTCGACGACGCGCTCGACCATCTTCAGCGTACGGTATGCGTGTGCGGCGCTATCCTGAAAGTACGAGCGCACGCGGCTGCGCAGCGAGACGGCCTTACCGATATACAAAATCTGCCCGTCATCCCCGATCATCATGTAGACGCCGGGGGCGTCAGGGAGCTGGGCTAACGTCCGCTCGAGAGTCGACTCCATCAAGCCTTAGGGGTTCGCTGCAGTCCGTCGATGGCCCAGGCGGCCCAATCGGCCATCGCCGTCTCGTGGCGGATACCCGCCTCGAGCGCGATGCGCTGCCAGCGCGTGGCCGCGTCATCAAACGAACAGTGCTCGGCATACGTCCGGTAACGCTCGAGCTTCTCCTCATGCCGCCGGCGCTGGGCGTGAAGGTACGACGCGGCCGCTTCGGGCGCCAGCATGCCGAGGAAAAACACGCGCACCATCCATTCGGTGCGCGGATTATCGACGGGGGTCGATTCGGCCAGCCAGGTGCGCACCGCGGCTGCCCCGCTCGCGGTGATCGCGTAGCGCTGGCTGCCGCGGGGCCCGGCCTCGGTCTTCCGAATGAACCCGGCCGCATCGAGCTTGGCCAGCTCCGGATAGATCTGGCTGTGGCTGGCGGCCCATACGTTGGCGAGGCTCACGTCGAAGTCGCGGGTTAGCTCGTACCCGGTACGCTCGCCGGTCGCCAGAAGTCCGAGCAGGACGTGCCCGAGGACCCCGATTTTCATCGTGAAACTCTTGACATGTAATTATTTACATGTAATATCCGACACATAGCCCAAGCATAGCACGTCC
>Ga0182015_10007475_pt1 | contig 10642 bp, 8 predicted proteins | sample 712P3MmetaG_FD_120478 | JGI IMG/M metagenome (GOLD analysis project Ga0182015, IMG submission 120478) | Permafrost microbial communities from Stordalen Mire, Sweden - 712P3M metaG | ecosystem: Environmental > Terrestrial > Soil > Wetlands > Permafrost | place: Sweden: Stordalen | collected... | reverse complement strand
TCGCCTTGATCGTAGGCCAACAGAAACTTACGGCGCAGATCATCCCCATAGGGCTTCGCCATCGATTCAGCCGCCGCAGAGTCTCGCCAAAACAAGTCTACACTATTGCAGAAACTGCTCTAAGTCGTCAGACCTGCTCATTTTCGACCGTTCCAAGTACGAAAGTTGCGAATTGTTTCGAGGTCTTTCCGAGCATCGCCGGAATATTGGCAAGCACGATCATCCCAGTACACGGTAGCAACTGGTTTGGCTCCGCCCGTAACAAACGACGAATTCTGGTTGATCTCGTCGTATGGGATAGCGTTCTCAGAGAGGTATGCCTCGATCTCTGCCGAGGAACGACAGCTGTAGACCACAATTTTCCAACCCTCCGTACGGAGAGCAGTCAAAGCCTCCACAACGTCGAGTCTCGGCGAACCGCAAGCCCCCGAGCCTTCCCAGCCACCGTAATCGGCGATAACCCCGTCAAAATCGACAGCGATCGTCGGTTGCTTAGCACTCATTCGGTACACCCATCGAAAATGACAACACACAATGATCTTAGTCGCCTACGTTCCTCGGATTCGCGCCCCTCACACGCCGCCTATTCCCAACGCGAAACAAGGCTCATCAACCCCTCGCGGAGCGAGGGAGACGGCTGGCCCGGGTCTCGATTCTGAGGCCCGGGACAGCGCGAAGCGCCCGCCTTTCGCGCCCGTCACATGCCGCCTCTTCCCAGCGCGAAACAAGGCTCATCTAATCCCTTGCGAAGCGAGGGACCCGGAGAAAGCGCCGGGTTTGCGGGGTCCCCAGCAAGCCGGTTTTGCTTGCTGGGGTGACTTTCAACCCGGCGAAACCCACCACCCAAAAGACAAGGGGCTTAAGCCCCGGCTCGCTGCGATTGACAAGTGTAAGGCTACAGGCTACAGTCGAACCAGATGAAGATTCGGAACTTCCTCCACAAGGGATTGAAGAAGCTCTACACCGACGACAATCCCAAAGGCGTCTCACCCGACACTGTGGACAAGCTCCGCAAAATGTTCGCCTTCCTGGACGATATGGAAGACCCCGAGGAGTTGCGCGTGCTTCCCTCCTGGAAAGTGCACACGCTGACAGGCGATCGCAAGGGCACATGGAGCCTAAGTGTCACGGCCAACCGGCGTTTGACGTTTCGTATGGACACCGCCGAAGGCGAGATTTACGACGTTAATTTAGAGGACTACCACTGAGCGACCAGGAGAAGCCACCATGCCCATGAAGAACCCACCCCACCCCGGCGATTTCATCCGCACCGAAATCATCGAGCCCGCAGGCCTGACCGTCACCGCCGCGGCCGCAGCCCTGCGCGTTTCCCGGCCCACGCTCTCCAGCCTCCTCAACGCCAAAGCCGGCCTCTCCGGCGACATGGCGCTCCGCATCGAGAAAGCCTTCGGCGTCAAAATGGACACGCTCCTCCGCATGCAGGCCTCGTACAACATCGCCCAAACCCGCAAACGCGAGAACGAAATCCGCCTGCCCCGTGTTTCATTGTTGAGCGCCACCCGCTAACAGATTGAGCGAATAGCCCCGTCCCCCCGACACCGCGACGGCCCCCAAAAATGCGAAGGGGCGACATCCCTAACGAGACTCGCCCCATCGATTCCATCCTTCGACCGCTCCAGCGTCGCCTACCCTTGCGACTTCTGACCCTTCCTCTGCTGCCTCTTCAATCGCCTCGCGTCCTTCCGCGATTGCTTCCGATTATGTCTCTGCGCCGCAGCCCGGGCCGCGGAGTTCGCATCGGCACGCACAACAACCGGCGCCGAAAACCCCAACCCGAGAAAAACAAACAGGACACCAGCTGCAACTCTCTTCACAAACTCCCCCTGAAACAACGTGACAGGAGTTTATAGCGGAAAAGATTCGAAACCTATTCCCCACTTAGGGGATGACATGGCCCTGCCATGCGCCGGCGACCGCGACCCCCACGAAGCGCCCGCCTTTCCTGTCCTCTCGAGCAATTTGCGTCCAGCGCGAAACAAGCCTCATCCCATCCCCCACACAGCGAGGGAGACGGTAGAAGCGCCGGGTTTGCGGGGTCCCCAGCAAGCCGGTTTTGCTTGCTGGGGTGACTTTCAACCCGGCGAACCCCCGCCCCAAAAACAAGGGGCTTCAGCCCTGGCGCACTCCCCGCACCGGAGAACGAATCGAAAGAGAGCGCACCACACCCGCTTTTGTATCAGGGCACGACTTTCAGCCGTGCCAAAAAAGAATCGCGCCGCAGGCGCTTCCTTGCTGCCGCAGGCCGTCGCGGAGCCGCTCGCGGTGGAGCGACCCGCCCCCCTATTCCCACTCTGGGAATCGCCACGTCCGACAAACTAAGCCAGTGAAGAGCAGCCCCAAATCGGCTCCTCCCTCGAAGGCTTCCTGAGGGAAGGAGGCATCTACGAATGCGCCACCAATTTCGCCAACGACGCCCGGGCCGCCTAGAATCACGATCATCCGTCAACAGCAACTCCCCAGACCCGCATGACCTTCGTACCATCCACCCCTCCGAATTCCCTTGCCCCATCTCTCCAAATCTCCTACCGCGGAAACTACTTCCCCGCCTCCCTCACCCGAAAGCTGTACAGCACCCGATCCCCCAGATCCTGTTTCACCCCCAAATCCTCAAGCCCTTTCTTCGCGCTCTCCGGCAAATCCTTCCCCACCTCAAATACGATGGCCTCGCCGTTCCACTCCCCCACCAGCACCTCGGACGAGAACCGATACGCCGCCGTCGCCTTCGGCACCGCCACAAAAATCACCTCATGCGCATGCCACGGAGTCTCCGCGCTGCCTCTCGAAACCGGCAGAATGTCGTGCACCTCTACGTTGACCGTTAGCTCGACCGCCGTCCCATGGCTCACAATGTGATACCCGATGGTGTTGGCATCGCGGATTGTCAGGCTCGCCCGATCCAGCGCATCGCAGCCCCGCAGTTTGGGCGCCGTCGCCGCACACTCGTACCAGGGACTGCCGAAGCCCTCGATCGCATACTGCGCCGGAACCGTTTTCTCCCCGCTGAATTCTCCGGGCGCGCGCTCCGTCCCTCCATCCAACGCGATCGTCGGCGCTGGATTCATCAGGTGCGTCGCGGCCGACGGCTCGAAAACCGTCGTCACCAGCGAATAGTTGCCGACGACCTCATCGGCCTTCTTCTCGGTCGGCGTCGGCTTCGCTGCCTGACCTGCGGCGATGGCCACGCTTAATGCCAGCATCGCCATCAGCCCAATCGCCAGCAGCCAATCGCACCGTAATTTTTCCGCCCGCAACTTATTAACTGACCAGGACATTTCGATAGGATCATAGCCCCGCGCTAGTTTCTGCCGGCGCGCTAACTCGAGTCATTTTTCCGACGCCTTCTGGAACGGGAAGCGATTCCCGTTTCGGAATCAGCCGCGCGACCCTCCCCGGGAAAAAGTCTCGCGGGAATTTTGAGCCGGTACCATGTTTTCAGTGGTTTACGGGTTGCGGTACTTTGGTGATTGGGGGTAACTGATTGTGGCGAAGGCAGTTGGCAGACGAGCGGTTTTGATTCATTGACGCTCGTGAGTGGCGCATTGGCGCGCGTGACGAGGCTAGTTGATTGGTTCGATGGTAGATCGCTCGCGCGTGTGATTGATTCAATGACAGGTGCGAATGATGGGTTCGCATGTGTGAGTGACTCATTGGCACTCGTGAATGCGTCAATCGCGAGTGTGAGAGGAGCGAGTGCGAGGCCGGGGGGCGGGGTGGCGCTGGATTTGAGAGTCGGCGGTTCGAGAATCGGCACTTCAAGAGTCATGGGCTCCTCCAGTAATAAAAACGGCCGCTCGAAAGCGGCCGTTTTCTTTCTTATCCTCTATTATTAGAATACCAAGTCTGGAGGAGAAAACTGCCAACTTTGTTTGATTAAGTTGGCTTGTAAGTGGAATGGAATGTTGGATTGTTACTTTGGATTTTTGAGTTGGGACTTGACAGATTTTCCACATTTGAGGGTTTCGGATAAAGGCTGAGTTTCTCGTACGTCACCTGTGTCATTTCGCCGGTGGAGCTTTGCGCCAGGGTGGGCGGATGGTGCAGGTTCCTCCGATGAGGAATTGCTGGCGAGGCTGGCCGGGGGTTCCGGTATAGGTCCTGTCGTACGCCGTGTCGAGGACGAACCAGGGGCGAACGGCCCAGGTGGCTCCGAGGAGCGCGATGCCGATGCGGTCGGAGGTGGCGGGCTGCGATCCGCCGTAGCTCTCGAGGACGACGGAGGTGGTTTTGCCGAGGGCGCGGGTGAGGGCGAGGTCGCCCTGGACGGCGGGGTTGGTTCCGTGGGCAGCTCCGGCGAGGGTGCCATCGAGATTGAAGTCGATGTGGTACTTGCCCAGTCCCGTACCGAGAAATCCTGGCTGGCGAGGAGGGTGAGAAGGCTGTCGGCGTATCCGGAGCCGAGGCCTTTGGCGGGGTTGGCGGCGGGGATTTTGACCTGGTAGAAGAGGGCGAGCGCGGGGACGCTGCGGGATTGCGCGACGAACTCGTAGCGGGCGCCGAGGTACTCGTCGCCTGCTACCTCAAGGGCGGGGTTGCCGGTTTGCCAGATGTGGTTGATAGCGCCCCAGCGGAGGTCGAGGCGCGGAGTGACGCCGTAGCGGAGGCTGACCGGGAATTCGTTTTGGCGGGGGCCGTGGCCGAGGTTCTGAGGGATCAGGGTCTGGGTGGTGAAGCCGAAGTCGGCTTCGAGCATGCCGCACTGGGTAGTGGTGGCGGGGAAGGTGAAGGTGGGGCGATTGGGGTCGGCGGCGAGAGGCTGCGGCGGGCAGAGCTGCGCGGCGGCGAGGGTGGGCGCGAGTCCGGATGCGAGGAGAAGGCAGGCGAGATTGAGCCGGATCCTCATGAAAACGTCGATACCGGGCATTGTTGCAGGACTTCGAACGAAGTGCTCGCGCCCATGGTCGAGCGGCGGCGGGAGACCCCAAAGACCAGCCTCCACACCCATTCCCTCCACCCTTACTCGTAGCGCAGCGCCACCAGCGGATCGACCCGCATCGCTCGCCGCGCGGGAATGTAGCAGGCCGCCAACGCCACCGCCGTCAGCACCAATGTGACCCCCGCGAATGTCAGCAGATCCGTGGGGCTCACCCCATACAGCAGCCCTGCCATCAGGTGCGACACGATCACCGACCCCACCAGTCCCAGCGCTGCGCCCGCCATCGCCAGCCCCAGTCCCTGGCGCAGAACCATCCCCATAATCTTCCCTCTCTGCGCGCCCAGCGCGAGCCGGATGCCGATGTCTCGCGTGCGCTCGCTCACGATGTACGAAATCACTCCGTAAATTCCCAGCGCCGCCAGCAGCAGCGCCGTTGTCGCGAAGGCCGCCACAATATCCATCGAGAATCGTCTCTGCTCCAGCGACGCCGACACCGCATCGTCCAGCGTCTTCGCCCCATAAACCGGCAGTTCCGGATTCACTGACTGCACCATCGCGCGCACCTCTTCCGGTATCGCGCTCGCATTCAGGTCTCCACGCAGAAAGATGGCCAACTCCTTGGGCGTGTCCTGGTACAGGCTCAGATAGAGTTGCGGAACGCTCGCGTTCGCCAGCGACTCGGTTCGAGCATCCGCGATCACGCCGACGATCGTGATCCAGGTCTTCCTCGCACGGAGGCCAACCCCAACCCTCCCACGGCCAACCATCAGCCGCTTCCCAAGCGGATCCTCGCCCCGCCAGTAAGTCTCCGCCATCGCCTGGTTTATCACGGCGACCAGCGGCGCATTCTCGTTGTCGCCGTCGTTGAACAGACGGCCCCGCAGCAGCGCGATCTCCAGCAAATGAAAATATTCCGGCGTAACGTCCGACCGCTCCACCAAAGGCGGCTGCTTGCTCTGCGCCCGGCGTCCTTCCACGATCAGCTGGCTCGGGTTGCCGTCGTGTTGCAGCGGAATCGACGGCTCCGATCCCAGCGCCGCCTCCCGCACTCCCGGCAGCAACCGGCTGCGCCGCAGCAATTCGCGCGCAAACACTGACTCCTGAGCAGCCGTTCCATAAATGTCCGTCTTCGGATCGTTGGGGCTCGGCAGCCACGACTGAACCGACATCACATGCTGCGGATTGAATCCCAGCGGCGCCTTGTACAAATCCCAAAAACTGCGCAGCAGAAGCCCCGCGGCCACCATCAGCACCAGCGACAGCGCAAACTCCGTCACCACCAGCACGCGCCGCGTGCGCGTCTGCTCCGTGGAACCCTTCGACCCACGCCCCTCCACCCTGAGCGTGTGCGCCAAATCCACGCGCCCCGCCTGCCTCGCGGGCGCCAGCCCGAAAATGACCCCGGCTGCGATCGAAGCCGCCAGCGCGAACAGCATCGCGGTCCAGTTGATCGACAGGTCGTTGAGCCGAGGCAGGCTCTCCGGAATCAGCCGCAGCAGGAATCCCTTCATGCAGAACAGAATCACCAACCCCGCCACTCCGCCCAGCAGCGAAAGCAGAAGGCTCTCGGTCAGCAATTGCCGCACCAGCCGCTTGCGTGCCGCTCCCAGCGCCTGGCGCACCGCCATCTCCCGTGATCGCGCGCTGGCGCGCGCCAGCAGCAGATTCGCCACATTCACGCAGCCGATCAGCAGCACCAGCGCCACTGCGCCCAACAGCAGGATCAGAGACTGCCGAACATTCCCCACCAGGTTTTCCTTCAGAGGCACCAACCGTACCGTCCACCTGCTGTCGGCCGGATAATCGTCCGGAAATTGCTTCCGCAACGAAGCAACCAACGCGTCCAGCTGGCTCTGCGCCGCTGCAAGCGTCAGCCCCGGCTTCAGGCGCCCAACCGTTTCCAGGGGCAACCGCAAACTGCGGTTCTGGTCCCGACGGGGATCCCCCAAAAAACCGTCCGCCGCCCACTGTTCCGTATTCCTCTCGTCCACGGTTCGCCCCGGATCGCGAAAACCCGGCGGCATCACCCCGATCACCCGATACAAATCGTTGTCCCCCCGCAAACTTCTTCCCACAATGTGCGGATCGCTCCCGAAAGCCCGCTTCCACAACCCGTCACTGATCACCACATCCAACGTAAAGCCCGGCGTTTGATCCTGAGGGTCGAACGTGTGACCCAGCTGCGGTTTCACCCCCAGCATCGCAAAATACCCCGGCGACACCCCCTCATACTGCATCCGCGACGGCTGCGATGCACCCGTCAGGTTCGCCGACCCGAAAATCTCCAGCACAACATACTGAAAAATTCCCGAACGCTGCAGATCCTTCCACTCCGGAATCGAGATGCCCGCGTCCGTAGCGCCCGCACCAGGCAGATCGTCCTCGACACGTACCAGTTCCTCCGGGTGCGGGTAGGGCAGCGGATGCAGCAGCGTGGCGTCGACCAGGCTGAAAATCGCGGTCGTCGCTCCGATGCCCAGCGCCATCGTCAGAATCGCAATCCCAGAAAAGCCCGGCGCCTTGGCCAGCATGCGGATCGCGTAACGCGAATCCTGCACCAGGTTTTCAAAGAACGGCAGACTCTGTTCCGCGTGGTAATCCTCTCTCACTGTCCCCACTCCCCCGAACTTCAGCATGGCCTGCCGCCGCGCCTCCACGGCGGACATGCCCGCGCGCAGATTCTCCGCCGTCTGCAGGGCGATATGCTGCTCCATCTCCTCGCGCAGGCGCTGATCATCCTGCTGCCCCGTCGAAAAGTTTCCGATCCGCGTCCACCACCGCCTGAGAAATCTCATGACAGATCCTCCGCCTTCACTTCAAAAAACCGGGCAATGATCGCCGCCGTCTGTTCCCAGTCGCGCGTCTCCGCCTCCAGCAGCTTGCGCCCCGCCCGCGTCAGCCGATAGAATCGCGCCCGCCGATTGTTTTCTGACGCACCCCACTCCGACTCAATCGCGCCTTCCTGCTCCAGCTTCAGCAGCAAAGGATAGAGAGTGCCCTGGTTGAGCGCCAGAATGTCTCCGCTGATCTGCTCGATGCGCCGGGCGATTCCCCAGCCGTGCTGCGGCCCCAGGACATCGAGTGTTTTAAGGACCATCAGCGCGAGCGTACCTTGCAAGACGTCCGGCGTTTCTTTCATGGCGAATCAACCTTTAGGTTTCCAACAGGAAGAATGACACGGCTCCTTTTGGAAAGCAACAGGAAATTTTGCGCGACCTTTCGACGTCAAGTCCAGAGGGGCTGCCAGGAAACTACCTGAAAAGTCGGCTTGTGATTACAGGCAGGTGGGGCGGCTTTGTTGGTTTTAGTAGACGTCGCGGAGGTAGCGTTTTTGCTTCTTCATTTCAGCCAGGAATTCGTTGGCGTACTCGGGGCCTCGGCCGCTGTGGTTGGCTACCGCTTCTAACAGCGCGGCTTCGACGTCGGGGGCCATGCGTTTCGAGTCGCCGCAGACGTAGAAGTATCCGCCGCGCTCGAGCCAGTCCCAGAGTTGGGCGGAGTTTTCGCGGATGCGCTGCTGGACGTAAATCTTCTCCTTCTGATCGCGGGAGAAGGCGGTGTCGAGGCGCTGAAGGATGCCGTCGGATTGCCAGCGCTCGAGATCTTCGCGGTAGAGGAAGTCCTGAGAGGCGCGCTGATCGCCGAAGAAGAGCCACATGGGCCAGCGGCCGCAGCCAGCCTGCTTGTGTTCAAGGAAGGCGCGGAAGGGCGCGACGCCGGTGCCGGGGCCGACCATGATGACGGGCACGCCGGGATCGGCGGGGAGGCGGAAGAACTGGTTGGAGTGGATGAAGATTGGGAGCGTGCCGCCTTTGGGGGTGCGCTCGCCGATGTGGGTAGAGCAGACTCCCTGGCGATCGCGGCCGTGGCTTTCGTATTTGACGACGCGGACGGCGAGGTCGATCTGGCTGGGGCGCAGCGCCTGGCTGGATGCGACGGAATAGAGGCGCGGAGCGAGGCGCGGGAGGAGCTTGAAGAGCTGCTGCGGGTTGTCGAGTTTGGCGGGGCAGTGTTCGAGGAGGTCGAGAAACTCGCGGCCCCAGAGGTACGCGTCGAGCTTCTCTTTGTTGGCGGGCAGGGCCAGGTCGGAGATCTCGGGGTTGCCAGTGTGTTTGGCCCAGCCTTTGAGCGTGGAGCCGGAGAGCTTGCCGATCATGAGCCAGGAGGTGAGGGCTTCGCGCAGGTTGAGGGGCTTGCCGTAGAAGTCGGTGACGGGCTCGTCGCCGGTGAACTGGAGGCGCTCAAGGACGAGGTCGACGGCGTCGCAGGTGTTGACGGGGAGGATGCCGGCGGAGTCGCCAGGGAGATACTCGATGCCGGAGCCAGCGAGGTCCATCTCGATGTGGCGAGTCTCTTTTTCGGAGCCTGGGCCGGTGAGGAGGCGGTTTTCGAGGACCGTGGCGGGAAAGGGATGGTTGCGGGACCAGGCGGTGCGCGTGGTTTCCAGTGTCTCAGTTGTCTCCGACTGCATTCTTTCGTTGCCCCTTTTGCGGCCCGCGTTACCTACTTCGATTGTAACGGGACTGGCAACACTATTGCGGAGCGGGGCATGAGTGCGCGGTGACGGATGTCACGGGTTCGGCGCTTCACCGCCGCACTCCTGGGGCAGCTGGCGGGGCGGGAGCGCGCGAATGACGCCGAGGTCGAAACAGGTGGAGCTGACGTCGGCGCCGGCGGCGGCGTTGTTGGCGGCGCTGACTCCGGGCATGGCTCCGGGCATGGCGACTCCTGGCCTCGCGGGCGGAGGCGCGTTGACTGGGGCGAGCTTCTTCGCGAGCATGGCGGGGGGGATTTTATAGCTGGAGAAGACAGCGGAAGCTATGGGGGCGTCCTGGGCGGCGACGGAGTCGGGTGCCTGGGCGAGCAGAATGATGTTTTTGAAGATGCCGCCGGAGTCGAGAGGCAGCGAGCAGAAGGCGCCCATGAGCTTCTCCGGCTGCGGTGTGCTCCCCGAGGCGCTGGCTACGAAGCGGCCGCATTGGCCGAGTACGGGGGGAAGTTGCAGAGGCGTTGCGGAGCTGAAGGTGATCTGGGGCGCGGGCTTGCCACTAACGGCCGCGTCCTGCTCAAAAACCATGATTAGTTTTTGCGTGAGGGGGGCGGTGTAGGGCATGGAGAGGTCGGTTCCGCCGGCGCCCTTCTGGCCGGCCTGGAACGGGGCATTGCGCGCGATGAAGGTTTTGCCGAGGGTGATGGCAGCGTCCTCGGGGCCGGACATGACGATGACGGCTTCCGAGCCGCTGGTGACTTTCCATCCGGAGGGGACGCCGACGGAGGCGCTTCCATCGGGTGCGGTGTAAGGCTGGAGCTGGATCGAGGCGGATTCGGAGGCCTGCGGGAATGCTTGTGGATAGGCTACGGCGAGGATGGCGGCGGTACAGGAGGCCGCGACGACTCGAAGAGAATTCCAATTCCTGCGCTGTTGCACGGTGCACTGCCTCCGTTGTTCGATCATGGTCTGGCCCGCGCAACGGGAGGGGAACAGCGCGGTTCTGTGGTCCGGTCCGGCAAGCTTACCATTCGGCGGCGACGGGGGGCTAGTTGGAGCTCGCGGTACCCCACCCCCCTGACGTTTTTTGGGGTCGGATGGGTCAAGTATTTGAGTCTGCTGGGTCGGGTCATTTCGGGTGACGGCTTTCTATTTGATTTCGCAATGGTTGCGGCTATCTATTGTGGATTCATATTGCTGCATGCCGTTCATTCTTGCCCCTGAGTTATCAATTTGATTCTGCAATTGAAGTTGTCGTT
>Ga0182015_10007474_pt1 | contig 10643 bp, 10 predicted proteins | sample 712P3MmetaG_FD_120478 | JGI IMG/M metagenome (GOLD analysis project Ga0182015, IMG submission 120478) | Permafrost microbial communities from Stordalen Mire, Sweden - 712P3M metaG | ecosystem: Environmental > Terrestrial > Soil > Wetlands > Permafrost | place: Sweden: Stordalen | collected... | reverse complement strand
GGAGCTCATGGTAGAGGTCCACTCCCAGCTGAGCGGCCTGCTTCATCAACCTGAGCTCCTGCTCGTCTTTGATCATTCGGAGATTGCGCACCAGGGGCTGATCGAGAGGCTCGAAAAAACCGCGCCGGCCAGTAGCCGCCTTGCGGTAAAGCGCCAGATCGGCAACCGTGGTCGTTTCCGGGTCAAAGGCGCAGTGTTTGATCCCAGTCGAGGCCAGCCACCGGCAAGCCTGGTCGCGGGTGGCCTTGGAGATCACGACCCGCACCCCACTGGTTTCCTGCTTCGCCTGCGCTGTATATCGGCCATCGGTGAACATGGCGCCGCGACCGTGGGTAATCGCGAGATAAGCATTGGAGCCGGTGAACCCGCACAGGTAGCGGACGTCGGGCAGATGGGTGACGAGTAAACCGTCGATCCCCTGTTGCTTCATCTCTCGCCGCAGCCGGCGTAGCCGTGGTCCGTGATCCATCTGCTCAGGTATATCAGATGATTGCCGTAGCCCCCGGACTAAAGAGGGTGTGTGTACTGGCCGAAAGAACCGCAGGTCCCTCCACTACGCTTCGCTCCGGTCGGGATGACAATTCTGTTGGGGGGCGAGTATTTCTCGCTGAAGCTCTTGCGGGCATAACAGAATTGTCATCCCGACCGGAGCGAAGCGTAGTGGAGGGACCTGCGGTTCTTTCGGCCAGTACTCACACACCCTCTAGAGTCCGGGGTTGCACAAGGTACACTTAGAGTGCGAAGAAAGGTCTTGATCCCATGCTCGTGGTGATGAAACCGCAGGCTACGCCGGAAGAAATCCAGGCGGTCTGCGATCAGATTCAAGTCTTAGGTTTTCGGGCTCATCCCATGCCCGGCGCACAGCGCACCGCCATTGGCATCACCGGCAACAGCGGCGCCGTCGATCAGGGTGACCTGGAAGAACTTTCCGGGGTCGCGGAGGTCATCCGAGTCACCAAGCCCTACAAACTGGTGAGCCGCGACGTAAAGCAGGAAGACACGATCATTCACTTCCCCGGCACCGATGCGACCATTGGCGGCCGGGACCTGGCAGTGATTGCCGGCCCGTGCTCGATCGAGTCCCGGGAGCAGGCGTTTGCGGTGGCGGAGCAGATTGCGCTCGCCGGAGCCCAGTTCTTCCGCGGCGGCGCTTATAAGCCGCGCACTTCCCCTTACGCTTTCCAGGGCATGGGCGAAGAGGGCCTGAAGATCATGGCCGAGATCCGGGACAAGTTCGGCTTGCGGATCGTTACCGAAGCGCTGGATAACGAGAGTCTCGACCTGGTTGCGGACTATGCCGACGTCATCCAGATTGGCGCGCGTAACATGCAGAATTTTTCGCTGCTCAAGCGCGCCGGGAAGAAGCGTAAGCCGGTGCTGGTCAAGCGAGGTATGTCAGCCACGCTGGATGAGCTGCTCATGGCTGCCGAGTACGTCATGAGCGAGGGCAACTACCAGGTGATCCTGTGCGAGCGCGGTGTACGCACTTTCGCCGATCACACCCGCAATACTCTTGACTTGAGTATCGTGCCGGCGGTGCAGCGGCTGAGCCATCTGCCGATTATCGTGGACCCCAGCCACGGCACTGGAAAGCGAAACATGGTCCTGCCCCTGGCGCGCGCAGGGATTGCCGTAGGGGCTGACGGGTTGATGATCGAGGTACACCACGCGCCGGATAAGGCCCTTTCCGACGGCGCACAATCGTTGTACCCGGACCAATTTGTTGAACTAATGGATGAGGTATCTCAGATCGCCACGGCGGTGCACCGGTCTCTACCGCGTGCCATCAAGGTCGCCGAACCCACCCGCCTCTAAGATGGGCAGGTGCTGGCTTTTTCTGCTGGTTTTCGCCGCCGTTGGCTGCCAGCAGCGGGATTTCCCTAACTACCCCGCGAACTATCGCGAGTATGCCTACATCAGCAATGGGGGCAGCAACACAGTAACCGTGCTCGACCTGGTGAATATGCGCCAGGACCGGGTCATTGCTGTCGGCGCCGGCCCTTCCGGGCTGGCCGTTAATCCTCGCCGGAACGAAGTCTATGTCGTGAATAGCGGCAGCGGTACGGTCAGCGTGATCAACGCTGAGACCAATACCGTGGCTGCGACGATTCGTGTCCAGCGGAAACCTTACTTCATTGATGTGGATACCCGGGGCGAGCGCGCCTATGTCGCCAATTCCGGTTCGAACAACGTATCGGTACTGGATCTTGCCAGGCGCCGTGAGATCGGGGTGATCGGCGCCGGCGAGGGGCCGGGGATGGCCCGCATTTCGAACGACGGAAAGTCCGTGGTGATCAGCAACCGTGCCAGCGGCAGCGTTAGCATCGCGGATGCGCGCTCTTTGCAGGTGAGAAGCAGTTTCGATCATTGTCCCGGTGCGACCGATGTGATGATCCTGCCCGACTCCTCCAAAGCGTTCATCACTTGCTCTGCAGGGCACCAGATCATGGTCATCGGGCTGGCGCATAGTAACGGGAGTGAACCCAGGCCCGCCGATGTGGGTCTCAGCATTCTCGATGTCGGGCAGACGCCGGTGCACCTGGCGCTCAAGCCCGATGGCGGGGAGGCGTTCGTCTCCAATTACGACAGCGACACCATCTCGGAGTTAACCACCTCGACCAACGAAGTGGGTGGTGCGTACCTGATGGGAACTCACCCGGTTCGCGGCCTGGTCAGCGCGGACAACTCGCTCTTGTACGTAAGCAACTTCGGCGCCGGGCGGGTCATTATTTACGGCATCGACGATGGCAAGCGGATCGGCGAGGGGGTCAAGGTGGGCGAGGGTCCCGATGCCCTGGCGTTTAGCTCTTCCGGGCATCTTCTTCTGGTGGTGGATGCGCAGTCAGGAGATATCGCGGTGGTGCGCACGGCTAACCCTGCTTCCCTGCTGACGCTCTTTCCCGCCGGGCGAGCGCCCAATGACATTGTGGTCAAGGCTTTTCTCGTTCGCTAGAGTTTGGGATCGACGTGTGAGTGGAAGAGCGGATTATCCAGGAAAGGCGCACTGCAGATCCCTCCACTTCGCTACGCTTCGGTCGGGATGACAAGGGCAGGGCAGTCACTTTTCGGAAGTTTAGCGACTTGGACGGACAGAAGAACTCCCGATCCGACTCGCAGACTATTAGGTGAGTAATCGCTCTCCCCTTGTCATCCCGACCGGAGCTCCGAAGGAGCGTAGTGAATCTGCAGTGCGCCTCGCCCAGACGCAAAACCCCATGTTAGCGGCTACTGTTTTTTTTCTTCTTTGGCGCGTTCGAGATCTGCCAAGTGGGCGAGACGGAGCGTGTGGCGGGTGGCGGAGTAGTGGGCGCCAGCCAGCAGCAGCAGGCCGGTTACGAAAGCCCACAACATCAGGCTCACCGAGACAGAAAAGGGACCGTAGACCGAATGCAGGTCCATCCACGGCAGGGCCGCGATGTAGAGGATCTTCGCCAGCTCCCAGGAGAGCCCAATCACAATGGCGGTCGGCAGCACCGCCCGAACGGGCAGCTTGCGGTTGGGAAGAATCCAATAGATGAGGAAGAAGAGCAGGATACTGGCGGCCACGGCGGAGATCTGCAGCAGCCAGTGAGACAAAAAGACAAACGCAACGTTATTGACGTGGCCGAAAAACAACGCCCGCAATACCGATTGTTGCGCCGCAGTAACGGCTACGCTCAGCATGGCAATGGTACCGATGCCGGCGGCCAATCCCAACGAGATCAGCTGGTTCATGAAATAAGAGCGGTTCTTGGTCACGCCCCAAACGCGATTCAAAGCCACTTCCAGAGGAAGAAAGACTCCGGTCGAGGAAATCAGCAGCATCACCACCGAGGCAAGCCGCACCCCGCTACGGGCGTGGGCCACAATCTCCATGTTCTTGGTGACAAATTCCTGACCGGTGGGCAGGAAATAGCGAATCATATCCGCGATCGCGCCCTCCATGGCGTGGGAATGGAAGACCAACCGGGCGATGGTGAACATCATGACGATGAAGGGAAACAGCGACAGGATGGTGTTGGCAGCAACGCTGAAGGCGTAGGTGTGCACTTCGGTCTGCGTCATGTAGCGGGCAAGGCTCCAGAGCGCTTGCCCAAAACCTGCGTTGCCGGCTAGCCTGGCGGGCGGCTGCGGTTGGGCGGGAACCCCGACGAGGGCTTCATCGACGGCGACTTCCCCCACTCCATCGGCTTCGGAGACTTCGGGCGGGACGACGATCCGGGGGACGGAGATGCCGATGGTCATAGCCGCTATGCTAGCAGCCGGGCGACCGCCTCGAAATGACTCTCGTGCGGCATCGCATACAACCTTCTGTCTTCAGGTACCGTTGGGTAAATTTTTCTTGCACTGAATTCCAATTCCTGCCATAACATCAACAAGCTCGAACAAAGGTGCAATGTTCGAACTACGCGGAAGGCCAATTGTTGTAATTGTTTCACCGCCCTCAAAGCATCCAGGTGAACCGGATTTGCTGCACACATTTAGCGGCTACCCGGAGTGTCCCTAAAGTGCTGACGATGGTCAATCGAGGTTGAAAGGGAGTTCGCTTGAAGGAAAATGGCGTAGTCAAGTGGTTCAACGGAGCGAAAGGATACGGTTTTATCCAACGTTCCACTGGTGAGGATGTGTTCGTGCACTTCTCCGCGATCCAGGAGAACGGATACAAGACGCTGAACGAAGGCGATGCGGTCGAGTTCGAATGCCAGGAAGGACCCAAGGGACTCAACGCCGCCAACGTGATACGCAGCGCCTGAAGATTAGGGGGCAGCCTCCGGCTCAGTGGTGGTGAGACGATCTGCCGCCCACTGCGCGGCTTCCGCAAGCACCGGATCGGATCCGCAAGCCCACTCCCGTAGTTTGGGCAGGTAGCTCGCGAGCCCGCTGTTTCCCATGGCGATGGCGGTATTGCGCAATAAGCCGGCCAGCTTGGTCCGTTCAACTGGAGATCGGCGAAACCAATTGCGAAAGCCCTCCGCATCCAGTTCCGCCAGCCAGGCGAGGGCTGGGTTTACCAATTCTGTGCGCACTGCCAGGTCCGCATCCTCGCTCGCTGGGGAGCGGCGGTTCCAGGGACATACATCCTGGCAAATGTCGCAGCCGAAGACCTGGCGGCCCATCTGGGATCGCAAGGGCTCGGGGATGGATCCACGCTTTTCAATCGTCAGGTAAGCAATGCAAAGGCCGGCATCCATTTGGTAGGGGGCTGTCAGGGCGCCCGTGGGGCAGGCGTCGAGGCAGCGGGTGCAACTGCCACAACGGTCTTCCGGCAGCTTGATGGGCGTGGCCGGCAGCTCGATCGAGGTGATGATCACGCCCAGAAACAGCCACGATCCAAGCTCCTGGTCGAGGATGCAGGTGTTCTTGCCAATCCAGCCGATGCCTGCGTACCTGGCGTAAAGCCGCTCTACGAGCGGACCTGTATCCACATACCAGCGGGACTCAAAGGGACCGAGTTGCTGTTGCAGGCTCTGCTCCAGCTTCCCGAGGCGGGCGAGCAGGACATGGTGGTAATCGCTCGGTTGTCCTGAGCCAAAACCGGTCCAGGCATAGCGGGCTATCCAGGCTGCGTCCGGCGGAGCGGGATCGGTGGATTTGGGCGCGTCTGCGTTGTAGTTGGCGGCACAGACGATCACGGATCGGGCCCAGGGGAAGGCGACGCGCAAGGACGATCGCAGGAGCCGGTTGTCCTGGTCGCGGCGTTTGAGGTACTCCATTTCGCCAGCGCGGCCGTCTTCGATCCAATTTTCAAAGTAGTTCAGCTCAGGATAGTCAGACGGGTCTCCGGCCGGAGGGACCGGGGCGATGCCTGCTTTGGCGAAGCCCGCCTCCCGTGCCAGTGTCGCGATGAGGTCGTCGATCGGATGCTGGATCATTCCTCTAATTCTAGGGTCACTCGGCAACGGTGGCTGCCAGGGTGGCGAGGAAGGCGATATTCTGGACCAGATTCGCCGGCAGCTGGTGCCGTTCGGCTAGATATTCAGGACTGTTGTAGGTGATCCAGGTTTTCCCCTGATCATCCTCCCAGATCAGGATTTTGAGCGGGAGGTCGATTGCGATGGTGGGCGCGGCGAGCATCAGCGGGGTGCCGCCCTTGGGGTTGCCGAAGATGAGCAGCCTGGTGGGACGCATCTCCATTCCTACCTTGGCTGCCTCTCCGCTGTGGTCGATCAGGGCGAAGACGGGGATGCCCCTGGTCTTGAGGATGGCCTGGAGTTTTTCCAAAGCGTCCTCAACCGAATGGCTGGTGGATATATGAACCATTCCGTGGTTGGTCACGAGTTCCTCCTCGCAGTTCAGATGTGCGGCTTCAGGATAAGTGTCGTCCCTTTGCAGCCGGAACCTCGAGGACGTTGCCTGCGTATTGATAGTGAGGGGTTAAGGAGAGGTTGATTGATGATCAAGTTCTTGCTGTGGTGCGTTCTTTTTCTTCTCTGCTGGCCGCTGGCCCTGCTGGCGCTGCTGCTGTATCCGTTGGTGTGGTTGATCCTGTTGCCGTTCCGTATCGCGGGCATCGCGGTCCACGGGGCATTGGAGCTGGTGGCCGCCTTGATCACTCTGCCGGCGCGGCTGCTTCGGGCTATCTAAGCGGCCTGTTAGGGCTGCGCGTAGTAGCCTTGCCGGGTGCGTGCGGTGAGCCCGGGTTTGTCCACTTTAATTTCCAGGCTGTGATATTCGTCGCGACGGTCCGCAGGAGAAGGATCGAAGGACAATTCGTAGTAAGACTGGGCGTCCACCAGGCACTGGTTCAGAAGCGAGGCGACGTCGTTGCTGGAAGCGAGCGCGAGGCCACCGCTCTGAACGGCTAAAACCTGCAGGCTGAGATCGCCCAACTCAGCCTTATCTGCTTCCCTGACGCCCTTTAGGAAACTCTGGTAGTAGAAAGTTCTACCCAGTCCCTCGCTGGTCCCCAGCGGACTGATGCTGTAGAGGGTCGCCCGGGCCTGACGCAGGTCAGTGGACACGCCGACAATGGAGGCAAAAATCTGGTTCAGCTGCTTCCCATCGAGTTCGACGCGGGGACCAGAAAGGAGAGGCCAACCGGGAGACACCCAAAAGATCAACTTGCGGCCCGGCACGTCGGCCTCGTGATGGACAATTTGACCCAGAGCCTTCAGGGAAAGGCTGAAGCGGTCCTGGTCCTCGTATTGTGAAGAACGGCGGAGGTTCCGTAAACCAATGGCGTATTGATCGAAGGAAGCGCTCAGGACGTTGCCGTCGGTGGTGAAATTCGACTGGATCTGGGTGCCGGTATCCGTAAAAAAGGCCAGCGCCATCGGCTGTGGCAGATGGCCGCCGTTAGCGCGCAGAAATTTGTCCACCTCTGCTCGCTCGTAGGCAATGTTTGCATAGGAAGTGTTCACGGCGTCGATGACCAGCAGGATGTGGGTGGTGTTCTGGCTGCCGGTGAAGGCCTGGAACGACGTAAGGTGGCGCGGGGTCTTGTTGTCGAACAGGGTGAAGTCCTGTTGCTGGAGATCGTTGACAGGGGGACCGGACTTCGCCGTCACCACCACGTCGAGGTTGATTCTGGACGCAGGAGCCTGGCCCGGCGAAGCGTTCTGCTGGGCGCAAAGGAACGCGGTGCAGGCCAACGAGGCGCAAAGAAGCAACCCACGACGAAGGTGATTGAACATAGTCCAATGTTAGATGCAAAAAAGCCGGCAGGCGGTGAGTATTTACCCCTCGACACCAGCCGAGACGACATCCTGATAAGTCAACGGCGGAGGGGCGGAAACGTGAGGCGAATCGATCAGCCCAAGAGAGAGATATTCGCCGAGATACCAGTGCACAAACCTGCGTATGCCGTCCTCAATCGGGATGACAGGAACGAAGCCCGTAACTTGTTTCAGCTTATCGACGCGGGCTTGAGTTTGGTAGACGTCTCCTGGTTGCATGGGCATCAAGCGAATGTTCGCCGTGCGGCCCAGACATGACTCGATGGTGCGCAGCAGGTGGATCAGCTCAACTGGCCGCTGGTTGCCTATGTTACAGAGACGCATGGGGGCGCGTGCGCTTGGCCCCTCTGTCTTGTCCCCTGCCGGGGGCAAAGGCAAAACGCGCATGATTCCCTCGATCGTATCGTCGACAAAGGTGAAGTCGCGGCGCAGGCGTCCCCAGTTATAAAGCTCTATAGGGCGCCCGCCCATGATCGCGTCCACGAATTTAAAGACTGCCATGTCCGGCCGGCCCCAGGGGCCGTAGACGGTGAAGAATCTAAGTCCGGTGGTAGGAATACGGAATAGGTGACTGTAGGCATGAGCGACTACCTCGTTGCTCTTCTTGGTCGCTGCATAGAGACTGACTGGTTGGTCGGTGGAGTCTTCTTCGGCAAAAGGAGTTTCGTTGTGCGACCCGTAGACGGAGCTGGAGGAGGCGAACACGAAATGGCGGCACGAGCAGGCGCGGACGCCTTCCAGCACATTGACGAAGGCGACCAGGTTGCTGGCGACGTATTCGTCGGGGCTGGTCAACGAGCGCCGTACGCCGGCCTGGGCGGCCAGGTGAATCACGGCTTCAAAGTCGCCATCAGCGAAGAGGCTTTCTGTCCGCGACCGGTCGGCCAGGTCCAGGGGAAAGAACCAGAATCGCGGACCAATGCAGAGTTTGCGCAGGCGCGCGTCTTTTAGCCTGGGGTCGTAGTAGTTGTTGAGGTTGTCGACGCCCACAACTTCAAACCCATCCGCGAGGAGGCGCTGAACCAGGTGCGCGCCGATAAAACCGGCAGCGCCCGTGACCAGGATTCGTTTATCTCTTCCATGCTTCATCATTTTTTCCTCATTGACAAAAGGTTGGCCCAGGAAAATGGACCCGGGATCTTAGTAGGCTCCCTCTCCGGTTAACACCACGCTGGCAGTGCGCGCCAGGATATGAAGGTCGAGCCATGGAGACCAATTACGAACGTAGTAGCTATCCAGACGGACGCGATCGCGGCGACTCATCGCGCTTCGCCCGGAGACTTGCCATAGACCCGTCAGGCCTGGCGCCACCCTGCAATACAAGGCGATGTTTTGGCCGTAGGCTGATACTTCCTCTTCCACGATGGGACGGGGGCCGACCAGGCTCATCTCGCCTCGCAATACATTCCAAAGTTGAGGAAGTTCGTCCAGGCTGGTCTTTCTTAACAACTTGCCTACACGGGTAATGCGCGGGTCGTGGCGCAGCTTGCGATCTCTTAGCCATTCTTCTCGCAGTTTTCCGTCCTTCGCCAGGGCCTCTCGCAACAACTCGTCGGCGTTGGTCTTCATGGTCCGGATTTTCCAGATGCGAAATTTCCGCTGGCCGCGACCGACACGGTGCTGACTGTAAAAGATGGGTCCGGGCGACTCCAGCCTGACCAGCAGCCCAATCAGAAGGAGGGGGAGGGTGACCAGGGGAAGGATCAGACAAACCAGGAACAGATCGATGGATCGCTTGGTGAGTCTAGGGAGTGGCAGCAGCAGATCTCTTCTGACCTCGACCGCCAAACATCCTGCGAGCTGGCGGGCGTTGACGGTGAGGCTGTAAAGAACCGCCGAGCTGTGGATGATCATCAGCCTGGGAAACAGGCTTTCGAACTTTTCCAGATCTTCGAGCAGCTTCGCGGAACCTGTCTCGGGGAGAGCGATCATGGCACGCTCCACTCCAGAGGCGCGCACCGACGCCGCCAGGTGAATGTCTACGATGGGAACGCTCGGTGCTCGACCACCGTGATAGGAGGAGGAGAGAAGAACCACCGGCCTTAGACCAAATTCCGGATGTAGTTCCAATTCCCGGACGATCTCGGTGGATTCATCACCGGTGTGAAAAACGGCCACCGGAACCCCCCACCAGGGCTTATGGCAGACGAACGCGCGCACGATGGATCGGAGCAATGGGGTTACAACTATGGCGGAAATCCAACATAGCAGAAGAACTCGCCGGGGATACGCCTGGTCTAATCGAGTAACAGGGATCAGAGCAGCGAGGACAAGGAAGCCAAGGGTGAGGGCCAGGCCCAGGCGGCGTAGTTCAGTGACCGCATTATGGATGATGCCGGGATAAAGATTGGAAAAAGCGAAGATGGCGAAAAATACTCCGAGGGCCGGCCACAGGCTGAAGTATTGATGGAAATCCAGTCTTCCGTAGATGCGGTTTTCGAGTAAGACGGTGATCCCAGCAACGCTGATCGCGACTGCATCACAGCCGACGAAAACGAGCGAGGACAGAAATGGGTGGCAGCGGATTTTGGGGAGACGAATGAGCGGAAAGGGTCGATCTGTAGGGACTACGGTTACGGTCGCCATGAACGCCTCCGCTTCACCGTACAAAGTGGGAGATTAGCGGAAACATCTGAAAGCTTCCCTTGCAGCGAAATTAAATATGGTTTATCGAGCGCTGCTATCAGAGTCGCGGTGTAAGAGTCTGCGGAACAGGCCGGTTCGAGTGAAGTCCTAACCCTTGGCGGACTCTAGCAATGCCGCAAGGCATTGTGCCGTCCCCGTTCGACAAGCTCAGGGCAGGCTCTCCGGGACTGTTTTCGTTGCAGCAATCGAGGAAAATGACGCCGACGAATATTAAGCGGGTGGCCCAGGTCTCGCTTTTGAGACCTGGGTGTTCGAGCCTTCACTTGCCGCCGGGAAGCGAGTTTGCTCAAAAGCGAGACCTGGGCCACCCACTTAAAGTCTCGAAGTTGCAGTTTGTTTTTC
>Ga0182015_10007473_pt1 | contig 10643 bp, 10 predicted proteins | sample 712P3MmetaG_FD_120478 | JGI IMG/M metagenome (GOLD analysis project Ga0182015, IMG submission 120478) | Permafrost microbial communities from Stordalen Mire, Sweden - 712P3M metaG | ecosystem: Environmental > Terrestrial > Soil > Wetlands > Permafrost | place: Sweden: Stordalen | collected... | reverse complement strand
TGGACGAAGACATAGCAGACGCGAAGACGGTCGCCGACGAGCTCTGTCTGGAGATGCGGGAATTCGATATCGCCCCGATTCACAAGGCTTTCATGAAGAATCTCGAAGGAAACAGGCTGCCGGAGGACAACCTCAGAGCGCGGATTAGGATGTCTCTGCTATACTATCACTCCAACCTCTTGAACCGGCTCGTTGCTGGGACCGGAGACAAGTCGGAGTTCCTGCTGGGTTACTTCACGAAGCACGGTAGCGGCGGAGCGGACATCCTGCCAATAGCGGACTTATACAGAAGCGAAGTCAGGAAGCTCGGCGAGGTTCTCGGTATCAACAGGCGAGTTGTCGTCAAGAAGGGCATCCGAAGGCCGAGGGCCGGACAGGTCGCTGGTGCGGAGTTCGACCTTGACTATGATACAGCAGACCAGATCCTCAAGCTCCGACTGGACAGCGGTCTCGATGCCGAAGCTATCGCATCTCGCACAGGGGCGTCTCGCGCGAAGGTGGAGGCGACGATCTCACTGTATGAGTCGTCTTCGCACAAGAGAGAGCGGCCGCACGTATGCTTGCTGCACTAACATCATGTTCTCTTGGCTATCTTTGAATACAATTGTCACTGTTGAGTGGGAGATGGACCGAGGGTATCCGCCGCGATGTCGCTGCAGGAGGTGGATTCGAATTCCCGAATCCAAGCAAGTCATCAGCATGACCCGTACGATTGTCAACGCGAGAGCGAAGAGACTGGAAGAGCCTTCGGGTTAGGCTCAAGCTCCTCTTTGATAAGAAAAGGAGCAGGAAGATGAGCCAAATATGTTGATAAGAGTTATTGAAGCTTCCCTTTTATCACGGATTGACCTGCGTCCTCGGCCTCGTGAGGTCCGGGCCCGACGGGGCCCGAAGCGTTTTCGGTGCTCAAATTGGTACTGTCCGCTGGTTCAGTACTTTTGAAGACTCGAACCTGATACTAAGTGAATAGTTAGACACAGTTGGAGAACTTCAAGCTTCCTTTGGCCCAAGGAATCTGTCTGCGAGTGCGCGCATCAATTCAAGGTGCTTCTTGGTGGCTTCCTCTCCTTCAGGCGTGATCTCGATGACCGTTCTCGGGCCCGGCGCGAGAACAAAGGCTCTGCGTTGCTTGATGAATCCATAGTCTTGCAAGATCCCGAGATTCTTGTTGAGCGAGCTCTTTGGAGTCTTCACCGCAAGGAGCAATTCCGTGAACGTGGTCCTCTTGAATCCCAGAAGCGCCGTCATTATTCCTACCCGGGTTGAGACCGAAAACGGGCCCGGTGAGCCTACATCAGAAACCAGATCCTCCTCTTCCTTTCCCACCGCACCGTCGCTTTGTCCCGATTTAGGAGGCAACCAGCGCAAACTCCTTGGGTGCTTCGTAGAGCGATTTCGTTCCACAGAATACAAAGAGAGGTGACGCGAGAGCCCAGGTCCATACCGGAGCTCCCGGGATGATAGCCACGAACGCGATTAGGATGATTCCTGCTATGAATGCCCAGTCCTCCACCCTCCTTTCGACGATGCGGTCCTCCTTCGTCGGATATGAAAACCCCAAGGCTAAGGCCACAATCACGAGGAACATCCCAGCAAAGATGGGATAGCCCTCTTCGTTGGCGATTGTGTATCCGAGCCAAGGCCCGACGGTCACGAGGAACCAAACGGAGTTGCGCCTCCAGGACAACCGGCGTTCCCTCTTCTCATCGTAGGTCGTCCCACCCTCCCCCTTCAGGAAGTCCATGCTGTACTGCATTCTCGAGAATTCACCAAATCCGCACAGCCTCGAAACAAACCAGACGGCGACGGTGCCCACTATCGTCCCAGCAATTGCGTACGGGAGCGGAACTGTGGCGTAGAGGATGAGTGCCATTAGAGGAATTACCGAAGCAAGAGAATAGAGTACTCCGAGGCCTCTTCTTGCCCTGAATCGGAAAAGCCGTGCAGCTATTAGTTCGGCTTCTATGCGCTGCTCTTGCAGAGCATCACTTTCCAAAGGGGAGACTATCTCAGAATCAGAATCTGCGCGCTATAAAATGATGGTGCGAGTTCACTAAAGTGAACTACCTCCACTGTTTAACTAACCGCCCAGGTCCTTGTTCAAAGTGTCGAACCGCGGTGGTATGATTTGATCGAGACAGTTAGCCTGACCAAGAAGTTCGGGGACCTGACCGCGGTCGATGGCGTGACCCTCCGAGTTAAGGAGGGAGAGGTCTTCGGGTTCCTCGGACCTAACGGAGCAGGGAAGACCACCATGGTCAGAATGCTCTGCTGCCTGATATCAAAGACCAGCGGTGATGCAAGGGTTGCTGGTTATGACGTGGGTAATGAAGCAGACTCACTGAAAATAAGGAAGCTCATCGGGTTCGTACCCGACAACGTAGGCCTCTACGACGGCCTCAGCGCCTATGACAACCTGGACTTTTACGGGAAGCTCTATGATTGCACGGAGGCGCAGAGGAAGGAGAACATCCAGCGCTTCCTCACGATGCTGGGGCTCTGGGAGAGGAGGGACGCCGCGGTCGGCACCTACTCGAAGGGGATGAAACAGAAGCTCGGGATAGCGTGCGCCCTCATTCATGACCCACAGATACTCTTCATGGACGAGCCCACGGCGAACCTCGACCCGGAGTCGGCGAAGACGGTCAGGGACTTCATCCTGGAGCTAAAGAAAGAGGGAAGGACCATCTTTCTGAACACGCACAACCTGGATGAGGCGCAGAGGATCTGCGACAAGATTGCGATCCTGAACACGAAGCTGATGGCGGTCGGTACCCCGGAGGAGTTGGAGCGTTCGGTAAGCGGGAGGAAAACCGTAGTTCAGGTCGTGGAGGTTAACGATGCGATTCTCGCCGCACTGAGGAAACTGTCGTCAGTAAACTTGGCGATCGACGGCAACAAGCTGACTTTCGACGTCAAGGATCCAGAAAAGGAGAACGTCGCCATCACGGACGTGATCTATCGGGCCGGCGGCCACGTCCAATCCGTTACCGTCGTCGGCTCAACTCTGGAGGACGCCTACCTGAAGCTCGTGAGGCGAGACAACAAATGAGACTCTCGAAATCCTGGATAATTGCGTCGAAGGACTTCAAGGTGTTCTTGAAGAAGAAGAACATAATCTATTCGGCCTTTGTCGTCCCCCTACTTGCCTCGCTTTTCCTTCCCGTTGTAATCTACTACGTCGAGCTGGAAAATGGGGGAAGCGGGATTGCGGCGTCGGAACTCACATATCTTCTGCCGGCGCTCACTTTCTTCTACCTCATCCTCGCGGGCTTGATTCCGACGACCATCGCCTCCTACAGCATAATCGGCGAAAAGGTCGAAAAGAGCTTCGAACGGCTCCTGGCCACTCCCACCACCGATAGCGAGATCCTGCTTGGAAAGGGAATCTCATCGTTCCTGCCGCCCCTTGGCGCCATCCTAGTAGGGGCTGCAATCTACATGGTCCTCATGGACGTAGTGACACATGGCACATTGGGCTATTACTTCTTCCCCAACTGGAATGCTGCGGTGGTCTTCTTCCTCGCGGTCCCTCTCGCAACAATAATGAGCGTGGAATGGAACGTCATCGTCTCGGCAAGGGTGAGCGACGTTCGGGTCGCACAACAGGTTGGCATGCTCCTGGTACTCCCATTCGCAGGGGTCTACGTCGGCGGCGAACTCGGCGTAGTACCGCTGGGCAACACTGGCGTCCTCCTCATCATCTCCGGTATTCTACTGGCGACAGACCTGCTCCTGCTTTACGTCGCCAGAGCCACGTTCCGCAGAGAAGAGATACTCACAAAGTGGAAGTGAACGGCACCTCAATGAATACTGAACTACCCATCGGTCTGGCCATCTTCGGCTTGATTGCCGTGGTGATGGTCCTTCTTGTTAGGAAAAGAGGACCGGAACTGCTTCCCACTCGAGGGTTGATAGCCGAGAATACAGGCTGAGGACCAGAAATGAGCAAGCAAGAACCCGTCGTGGCTGCCACGGCGACTCCTCCGGGCGGACTCCGCCTCTACTTCGTTGACTACCTAAGGGCGGCCCTCGTGGGCCTCGTGATTCTGCACCATACGGCAATCAGCTACGGTGGGTCAGGTTCCTTCTACTACACGGAGCCTGCAACCGACCCGGTGGCTGCGTTGCTCCTCACCTTGTTCACGAACTTCAACCAGGCTTGGTTTCTTGGCGCGTTCTACCTTGTCTCGGGTTACTTCAGCCCCGCTTCTTTCGACCACAAGGGCGCCGGACGGTTCATCAAGGACAGGCTGATTCGCCTAGGTATCCCGCTCGTCGTCTTTTTCTTCGTCATGAACCCGTTGACCATCTACATAGCGTTCTACCATATGACGGCGGTGCAGCTGGTCCAGCAGGGAATCACTCCACCTATGGGGCTGAACCTGACGTTCATCTCCCAGTCTGTGGGGATTGGACCGCTCTGGTTCGTCGAGCTGCTGCTCATCTTCGAGTTAGGATACGTTCTCTGGCGTGTGGCCGCAGATCGCGCCCGCAAGAGGAACGAGGAGGGGCGCCCTCTTCCATCATATCGCAAAGTGGGCGCCTTCATCATACTTCTAGCACTCTCGGCTTATCTATTCAGAATCGTGGTGCCCATCAACGCACAGGCATTGGGTTTCCCCTCGCTCTTCGACCTGCCTCAATACCTGAGCTTCTTCATCGTGGGCACGGCGGCGGCACGCGGCGATTGGCTGATGAAGATGCCCGACGCCATGGCCAAGCGCTTCTTCATAATCGCCCTTGTTGCTAGCGCGACGCTCCTTCCCCTGTCGATTATAGGGACTGGGGTGAGCTCGCTCGGATGGGGCAGCTTGTACGGATACGGTTCGCTGTCCTCGGCTATCTTCGCGATGTGGGACTCCGCCTTCGCTGTGGGCATGACCATGTTCGCAATCTCGTTCTTCCGCAAACGCTTCAACGCCCGGGGAAGACTTTGGAGCCTTGCCGCGAAGAATTTCTATGCCGCCTATTTCCTGCAGGCCACCGTCATAGTCACGATCACAGCTCTCGTGCTCTATCAGGTCCAGCTAGAGTCGCTGCTCAAGTTTGCATTGGCAGCGTCAATAATATTGCCCTCGACGTGGGCTTTGGCGTATGCAATCCGAAAGATACCTTATGTCGACAAGGTCTTGTAGAGGTCTACCTCTTTCGAAGATGTTCCGGGGGCATTCGTGCTGGTTCAAATCTTGAACTTTGAGGGTTCTCGGTCTGGCAAGTGAGATTTGAACGCTTCATCGAAGACGCCATAGACCAATGAAGATTGTCCGTGCTTTTATTCTGGCCGACGTAGAAAATGGTATGTCTCAATCGAGCGGCGAGAACGCGAGGGGTACAAGGGACTCGGACCCGAACGGAGGCGGGCCCGACGGGAGCCGCACCGAAAACGGTGCTGAAATCGGTACCGTCCACGAGTTCATAACCCTGCAGACTCGAACGTGATACTAGCTGAGATGACTACACGAAAGTTTGCCGCAGTCTAGTATGACGGCGCGTACGTGTGACCTTACCCTCCAAATCGCTCTTTCGCACCAAGCCCTGCGCTTTCCACTTGAAGTGGGAGGCCTCGACCCTGCCGAGATGGCTATCTCCTCTACCTGAAGGAGAAGCAGATTCCACTCATAGAATAGGACTCAGGGCCGCCGCGAGACGACGTTCGATGTCGCTCATCTTCTCCTAATCCCCTATGTATAATTGTACATAGGATGCTAATCATTAAAGCAACCTTAGCGAGTTGAAGGGAGTTCTCCAAATGCAGGATATGAGTCCAGATATCTGGGTTCAAAAACCGAGAAGCACTCCTGGACGATCCAGCTTGGGCTTCCGGCAGAGTATTTACGAACCAATTTTAGCAGCGAAACAGAAGTGGACCGAGGGGGATTTGAACCCCCGACCTCCTCCGTGCGAGGGAGGCATTCTACCAGGTTGAACTACCGGCCCAACTTATTACGACCACGAAACTTGCCCTATTAAGAATTACAAGCGGTATGAAGCGCGACGAGTGCTAGATTACAATCACACAATGACAAAAATTCTCATGAATTTGGCTTTGGCGCGAAGCTACGAAGCCTTGGGCTTCCGGGACAATTTTGTCCCGCAGACGTCGCACGTCGTGGCCTTCGGGTCAGAATATTCCTTCCCGCATCCCTTGCAATAGGTGACCCAAGTGATCTGTTTCCACTCCCCGCGGACATTGGTCTGAGACAGACCTATCCCTAGCGCCTCGGCGACGTTCCTAACAGCGAAATCATCAGTCACTAGTATCACTTCGCTACCCGAAGAAGCCAGGTCCAGGCTCACCGCGATTATCGACGTATCTGCCTCCGAGAGCGACTTGGAGTCTCCCGTCTTCAAGGATACCTGTTTGACCTTCTGCACCGCCGCCTTAGAAGGCTCGGTCACTTGGACGCGCGAGTGGATCAGCTGAGACCCTATGCCCCTGCTGCCGACCTCGTCCATCACGTGATAGGTCGTGTAGTAGCGACCTTCCCCTTGGAACGGGATGCCGGCGAAGAATGCCGTGGAATCCAGGACGTGAATCTTCTCGCTCAAGATTCGTGATTCACTACCGGATGTATTAGTTCGAATATGGTCGTATCCAACAAAAAGGCTTCATCCAGACTTGTATCATCTTCGCCGACTTGGCTGTAGGTGGCTATCCGTCATGCGCTGCCTTACCCTCGGTAGTTTGGAATAATATACGATTCGGTGACGGCGGATTCCGAAGCTGGAAGCGGATTCAAGGCTTAATTACTGAGAGATGAAAAGTCGGAGGTTAGAACATTGAGCAGGCCAGTAGACCTCGGCAGCCTAAAGGAAGGAAGTTACATCATAATCGATAACGAGCCTTGCAAAATCGTGGAAGTTGAGAAGAGCAAGCCGGGCAAGCACGGGAGCGCCAAGGTTAGACTGACCGCCATATCCGTATTCACAGGGTCCAAGAAGAGCCTCATCGGGACCGTCGACACGCATGTCGAGGTGCCCATGATTGATAAGAGGTCGGCCCAGATCGTCTCCACGACGCCCACAAGCGTCCAGTTGATGGATTTGCAGAACTTTGAGGTAACTGAGAGCCCAATCCCCACAGAACCGGAGCTTCAGGGAAGGCTGGTGGCGGGAGCGGAGGTAGAAGTCTGGGTGGTCCTTGGCAAGAACAAGATTATGCGGGTGAAAGGCACAGGTTAGGTTAGGTTAGAACAGCCCCACACGTCAAGTCTCCTTCTCCGATTCGACTTAATAGTGCCTCGCTTAGCCGAGGTGTGCCTGCTCTAGATGATCGAATCGGAAGAGCCGTCTGAAGATCTACTGATGAAATCCAATTCTGATAGAGCTGGCGTTTCACTATGGTTGCTTCTCGACGAGCCGTGCGTCGAGGAACTCCAGATAGCCATTGACCCCGTTCCAGTGCTTCTCTGACGAGGTTATCTCTATCCTTTTCTCGAACAGCGGGCAATCGAGCACAAATGTCTCTCCCTCCCCTCCTTCCAAAGTCGCCTGCAATCCGTATTTCGCCTGTAACACCATCAGTTCATTCACCATATTTTCGTCGAGCATCCTCCCGAGCCAGGTCTCGTCTAACCCCATAGCGGCCACTCCGGTGATCATGACGCTGAAACCTCCATGTATGATGTTCAGAAGATGCGACCGCGGGTCGATTCCCCACATGGGGGATATACTCTTGAGCTCGAGTTCCGCGCAAATGCGGTCGACCCGAGACTTTTGGTAGACGCTAGCCACAGCGCCCGTGTAGACCCCTTCGATAAAGTAGTCCTCCTTCGCGATCTTAAGAGCGGACCGAAGGTCGTCGAGCTCGGCTTCTTTCTGCCCTTCCGTATCGAACATGACCTGAGGGAGACTCATGGATTCCGCTTGAAGTGCAGTCCATCCCACATTAGGGAAATGAAACATGTACGAGTCTTCGCGTCGTGGGCGCAATGTCACCAGGCAGGTCAAGGTATCCTTCTGGCTTGCCGTGTAGGCTGAGTAAGCAGAGTCTTTGCCCCCACTGAACAGTACTCCGACTCTCAAGACAGCCGACTGCGGTCGCCCCCTCTTTAGCAATTCTGCTTATCGGCTGGAAGGGTTTTTTCGGAGGGCTGAGTGCTCCGCGTCGGATATCCGGTCTCGGCCACCAAAGGCTTTATCTTTTCAGCAGACTCCGCCGGGTCAAATCAGGTGAATTAGTTGCTGGAATCGCTTCGGAACGGTCTACAGGGTGCAATCAAGAAGCTTCTCGGGAGTTCAGTGGTCGATGAGGCGGCCATCAAGGAGTTCGTGCGGGACCTGCAGCGGACGCTGATCCAGGCCGACGTCAATGTTAAACTCGTCTTGAGTGTCACTGAGAATGTCCAGAAAAGAGCGCTCGAAGAGAAGCCGATTGGAGGTATGACGCGCAAGGACCAGATCGTCAAGATACTCTACGAGGAGCTGGACAGGATGCTGGGCGGAGAGCAGCCGCTCAAGCTTGACAAGGCGAAGATGAACGTCATCGTGATGCTCGGGGTTCAGGGGTCGGGGAAGACCACGACCGTCTCGAAGCTTGCAAGGCTCTACAGCAAGAAGGGGTTCAAAGTCGGAGTGGTGGCCGCGGATACGTTCCGGCCAGGCGCGATCACCCAGCTCAAGACGCTCGCCGAACGTATTAGTGTGGACATCTATGCGGACGAGAAGCAGAGTGATTCGATCAAGGTAGCTGAGGCGGGGATGAAGTTATTCGAGCAGAGCAAGAGTCTCATCATAATAGATACTGCGGGCCGGCACAAGGAAGAGAAGAGCCTTCTCGACGAGATGAGCAAGATTGTGTCGAAGGTGAAGCCCGATGTCAACCTCCTCGTCGTGGACGGGACGATCGGCCAGCAGTGCTACAACCAGGCCCTTGCATTCCACAAGATATCACCCGTGGGAGGGATAGTCGTCACCAAGCTGGACGGTGCAGCCAAGGGGGGCGGTGCCCTAGCGGCGGTCGCCGCTACCGGGGCGAGGATATGCTTCATAGGGACGGGGGAGAGGGTAGATGACCTGGAAGAGTTCTCGTCGACGCGTTTCGTAGGTCGACTTCTGGGCATGGGGGACCTCAAGTCGCTGCTCGACATGGCGAAACAGCTCGAATCGGACGTCGATGAGAAGAGGGTCCAGAGGATGACCTCTGGGAAGCTCACAATGGATGATTTTCTCTTTCAGTTCGAGCAGGTCAACAAGATGGGCTCCCTCAAGAAGATCCTGGATCTGGTGCCTGGTCTAGCGGGGAACATGAAGAGCGAGGACCTAGAGAAGGCTGAGAAGAATATGAAGATCTGGAAGAGCGTCATCCAGTCAATGGCTAAGCGAGAGAGGGAAAGCCCTGACACCATCAATGCGACCAGGATAAAGCGAATCGCCAAAGGCTCGGGAAGAAGCGAGAAGGAGGTCAGAGAACTCATCACCAGGTACAAGCAGACCAAATCCCTGATGAAGGCGAGCAAGGGCAGGGAGTTCAGGCAGATGCTACGGAGGGCCGGAGGGCCAGGGGCCCTTGGCGGGTAAGGAATTCTCGCTCTGCAGCACCTGTGCCAAAAGACAAGGCGACGAAATAGACTTCGCAACCGCGCGCGTCCGAGAATGCTTCATCTGTAGGGGTCTTACCGTCCAGGTTCCGGTCATAGAGCGCAGGGTCCTTCGGAAGATTTGCCGCTACGATTTCAAGACCTTCTCAGTCGGAATGATCATCCCATCGGAGGTGCAAGAAAGAGAGGATCAATTGAGGTCAGACCTTCAGATCCGGGGAATGGAGACGATCAAGTCTCAGACTTCGAAGGAGATCACCGATTTTGTAAGGCGGCAGACGGGCAAGAGAATCGACCGGATGCATCCGGAACTCACCGTCCTAGTGGACCTTGTCCGAGACGAAATCTCGGCAACGGCCAAGTCTCTGTTCGTGTACGGAAGATACACCAAGCCGAAGGGGGTGTCTCAGAGAAGGGAATTCTGTGAGAAGTGTTCCGGGAGGGGTTGTAGCGAGTGCCAAGACGGATACGCGGACGTCCCCAGCATGGAGGAGATTCTCGGTAGACGGTTCACGAAGATTTTACGCTCGTCGAGGGCGAAATTCACCTGGATCGGTAGCGAGGACATGGACAGCGTAGTGTACCCTCCGGGACGGCCGTTCATAGCCGAGGTAAAGGACCCCCGATTGCGCAAGGTTCCTGCAAGCCTAACTTTGGTCACCGGGAAGGGGAAGGCAAGGGTCGCGGGCATGAAGGCGCTAAAGGGGAAGCCCACCTCGGTTCCGTCGTTCGTCTTCAAGACCCGGGCGCTCATCGAGCCGCTTGAGCAGGTAGACGAGGTCAGTTTGCTCAAGGTCAAGAGGATCAGAGGAGCCATAGTCCAGTACAGGAACAACAAGGGGAAGACCGTCTACAAGAAGGTCTATTCGATCAGTGTTGAAAGGAAAGGTAAGAGGTTAGTAGCGGAAATCAAACTCGACGGCGGCCTCCCTGTAAAGAGGCTGGTGAGCGGAGAGTCTACGTCCCCGTCACTCTCGGAGCTACTGGGGGTCCCGCTGGCCTGCCAGAGATTCGACATACTGAGGGTCTGGGAATCCGGGTCGTTCCGATCTGGAGCTCAGCCGCGCATTCGGGGGCGAGCGTCGGAAAAAGTCAGATAGG
>Ga0182015_10007472_pt1 | contig 10644 bp, 9 predicted proteins | sample 712P3MmetaG_FD_120478 | JGI IMG/M metagenome (GOLD analysis project Ga0182015, IMG submission 120478) | Permafrost microbial communities from Stordalen Mire, Sweden - 712P3M metaG | ecosystem: Environmental > Terrestrial > Soil > Wetlands > Permafrost | place: Sweden: Stordalen | collected... | reverse complement strand
TCGTCAAAGATCAGCAGCGCGCCGTGCTTGTCGCACAACTCCCGTAGACCCTCGAGAAATCCTTTCTGCGGCATGCAGAGCCCTACGTTCATCATGATCGGCTCAAGAATCACCGCCGCGATCTCATTCGGATTCTCCCGGAACCGCCGCTCCACCGTCTCCAGATCATTGAACGTCGAAACCAGCACGTTGGCGATGCTCGCCTTGGGCACGCCCTCTCCGCCCGGCACTGCCTTGGGATTCTCAATATCGCCGAAATCGTCTTTTGGCGGATGCGGCTTCACGCTGACCAGCGCCGCATCGTGCAGACCGTGGTAACCACCTTCGAACTTGATAATTTTGTCGCGTCCCGTAGCCGCGCGAGCCAGACGAATCGTATGCATGGTGGCTTCGGTGCCACTGTTGCCGAAGCGGCACATCTCCACCGGAAACCGCGTGCAGATTTCTTCCGCCAGTTCCCACTCCATGTTATGTGGCATGCCATAAGCGGTGCCCTTGTGCAGGCGCGCCTCCACCGCCTTGATTACTGCCGGATGCGAGTGTCCTGCCATAAGTGTCCCGAAACATAAATTGTGGTCGAGATACTCGTTGCCATCGAGATCGCGGAACTTACTCCCCGATGCCTCCGAAACAAAAATCGGATACGGATCATAAGCGCGATAGTTACTGGCCACGCCCAGGGGTAGGCGCTTCAAATTCTTCTTGTGCGCTTCGGCGGACTTCGGAGTGCGGCGCTCGAACGTGTCGAGCTCTTTTTGCAATGCGGGGTACATCGTGATTCTCCATTAAGACTCAGGCCGGGTAAGGCCATTAGATTGGGCCCGGGCGGCCGAAACCGACCGGGGTCGAGCCCTTCTATCCTATTCTTTCGAACTAGAAATAATACTTTAAGGCGAACTGCGCCAGACGCGGCGGCTTGACCTCAGTGACTTGGCCAAACTGCGAACCATCGGTAATGTCGCCATCCGGATTATAGAACTGCGTATGGTTGAAGACATTGAACAGCTCCGCACGAAATTCGAAGTGCGAGTGCTCGTTGATCGGAATGTTTTTCATGGCGGCAAAGTCGGTATCGCTGATACCCGGCCCGCAGCAGATGGTGCGTGGCGAATTTCCGACAGTGCCGAAGATCCCGGCGTTGCTGAAAATTGTGCTGTTATTAAAATAGTAATTGCCGTTGGCTTGCGGCTTCTGCCAAGAAAAGGGGGCGATTTGATTCGGTTCGCCCGGCAGCTCGAAGTCGAAACTGTTCATCAGCTCGTTGTCGGATTCCGACGTGATGCGGATCGGAAATCCTGTCTGGTAAGTCGTTATGCCCGACAGCCCCCAGCCATCGACGATTTTCCCCACAAGGCCGTTGTACTTTCTCACCGGCAGCTCCCAGTAGTAACTGATAACAATTCGGTGCTTTGCGTCGAACAGCGACAACGCATTGTTATTCGCACCCGGCAGCGGGTTCAATATCCCCTCAAAACTCGACGCTTGGTCTATCGACTTGCTAAAGGTGTAAGCTGCCGTAAATTGCAGCCCGTGGGCAAATCGCTTCTCCAGCGAAGCTTGAAATGAGTTATAGGCCGAACCGGCAATCGTGTCCTGAGCAAAAATGCTGCTATACACCGGAATGCCGGTGGCCGTGGGGCAGCCCGTACCCGTGATGGGATTGCATTGCGGAGACGAGTATGGACGTAGGCCAACAAGCGTTATGCCATTAGGAGCCACGGTGCCGATCACGGTATTTGCGGGAATGAACGGCACTGGACCATAGGGAAGATGCAGACCCGTCGGCCCCGTCGTCGCGGTCGGCGAGATGATGAAGGGCGCATCCTCGCCGAACGGGCCGCACGTGACGTTATCCCCGAACCCATCGGTCACGTCCCCAGCGGGATTATTCGCCGCGATAGAGGCTATATCGACGCAACTTTGCGGGTTTGAATAATTGACGTCATGCGTGGCGAGCAAGCGATGCCCTTGTGTGCCTACGTAGCTGAGTTCCAGCTTCATATCTCTTGTCAACTCGCGCTCGACCGTGAGGTTGTACTGCGCGGAATACTGCGTGCGCATGTGCGGCTGGAAATCGCCGAACAGATCGATCGGCTCGAAAATTGCCCAATCCTGAGGAGTCCCTCGTTGCGGATTGAGCACTCCGTTAAACGGATTCAGGTACGTGGTTGCGCCGTCCTGGCCAAGAAACGGCAGGTTGAATTGCGTCTCATAAACAAACGTGCTTCCGCCAAAAGGAGGCTCGGCGCCGAACTGTTCGAGTACAAGCTGCTCGACTGGGTTGTAGAAGAGTCCCCAACCAGCGCGAATGCTGGTCCTGCCCGAGTTACCCGGACTCCAGGCCAAACCGATGCGCGGAGCAAACGCCTTGTAATAAGTTTGCGTCATGCCAGGAGGAATCCCGGCATCGCCCGGAACCACCAGCCCAACCGCATCCTGCGACGTGCAATCGGTGTTGGGACCGCCGCAAGGGAATACCGTAGATTGCTGGCCTGGACGAAACGTCTCGACGTGCTTCGCCTTGTCCGCCAGGGGCGTATCCAGCTCCCATCGCAAACCATAGTTCAGAGTGAGATTTGGCTTTATTTTCCAGCTGTCCTGCGCGTATAGATAGAAGCCGGTGTTGCGTACATTTTCGACTTGCCCCGACCCTTGTCCGAATTGATCTGGAAGACCCAATAGATAGTTGGGATAGAGATTCTGACTGCCATCTGCGCTGAAGGCGCCAGGGTCGTTCGGTCCCCCGCCGTAATAGTCGAAGGTTCCATTCACGTTGTAATACAGAAACTGGTCAAAGCGCTGGCGTCGTACATCCACGCCAAACTTCAAAGTATGATTACCCGAAACCCTGGTCAGGCTATCTGCCCACTGGAGAGAATTGCCTACCTGGGGAAGTTCACCCTCCGAATCGTTGCCCAGAGAAAATCCTCCCGCAACCGAGATCGACGGAAGACCTTCACGGCCGGAGCCCAGGAAAGGATGTATGCCGTAGAGACTGCCGTTCGGATCCGTGGAACCGTCCCCGTAAAAACAAGGTGGGGCGCCGGTAACGCTCGTAAGCCATGTCGGAGCTGTAGGACATGAGTTTTGCACCAGTTCGGTATTCGCCGGATGCTGGAAGGTCTTTTGGCCCTCGCGGTTGTAATTAAAACGGAATTCGTTCACCGTGCTGTTGCTGATCGTCCAATTGTGCGTAATGTTCCACTGCTGGAAGCGCTCCGCGATAATACTGCCGAAGCCGGGAACATCGGCACCGGTGAGCTCGAAGTTGGCGAACGGCTGCACCGTCCGGTCGTCGTTGAAGTAGTAATAGACACTAAGATTCTGCTTGTCATTAATCTTGTGGTCGAACTTCACTGTCAACTGGTCGCCGCGTATGGGCTCGGTCGGAACGGTAGTGATCAGATTGTTATCGCCCGGGGCCTGCGGAACGAACTGGAGCAGATCAACCGCCGTCGGATCCATGCAAGCGAGTGGAATCTGTCCGGTGGGGAAGACAGGCAGAAGTAGATCCCCAGCGACAGCAGCCCCGTACGGCGCACCATCCTGAATTATCGCTGTAGGACCGTTAACCGCGAAATTGGCTGTCTGGCACCCAGGACGGTTGGCCAGGAGCGAGGAATTCGCCAGTACCCCGGTAAACGGAGTGGCTAGAGTCGGGTTCACATCCGTGAAGTTCGCCACAATCTGCCCGTTCACCACATTGGTGGGCGACGGGGTTTCTTGGGAAGTGGGCACGGTCACAGCCGGAGATTGGATGCCTTGACGGATTCGCCGCCCTTCATAAGACGCAAAGAAGAATGTTCGATCCTTCTTAATCGGTCCTCCAAACGTGCCGCCGAACTGGTTTTGATTGAACTGAGGCTTTTCGCAAGGAAGACCCTCGGCCGCAGTAAGGCAGTAGTTATTGGCATTCAGCACCTTGTTACGGAAGAACTCGTAAACATTCCCATGCCACTGGTTGGTCCCCGACTTTGTCACCACATTGACCACCGACCCCGAGTTCCGTCCATATTCCGCGTCGAATGTGTTGGTAAGAACGCGGAACTCCTCAATGGTGTCCGGCGACGGCTGCACCGTTGGAAGGTTAACGAAAAGGTCGTTCGCATCGCCGCCATTGACGCTGAAATTGTTGGCGCGCCCACGTCCGCCGTTCACTGAAACCGCACCGGCGTTGTCGCTCCCATAGACGAGTGTATTGCTCGATCCGACAGTGGACATCACTCCCGGCTGCAGTTGCAGAAGTTGATATGTGTCCCGAGTGTTAAGTGGTGCGGTCGAGACCTGCAGCGAGTTCATCACCGCGCCCAGTTGCGTGCTGGTGGTATCGACCAGCGGCGCTTCGGAAGTCACTTCCACAACCTCTTTCGTGGCGCCGACCTGCAATGCTTGGTTGACAGTGACGACCTGGTTGAGGTCGACGTTCACGCTCCGTTGCACCATCTTCTTGAAGCCGGAGAGATCGAATTCCATGCGATAGGTGCCAACCGGAACTTGCGGAAAGCCGTAGTCGCCGCTGGAATTGGTCGTGCTTTCACTGCTTACGCCGGTGGCTTCATTGCTGAGCGTCACTTTCACGTTCGCCAATACAGCGCCGCTCGAATCGGTGACCCGGCCAAGCACGCGGCCGCCCGTCCCTTGGGCAAACATCGGACTCGGACAAATCAGCCCGGCTAAGATCATAACGATCAACCCAGAAAAGATCAGGCCACGGCTCAGCACCGAATTCAGAAAGATGAGCCAGCAGGACATCCGGGAAAGTTTTGAACACGGCATGCAAATCCTCCAGATCTCGGGCGAATTTGTTCGATCCGAATCAGCTTGCGCGCAACATAAACCTTGCTATAATCGCGCAAGGTTAGAGACTTCGCCGCTCTCTGTCAAGCGGAAAAATCGCACCCTCACGGCGCGACCAGCAGCCCCATTCGGAGATCATGTCGAGCGACGCCAAAGTCTATCTCAAAATCGGTGACGTGGCCCGTCTGGTGGGAATTTCTCCCTCGGCCATCCGCGGATGGGAAGCTCTGGGCCTGACTCGCCCTCACCGCACCGCGAGCCGTTATCGTCTTTATACGAATGCCGACGTGCGCTTGCTGAAAAAAGCGCGCTACCTGCGCAAGGTCCGCGGACTGAACGCTGCCGCCATCGTGCAAATGCTGAAGCGCGAAGGCGCCATCAAACCGGCCGCCAGCAGCGCCACTGCAGGGACGACGATCGGCCCTCGCCTGCGGCGCCTGCGCACCAAACGCCGCCGCAGCCTCGCCGAAGTCGCTTCCGCCGCCGGAATTTCGATTGGCTTCCTGAGCGCGCTTGAGCGCTCGCAAATGAGCGCCTCCGTCGGCACACTGCGCAGGCTAGCACGCTACTACCGCACCAACATCCTTGATTTTTTCGATGCGACGGAATCGAATAGCCGATTGGTGCGTCCGCCCAAGCGCAAGGTGCTCGAAGCCGGGCCGGGCGTGCGCATGGAGTTGCTCGCCTGGGGCAACAAAGTCATGGAGCCGCACCTGTTTCGCATCGCGCCCCAGGCCGGCAGTGGCGAATCCTACTCCCACGAGGGTGAGGAGTTCCTGTTCGTGCTCCGCGGAGAGTTGAAGATCGCTCTTGACGGCGAGGAGTACCATCTGAAGCGCGGCGACAGTTTCTATTTCGAGAGCGCCACGCCGCACAGCTGGAAAAATCCCGGAAGGAGCGAAACCAAGCTTTTGTGGATCAATACGCCGCCAACTTTCTGAGCCGGAGGGGGCGAACGAATTGAAGTCCCGGAGGGACGACCGAGCCCTTCTTGGGTGGCGCAGTTGCACTTGTTTTTGGGTGGCGCAGCGCTTCAGCGCTGCGATAACTCGCTTATTTTGATCGACGGCTTTTAGCCGCTGGGGTCAATAATGTCGCGCAAAATAACGCTCGCCTCATTCGCCGTCCTGCTGGTCCTCTTCTCCGCGTCCTGCGCCAAAAAAACTCCCACGCTGAACCTGCTGGTGTGGGAAGGCTACGCCGACCCCTCTTACGTCAAAGCGTTCGAAGACGAGAACCACTGCAAAGTATCAGCCTCCTACATGGGATCAAGCGATGAACTCGTCGCCAAACTGCGCGGCGGCAGCTCGGGCAACTACGACGTGATCTCTCCGTCGAGTGATGTTGCCACAATGATTGCGACCTCCGGTCTCGCCGCGCCCCTCGATCTCGGCAAACTGCCCGCCTACGGCCAGCTTTCGCCGCAACTCACTTCGTTGTCATTGGTCCGCGTGAAGGGTGACGTCTACGGCGTGCCCTTCATGTGGGGCCCGGACCCGATGATCTACGATAGCACCGCATTCCCGCGGCCTCCCGAAAGCTGGAACGTAATGTGGGACCCGAAGCTGAAAGGAAAAGTTTCCGTTTGGGACGATCTTTCCACCGTCTACATGGCCGCCCAGGTTCTCGGCTACGACAAGCCCGATCCTGCTCATCTCTACAGCCTGTCCGACGCCGAACTCGACGCCGTCAAAAAGAAGCTCATCGAGTTGAAGCCCAACATTCGCAAGATATGGTCCACCGGCGGAGAACTCACCAACCTTTTCCAGAACCACGAAGTAGTGATTGCCATGGGCTGGCCGCTCATGACCAACCAGCTGCGCAAAAGCAATTTTCCCGTCGGCGAAACCATTCCCAAAGAGAACACCACCGGCTGGATCGATCACCTCATGATCACCGCCGGCAGCGAAAACAAAGGCCTCGCCTACAAGTTTCTGGACTTCATGATCCAGTCGCAGACCCAGAAAAAAGTCACCGACGTCACCGGTTACACGCCGGCAAATCCCCACGCCGCGCAGTTCATGACCCCAGAGCAAGTAAAGAACCTGCACCTCGACGACGTGGACAATTACCAGAAGCGCCTATATTTCTGGCAGAATGTTCTCCGCCGGGCTAAGTACAACGAAATCTGGAACGAAGTAAAAGCAACGCAATAGCAGGTGTTGCTTGTGTGGCGCGGACACTCCTGTCCGCGAAATGTAAGCAGCGCAAAACCGACAGCCATGTCAACGACGACAGAACTCGCAGGCGAAAAAACCAGCCACGAGCAAGGTTCGAATCCCCTCCTCTCCATCCGCAAAGTGGCCAAGCACTTCGGCAAGAACATCGTGCTGCGCGACATCTCGCTCGAGATCGCCGAAGGCGAATTCCTGACCATCCTCGGTGAAAGTGGCTCCGGAAAAACCACACTACTAAGAATTCTCGCCGGCTTCGAACAATCCACTTCCGGAGAAGTCTGGATGCAGGGCGAGCGCCTCGACACGCAGCCTCCGTATCGCCGCCGCGTGAACACCGTCTTCCAGAGCTATGCGCTGTTCCCGCACATGACCGTCGAACAAAACGTCGGCTATGGATTGGCGATTGCCAAGCGCCCAGCCGCCGAAATTGACGCGCGCGTCAGCGAGGCGCTGGCGAAAGTTAAGATGTCCGCCTACGCCAAATCGAAGCCTTCGAAGATCAGCGGCGGACAGCAGCAGCGCATCGCGCTTGCCCGCGCGCTGGTGAATCGCCCGCGACTGCTGTTGCTCGATGAACCGCTCTCCGCGCTCGACGCCAACCTGCGTCGCCAGATGCAGGTCGAACTCAAAGCGCTGCAGCGCGAAGTCGGCATCACGTTCATCTTTGTCACGCACGATCAGGAAGAAGCGATGGTGATGTCCGATCGCATCGCGTTGCTGCGCTCCGGCGAACTCGAGCAGGTCGCCAGCCCGCGAGAAATTTACAACCGGCCCGCCACTTCCTACACCGCGCAATTTATCGGACACACAAATTTATTGCGCGCCGATGTTCGCCAGGGCACCGCCGCGTGCGGCGCGCTGCAATGGCCGACTTCCCTGCCCGACGGCGCGGCCCTGTTCTCGCTCCGTCCCGAGTGCATTCGCCCGGCGCTCGCGGCTGCCATTAATCCGGCGACGGTTCGCTTCCGCGCCCAGATCCGCGATCAGGTTTTCCACGGCGCCACCGAACTTCTGCGCGTCGAATCCGATGGCGGACTCATCTTGACCATCCGCACCGCCAGCCGCGAGCTGTCGCGTGGTCCTCTGGAGTTCGAATTTTCTACCGCCGACGCCATCCCGGTTCGCCCGACCAGTCTCGGCTCGAACTCCGGTTCAAACTCCGATACAAAGGACGGCCGCTGATGTTCTCCCGCGCCTACCGCACCGCCATCACCGTCCCGCCGCTGGTCTGGGTTGCCGTGTTTCTGCTCGTGCCCTACCTGCTGATGTTTTGCTACAGCTTCTGGTCGGTCTCCGAGTCGGGAACCATCGTTCATTCCTGGAATCTAGAAAACTATAAGGAGCTTTTCGCCAAGCCCGTTTACTGGCAGACGCTGCTCCGCTCCATGTGGATCGCCGCTCGCGTCATGTTTTTCTCAATGCTGCTCGGCTATCCGCTGGCCTATTTCCTCTCGTTCCACGCCGGCGCGAGAAAAGATCTCTACTATCAGCTCGTCATCATTCCCTTGTGGGTGAGTTACCTGGTTCGCGCCTACGCTTGGAAGACGATCCTCGGCACCGACGGCGTTCTGAACACCCTGCTGCAATACGTGCACCTGACCAGCCATCCACTGGACTTCCTGCTCTACAGCCCGTTTGCCGTAGTGCTCACATTGACGCACATCTATACGCCGTTCACGTTCCTGCCGATCTACGCATCCCTCGAACACATCCCGCGCAATCTGGTCGAAGCCTCGCACGACTTAGGAGCCACGCCCGCTCAGACTTTCTGGCGCGTGATTTTTCCGCTCTCCATCCCCGGAGTCCTGGCCGGAGCAACCTTCGCCTTCGTCCTAAGCCTGGGAGATTTCCTGGCCCCGCTCTTACTAGGAGGCCCCAGCGGCATCATGATCTCGAACATAGTAGTAAGCCTCTTCGGAGCCGCCTATAACTGGCCGTTAGGCGCCGCCATCTCGCTGTGCATGTTAGCGCTGGTTCTAGCGCTGATCTTCTTCTCTGAGCGCTTGGAGAAGAAGTGGAGCTTCCAGTGAGCACGGCACACTTTCCGGTAGAGACGGGGCTTGTCCCGTCTCACTACGCGCCGCCGAGACGCGGCAAGCCGCGTCTCTACTAAATTTCATGAACCATCCTGCACATCACGGATCTCACTGGCTAACCGCCCACGCCCTGGCCGTCTTCGCCTTCCTCTACCTGCCCATCGTCATCCTCATCCTTTATTCATTCAACGGACAAGGCGTAGGAGGCTTTCCCCCGCGCGACCTGACCCTGAACTGGTATCGCATCCTGTTCAACGACGGTCCTATCTGGGATTCCGTCGTGAACAGCCTGTTAGTAGCTGCAGCAGCGATGGTGATAGCCCTGCTCTTCGGAATCCCCGCCGCGCTGGCTCTAGATAGAGCCAACTTCCCCGGCAAAGCCCTGTTCCGCCGCTTGGTTCTATTGCCGCTGATTCTCCCCGGCATCATCACCGGCCTGTCGTTACTGATGCTCTTCCGCGTAACCGAGGTAAAACTAAGCCTCGTGACTATCATCTTAGGCCACGGCACGGCGCTAATCTCCGTAGCCACCACCGAAGTCTTCGCCGGATTGCAAAAGCTAAACCGCGCCCAAGAAGAAGCCTCGCTGGACTTAGGAGCAACTTACTGGCAAACCTTCTGGCGCATCACCGTCCCCAATCTGAAGCTCTCGATCATAGGAGCCGCGCTCCTGATCTTCACCCTATCCCTGGACGAGATAGCCGTAAGCTTCTTCCTGATCGGCCGCGACAACACCCTTCCGCTAGAAATCTGGGGGCGGCTGCGACGCGGCATCACTCCAGAGATCAACGCCATCTCGACTATCATCTTCATGTTCTCGCTTATAGCAATCGTATTTTGGTATCGGCTGCGAACGCGGGCGGAAGTGACGCCGGAGCTTGTCGCGGAGTTAGTCGAGCCTGCTGGCAATCGTTAGAATTTGCCGGCGCGCTCCGCTTCGGCTAACATATCGCCGTTCGAAAGCTTGTCCCATCCCCGCTGTTTCGCCTGGGTGACCGTGTGTCCTGAAAGGAAGCGGCTGATGCCGCGAGGCGTTCCGTGGTCAAAGAGAATGCGCATTAACGGAACCGTTCGACGCGGCAATCGAAGCTGGAGTCGCCTCAAGGCTGCGGGCGGCAAATTCCAGCACGGCATTGATCTGTTCCCGTGTCATGTCGAACTGTTCGATGATCTCATCCACCGTGGCTCCGGCTTCGAGGTTTTCGAACACGGCAGACACAGGCATGCGGGTATCGCGAAACACCCACGCCCCGCTTAGTCTCCCAGGAACGCTTTCAACGGCGGGGCATTGCGACCAGTCGAGAGCTGCCATATTCCGGCCTTTCCTTCTTCTTGACTTTTACCACGGGTCGACGACGCTATGCCAGCATCTCCCGCTGGCGCTGGTTCTCCCCGCGCCCGACGCTCTGTAATCTCCAGGGGGATGAGCTCGTCCTCGCCATTTTCCAGGCGAGCCTTCGCGGCGTCGTAGGCCTTCACATCGGCTAGCATTCCCGCATCTTCCATAACCTCTCTAGCCTGCTTAATTCACCACGACTGAGATTGGTTTGCGAGGAGTTGCGAATGGGCGTTGATGAAGGGCAGAATCCGTCAGGTCATGGGGCTGGCTAGGACGGTTCGGGGATGCGGCTTGA
>Ga0182015_10007471_pt1 | contig 10644 bp, 9 predicted proteins | sample 712P3MmetaG_FD_120478 | JGI IMG/M metagenome (GOLD analysis project Ga0182015, IMG submission 120478) | Permafrost microbial communities from Stordalen Mire, Sweden - 712P3M metaG | ecosystem: Environmental > Terrestrial > Soil > Wetlands > Permafrost | place: Sweden: Stordalen | collected... | reverse complement strand
CGAAACTGGCCTCATTAATCGCGTAGTCCATCATGTTGCTATCGTGCACGGTGAACGGAAACACCCGCCAGTTGGAAAACGACGGCGATTTAATCTTGACGCGCGCGAGCTTGCCGTCGCCGTTGATATGGACGGCGTAGAACAGCGTGCCGCGCGGCGATTCGGCCCAGCCCAGACCCTCAGTGTTCGGGCTGATCTCGTAGTCGGTGCGAATCGGCCCATCGGGCAGAAAATCAAGCGCCCGCTCCATCAACCTGATGCTGGCGTTCACTTCGGCCATTCGCACTTGCGCGCGGGCATGAGCATCGCCGTCTTTACGTACGGCGACCATCGGCGGCAGCTCGGCATAGGCGGCATAGGGGTGGTCGCGCCGCAGGTCGCGGTCGACCCCCGATGCACGCTCCACAGGACCGGTTGCTCCCTGGTCGAATGCCAGGCGGCGGTCGAGCCTTCCGGTGGTGATCAGACGATCGAGATGGCTTGCGGTGTTCTCCATGTGATTCGCATAGAGCGAGAATCGATCGCGTAGCGCATCGAGCGCTTCCCGGAGCCACACCTCCGGAAATAGGTCACGCCGTAGACCTCCGACGGCAAGGACGCTGCGCAGTAAACGACTGCCGGTCAGCCGGGTATTGTGTTGCTTGGCTTGCTCCTCCAGCATCTTACCTTCGGCCTCGCCGACCTTGAGCGTCGTGGTGTGGCAGAGATGTCCGAAATAGTGCAGGTGATTGTACAGTCGTTCCATCTCTGCGAGCAGCAAGCGCAAGAATCTCGCTCGTGCTGGAACGATGCAATTCGATGCAGCCTCCACCGCCTGGCAATACGCAAGCGCATGCGCCACGGTGCCGACGCCTGATATACGCTCCGACAATACGACCCCACGCTCCGGCTCAAGGCCCTCGTACCGTTTCTCCATGCCGCGATGTTTGAAGAACAGTCGCGGATGATAGTGCAGGATCGTTTCGCCGACGTAATAAAACAGAAACTCGCCCGATTCGACCACGTCCGCCCGGACCGGGCCGAAGGGTAGTAGCTGGACATCGGCCTCGGCGCCGGCGACCTCCGGAATAGTCTGTTTGGTCCGTTCCACACCCAACGGAAGCTGCGGCGGGTAGTCCGGATCGAACGGCTTCCTGCTGGAATGGACGCCCTCATGCAATACCAGGCGATGCGGCTGCGGATGATCGAGGAATCGTAGCCCGAACAAGTCTGTGATCTCGCGCTCGTACCAGCTCAACAGCGGCGAGACGCCGGCGAGGCTCGGAACCGGCTCGCTCGCGTCGCAGCGCCAAATCACGAATGGCGCTGTATCGGCGGGGCTTGCGGTGTAGCGAAGCTCGAGCCGATGCGGCTCGGGATACCAAGCGTATGCCATTTGCATCCGGCCGCCGGACGCGAGCAGATTGGTCGCAGCCTCTTTCAATTCGGTCGGACGGAGGGATGTCGCTTGCGTTATGATCACGGCGCGGAACCTGTCAGAATCTGCGCTGCCGCCATGAAATGATCCCACAGGTCACTCGGCCACCATAGGCCGAAAGCGACGAGCGGCGCCAAAGCGAGCCACATCGGCGCCACGCACCATTGGCTCATCGGCGCAGGCCGATCTTCGGACGCAGCGCTTGCGTTGAAATACATCGTGCGGAAATGATTGAGGAAGCCGATGAAGATGACGATCAGAAGCACCACCGTGACATATACGGCCCAGTCGTAGCCACGTTCAAAGCCGGCGCGCAGGATAACGAGCTCGCTGAGAAACAGTCCAAAAGGCGGCGCGCCGGTGATTGCTGCGGCGCCCGCGAGCCACAGCGCACCCGGCACCGGGAACTGCGTCCAGACGTCGTGGATGTTGCGTATTTCCTTCGAGCGATAGCTGCGCATGACATTGCCGGCACCGAAGAACATCAGTGATTTGTTCAGGGAATGGTTGAGCATGTGATACAGCGCGCCAGCGATGCCGAGCGGTCCGCCAAAGCCGAAGCCGAGCGCGACGACGCCCATGTGTTCGACGCTGGAATAAGCCATCAGCCGCTTGACGCCAGTCTGACGCACGATGAATAGGGCGCCGACTATTACCGATAAAACGCCGAAGGCAACGAGCGTGGTGCGGGCAAGGCGCCCGCTTTGTGCCGCGTCCGCTATCGTAAGGTAGCGTACGATCCCAAGCATGGCGCTGTTGAGAAGCGCGCCTGAAAGCATCGCCGAGATCGGCGCTGGGCTTTCGCTATGGGCGTCCGGGAGCCAGGTGTGCATAGGTGCAAGACCGACCTTCGTCCCGTATCCGACGAGCACCAGCAAAAACGACAATGAAGCAAGCGCAGGGTTCATTTTGGGTGCTGCTTGGCGTAGCGCGTCCCAGGTCATGTCGTAGGTTGGACCGAGCACAAAGCTGCCGCACCAGTAGAACAGGACGGTCCCAAGTAGCGCGAGGCTTATGCCAGCCGATATGATGATGATGTATTTCCACGCCGCCTCAATGCTCTCGGCCGCGCGTTCGAATCCGACAAGGAAGGTGCTGACTAGCGTCGTAAGTTCGATCGCGATCCAGTAAAGCCCGGCGTTGTTCATCACCGAACTCAGCAAGATGGTCAGGGCGAAGCCGGCGAAAAGAGCGTAAAAACCCCAGAGCCTTTCGTCTTCGTCGAGCAGGCGCATGTATCCGACCGAATAGATCGACGCGAGCAGATAGACGATGCCCGTGCACAGTATGACCCACGCTCCGGTCAGATCGACGACGATGTAATCGGACAGATAGTGATAGGGGCCGCTGGAGCTCAATATCGTGAGCAAAATCGCGACCACGAACACGATGAGACTGGCGACGAGATTGAGCGCTTCAGCGACGCGAGGTGTGCGGATCAGAATGCATCCGACGGCCGCGACCGTCGGTGCGATCATCATCACGAGAAGGAGCATGCCGGTCATCGTCGTCAGCCCACCAGGCGATTGAGATCGAGGCTGCTTGTGCTTCCAACATGGGCGACGAGGTAGCGAACGAGAACGCCGAAGCAAGCGACCACGACCAGCAGATCGAACAGGATCACGATTTCGATCAGCATCGGCATCCCAGGCACCAGAATCTGTGCGCCGAGAAAAATTCCATTTTCGAGGACAAGCAGGCCGAGGATCTGGCTCAAGGCCTCATGGCGCACCGTGAGCATCAGAAATCCGATCAGCTTCATCGAAAGCATGATCGTGAGCGCCAATACGGCTACGGTGCCGGCGAGCCCGAGCGATTGGCCGATGTGATAGGAAACAACAAGCGCGAAGACGACACAAATCGCACCAGCGACGAGCGTAGAGCTCGGCTGCAGGATTTCATGGATCTCGCGCGCGACATTGAGCCGTCCAATGATTCGCCAAACCAGGTAGGGTAGCAGCAGGCCGCGAAACAGCGCGGTGAGGATCGCAATCAGGTAGAGCTCGGGGTAGTTACCGTAGAATCCGACCGCCGCTGACAGCGCCGCGATGATCCATGACTCGGCGGCAAATGCATAAAGATAGTTGTTGAGCCAGCGCGAGCCGAGCATCACAAAGGCAAGCAGTAGGCTGGTGATCGCCATCAGGCTGAAGAGTGATGAGGCAAGCGGGGTAAGATGCGCAACCAACATGATTACCCCAGTTGCGTACCGATAATGGCGAGGATGGCGAACACGAATGAAGCCGCGAGCAGTTCCTGATATCGGTAGAACCGCAGGCGCGACTGAGCGGTTTCGACGACCACAACCGCGATGGAAACGACCAGAAACTTGCCCATGAGGGATGCGACCGAACCAAGGATACCGATCGCTGTTCCCTCACGCGACAACCCCCACGGGATGAGGAGAACGTTGCAGAAGATCGTGTAGAGGATGAATTGCTTCATCATCGAAGCCCATCGAAGTATGGCGAGCAACGGCCCAGAATATTCCAGGATTCGAGCTTCTTCGATCATATAGACTTCGATGTGGGTGCTGGAATGGATCGGCAGGCGATCGGTCTCGACGATTAGCAGAGTGAAAAACGCCAAAATCAAAAAGAGATGCGCGGGGCTAAAATAGACCGCCGGGCTGCCGACCAAGAGATGGTTGACCACGAATGGCAGCATCGCCTTAGCTAGCAGGGTAATCCCCACGAACACCAGAATCAGGGTTGGCTCCGCCAGGATCGCCACCATCACGGCGCGGCTCGAGCCGATACCGCCGTACGCGCTGCCGCTGTCGAGGCCGGCAAGTACGATCATGAACGATCCAAGCGTTAGAATTAGTCCGCCACCGAGGATATCTCCCATGTCGGAGAGCGGCAGTGGAAAATCGGTCAAGACCGGAATGAGAATAGGGACCGTCATCATGGCTGTAAAAGCGACGAACGGGGCGATCCAATAAATCCAGGAGGCCGTTTCCGGAACGACAATCTGTTTGTGGAAGAGCTTCCAGAGGTCGCGGTAGGGCTGGAAGATGCCGGGCCCTTGGGCGAGCTGCACGCGCTCCTCGAACTGTTGGATCACGCCTTGCAACAGCGGCGCAAGCAATAGCACGGTAAGGACTTGGCAGACTTGCAGGATGATGTCGCGGAGAATCACGGTCGTCTCCGCGTCCTTGGATGGGACACGCCTGCAGGGTACACGCCTGCGCGACCATCGCGGTCAGACCCTTCGACCAAGTTAGCTGGGATTTTCAAGCACGCTTCCTCCCGTCCGTTACGTCGGATGAAAGGAGTCATCAGCCCTTAGGGCAGTTGAGGCGAACCCCATCGCCTTGCTGGGATTACCAGCATCTATCGGAATAAATACGGATAACTCCATCCCCATGTCAAGCTTGTCGGCTAAAGCACCACCCAGGAGGTGGTCTGGATCATAATGAGCAGGTAGCCGCGGCTGCGACGCGGGCACCGGCGAGCGCATCGCTATCATAACCTTTGCCTAGAGTGTCGGATCTTCGACATCCGTCCCGAGGATCGCTCCGGCGGCGCAAAACGCGCGGTCAAGACATGAATCATTTTGCTTCACCCAGCCGGGGGCTGGGGAGATTGTTTCCCCTCTTTGCTTCCGAATGCTCCGGGGTGTTAGATGAATGTCGGCGCCGACTTTTTTGCTGTTGAGTTTTCACACCTTCCTCTTCAATCTCTCTAGGGAGGTAGCTTTGCCATTGCATATGATTTGCAATCGGAAGCGCGAATGAGATCGTCAAAAAAAAATAGCGCTAACGCTCAGAAATCGTACGGAGACCTACCAAAGGTCTTGCCAGCGATTGAACTTCATCATGGCGAGGCAATCTGGGTGCTGTCGCGCCTTGGTTATCAGGGTGCGGCGACCAAGAGCACCTTTTACGAGTACATCAAGTCAATACGGAAACTTGGGTCACCGTTCGAACGTGGAAAGATCAGGCGCCCTGGAGGACTAGCGAACTACTCATATTGTCATTTGATGGAACTCGCGCTCGCGCTGACACTTCGAGTCTATCACGTCGTTCCCGATTCGGTGCTCGGCGAAATCATTCGCTATCGCGCCGCCCTCAACCACCATTACCGTTTGGCCTACGCGGAACGCTGTACCGGTATGGGAGCGCCAGTAGTTGTCGAAGCGATCGGTCACCGTCCAATACATGTGCGGGGTGTGTTCCTTGATCTGCAAATCAACTTTTCCGGCGGAAAGCTGGTAAAATTCGGACCTCCCAAGCGGCTTTCTCCAGTCGAGGCTCTCGCGATTTTCGCGGAGCGGGATATCGCTGCTCGGGCCCTCTTGCCAATAAACCTGTCCCTACTGTCCGAGAGACTTGTCTCGGCCACGCTCCGCGCTCCGGTGGTAAAACGGGGACCCCGCCCTACGGCAAAAAAGCAACGATGTCGCAAGCCTACATTTTCACGGTCACAGGAGTACGATTAGCCGTAGCGTATGAGCGCGACGGAGCTTGGGTTGCCGCATTGAACTTGATCGCTTAATCTTCTTTGGACAGGGGATGGGGTCCCCCTTCGAGCGCCCAGAATGGCTGATGACTCCTACCGCGTAACATCGGGCGGTGGGGAACATGCAGCATTATCGCACACCCTACATTTGTTTGTCCGATATTGAGCGTCCTGTGGCGAGGAGCCATGAACACGAGCTCACGATGATCAATTGGGCTGCTTTCTCCCTGGCCGGCTCGTTGCACATAACGGTAGTACCGATTGTGGCGAAGCGCCTGGGACAAGGGTGCCATGCGCTTGATTGCTCGCGCCTCCGCCGGTGCTCGCTGTGCTGAACGGATGGAGGGGGACACATGAAGAGCTTAGCACGGCCCTCCTTCTTTCGGGTCTTTGACTTATTGCTGGGCACGACCAATCCCGGTTTGAAACAATCGTCGTGGACGTTCGACGGTGTCGCATGGGAGCGGGAACGGCACAGTTTCATGGGGCCTAAACACGGCCAGACCATTGAGGTCTGTACGCTCACTCGTCCTGGAAAACGTGGTTGGAGCGTGATGATAGTCAAGGAGTGTTGGTGGGTCGGCAAGGAAAGCAGGGCCGTCAAGGCCGTGCGTTGGGCGAAGCCGATCGACGGCCAGCGCAACGACATCATGAATTGGTTCCGGGCGCAGGAAGCTACGCTTGACCACCAGTTGGTCGTTGGGGGCGCATCCCCGGCACCGCGTTCGAAGGGCGCCAAGGCCATCGAGATATTCGATGAAGATGACGATTCCTAGCCAGGAGAGAGCTGCAAATTTTCGAGGTGTGATCGAATAATGGCGGAAACTGCTTTATTGGATGAGGAAGAAACTTGGGTCCGACCGCTTTGCTAAACTGCCCTCGACGTGGCCATGACGCGTAAGAATAATCTTGGTCGCCAAACGCCTAGTCCTATCGGAATGCGCACGCCTTAGATCGCAGCCAGGCGGAACAAATGACCCCCAAACCGACTTGACGCCGGCACAGGTAAGTTTATATCAAAAGACGGGCATGGAGTCGCCCTTTAACCTGCCGAAAGGCTAATGACTCCTACCGCGGTTACTTCGCGGTGGGAGGGTGTGCCCGGACCCGCCGCGAGGCGGGTTTTTTGTTGCCGGCCTCGATCGAGCGGCGGCATCATTACCCCCGCCGCAATCACCGCGTTAATGTCGAATCCGGACAAGTGAAGCGAGCGAACAGAGCTCCACTGCGCAGTTGCCAGCATGATAAACGCGACAAAGCCGAATGTCGTTGATTTCGATGGACGCCGCCGTCCCATGCCCTTCTACAGCATTCTGTTTGAAACCCCCGAAGATCGCGCAGGAGACGATGCGCTTGAATCACCCAGCTTTTTCATTGACTTGAATTGCGATCAAGTCGTCGCCGCTGTCACTGCCGGCAGGGATGAATACAATCTAAAGCCGCTCTTTCACGCCTCTCTCCATCGTGTTGGCGCAATCAAATATCGCCACGAAGTGATGCGGGACCTCGAAGACGCGGTCCTGCATCAGCGCATAAACTCCTTCGCCAAGATAATGCGGGAAATTCGTGACCATCTCATTCGTGTTCAAAAATTGCATTACAAGGAACAGCAGCAAGCATGGTTTTTGGATGCAGTCGACATGTATTGCGAAGCTATCACTTCCCTCGCGGATGATCTCTCTAACTCCGAGATGAAATCGCGCGGGTTCCTAGGCTTCCGCGACTATTTGATGGGCTATGCTGATTCTGCTCATTTTCAATCGCTCGTATCGGCGACAAGGAGGCTCAAGGTCGATTTGGCGACCGTGGAATATTGCTTGCAGATCAACGGCGGCAGCTTCACGGTTCGCAAATATGAAGGAGAGGTTGATTATAGCGCGGAGGTCTCGGCGACCTTCGAAAAGTTCAAACAGGGCGCGGTGACGGATTACACGGTTAAGTTTAGGGCGAGCGACGACATGAACCATATCGAAGCCAAGATACTGGAATTCGTCGCTAAATTGCATCCCGAAGTGTTTATCGCTTTGGACGATTTTTGGAAGAGACACGACGATTTTATAGACCGAACGATAGCCGTTTTCGATCGCGAAGTTCAGTTTTACGTCGCCTATATGGAACACGCCAGATTCCTGCAGTGCGCCGGATTAGAGTTCTGTTATCCCCTTGTTTCCGACAACACAAAGGAAATCTACAATTATGGCGGATTCGATATCGCCCTGGCCCACAAGCTTATCAACGTAAACTCAGCCGTCGTTACGAACGATTTCCATTTGAGAGGCAACGAACGGATCTTGGTGGTATCCGGCCCCAATCAAGGTGGAAAGACCACTTTTGCTCGAGCATTCGGGCAGTTGCACTACCTGGCAAACATAGGATGTCCCATACCAGGTCGAGACGCACGACTCTTCCTCTTCGACCAACTTTTCACCCATTTTGAAAAGGAGGAAAAAGTCGAGAACCTCCGCGGCAAGCTGGAAGATGATTTGATGCGAATTCACGAGATTCTCGACCAGGCGACCACTCGATCAATCGTTGTCATGAATGAAGTTTTCACTTCGACGACGATTCAAGATGAGACCTTCTTGAGCAAGAAGGTGATGGAGAGAATAGTTGAGCTGGATGTCCTCTGCGTTTGGGTGACATTCGTCGACGAATTTGCATCGTTCGGCCCACAAACCGTTTCGATGGTCAGCACGGTCGTGCCGAACAATCCGGCGTTGCGGACATTTAAGGTTTTGAGACAGCCCGCTGATGGTCTCGCCTACGCATTGGCGATCGCGCAAAAGTACCGGCTGACTTATGAATCGATCAAGGAGCGGATCAAGCCATGAAGGCGTTCCTGATTTACCGAGATCGCGATTTTGACTCCCAGCAGTTCCTTATCCGGCGGGAGAAGGAGTTGCGTTACAGAAGGGGCAAGGACACGGACCAAGGGCTAGACCTGCGGAAGGTTTTACCCTGGAATGAAGAGGCGCTGAGGCAAGACCTGGGACTGGATATTCTGTTCAATGCAATGTCCCAGGGCGACAAATTTTTGTTTGAGGTGGCAATGACAGCAATGCTCTCCAGTCTAACGGATCCGGACGCCATACGGTATCGTCAACATATTCTCGCCGACAGTTTGAAAAATGCGGCCATCATCCAAAACATATATCAGATCGCAATGGATGCGATGGAGGGTGAGAGGAAAAACTATTGGAGCTCCTTCGGCCGCTATCCCGCAGGGACACTCCACCGGGCAGTCGAAGTCCTCCAAATGTTCGTCGGTGTGCTGAAGCGGCTGAGGAATATCGCCGAGCAACAGGCGGATAGTTTTGAATCTGAGGGATTTTCCAGACTTTTCGCGATGCTCAAGAGTGAGCTTAGCGATGAGTATTTTATCGCGATCGAAAGGCATTTGAGCCGCCTCAAATTTCGTCACGGGGTCTTGATCAGCGCTCAGTTAGGTAAGGGCAACAAAGGGAAAAGCTATACACTTCGCAAGGCCAACGAGGACGCGCGGAGTTGGCTGACCCGGCTGCTGGCGGAAAGGCCGCCGTCCTATTCGTTTCAGCTTCATCCTCGCGATGAGGCCGGCGCGCGGGCGTTGTCGGAATTGAGCGATAGGGGCATCAATCTGGTTGCCAACGCGCTGGCTCAATCCACGGATCACATCCTCAGCTTTTTCCAAATGCTGCGTACGGAATTGGCATTCTACGTTGGGTGTTTGAATCTGCATGGTCAGCTTGCCCAAATGGGAGAACCGATATGCTTCCCTGTTTCTGCTCCTGCTGGCCAGCGGAAATTGTCGTTCTCCGGCTTGTACGACGTGTCGCTGGCTTTGAGCATGAGCCGAAAGGTTGTCGGAAACGACCTGAATGCCGACCATAGTGACTTAATCATGGTCACCGGCGCGAACACCGGGGGCAAATCAACCTTTCTGCGTAGCGTTGGCCTCGCCCACCTCATGATGCAGGCTGGAATGTTCGTGGCCGCCAAAACCTTTTCGTCCGAAGTCTCTGATGGCTTGTGCACGCACTATAAGCGCGAAGAGGATACCACGATGGAAAGCGGAAAGTGGGACGAAGAACTCAGCAGAATGAGTGCGATCGTCGGCCAGATCAAATCCAATTCAATCCTGCTGTTCAATGAATCATTCGCGTCGACAAACGAAAGGGAAGGTTCGGAAATTGCGAGCCAGATCGTCAGAGCACTATTGGACAGGCATGTGAAGGTGTTCTTTGTCACCCATTTGTATCATTTCGCGCATTCGTTTTTTGTCCGGAGATCGGACCGTGCCACGTTCCTGCGGGCTGAGAGACGGTCCGACGGTACGAGACCATTCAAATTGATAGAGGGCGAGCCGTTGCAAACAAGCTACGGAGAAGATTTGTATAGAGCTGTCTTTTCCGGCACTGGACAACGAAGACAGAGCTCGAGGGAGAAGAAAAACAAAGCCACTGTATAGCTCGATGCGCACAATCGCTCGGCTTGGGTCGATCGAGTGGCAAGAAGTATGATCCGAAAAGATCGACCGTCCCGATCCTGCTTTGCATCTGGCGCGAGGCCGAATTTCTCAATCATCGTCGAGGAGCACGGACAAACTATTCCACGGTGATTCCCTCGGAATGTGCAAACGATCGCGCTCAGCGGGTCACTCGCGCGCTACCGTGAGCCATATCGCAGAACCTTGACCTTTTCCAAGGTCACCATGCCTCCGGGCATCATGCGATTGAGCGCCGGCAGGAATGTGTTGATCTTGTCCTGGCTGTCGACAATCTCGAT
>Ga0182015_10007470_pt1 | contig 10644 bp, 7 predicted proteins | sample 712P3MmetaG_FD_120478 | JGI IMG/M metagenome (GOLD analysis project Ga0182015, IMG submission 120478) | Permafrost microbial communities from Stordalen Mire, Sweden - 712P3M metaG | ecosystem: Environmental > Terrestrial > Soil > Wetlands > Permafrost | place: Sweden: Stordalen | collected... | reverse complement strand
GGAAATGGCGGAGTGGACGGGACTCGAACCCGCGACCCCCGGCGTGACAGGCCGGTATTCTAACCAGCTGAACTACCACTCCGCATGCTGGTGGGTGCTGAGGGGATCGAACCCCCGACCCTCGCCGTGTAAAGGCGATGCTCTACCAGCTGAGCTAAGCACCCCCTGGAAGAGGCGCCGAAGTCTACTCGACGCCATCATCGTTGGCTAGTGGGCGTGAACTTCGCCCTTCGCGCGCGGTGTTTTGCGGCGGCGTTTTTCACCCGCGATGCCCTCGGCGGGTTTGGATTCCGGCACCGGCAGCGGCGCCGGCATGTGAGTCAGCGCCACCTGCAGCACTTCGTCGATCCACTTCACCGGGCGGATATCGAGCTTTTCCTTGATGTTGTCCGCGATCTCGACCAAATCCTTGGTGTTGTCGTCGGGGATCAGCACCGTGGTGATACCGCCGCGGTGAGCCGCGAGCAATTTCTCCTTGAGACCGCCGATCGGCAGTACCTCGCCGCGAAGGGTGATCTCGCCGGTCATGGCGACATCCGAACGCACCGGAATCTTGGTGAGCGCCGATATCAGCGCCGTGCACATGCCGATGCCGGCACTCGGGCCGTCCTTCGGCGTCGCGCCTTCCGGAACGTGAATGTGGACATCCGCCTTCTGATAGAAATCGGTGTCGAGCCCGAGCACGGAGTAGCGGCTGCGCACCACGGTCATGGCCGCCTGGATGGATTCCTGCATCACTTCGCCAAGCTGGCCGGTATGCGTGAGCTTGCCCTTGCCCGCGACCACGGCCGCTTCGATGGTGAGGAGCTCGCCGCCGACCTCGGTCCACGCGAGCCCCGTGACCTGCCCGACGCGGTTGCTCTCCTCGGCCTTGCCGTATCGGAAGCGCCGCACGCCGAGGTACGTATCGAGATTCTTCGAATTGACGGTGACCGTCTTCTCCGCGGGATGCAGTAGCAGCTGCTTGACCGACTTGCGCCCGATCTTGGAGATCTCGCGCTCGAGATTACGCACGCCCGCCTCGCGGGTGTAGTAGCGGATCATGTCCATCACCGCGTCGTCGCCCAGCGCCAGCTCGTCGGGTTTCAAGCCGTTCTGCTTGATCTGCTTCGGCAGCAGGTAGCGGCGCGCGATGTTGCTCTTCTCATCCTCGGTGTAGCCGGGGAGGCGGATGACTTCCATGCGGTCGAGGAGCGGGGCGGGAATGTTCAGGCTGTTCGCCGTGCAGACGAACATGACTTCGGACAGGTCGAAGTCGACCTCGAGGTAATGATCGTTGAAGGAGCTATTCTGCTCGGGGTCGAGCACCTCGAGAAGCGCGGACGAGGGATCGCCGCGGAAGTCGGTCGACATCTTGTCGACTTCGTCGAGCAGGAACAGGGGATTCCTCAAGCCGCACTTGGCGAGATTCTGAATGATCTTGCCCGGCATCGAGCCGATGTAGGTACGGCGGTGGCCGCGGATCTCGGCCTCGTCGCGCACGCCGCCCAGGGACATGCGCACGAACTTTCGGTTGGTGGAGCGCGCCACGCTCTGGCCCAGCGAGGTCTTGCCCACGCCCGGAGGGCCCACCAGACAGAGAATGGGGCCACGCAGGTTCTTGACCCGCTGCTGGACCGCCAGGTACTCGACGATGCGCTCTTTGACCTTCTCCAGGCCGAAGTGATCCGCCTCGAGCACCTTCTCGGCGGCCGCGATGTCCAGATGCACCTTGCTGCGCTTCTTCCACGGCGCCTTGACCAGCCAGTCGATGAAGTTGCGCACCACGGTCGCTTCCGCCGACATCGGCGACATGAGCTTCAGCTTCGCGAGCTCGGAATTCGCCTTCTCGCGCGCTTCCTTCGGCATGCCGGCGGCCTTGATGCGCTTCTCGAGCTCGCCGATCTCGTTCGGCGCCTCGTCCAGCTCGCCGAGCTCCTTCTGAATGGCTTTCATCTGCTCGTTCAGGTAGTACTCGCGCTGGCTCTTTTCCATCTGCTGCTTGACACGGCCGCGGATGCGCTTCTCGATCTGCAGCACATCCATCTCACCCTCGATCACGGCGAGCATGTGCTCGAGCCGTTTGCGCACGTCCGGAATCTCGAGAACTTTCTGCTTCTCGGAGAGCTTCAAGGACATGTGCGCGGCCACGGTGTCGGCGAGGCGGCCCGCCTGTTCGATGCCGGCGAGCGAGGTGAGGATCTCCGGCGGCACCTTCTTGTTCAATTTCACATATTGTTCGAACTGCGTGATCATGGAGCGCGTGAGCACGTCCATCTCGCGCTCCTCGTAGCGCTCGAGATCGGGCATCGAGGTGACTTCCGCGGAGAAGAAATCCCCTTCCGACAGCTTCTCGATGCTGGCACGCTCCACGCCCTCGACCAGCACCTTGACGGTGCCGTCCGGCAGCTTGAGCAGTTGCAGGATGGTTGCGACGGTTCCGACGCGGTAAAGATCCTCGCCCTTCGGATCGTCTACGTCGGCCTGTTTCTGCGCGACCAGGAGGATTCGCTTGTCGGCCTTCATGGCGAGATCCAGCGCCACGATCGATTTCTCCCGCCCGACGAACAGGGGGATGACCATGTGAGGATAGACCACGACATCGCGCAGCGGCAGTACGGGCATGCCCGCGTGCGTCGGAAGAGTGGCCGGAATATCGATAACGGGTTCGTCGCTCACGAGTCTAGCCTTTTGGTTGGGGCACGGGCGTGCAACACAGCCTGAGATACATGCGGCCGCCGCTCATGAGTTTCAAGCCGGAATCCCTTGGGTGCCGGGCACTCCAATATCCGCTCAAAGATGGTCCGAGCCCGTGGGGCGGCGCTGTTCCTCGACCGGGGCCACCAACCGAGTCTCCTCGGTTCGATGGACGATATACGGTTTGTTCTGGCCCTCGATGACCTGCTCGTCGACCACCACTTTCTGCACATTACGCAGGGAGGGCAAGTCGTACATGGTATCGAGCAGCACATTCTCGAGAATGGTGCGGAGACCTCGTGCGCCGGTCTTGCGTTGCATCGCCTTGCGGGCGACCGAACGCAGCGCATCTTCGCGGAAGTCGAGCTCCACGCCTTCCATGTCGAACAGCTTCCGATACTGCTTGGTAAGCGCGTTTTTCGGCTGCAGCAGAATCGAAATCAGGGCTTCCTCGTCGAGCTCCTCGAGCGTCGCCACCACCGGCAGGCGGCCGACGAACTCGGGGATCAGGCCGTACTTGATCAGATCCTCGGGCTCGGTGTCGTGGAACACGTCGTTGCCGTGCGGCCGGGCGTTCTGCTCGCGCACCTCGGCGACGAAACCGATCCCACTCTTGTGGGTGCGGTTCATGATGATCTTCTCGAGTCCCGCGAATGCACCGCCGCAAATGAACAGGATGTTGGTGGTGTCGACCTGCAGGAATTCCTGCTGAGGATGCTTGCGGCCGCCTTGCGGCGGCACCGAGGCGATGGTCCCCTCGATCAGCTTCAAGAGGGCCTGCTGAACGCCCTCGCCCGACACGTCGCGCGTGATCGAGGGATTGTCGGATTTGCGCGAGATCTTGTCGATCTCGTCGATGTAGACGATGCCCGTCTGGGCCTTCTCCACATCGTAATCGCACTTCTGCAAGAGCTTCTGGATGATGTTCTCGACGTCCTCGCCGACATAGCCCGCCTCGGTCAAGGTCGTGGCATCGGCGATGGTGAAGGGCACGTTGAGCAATCGCGCCAGGGTCTCGGCGAGGAGGGTCTTACCGGAGCCCGTGGGCCCGATCAGGAGAATGTTGCTCTTCGCGAGCTCGACCTCGTCCCGGGAGCGGACGCCTTCGGCGCCCCGCGTCTGAAGCCGCTTGTAGTGGTTGTACACGGCGACCGAGAGCACCCGCTTGGCGCGCTCCTGTCCGATCACGTACTCGTCCAGAACCTTCTTGATCTCTTGGGGCTTGGGCAGCTTGTCGCGGGTCCGTTCGGCTCGCTCCTCGAGCTCTTCCCGGATGATGTCGTTGCAGAGCTCGACGCACTCGTCGCAGACGAAGACCGACGGTCCGGCGATCAGCTTCCTGACTTCGTGCTGGCTCTTTCCACAGAAAGAGCAATACAACAGTTTGCCGTCATCATGTTTGCCGCGCGAATCTTCGCTCATGCTGCCCTCAAATTTGCCGTGCTCCCACTGGGTCGGAGCGCGGCGACGATACGACTATATAGCACCCGGCCAACCATGCGCAAAGATGGCATCGCTCGGGCTGTGACCGGGGTCCCCCGAAACCCGCTCGGCCGGGACATAAGGCGCCCTCCGGGAGCCGAATGGCGGCCCTGCGGGCCGATTCGAGGCGCCGCGGCAGGGCAAGTTAAACGGACATTAAGCCTTTGCGCGAATTTCAGTGCGCTTCTCAAGCATGGAATCCACTAATCCGTACGCCTTAGCGGTCTCGGCGCTCATGAAATTGTCGCGATCGCTGTCCTGCTTGACACGCTCGATCGACTGGCCCGAGTGCTTGGCCAGGATCCGATTCAGCCGCTCCTTCGTCTCCATCACGTCCCGGGCGTGAATGTCGATGTCGGATGCCTGGCCCTGGAAGCCCGCGGAAGGCTGATGGATCATGATCTTCGAGTTCGGCAGAGAATAGCGCTTGCCCGCCGCTCCGCCCGCCAGCAATATCGCGCCCATCGAGGCCGCGAGGCCCACGCAGATCGTGCTCACGTCCGGCTTGATGAACTGCATCGTGTCGTAAATCGCCAGCCCGGCGCTCACCGAGCCTCCCGGGGAGTTTATATAAAGAGCGATGTCTTTCTCCGGGTTCTCCGACTCCAGGAACAGGAGCTGGGCGACCACGAGGTTCGCCATGTAGTCCTCGACCTGTCCCACGACGAAAATCAGCCGCTCCTTCAAGAGGCGCGAGTAGATGTCGTAGGCACGCTCGCCGCGCGCGGTCTGTTCGACCACCATGGGGACCAAATTCAGTGCTCGAGTTGTCATGAATGCAAGCCTTCTAGGTTCGGACGCAGCGAAACATCAAGTTGAGGACGGCACACACCTTTTCAAGTCGCCGGGCGCGCTAGCCCTCGAAATTCATCAGCTCTTTGAAGCTGGACGGCTTCTCGTGCACCTTGGCATGCGCGAGAATCCAATCGACCACCTGATCCTCGAGCGCCAGGCTCTCCACCTGGCGCATGGCATCGGCGTTCTGCAGATAGGCGCGTTTCAAGGCCACGGCGTCGCCATAGCCCGAGACCATCTCGTCGAGGCGCGCGTTCGAGCGCGCGGGGTCCAGCACGAGCTTTTCGCTCCGGATGATGTCGTTGATCAATAAACCGAGCGCCACGCGGCGTCGGGCCGGCTCGATGAACGGCTCGCGATTGGGTGCCTGCGAGACGTCCTTGGCACCGGTACGGCGCATGACGTCGATCTGCATGTCCCGAATCTGCGACTCCAGAAGAGCGTTCGGCACGTCCACGGGATTTGCCTGATACAGTTGTTCCAGCGCCGCGGTCTTGTTGCGGTTGCGGAGGTTCTGATCGAGCTCGCGCCGCATGTTGGCGGCCACGTCCTCACGCAATTTCGGCACACCGCCTTCGGTCACCCCGAACGCGGCGCAGAATTCCTCGTCGAGCGCGGGAAGCGCAGGCTCTTCCACCGTCTTCACATCCACCTTGAACACGGCATGTTTGCCCGCAAGGTCCGTCGCACGGTAGTCCGCGGGGAAATCCACACCGATTTCCCGAGTCTCTCCGGAAGCGGCCCCGATGAGGCCCTGCTCCAACTGCGGCAGCATCCGCCCCTCGCCCACCACGATGGCCACGTTCTCGCCCTTTCCTCCCGCGAACGGCACGCCGTCGATGGTGCCGCTGAAGTCGATCGTGACTTTGTCGCCGCTTGCCGCCGCGCGCGCGGCCGGGGTGTACTTGGTTTGCTGCTTACGCAGGCGCTCGATCATCGCGTCCACATCGCCGTCCGTGACCTCCGCCGTCACTTTGTCGACGGTCAGGGCGCTCACCGGCTGCAATGCGACCTCCGGGAACACCTCGAAGGTGGCTACGTACGTGAGGTCCTGCCCCTCATCGACGGACTTGGGCTCGATCCGGGGGCTGCCTGCGGGGGCGAGCTGCTTCTGGCTCACCGCCTCTTGGAAACTCGATTGCATCAGCTCGCCGATGACTTCGCGGTGCACCTGCTGGCCGAACTGGCGGCGAATCACCGTCAGCGGGGCCTTGCCGGGCCGGAAACCCTTCAAGCGGGCCGTCCGGCTCAGTGTTTTCAGACGGCTCGCGATCTCTTCGCTGACGCGCTCGGCGGGCACCTGCACCTGCATGCGGCGCTCCAACTTACCGATACTTTCCACGGAAACCTGCATGTCGCTCCTCGTTGGTGCCTAAGCGATGGTGCGAAAGGCGAGACTCGAACTCGCACGGGTTGCCCCACCAGGTTCTAAGCCTGGCGCGTCTACCAATTCCGCCACATTCGCATTCGAACAGCCGGGCATTATAACGCGAGAATGCCGCTTTAGCGGGGCTCGCTTTCCCTCACCAAGAGCCGGGCGAGTTCCCGCATCGCCGGAAGCCCCTTCTCCAACATAAAGTAAAGCGGACTGTCGCCATCGAACGGGTCGCCGCTTCGTGGAGTGTGCAGAAAAGCCCAGGCCCGATCGGCGCTGCCGGCCGCCGTGGTGAGCGAATGGTGAACGTTGGCGATCAAGGCCGCGCGCTCCTGCTGCACTGCCGACAGCCGCGGCGATTGGCCGAGGCGATACCGCTCGAGTACCTGAGGAGACGGAATCTTGAGCAGCCGGCACTGCTGCAATGGAGAGAGCTCCCAGGCGTCGGCAATCGCGAAAAAGCGTTTCAGCGTTGTCCGGCTGCTATGCCGCGCGGAACGACGTGCAGGCGGCTGCAGCACCAATCGCTGACCGCCGCGCGCCTTCGCTGACAGGGCCGTGCTCATCCGGCAAGCATACTCCTAGTGTGTCCGCTATCATTGCGACATGCCGCTCACGTTTTCCGAACGCTTGGATCGAGCGCGGATGGCCGCGGACAGTCTGGTCTGCGTCGGCTTGGACCCCACCCTCGACAAACTGCCGCCGGACCTCGCGCGCGAGCCCCAACCTTTTCTGGCCTTCGCCCGGCGCATCGTCGATGCCACCCGGGGGGCTGCAGCGGCCTACAAGCCGCAAATCGCCTTCTACAGCGCAGTCGGCAAGGAACAGGAACTCGCGGCGTCGATCGAGTACATCCGCGACCGCGCGCCCGAGGCATTGATCATCCTCGATGCCAAGCGCAGCGATATCGGCAACACGGCCCAGGCTTATGCCCGCGAGGCGTTCGATCGCTACGGTGCGGATGCGGTGACCGTGAATCCCTACATGGGTGAAGACTCGGTCGCACCGTTTCTTTCCCGCCCCGACCGCGGAGCCGTGCTCTTGTGCCGGACCTCGAATCCGGGCGCCGGCGACTTCCAGGATCTTTTGGTCGAGGGCGAGCCGCTCTATCGGCGCGTGGCTGAACGCGCGGCGACCCGATGGAATGCGCGCCGCAACCTCATGCTGGTGGTCGGCGCCACCTATCCCGCCGAGATGGCTGCGCTCAGGCGGGCGCATCCGGATCTGTGGTTCCTGGTTCCCGGAATCGGTGCGCAGGGTGGCGACCTCGACGCCACGCTGGCCGCAGGCCTCGATTCGCGCGGCGCCGGACTCTTGATCAATTCGTCCCGCGCGATCATCTATGCGGGCGGCTCAGAAAGCGCAGCCATACGCGCCGCCGCGGTGGAGTTGCGCGACGCGATCAATCGGCGCCGGGAAAGCGCGGCGTTAGCCTGAACCGGGCGGCCTAGACGGAGGCCGACGGCACCGAGAGGGCCCGCAAGCGCGCCGTGGCGTTTTTCGACTGCGAGCGCCCGAAGGAAATTCGATCCTTGCCGGCAGCCTTTGCTTCTCGCAATGCCGCATCCGCCCTGCCGTACAGCGTCTTCCAGTCCGGGTCGTCCGGCATGCTGAGCGCCAGGCCGAAACTGCCCGCGAAGCGCAGCAGGCCCTTGGGGGTCGCCAGCGGCTCCTTGCCGATCTGCGTGTGGATTCGTCCCGCTACATCGTGCAGCGTCTGCTCGTTGATGTCGCCGAAGCAGAGGATTCCGAACTCGTCGCCGCCGAGCCTCGCCGCCATATCCGAGGAATTGCGCAGCTGAGTGTTCAAGATGTTCCCGAGAGCGCGCAGCACTTCGTCGCCCACGTCGTGACCGTATTCGTCGTTGATGTGCTTGAGGCCGTCCACATCGAGAAGAATGAGGCCGTAGGGCCTCTTCGAATTCCGCAGCGCTTGGGCTGCCTGCTCGCTGCGGCGGCTGAACGTGCGACGGTTGGGAAGCACGGTCAACGCATCGGTCGCGCTTTCCGCCGCGAGCTTCGCATTGGTCGTTTGTAGGGCGGCCTGAGCCTCGCGCTGCAAGGCCTGTGCATCGAGCAATGCCTGCTGCGTCGAGTGCAAAGCCTGCTGGGCGGAGAGAAGCGTTTCCTGCGTCGAGAGGAGGGCCTCCTGGCTCTCGGCGAGGGCCTGCCGGGTCTCCTTGAGCGAGATCTGGCTCTCCTTGAGCGAGCTTTCGCTCACCGACATAGCGCGCTGCGACTCATCGAAACCGGCTCGACTGTCGCGCAGGTTCGATTGAGCTTCACGCAGCGCCTCGCCCGCTTCGATCGCCCGCGCTCCTTGCATGTCGAGAGCCTCGGCGCTTTCTTTGAGCTTCAGCGTCTGCTGCTCCAGCCGGTCCTGCGCAGCGTCGCGGGCTCGCACGGCATCGATTTCGGCTTGTTTCTGAGCGGATAGATCGTCGACGACGACGATGCCGTAATCGGGCTGTCGAGATGCGGTCCGCTTCAGGGTCACCGACACGGCTGCCCACAGGTATCGTTGATCCTTGCAGCGTAACCGCTGTTCCAGCCGGTAGCTGTCGATCTCTCCCGCCAGAGCGCGCTTGAACTCATTGACGTTGCGCGGAAAGTCATCGGGATGTGTGATGTGCCGGAAGGACAGCTCGCGCAGCTCCGCAGCACTGTATCCGAGCAGGCTGGACGCGCGCTGATTGGTCCTCAATACGGCACCGTGGAGCGAGGTGTGCACGATGCCGACCGCCGCCTGCTCGAAGGTCTCGCGGAACAGCTTCTCGCGCTCCATGGCATATTGGAGAACGCCGTCGGACTTGGATGCCACTTCCTGCGAGGCCAGGAGCTCCTCGGCGATCTTCGCGAACTCCGACAACACCACCCGCTCGACTTCTCCGAAATCGCGCGCCTCGGTGTCCATCGCACAGAGAGTGCCGACCGGTTGGCGGTCGCGGGTGCAGAGCGGAATGCCGAGATACGCGCGAACGCCGCTATGCCCGGCCACCAGCACGTTGTCCGCGAAAAGACGATCGGCAGAGGCGTCTCGCACCGTCAACGACTGGCGCTGCAGAATGGCCTGACTGCACAACGATCCCCGGCGGGGGGCTTCACGCAGCGTCAAGCCGACTCGCGACTTGAACCAAAGCCGATTCTGATCGACCAGCGAAATCAGGAGCATGGGAACCCTCAGCGCCGCGGCGGCCAGGCGGGTCACCCCATCGAAGGCGGGCGAGGGCCCCGTGTCCAAAAGGCCCAGCCGATGCAAGGACACCAGGCGCTCCGCCTCATCGACGGGCACCTCCCCTTCTTGCACTGCAACATCAGCCGGCTCGGACGCAGCTCTCATGCCCCGGAGTTTGGGGGTCCGCTACCGTTAGGTTAAGTACACTGGTCACGGATTTCGAAAGGCACCTTTGATTGGAGCGCGGGGACCGGAGGTGGGGCCGCTCCCCGGCGCCGCCCCGCCCCGGCTTAGGGGGCCTGCTCCACCGGGGAGCCGTTCAGCTTGTACACCACGCCGTCCTTCATCACGAAACTCACCCGCTTCATGACGCTGATATCGGCAATGGGGTCGCCGGGCACGGCGACCACGTCGGCGATCTTTCCCGCCGCCACCGATCCCAGATCCTTGTCGTGTTTCAACAGCTGCGAGGCATTCACCGTCGCCGCCTGCAACGTGAACATGGGGGGCATGCCCGCCTGCACCATCAGCTCGAACTCATGAGCGTTCTGCCCGTGCGGATAGACCGCGGCATCGGTGCCGAACGCGATCTTCACGTGCGCTTTGTAGGCTCGCCCGGCGGTCGCCATGATCAGAGGCCCGATCGCGGCCGCCTTGGCCGCGACCTGCGGAGGATAGTAGCCGGGAACTTTCGATTGGCGCGCGACGAAGTCTCCGGCGATGATCGTCGGCACGTACCACGTACCGTGCTCGACCATGAGCTTCATGTCCTCGGCGTCCATGAACGTGCCGTGCTCGATCGAATCGACGCCGCCGATGACCGCGCGCCGGATCGCTTCCGCGCCGTGTGCGTGTGCGGCCACGGTAAAGCCGTAATCATGCGCCGTGCTCACCACGGCTCTGATTTCCTCGAGGGTGAGCTGCGCATTGTCGCCGCTCGAGCTCTCGTCGAGCACGCCGCCCGAGGGCATGATCTTGATCAGGTCATCGCCGAGCTTGTAGTGCAGACGGACGCCTTTCACCGCGTCCTCGGGGCCGTTGATCACGCCCTCGGCCGGGCCCGGATTGCCCGCGAGATCGATGCGGTAGCCGTTGGTGGGATCGGCATGGCCGCCGGTCGATCCCATGGCCTGACCCGCCG
>Ga0182015_10007468_pt1 | contig 10645 bp, 10 predicted proteins | sample 712P3MmetaG_FD_120478 | JGI IMG/M metagenome (GOLD analysis project Ga0182015, IMG submission 120478) | Permafrost microbial communities from Stordalen Mire, Sweden - 712P3M metaG | ecosystem: Environmental > Terrestrial > Soil > Wetlands > Permafrost | place: Sweden: Stordalen | collected... | reverse complement strand
CGTAAACACGTCGACCGAAGTGCAGAAAAAGAATGTGCAGTATGACACCGGCATGAGCCTGCTCAGCGGCAAGTACCACCTGAAATTTGTCGTCCGCGAGAATCAGACCGGCCGCATGGGATCGTTCGAAGCCGATATCGACGTACCGGACCTGAAGACGCAGCCGCTCAAGATGAGTTCCGTGGTCCTCGCCAGTCAAACGCAACCGGCAAAGAAGGGTTCAACCCTGAACCCGCTGGTTCGCGACGGGGCTGAAATCATCCCGAACATCACGCATGTTTTTTCCGCTGCGCAGCACCTGCTTCTTTATTACGAGGTTTACGATCCGTCGCGCCCGGCCCCAGATTCCGCAAGAGCCACGGACTCCAGAAGTGACAAAGAAAACAAATCGGACGTTCGCGTCTTGACCAACGTTGCTTTCTTCCAAGGCAAAGTCAAAGCTTACGAGAGTTCTCTAGTCGAACTTACGGAGTTGAATGCGCGCGACCGCAAAGCCGCTGTCTTTCAGTTGGACGTGCCGCTCACCTCACTCAAGCCCGGCTTTTATACTTGCCAGGTAAATGTGATCGATGACGCAGGCGGCCACTTTCTGTTTCCACGTCTTGCCTTGTTGATCCGGACGAGCCCTGGTACTGAAACCAGTGCGATGAAGTGAAGTGCGGCTCGTGTCTCTCTCAGTTGTTAGAACAGTACCCTCCGGTCACCTGCTTTTCAGCACCTTCCTGTTTCTGATACTGTTTTGAGTCCACCACAGCGGGAGGCCGGATCGCCCGCGATGTGACGCACGTCACAGTCGGCCCGTATCCGGATCTGTAACATTCGTAGTTGAGCTACGGCCGACGATTTTTCTTCTTGGGGAAAGGATCACCGCGTGATTGTTGGAGTACCGAAGGAAAGCTATCCGGGAGAGCGCCGGGTTGCGCTCGTGCCCGCAGTTATCCCCGCGCTAGGCAAGTCCGGACTCGAAGTAGTCATCGAGCCTGGCGCGGGCGAGCAGGCGGGTTATCCCGATCTGGCTTACGTCGAGAAGGGCGGAAAAGTTCTTGCCGATCGCGCCGCCGTTTTCGGCGCTGCTGACATTATTGTGCAGGTGCTTTGCTACGGCTCCAATGACGTCACCGGCAAGGCCGACCTTCCTCTCCTGCGTCGCAATCAGCTGCTGATTGGATTCCTGCGCCCGTTCGGCTCCGCCGAAGTAAACCAGCAGATTGCCTCTGCCGGTGTCACCTCATTCTCCGTGGAACTCGTGCCGCGCACCACGCGCGCGCAAAGCATGGATGCGCTTTCCTCCATGGGCACGATCTGCGGTTACAAAGCGGTTTTGCTGGCCGCGGAAACCTCCATCAGAATTTTTCCCATGATGACGACAGCCGCGGGCACCATCACGCCCGCCCGCGTATTCGTCATCGGCGCCGGAGTGGCGGGACTGCAAGCCATCTCTACTGCCCGCCGGCTGGGAGCTGTCGCCTCCGCCTACGACATGCGCGCCGCCTCGAAAGAGCAAGTGCAAAGCCTCGGCGGCCGCTTCGTCGAATTGCCGATTGAAGCTCAGAACGCGCAGGACGCTCGCGGCTACGGCACTGCCCAGGACGAAACTTTCTACGCTCGGCAGCGTGAACTCCTCACACGCGTGGTTGCCGAGAGCGATGTGGTCATTTCGGCCGCCGTGATTCCCGGCAAGAAGTCGCCGGTACTGATCACCGCCGACATGGTCAAAGGCATGGCTCCCGGCTCGGTCATCGTCGATCTCGCCTCCGAGCGCGGGGGCAACTGCGAGCTTACCCGCACCGGAGAGACAGTGAAAGCCGATGGCGTGACGATCATCGGCGCCATCAATTTAGCCAGCAGCGTTCCGTACCATGCCAGCCAGATGTATGCTCGCAACGTGGCCACGTTTCTCGCCTACATGGTGAAAGATGGCAAGTTGCAGCTGAACCTGCAGGACGAAATCATCCGCGAGACCATGGTCACGCATGGCGGCGAAATCGTAAACGCGCGAGTGCGCGAGTTTTTCAAATTGCCGGCGTTGGCGAGCGTCGGTGGGTAGGAGTTCGGCGAAGTGCGTTCGTGGAGGAATTGCTCTTTCTAAACTGTCATCCTGAGCGGAGCAAGAGTTCGCGAAGCGGACTCTTGCGCAGTCGAAGGGATCCCTACCCTTCGTCCTCATTCGTGACGAGGTAGGGAATTCTCACAATGCTACGTACCATCCCGAGTGCTCCGCGCGGGATGACAAGATCCGAGAACTTGGGGGTTAAATGAATTCTAACCTGATCGACGCGCTATTCATCTTTATGCTGGCCTGCTTCATCGGCTTCGAGGTCATCCGCCACGTTTCGCCCTTGCTGCATACTCCGCTGATGTCGCTGACCAACGCGCTCGACGCCATCGCCGTCGTCGGCGCGATCGTTCTCGTCGGTGAAAAAAAGAGCACCTTCGCCACGGTCCTGGGCACAATTGCCATCGTCGCGGCCACCAGCAACGTGGTGGGTGGATTCTTTATCACCGACCGTATGCTCAAAATGTTCAAGAGCAGCCGTCCGAGTAAGTAATGCTGAGAGAAATCATATTGAGCACTCGTTACTGAGTAAGCCATGACCGAGCTCGCCGCCAGCCCGTACGTAATCGAAGTCATCTATCTCATCGCCAGCGCTCTGTTCATCCTGTCGCTGAAGTGGATGAGTTCGCCCGCCACCGCCCGCCACGGAATTTGGGCTGGTGAAATCGGCATGGTGCTGGCCATCGCCGGCACTCTACTCCATCACGGCATCGTTGATTACAAATGGATCGCCGTCGGGCTCGTGCTGGGCAGCGGCATCGGCATTCCGCTAGGCATGGTGCAGATGACCGCCGTCCCGCAGCGGACCGCGCTCAGCCACGCTTTCGGCGCGCTGTGCGTCACGCTGGTCGGCACGGCCGAGTTCTATCTGGGAACGCAGAACAGCTCGAAGTTCGGATTGTCGGTCCTCTCCATGGAAGTGATTCTTGGGGGCCTCACCTTCACCGGCAGCCTGATGGCGGCGGGAAAGTTGCAGGAAATCCTGCCGCAACGCCCCATCACATATAAGGGACAAAATCTCGTCAACTTCCTGCTAATCGCCGTGGCCATCGGCAGCGCCGTTTATCTCGTCGTGCATCCCGAGGCCAAACAATTCTTCCCGCTGATCGTCGGCATCTCGCTCATCTTCGGGATTCTCCTGATCATTCCCATCGGTGGCGCCGACATGCCCACGGTCATCTCTCTATTAAACGGCTACGCCGGCCTCTCCGCCGCCGCCATGGGATTCGTACTGCAGAACAAACTGCTGATCATCGCCGGCGCGCTCGACGGTTCTTCCGGACTTATCCTCTCCGTCATCATGTCGAAGGCGATGAACCGCTCCTTCAGCAACGTATTATTCGGCGCATTCGGCCAGGTGCAGGTCGCAGCCGCCGCCGGCGCCGAAGCCAAGCCTGTGCACAGCGCCACGCCCGAGGAGTCAGCCGCAATTCTTTCTGCCGCCAACAAAGTGGTTATCGTCCCCGGCTACGGCATGGCCGTCGCGCAGGCGCAACATAAGGTCCGCGAACTCTACGACATCCTCACGAAAAAAGGCGTCGAAGTTCGCTTCGCCATCCATCCCGTTGCCGGACGCATGCCCGGGCACATGAACGTCCTGCTCGCAGAAGCCGATATTCCCTACGATCGCCTCATCGAAATGGACGAGATCAACGGAGACTTTCCGCAAACCGATGTGGCCCTCGTGATCGGCGCCAACGACGTCACCAACCCGGCCGCGCGCAACGACGCCACCAGCCCCATCTACGGCATGCCCATCCTCGATGTCGATAAAGCCCACACCGTCATGGTGATCAAACGCAGCATGAGCCCGGGTTTTGCCGGCATCGACAACCCGCTCTACTACCTACCGAACACCCTGATGCTCTTCGGCGACGCCAAGCAGTTTGTGGGCGCGATTGTGCGGGAGCTGAGCGGGGGACGCTGAAAAGCGTACGCCCCCTCAGTCGATGATATCATGATATCACTTCTTGTGATATGATGATATCGAGGAATGCCGGAGGTGGATTCATGGCTCAGCTTCTGGTTCGCAATCTCGAAGACTCGGTGAAGGCACGCCTGCAGCGCCGCGCTCGCCGCAATGGCCGCAGCATGGAAGAAGAGGTGCGCGACATTCTGCGGGCAGCCGTTCACAAGGAAGAAACCAGCCCGAGGGGAGGATTCGGGACCGAGATCTCCAAGCTCTTCTCCAAGATTGGTTTGGAATCTCCAATTCCTGAGATTCGCGGCTACGAAATCAAACCTCCCAAGTTCGACGAATGATCGTTCTGGACACTAATGTGCTGTCCGAGTTAATGCTTCTCCTTCCAAACAAGAACGTGGTTTCCTGGCTCGACCAGCAGGCATGGCCCTCACTTTGGACGACGTCCATCACAGTTTTTGAAATCCGTGTAGGCTTAGAAACCCTGGCCCATGGAAGGCGGCGAATCGAACTTTCACACGCCTTCGAAGAAATAACGGCGCGTATGAACCAGCAAATTCTTTTCTTCGACACCGAATCTGCGCAGCATGCCAGTACTCTAACGGCCTCGCGAAAAATGCGAGGTCGTCCCCGCGAATTGCGCGACACCATGATTGCGGGGATCGTTCTGTCCCGCCACGCGACCTTGGCCACGCGCAACGTCCGCGACTTTGACGACATTTCAGCCTCAATCGTGGACCCGTGGGCCGCTGCCATCTGAGCTTCCCAATCCGCCGTGATATTCTATTGACTCCAGCTGCGTACCGTTTTGGCGGAAATTCCCCGCAGTTTCAGAGAAACGCTTCCTGAAGCAGCTTCCCAGTAGAAGCGCAGAAGAAGAGAAACCCGAAACCATGCTTTCAGTCAGTAATGTTTCCATGCGCTACGGCGCAAAAATTCTGTTCGACGAAGTCTCGGTGGCATTTACGCCGGGGAAGCGCTATGGCCTCACCGGGCCCAACGGCTCGGGCAAATCTACGTTCATGAAGCTGCTCAGTGGCGAACTCGATCCGCAAAAAGGCACGGTCGTGCGTCCGCGCAAGCTCGGCGTTTTGAGCCAGGATCAGTATGCCTTCGACGCCTACACCGCCATCGACACCGTCATCATGGGCAACAAGCGGCTGTGGGCGGCCATGCAGGAGCGCGACGCAATTTACTCGAAGCCCGACATGACCGACGAAGATGGCATGAAGCTCGGTGAACTGGAGGGCATTGTCGGCGAAGAAGATGGTTACACCGCGGAGAGCGATGCGGCGATTCTGCTCGATGGTCTCGATATTCCGGAAGAACTCCACACCAGAAAAATGTCCGAGCTCCAGGGCGGACAAAAAGTCCGCATTCTGCTCGCCCAAGCTCTCTTCGGGCATCCCCAGGCGCTGCTGCTGGATGAGCCCACGAACAACCTCGATTTGGATTCGATCCACTGGCTGCAGGGATTTCTGAATGCTTACGACGGCGTGGTGATCGCCATCTCGCACGACCGGCATTTTCTGAACAGCATTTGCACCCACATCGCCGATATCGACTACGAAACCATCATCACTTACACCGGGTCGTACGACGAGATGGTGCTGGCCAAGACGCAAGTGCGCTCGCAGATCGAATCGCAGAACGCGCAGCGTGAAAAGAAGATTTCGCAGTTGAACGAATTCATCGCGCGCTTCGCCGCCGGCACGCGTTCCAGCCAGGTGCAGTCGCGGCGCAAGGAAGTGGAACGGTTGCAGGTGACCGAGCTGGCGAGGTCCAACATCCAGCGGCCTTACATCAAGTTCGAGCAGAAACGGCCTTCGGGCAAACACATTCTGGAAGTCGAGCATCTCAGCAAGGCTTATGGCGACACCCCGGTGATTCGCGATTTCACGGCGAGCATTACGCGCGGGGAAAGAATCGCGCTGATGGGGCGAAACGGAGCCGGGAAGACCACGCTGGTGAATGCGATACTCGCGAATTCGCCGACCACGCCGGAAGCCGAGTTGCGCAAGACCAGCGGTTATGACGGGCCTTTCGTCGGTGCCGGCAAGGTGATCTGGGGGCACGAAGCCTCGATCGGATACTTTGCCCAGGATCACCGCAGCCTGATCGAAGGCGGCACCACGGTGCTGGAGTGGCTGCATCAGTGGAATCCGGCGGCGGTGGGCGAAGAGATTCGCGGCTTGCTGGGGCAGATGCTGTTTGCCCGCGAGGAAGCCACGAAATCCACGAACGTTCTTTCCGGTGGCGAGGCGGCGCGGCTGCTCTTCTGCAAGCTGATGCTGCAGAAGCCGAACGTGCTGGTACTCGATGAACCCACCAACCACCTCGATCTCGAGGCCATCAATGCACTAAATATTTCCCTGCAGCGTTATCAGGGCACGGTGTTCCTGGTGTCTCACGACCACGATCTGATCGACGAAGTGGCGACTCGCATCTGGCACTTCGAGAGCGACCACAAAATCACCGATTTCAAGGGAACTTACGAGGAATATCAGGCCGCGGTGACGGTCTAGGCGCGGCCCGGGAAAAGCACCCTGTCTTTCCGAGCGCAGCGAGGAATCTTGGTTTTGCTCAACTGCACCATTTCCGTTGCATGTAAATCATCCAGGTTCTCCACAGATTTCCACAAGCGTTTGCTGTTGCGTTTCGAGCCGCAAGTTGCGGATAATGGCGCGTGATGTTCTCGTGCCGTGAAACCGGCGCTGGAAGTTGCGTATAGTCGTGTACAGTCGAGCCGATTTACTTAGAATTCTCCACCTCACGCCGCGCCAGTTGGCAAACTGGGAGCGCGCGGAGCTGATCGTCGCCTCCACGACCTATTCCTTTTCCGACCTGCTGAAAATCAAGAAGGTTCGCGACCTTTGCGCCATGCGGGTGCGGCCGGCCGTAATCCGCCAGTCGCTGGAGGCCATGCAGCAACAGGCTTCGGGCATGGGCAATCCCTTGCTCGATGCCGGAACCTCGTACACGAATAAGCATCGCGTGGCCTTCCGTCATGAAGGCAGGCTGCTGGAGCCGATTGCGGGTCAGTTTGTGATGGACTTCGCGACGCGGGAAAAAGTCGTGACCAGCACGCCGATTCCTACTCCTGACCCCGGGCCGCAGGAAAACGAAGCTGCCGCCTGGTTTGCCCGTGGCATCGCATTGGAAGAGGATCCTTCTACGCAGACCGAAGCGCTGGCGGCGTACCAAAAAGTACTCGAGTTTGAGTCCGAGCACGCGGCCGCGCACATCAACCTGGGCACGCTTTATTACAACCGCCAGGATTTCACCCTCGCGGAAAAACATTACCGCGCCGCTTTGCAGGCCGACCCTCGCTATGCGCTGGCCTATTTCGATCTGGGCAACGTTCTGGATGAGACCGGCCGCGTGCAAGAGGCCATTCAGACCTACAACATGGCGATCCAACTCGCCCCCACCTACGCCGATGCGCACTACAACCTCGCCCTCGCCTACGAAAAAACCCGCGAGCCGCGCAAGGCGCTGAAACACTGGCAGGCCTACGTCAAGCTCGATACCACGGGCCCGTGGTCGGTGCATGCCCGGAATCAGATTCAACGCATTTTGCAGGCGGATGGGCTGAAGTTGGTGCATACCAGACGCACCACGACGTAAGCTGCTGTTGCGAAATGGTTTATCGTTTGCCCCATTGCTCCAGAAAGCTCTTGTTTCTGATCTCGCCGGGCAGTAAAATAACTACTGTCAGCATATAAACGGAGTGGCTCTTTAGGGTCGCGTGTTGATACCGCCAGAAAATGGCTTCCACCCAAGGTGGATATACCCAAGAGTTCCGATTAGTTGTTAAGTTTTTCAAAAGGCTCTCGCAAGAGGGCCTTTTGCTATTTCGGAGCCTTGATGGGCTGTCGTGAAGTGTGTTGTAAAGAATCACTTCGAACCTGATCGGCTTGGCCCGAGGCCTGGATCTGTGCTGAGCATCCCTCACGTATGCGCGCTGAACGAACAGGACCAAACCTTTGATTCGAGATGCCTCGAAAAAAACATCGTATTCCACCTTTTGTCCCAAGTCTCCCACTAGCTCCACGGTAAAAAAATTGCCTTTGCCAGTGTGGTAACACTTTCGATTGGCCAAATTTTGAATAATCTCTGGCAACTCCTTCGACAATTCATAACGCTGAAAATCAAATACGCGCGTCTCCCGCGCGTCCGAGTACAGCATGGTTCTGTCCGGCCTTTCTTTCTCCTTCAGCCCTCGTGTGAAGCAGTGCATACTAAAACTGACGCTAACTTTGTATTGAATAGCTGGCTTGTCGGCCTTGGAAGGCTGTACGTAAGTTATGTGTTTGGGATGCAGATGCGACAGGTCGTAAGAGATGTTGTGGCGGAGAAACGGCAGCCATTTCATATCAATGCAGGCGGCCATTCTACCCTTTGGGCCTGCATTCCTTACAAGGCGATTTTTCAGAATCTCGAAGTGCTAGAATTCAAGGTTTGCCATTCCACCGCCTGAAGGTAGTCATATGCCCGAAACCGTTTTACAATCCGCCCCTCCCCCACCCCTAACCACCCTCACCGAAGACGAAATTCTCTTCCGCGACAACATTCGCCAGTTCGCCGACGAGCGCGTCCGTCCGCTGGTGAAGGAGATGGACGAGAAAGGCATCTTCGACAAAGATCTCATCCACGAATTCTTTCAGCTCGGGCTGATGGGCGTCGAAATCCCGGAGCAATACGGTGGAGGCGGCGCTAAATTCTTCGAGGCGATCCTGGCCGTCGAGGAATTGTCGCGCGTCGACGCATCCGCCGGCGTAGTGGTCGATGTGCAAAATACGCTGGTCAACAACGCGCTTTTGCGCTACGGCAGCGCTGAGCAGAAGAAGCGCTATCTGCCAAAGATGGCCGCGGACACAGTTGGAGCCTACGCGCTGAGCGAGGCCGGCTCCGGCTCCGATGCGTTTGCGCTGCAGACGCGCGCCGAACTCAAAGGCAGCGACTACGTTCTCAACGGCCGCAAGCTGTGGATCACCAATGCCAAGGAAGCCGGACTCTTCATACTGTTCGCCACGCTCGATCCCGCCGCGGGATATAAAGGCATCACCGCGTTCCTCATAGAAAAAGATTTTCCGGGATTCAGCGTGGGGAAAAAGGAAGACAAGCTGGGCATTCGTGCGTCCTCGACCTGCGAACTCATTTTGGAAGACTGCCGCGTGCCGAAGGAAAATGTGCTCGGCGAGCCGGGCAAAGGCTACAAGATTGCGATTGAAACGCTGAACGAGGGCCGCATCGGCATTGGCGCGCAGATGATTGGCGTAGCGCGCGGCGCCTGGGAATTTGCCGCGAAGTACGCGCAGGCGCGCAAGCAATTCGGCAAGGCCATTGCGGATTTTCAAGGCATCCAGTTCCAGATCGCGCAGATGGCGACCGAGATCGAAGCCGCGCGCCTGATGGTCTACAACGCGGCTCGCATGAAAGATGCGGGCGTGAACTTTGTGAAAGAAGCGGCGATGACCAAGCTCTTCGCCTCGCAGGTGGCCGAGCGCGTGACGTCACTCGCCATAGAAATCTACGGCGGCTACGGCTTCACCAAGGATTATCCCGTGGAGAAATACTGGCGCGACGCCAAGATCGGCAAGATCTACGAAGGCACATCCAACATGCAACTCGCGACCATCGCCAAACTCCTGCTTGCTGGGAAGTAGCCGCGGCTATACGCCGGTCCTGTCCGCCGGTCTTGTCCGTCGGTCCCAGGGATTGAATTTCCGCTAAAACGGAACCCTACCCATGACGGTCGACATGCGTCGGCCTGGACGTAAAGAATGGCTAATTCCCCTTGCTCAATATGTGCATTGAGTTGCACTTCGGGTACATTGGGAAGCACGTCAAACCCCCACTAACCCAAGTAAATTCAGCGCTTTCCGGCCACTCCGGCCATTGGTGAACAAGCTGCAATCTCTCTCTGTGCCTGCCGTTGCGGGGCAAGACCGGGGTGGCACTTGACGACATTGTTCGGTAACACAGCGGTGATGCCAGTTGCGGTTCCGAAGAAGAAGCGGACCCTTATGCCGCTGCTCACAGTGGTTTTCCTTTGCTCCTACGGCCTGATGACCTTGCTCATCGTTGAGCAAGGCACGACCATTCAGGCGCAGCGCAATCTGATTCAGGTTTTGCTCGGCGACAGCAGGGAACTGTGGGCCATGAAAGGAAAGGCCGTCAGCGATAAGGCGGCCGAAGCACGAGCGCATGGCCACGCCCCAATGACCCAGGGGCAGTCTCCGTCGGTTCAAGCTCCGTCTACCCAGACTCCATCGACTCAATCCCCGTCCACCCAGTCCCCGTCGACCCAGGCGGTACCGCCGCACCACTCCCAAAGCCGGGCAGGAAAAACGGCGAAACCCCAGACCCATGTTCCGCCCATGCCCGCTTCGGATTTAGGAGATCAGCGTCGCGCTCTGATTTCAATTTGAGTCCCAGGTTTCAGCAGTACGCGTCTCACGGATGTTTTTGGAAAGTTCGCCGGTAATGAAGGCCCTGACCCTAGCCTTGTTGTTTAGTCTGACGGCTGCCAAGCCCGCGCAGCCGGTGCGCCGTCCATCGGGCACGGTGGAGCATCACTCCACCACCGGACGCTGGTACTTTGCCGCCACTGGCCACGCCGTTTACTGCTATGGACCGGTCATGACCCTGCCTCAAGCGAACGG
>Ga0182015_10007467_pt1 | contig 10652 bp, 16 predicted proteins | sample 712P3MmetaG_FD_120478 | JGI IMG/M metagenome (GOLD analysis project Ga0182015, IMG submission 120478) | Permafrost microbial communities from Stordalen Mire, Sweden - 712P3M metaG | ecosystem: Environmental > Terrestrial > Soil > Wetlands > Permafrost | place: Sweden: Stordalen | collected... | reverse complement strand
GCCTGCCCCGGCGGCCTGTAGCCCCTGGGGAGTAAATCCATCTTCACAGCCCATGGCTGTGATATAAAAACTCTCACTTCTCTTGGACTAACAAATCAGGCCGGTCATTTTGCTGACCATCTTGACTGGTTTTTTCTTCTTCCACGGACTGCTCGAGATGCATTTTCTAAACTGAGATCGGTAAGGCTATAACACAATTAAGTACCTTGCAAGTTAAGGGATTTGGTAGGATGACCCGCGTGAAAGCTTCGTCAGGTAGGTGGCTCGGAGGGGGCATGGACCTAGATGACGAAGTCGATGTCGACGTTGAATCGCGCCTTGAAGAACTGGAATCAAGAGTTGACGAAGTCAAGTCTGCTCAGAGCGAAGGTGCGAGATCGGCTGCGTCCGCCGGGTACTGCGTAGGCGCCGCACTCGCTACGGTTCTCTCGTGGGACACTCGCCACGCAATCGCCCTCGCCGCCTTTCACGGACTGCTCTCCTGGCTGTATGTGGCGTATTACGTCGCGACGCACTGGGCAGAGGTGAAGTTGTTCTAGCGACGGGCGGCGTGAGACCGAAACGGTGCTAAGGCGACGCGGCGCTTTTGGATCGCCACAATTGACTTCCCCCATCCCCAGCGCTACATTCCCGTTTCCCAGCCAGAAGGAGATCCGATGGCAAAAGTGCTGAAGTGCGGGGATGTGAAGCCTGGGTGTGACGTCGAGCTCCGGGGCAACTCCGAGGAAGAAGTCCTGCAGAAGGCTGCCGAACACGCGAAGGCGGAGCACGGGACGGACACCATCCCTCCCGAGGTCCTGTCCAAGGTCCGCGCGTCGATCCACGACGAGGACAAACCTCTATCGCGGGGTGCGAGCGCGGATTAGATCCACGCAAATCCAGTTCAACGAAGGGGGCTGCTCCAGTCTTTATGATTGACGTCCAATGATTCTCACGGGATGTCGTCAATCTTCAAACCGCCGGTCACTTTGTTAAGTTCTTCCGGCGACAACTCTTTCGCCGCTGGCTTGCCACCAGCAACCTGCTTCACTTCATCTGGTGACAGCTTGGTTTCTTTTTCGTCGCTCATTGGATTGCACCTTTCATTCCCAAGTCGTCACGACTTAGACTAGAGTTCAATTTCGTCTTTATGCTTGGCAGAGATGACGTAGAGTTTTAGCTACTTCCCAGTGGAGCCGTCAGGTTTCTGCGGGGTGTACACCACCTGTATCGCTCCATAGTTAAAGTGAACTGTCTCTCCACCAACAACCTTGTCCAACTCTTTCTCTGGCAGAGGAACATCCGTTATTTCTTCGGGCTTTTTGATTTCGTCGCTCATTTAATTCCTCCTGTGAGTGTGATTGTCGCGCATCACGAGATGAGTAAATCTCGAAGCTTAATCTCCATATATTTCACTGGTTTGTCACCGCTAGCTCTCGTTCCTCCAACTACACCGCTCAAGTCGCTCGTGGTCAGCTCCGCCAGATCATCCGCGGGCTCGACCATGCAGGCGACTGTGTCCTTGTCTTGCACCACTCGCACGGCAGCTCCCGCGGGTATTGCAATCCCATGCTCCCGGAGCAACGGCGCCGGATCGTTCAGCAACCGCTGCTTGAGCGTCGCATCGGTCCAAGCGCGCTTCACCAACTGCGTCCACTTCCGCTGGTCTTCTAGAGTCGCGGCGGGGAATTGCTCCTTGCTTTTCTTTGCGCCGTGTCCATCAGTCATGTGAGTTCTCCCTTTGGTCCGCTTCGCTCATTTGATCCTAGTGTGTGATTGCCCGATATATGCGTGAGCAATCTTCTGGCCGTCAGGGACGGGGGCCCGCTGTGCGCCCATTTATCACCGGAAACGGTTGATTGGCAAGGGCTTTGTTGATTGGAGAAAGGGTACTGCAGGCATCCCCGATATGTCGGCGGAAGGCGCAAAGCTATCCGATGAGATAGCCGGCTCTCCACACGGATAGCCGAGAGGTCCAACGAAGTGACAATCACGATGACCTAGCTAGTCGCGGGAGAGTTGGTCGCAGGCGGTCTCAGCTAGCTTCCTAAAGTCACGTTCAGCCTCGAATTTGTTATCGTAAATTCCGGCTTCAAATTTAAGCGAGACTAAGCCCAAAATCCGATTGACGGTACGACCAAAGGCCGGATTCTTGCCCCGCTTAAATTGTCGGGCCAGGGGCATGAGAAAGTCGTCGGCCATCCGCGGAAACTACTCGGTTATCGGACGGACTTCAATGGGAGAAATACCTAGACCCTGTGCAGAGCTGTGCATAAAAACGCGATCGCGATGCCGAGCTTCAAAAAGTTCGAGCCGTTTAAAGTTAAAATGTTACTGGACACCGACACGCAGGAACTTGTTCCAGAGTCGGTTTAGTTTCAAATTCCGCCTGTACGGTAGCTGAGCAGCCTTCCGGCGGGCGTCCATTGAGGCGAGAAGCAGCGGACTAAAGAGCCAAATGCGTTCAACCTCTGAGAGGTGCTTCCATCCTGTGGAGCAGATTCTCCGGATGTGCACCCGGTCGAAGCCCTCTTCTGCGAGTATTTGCCGGCGGGCCCTGATATCGAGACTATTCCAGAATCCTTCCGGTTTTGGCCGGTCTTCGGGCCGAAAGAGCCTGCTAAATTGGTCGAACATGGGGCCTTAAAGCGGGGTTCAGGAGAGCCTACGCCGGTCACCTGCCGAATGCCAACACATTATTTCCCGGCACGGGCTTTAAAGATTTATCCGGTTAGTGAACAGGGTCGCCCAAGCTTCCCCCTCAGACCGCCATGAATACCGACCAGTCATGCCCTGAGGTAATCGACGGACTATTTCCGAGCCCTACCGGACGCCGACAGGATGGCACCTAGACTGTTAACTGTTTGGACAAGTACCAAAGGCATTCGGTCTCGAAAAGAATAGCCTAGCCCAATGAGTTCCAACCTGGATCTCCTGCGCTCGGTGGCCGTCCTCTGTGTGTTCTTCGCGCATCTGAATAACATTTCCACCGGGTCTAAAGGTGAGCTCTCCTGGCACTTCGGCCAGATGGGCGTGCTCATCTTTTTCGTTCACACCAGTCTGGTGCTGATGCGGTCACTTGAGCGCCTACCTCGAGCAGAACTCCTCACATCCTTCTACGTGCGGCGGTTCTTCCGCATTTACCCGTTGAGTGTCTTTTGCGTGCTGGCCGCTTTCTTCTTCGCTGAACGCCATTGGACCATTCGTGAGCTCATCTCCAATCTCACGCTGACCCAGAACCTCACCTACTCCGATTCCATGGTTGGCGGGCTCTGGACACTTCCACTTGAAGTCCAGATGTACTTTGCGCTCCCGTTTCTATTCCTGTGGTTCCGCGCGCGGCCGGCGTTCTGGTTGTTCGGCTTGTGGGCCCTCAGCATCCCACTCGCGATCGCCCAGCCGCACATTTCCGGGAGGGCAAGTGTGATCGGATATGTTCCCTGCTTCGTTGCCGGCGTGATCGCTTGGCGACTCTCCGGCCGGACAAGATACCCGGGATACTTGTGGCCATTTGCGCTCGCGGCAACGACACTGATTTGGCTCTCAGCGAGCCGTGCTCATGATATGTACTTTCGATGGGCGTTTTGTCTCGCCCTAGGCCTTGTCATTCCGTGGTTCCGCGACCTGCGCCCCTCATGGTTGACGGCAGCAGCTGAGACTTGTCGCGAAGTACAGCTACGGGATCTATCTCTCTCACGCTGCAGTAATGCTGATCGCATTTACGATGCTCGCGCATCATTCTGCGGTGCTGCGCTTGACAACATTTGCCTTCCTCGCTGTCCTGGTCCCAGTCGCCATGTACCACCTCATCGAGCATCCTATGATCCAGCTTGGGAAGGTGGCGACCAGGATGGCACCGACTCGAAAAGCCGGTCAGGCTCTGAATCCGATTTAGTTGTGACCGCTGTGTTGCGGGGCATACGTTGTGGACCTGATCGCCCGAGACCCAATCATGACGAGGACGGTGCGGCGGCCTCAAACACGAAGACCCGCCCAGGTCAGATGAACTGGCGGGCCGTCGTGATTATGATGCCGTTCTTGATTCCATTGGACCGCTGAGTCTAAAGAATCTAAATAGAGTTGAAAACGATCATCCGCCTGCGGCCTTTTGCAACTCGGCGGCGGTCAACTCAGTAAGGCTTAAGGGCCGGGCCTTCCTCATCCGAGGAAGCAATGGTCGGCGTGCGCTGCTGCTGATAAAAACCTCCCGCTCCGGCAACCACATTATCCAAGTCCGACTGGGGCAACAGCGCGTCCGTAATTTCCTTTTCGTCGCTCAAAGATTTTCTCCCTCCAGCTCTATGTCCATGCAACACGTAAGGTGGTTCGTACTAAGGGTTTAAATCTAGGCAAAATAAAGGTTGTGCGGGATTTCCCAACGATTGGTCAATCCTCAAACTTCGCGCATGGCACACAAAGCGAAGTGGGTGTTGACCCCTGCAAAGAATGCCGCGCCGAATGCACGTACCGAGACATTCCTGCTGACACTGAGAGTTATTTTCTTCCGAAGAAGCCGCAGATCCCCGAAAACTTTACGCACAAGTGCGAAAACTGCGGGCACGAGGATACGTACCGGCGTACCGATCTGAGCTATCGCGATGAAACGATGCCATCGCGAGCGGCTTCTTCGAAATGCACCGAGCCCGCTAACCGGGCCGCTAGCGTTCGCGTGCCGACGAACGCGGGTAACGATCTTTCGGCTTGGGAGAAATGAGCCTCTCCATCGATGTGATGAGCGTATTTCACATGGTTCATCGTCAGAGGGCCACCCACGGTGAGGTTCGAAGGGTATTGCTGGCTCCCTTTCAAAGGGCCTTCAAACAGCTGAGCCGAAGACTGCCTGAAGTACGGGAGGGAACGGGCTCTAAGAGGGCGCATGCGTGTCTCAAACAACTCGCTGCTGGGATTTGCGGGGAATTCCAGCCACGAAATAAACAGTTCCAACTCGAACACCCATCTCGACGGCGACCCGCTTCCGGCCGACCCGTGTGCGCGCAGCGAGCCAATTCGCTTCGTGTCGAGACACCTTTTCGCCTCGCTCCTCAACCACGCCTTCAGCGGTTGAACCCTGACGCCAGGTGTGACTCAGCTTGGACCGGCAAGATTCGAGCTTTCTTGCTGCTCGCAAGGTGCCCATAGCCAGCGCGGATAGGTATCTCGCCCAGCGCTCTGCGCGCAGCATTTATTCTATTTTGCTGATTACAAGTAGGTTACCTAGAATGTCTCGGCTTAGGAATGTTTCTCACGTTAAGTCCATAGCTACTTGACGCTAAATAGCTTGTTATCAGTATGTTAGTTTAATGAAGGGAGGAGCGAGGGCCGTCCGGGACTTCAACGAGGGATAGCGGCCCAAAACCAGGGCCGCGCGACGGTTGGTGAAGCCAGAAAACCGGCGATACGCTCGCTGCGGGCTCACTCACGCCACCCAGGGCCTTAGCTAGCTACCAGCCGCGCCGTCAATCCAACTCTACTAGCGGTCGCGAGCCGACGGAGGGTGCCGCACCAGGACGTACTAACGAACTGGCTCCGAGGTCCATGACGATCTGTTTCATTCGCAATAGTTCGTCGGCAACGAACACGGGTGGGTAGAGTAAGTAGATTAATTATATAAGTCTTTTTATCCTTGCACGTTACGGCTCTACCGGTCGATAGAGCGCGGTAGAGTACGATAGAGTGCCCCAGTCCCGCCGCCAATTAGTTACTTCGCTCTATTTGCTGGTAGAGGGGTATCACGCTGTAAATAGGCCACTTACGCGGCCACTCTATCTACTCTACGTGGCGAGGTCCGGCGCCTTCTGGTAACGACCGTGGGCAATCTTCCGAAGCAGCCCCAGGCCGATACATTTCAGGAGAAACTTGTTGGTCGGATCGGGCGCTCTGCCGTAAGCGAGGGCTGCCGCCTTGAACTGAAATTCGTCTGGCAAGGCGGCATAGGTGTCGATTTGATGGGCATCAGCCAAGTGCTTGACGGCACTGACCCGAACGTAGCCGGTTACCTCGCCGTCTTTGTCGCGGGCACGCTCCAGGTAGACGGGGCCAAACTCGCCTCTGAGCTTCATAAACCCCTTGAAGATGAGCGCTACATCATCGCCCGCCTTTTTGGACCCTTCCAAACCGATCCTCACGTCACTCTGATTCACGAGCGCGCGGGCGCCGGACGCGACGAGCAGCCATTCCATGATCGGAGTGTGTTCGATTGAGGGAGGGCCGCCAAAGACACGTTCTGAGGGCTTCCTGGGATGATGCAACAGGAGGAATGATACCCCGTACTTTCGGGCCAACACCCGAAGCGCCTGAAGCAATTTCGCCGAATCCTCGTTCTTCCCCTCAACCGAAGGCCAACAAGCACGCAATGTGTCCACGATCACGAGCGATGGCGCATATTCTTTGACGATTTGCTCCATATTCGATGGCGAACACTCGGGAGGCACAATCATAAAGTTGTCGTCCGGCTCTGCCGGTAATGATAGATGCGCGCATAGACGCCGTCCCAGTTCAATAACCTGGTCTCTGCCGTTCTCCATATCTAGGTACAGAACTCGACCTTGTTTCGTTTCGTAGCCAACGAACGGAACTCCGGCGGCCACAGCAAGGCCCATTTGATATGCCCATGCCGTCTTCCCGAGCCCCGAGTCACCGACGGCGATGTTCACAGTACGTTCAGGAATCAGGTCCTGTACCACGAATTTTACCGGCTCAGCCTTGCTCTCAGCCTCCATTTCGCCGAGCGTTACTAGGCCGAACAGCCTAGCCGTTTTCGTGCTCGGTGGGAACGGTGCTTGACTGGAATTGATTCAACGTCCGTCGTCACGTTCTTTACCTCGGTTTTCCCGACAGTCTTCCTCTGTAGGCTTAATCGTTTCGGTCTTTCGGAGCAGTACCGGCCTGCCCGCCTCAAACTTGATCTCCACGCTGCCGTAGAAGCGGTCGCGCACCAGGGACGCTAGAACGTCATTTATCGAGAGCATGACTCGATGTTCCGGCGTCGTTTCGCGGGCGGATTTATTGGTATCACTTTGTGTTCAACGGCGTTCACATCCAGGAAAGTACGAAGCAGGGCAACCCAAGGGTGGCCCGGCAGATCGAGGCCGCGCACCGAACTTCTCTAGCGAAGGGAGAAGTGGGCATCCGCGAACGGAAGAAAATCAGGCTCACTGACTTTCTAAAGCACGAGTTTTTGCCCTTTGTCGAATCTAAGTTCAAGGGATCGAAGCCAAATACCCTCAGGTACTACCAATACGGCGTGAGGACCTTGCAAGCGGCTGACTTCGCCTCCCTGGACCTCGCCGAGATTACCGACCAGCACGCGGGGCAATATGCAGCGAAACGGACTAAGCTCTCACCTTCCACGGTGAATTGCGGTTTGAGAACCCTAAGACGCGCACTCTCGCTGGCATATCAATGGGGCAAGGTTGACCGGATGCCGAAGATCACGCTTGCAAAAGGCGAGAAGCAACGCGACCGGGTCTTATCCAATAACGAGATCACATCCTATCTCGCCGCGTGCCCTCAACCTTGGAAGGATGCCGCGACAATTATGCTCGGAACGGGCATGCGCCCCGGCGAGGTTTTTGCGCTCCGCTGGGAGTACATTCGATTAGGAACCGGCGAAGGCTTACTGCAAATTACGGACGGCAAGTCTTGCGCTGCGAAGCGGTCACTTCCCCTCGTTCCTGCGGTTCTCAACGCTCTGAGGAGCCGCCAACAACGGCAGGGACTTCCGACCGTAGGCTGGGTATTCCCTCTTGATACCCGATCGGGTCATTTAGAGAGTGACGGCTTGGCCAAGGACCAGCACGCGCTCGCGCTGCGAGAGTCCAAGGTTAAAGCGTTTGTGCCGTATTGCCTGAGACACACTGCGCTGACGACACTCGGCGAAGTTGGTTGCGACGCCTTCACCTTGGCCAAGATCGCGGGCCATAGCAGCATTTCGATTACACAGCGATATGTTCATCCTCAGGCCGATGCCATTGAGCGGGCCTTCGCCAAGCTGCCCGCAGAGCTTGGTGCTTAAGACTCATGTAGCGGATACTGTAACGGGTACCTGTTTAGATGGGTTGGCACGGTCAACGCCAAGATGAACAAAAGACACGTCATACTACCTCGTGCAACTCGTGGCAAAAGCCCTGATAAGAACTCTTAATCAGCGGATTGCAGGTTCGAGTCCTGCCCGGCTCACCACTTTTTCCGCATAACATTACTACCACTATCAGTTTACAGGTCCGCCAGGGATCTGCTCCGGAGCGGAGTTGAGAACATCTGAGAACAAAACTCCCGCTACTCGCTCTACCGCGGACCTCTGCGAGTCGGGAACGGCGTGTGTGTAGGTGTTCAGCGTTGTCTCCAGATCCGAATGCCCCAGCAATGCCTGAGCTGTCTTTAGAGACCCGCCCGTGTCGCCGAGAAGCGTCGCGTGTGTATGACGGAACGAGTGCCACGACACCCGCGGCAGCTCGATCCGGTCGCATGCCGGTGCGAGATCCCGGTTGTACAGGTTTTTGTCGCTGAGCGGCGTTCCCTTGAATGTCTGAAACACCAACGCTTCCGGCGAACAGTCCCTGCCTTGAGCGCGATGTTTCGCGAGAACGCCCGCTAGTGCGGAGCTTACGGGAAGCACCCGATGACTGCTTTTCGTCTTCGGCGTAACGAATTCCCCGCAAGAGTAATTCTCAGCGACTTCGATCGTGCCGCGTTGACGCTCCAACCATTCCAGCACCTCTGCCTCTTGAAAGCGCCAATATTTCCGAGGCGAAACCCGGGGATGCGATTCAGCCCCCGCGATCGGGTGCGGTCATAGACCCAAGAAACCGGAACTCTCAGCAACTCCGCCACCTCTTCAACTGTGAGCAACGGGTCTCGCGCGCCAACCACCAGAGAAGTGATCCCGGTTTTGGTTGCGATTGTCATTCGCCAGGGTTTCCTTTGCAGCTTTTGACAGTACTAGCGACGAGATCGGTGACGAATGACGCATAAATAGCCACTACACGATAGTTCCTCGCGCGCCCATACATTAGGAAGGTTTGGCAAAGGCCCGCCAGTGCGTCATGCGTCATTGAGACTCCGTCGAGGGCCGGATGCCAATCCAACCCCTGCACTTTGAACTCCGGGTGCGTCGTATTCCCCGTTCCTGCAACGCGAGACTAAGATCCCTCTTGCAGACTGCCGATTCACCAACAGCTTGGCACCATTTCGAATAGGCTTCATATAGTCCGCTAGCAGAAACTTCGGCCCCTGGATCGAGAACACACCGCTCTTCAATGAAGTGTTGCAGCACGTCTTGTTCTGAGCGGTATTCCTTGGTGGCCTCCGCAATTGCGGCTGGAGGGGTAAGACCATTTCGCCGCCAGGACGCGAGCCCCTCAAGCGCCCAGCACGGTATCCCGGGAGCTTCGCGTCGCAACTTTTCGGGCAGTTCCTTATCCTGCTCCTCGCAGGGGATTGTCACGGTAAAGGGAATAAGGTGAATGCGGCGCCTAATGGCAAGGTCGGTTCCCCGAATTTTCGGTTTGTGGTTGGTTGCTAGAAAGAGCTTGAACTGAGGGCGGAATTCGAAGTGTTCGCTGTATAGAAACCGAGCAGTGATCATATCGCCGCCGGTAATCTGTTTGACGACCTCCTCGGCCAGCGGGCGGTTGAACTGCGATTCGACTGCGGTAACAAAGCGAGCTCCTGCAAGACGTGCTAAGTCGTTACGCACACTCGTACCGCGAGACGCGACAAAGGTGTTGAACTCCGCACCCATCGCATAATCGCCCAAGACGTAGCGGAGAGTTTCCAGGAAGGTCGTCTTGCCGTTTGCTCCCGTTCCGTAAAAAAGGAAAAGGACTTGTTCGCGGGTGTCGCCAGTCAGGGAATAACCCGTTATTCGCTGCAAAAAAGATACCAATTCTGCGTTCCCTGCGGTGACGCGACTGAGGAATTCGCACCAGAGTGGACACTTTGCGTCCTCGCGATAGGCCACTGGGGAGAGCTTAGTGATTAGATCGGCGGAACAGTGTCGCGCCAGGGTGCCTGTCCTACCGATCCCTCGAGCTGCAGATTGGCATGAATGGTCGGGATCATATCAGCGTGACCGGTATTTAGAAGCTGAAGCAGGTCGAAAGCTCCGGCGCGAATCTCGCTAAGCGAGGAGGACAGTCAGGATAGGCCGCTTACCTATCATAAGACCCATTCACGTGCCTACACTCTCAGTGACGCTATTTCCTGGCCCAAAATCATCTGTTTGTGGGCCCGCAATATTCCTAGTCCCCACACCTGTGGAATCAGCTAGTTACCATCAACGAAGATGAGGGGTTTTTGGGCAACCCGCAACCGCGACCGAAATGGCCTACAGCGGTGACCTTTCGAGATCGCTGTTTCTAGTTAACTTCCGGAGTGCCGGCGACGAACTTGTGAAGAAACCTCAATTAAGAAGGCTGGGATTGAGCGTGAGTCAATTGAATTTGTGACTTGCTTGGGGGGAGCGTCTCAGTCTTCTTCGATGTTCTCTTTTTCTTTTAGGTAACTGCTGGGGTTGTGCGTAGTTTGCACAGGCGGATCCAAAACTGCAGGTTGTAGGTCAGGCAAGCCCACAGCATTTCCATCTGCACTTTCTTCAGGCCCCGCACATGGAACTGCCGCAGTCCCAGCTTGCTCTTGATCCATGCATGACAAAACTCCACGATTCGTCCACG
>Ga0182015_10007465_pt1 | contig 10652 bp, 8 predicted proteins | sample 712P3MmetaG_FD_120478 | JGI IMG/M metagenome (GOLD analysis project Ga0182015, IMG submission 120478) | Permafrost microbial communities from Stordalen Mire, Sweden - 712P3M metaG | ecosystem: Environmental > Terrestrial > Soil > Wetlands > Permafrost | place: Sweden: Stordalen | collected... | reverse complement strand
TGAGCCATGCTTTGATCTTGGTCAAAGGTGTCCGCAACTCGTGCGAGGCAAGCATCATGAACTCGCTCTTGATGCGATCGACCTCGCGCAGCTCGGCGAACGCAGCGTGCTCGAGCTCGATCGACCTGCGCACCTGGGCGTCGCGTTCGCCCACCAGCTCGCGTGCCAGCAGGTTGCTGCTCAGCGCGACCACGAAGAGCAGGAACAGGCGCGACACCAGCCCGTCGACCAGGGTCGTGTCGAGATGGTGATTGGCGACGTTGAACCCGACCACGAAGTACGCGGCACCGGCAACGAATGCGCAGGCCATGCTGCCAACCAGTCCGAAACGCAGGCTGCTCGCGATCACCACGATGAAGAAGGTGACCGCGAGGTCGGAGTTGTATCCACCGGTGAGATAGACGAGGCCGCTGGCGACGGCGAGGTCGAGGATGATCGTTGCCACCTGGAGGCGTCGGCTCGGAATCCGGTTGGCGAGCAGCATCACCGTCGCCGCCAGGTTGAAGACGCCCCAGGCGCCGAGCACCAGGTTGACTGCCGCCGTCGACTGTCCGGTGGAGAGACCGGGGAAGTTGTTGGCGACTGCCGCAAAGATGAGCACCATCCAGCGGCTGAGCTCAATGGTTCGCTCGATGCCCGCCCGGCGATCTCTCATGGGCATCGCGGTGGACTCGTTGCGGGGTCTGCGCGTGGGCAGACGTCCGGCAGGCCGGTCCGGCGAGTTGGTCATCGGGCGCGCGGGAGCTGTCTGCGTGAGCTCTCGACTCACAGCTTCAGCCATGCTGGCCAAGCACGGGGGTACGGTCGCAGATCGCCTCACTCACTCTGGTGAGCCTACCGGCGGGACGCGTTTGTCAGACGAAGGTCTCGTAACGATGCCGCACCACCCACTGTTACAGGCGAACGCATGCATGCCTCTGTCCTGGAAACTTCAGGTCAGCCGTGTCGCTCCCACCGATCGCCGCTCTGCATCCGGATCGTCCGGATGAACTTGCAGCCGGCGCTGCCGCCCTTCGGGACGGCCGCGTCGCGGATGCGATCGCGGCATACGACCGTGCACTGGAACGGCTTTCCGCCGATGGGCAACCCGAGCAGCGGGGGACCGCGCTCCTGGCGCGGGGTCTCGCGTATCAACTGCTGGGGGACACAGTCAGAGCCAGCGCCGACGTTCTTTCGGCGCTGAACGTCTGGGCGCTCGTGCGCCCGGACTGGGCGTCGAGCGCCATGTCGGACCTCGCCGAGGCACTCTCGGGTGCGGGCCACGCTGCGGCCGACGCGTACTGGCAGGCGGCATTGCGTCTGGCCGAACGCAGCGGCGCGGTCGCGCTCCAGGCAGCGGTATCAGGTGAGTGGGGGCGCCATGCGGCCCGCGCAGGCGATGCGGTGACGGCGGTTGCCCTGCTCGAAAAGGCCGCGGAGCTGGGCAGACGCGCCGGCGATGACGCGATTGTCGCCAAGGCGCTCGTCAACCTCGCGCGGGTCGAGCTGGACTCCGGGCGAGGCGGTCACGCGATGCGCAACATCGGCGAAGCGCTTGCGCGTGATCAGCGCGGCGAGCTGCGCGCAGTCATCGCCGGCCTGCTCATCGACGTCGCGGCGGGAGCGTTCCACGCGGGCGATACGGCGCACGCCGAGCTCTGCCTCGAGCAGGCGCTCTCACTGAGCGCCACCGACCGGCAGATCCGTGAGCGCACCCTGGCGGCACTCGGCGGACTGGCGCGGTCGCGCAACGACATCGCGGCTGCGGCTCGATACGGCGAGGAACTGCTCGACAGCGCTCGTCGTGCGGGTGACCTCACGGTTGCCGCCGAGGCGCTGCACGATCTCGGCAGGATCGCGCTGCTCGGCGGTGAGCTCGACGAGGCGGCACGACGCCTGACCGAGAGTGTTGTGATCGCTCGGAGCCTCAGCCTCGATTCGCTCGCGGCGTCCGGGTCGCGAGCGCTTGCCGAGGTGTCGATCCAGCGCGGCGCGCTGCTGCGCGCGCTCGGCTATGCCGAACAGGCGGTCATCCTCTCGATGGCCCAGGACGACCTCGAAGCGTGTGCGGCTACCCTGCTGCTCGTCAGCGCGGAGGCAGCAAGGGCCGGTTTCGAGGACGTTGCCCGGCCGGCCAACGACGGCGCCGCCGAGATCTATCGACTCCTCGAGCGCGACGACCTGGTGCAAGTGCTGTCGGGGGGATCCGCGCTCCCCGCCGAAGGCGCAGCCGCCCGAACCGACCGGCTCGAGGCCGGGCTGGAGGCAGCGCGCTCCGTCGTCAATCCGGCAGCGAGCAGCGACCGCCTCTAACCGGACGTCAGCAGTCGGGCACGCCGGGAGGTGGGATGACCAGGCCGCTCTGTGGCGGCGCGGTGCCACTCGGCGGCGACGACATCACCAGGCTTTTGCTCGTCGGGTCGTAGCAGTTGACGACCCATCCGAGCACGTGCAGCGCTGCCGCCTCCCGTGCATCCGACGGGACGATCGCGTGGTGGATGTCCTCCGTGCTGAGCACGTGAATCCAGTTGGGATCGAGCTGATCGACGTCCTCGTACAGCTGGAGGGCGTTGTTGCCAAAGACGGCCGGTTCGTCGTAGAGGAAGACGATGCGTCCCGAGGGGAAGCGGTACGCGAGGTATCCGCCCCAGGAATCGATCGTGTAGACGCGCTGCCCGGGAAAGTTGGCGCCCGTGAAGGTCGCTCCGGCTTCGGGATAGGTGGTGGCCTGGTATGAGGCGGCGGCGGATGTGCTGATCTTGGGGATCAGTGCCACCGCCATGGCGGCGGCCATCGCGACCAGCCCGGCGCTGATCAGCACAGGATGCAGATGGCGCGTGCCGGCCTCCGCGCGTCGGCGCCGGCGAGGCGCGACGTGCCGCGCCCACGCCCGCGATCCGTGAATTGCGAGCTGGGCCGTCATGAAGACCGCGAAGAGCCCGAGGTTCTCCTGCGCATAGAGCGTGGCGATCAGCAGTCCGAAGCCCGTGATCGCGCTGAACCGGTCGGGTCCGCCGGACACGGTCCAGAGCACGACGACCAGCACCACCTCAGCCTCGAAGAGCCGCGCCCACCACTCGTGGAAGTTCGGGGTTCCGAATCCGGCAAGGCTCTGGGCAACCCCCGGGTTGAAGACGCCGGACAGCACCGACGCATAGATGCCCGGTCCAAGCGGATTGGCGATCACCACGACGGCACTGATCACCAGCGCGAGCGCGAGCTGGCGCCGGCCACCCCCCGGGGTAGCGGCTTTGGGCAGCAGCAGGAGCGCGGCAAGCACGAGCAGCAGCCCGGCGGCGAACCCGGCGTCCATGTTCGCCCAGAGCAGGAAGAGTGGCGGCAGCCCCCAGACGGCGGACGTCATTCCCTCACGCCATCGGGTCACGACGAAGAGGACGATTGCGAAGCCGAGCACCGAGATCACCGCGCTGGTGACGCCCGCTACGCTGTTGAGCACCAACCCGGTGATCACCATCGCGATCGCTAGCCACGGTCCGCTGACCCGTGCGGACCTCTGGATCGAGAGCGCCGCGAGCACCACGGCTGCGACCGCGGCGAGGCCCATGACCAGCGACGCAAGACCCGCGCCGCCGGCGCCAACCAGGCCCGCGAGGGTCACCTCGTAGAGCCATTGCTGTCCAACCCACGCGTGCGCGGCGGGCAGAAAGCTGAAGGGTTCATGGGCTGGGATGCCGCTGGTGGTGATCAGGCGCCCGAGCGCGAGATGCCACCACACGTCGGTATTGCTGAAGGGCTGCACCGTGAGCACGAGCACGACAATCGCGGCCGCGGTGATCCACGCGATCCTGCTCGCCGATGCCCGGCGCCCAGAGTCGGGGCCGGCGAGCACGAGGAGGTCTGGTCGCTTCACTGGTTCTGCGCCCCGGTGTTCGGAGCGGACTTCGCCTGGCGAGCGCACACGCTTCCCGGCGCCCAGTGGGGCACGGCCGGAAGCTGCAGGGTCGCGAGCTTGTCGTTCGGAACAAACGCGACGCTCAGGCCATCCTGGTACACCTTGGTCCAGTCGGCGGCGTGCTCCATGACGTCGGCGAGCGGGGTGTTGATGTCGTCCAGCACGATGTCGGTGCCGTACTTTCGGATGATCGAGTCCCAGCTCGGTGTCGCGGTCTCGACGGCTGCGTACGTGTAGAGCATCTGATCACCCATGAGGGCCGCATCACCGAAGATGAACACCTTGTCGCCGTGCGAGGACAGCGTGTAGGCGAGATAGCCACCTTCGCCGTACTGGTTGAAGATCTTCAGCGGCTCCGGCGCCCCGGCGAGCCATTGCGCAGCGCACACGGGGAACTCCTGCGCGTACGTCAGGGAGAACGGCTGCAGCTGCATCTTCGGCACCAGCCACGCGATGTAGACGCCGCCGAGGCCTGCCATCAGCATCGCGTACGCGGTGAGTCGGAACAGCAGTGGTGGCTGCACTCGATTCCGCGGAGGAGCGGTGGCAGGGGCACGTCGCAGTCGCCGGTATGCCGCGCGCATTCGTGGAGTCGCGATCGCGAGCTGGTCGATGAACACCGGAGTCCCCACGGCGACGAAAAGCTCGATGTGACGCGCGGACTGCAGCGACAGCGCGGTGACCACGAGGACGAGCGCCACGTCCCGCGCACGGATACGACGGTTGAAGACGATGAGCATCGCGAGGCTGAGCATCATCGCGCCGTAGACGAGCACCTCCCAGTCGTGGAAGCTCGGCGAGAACCACTCCTCGATGAGTGATTGCTGTGCCGCCGACGTCTGCGTGCCGGCCGCGTAGAACAGGATGCCCGGGCCGTTGAGGTTGATCATGCTCACCGCGGTGCACGCGATCAGCAGGTACAGCACCGGGAGAAGGCGCGACCGTGGCGCCGGATCAGGCATGTGCAAGCGCTCGCCAACGAGCTCGGCCACCAGGATCACCGCGATGAAACCGAGTCCGACGACGAATTCGCCATGCAGGTTGCTCCACAGCACGAACAACGGCACGAGCAACCACATGGCCTTGCCGCCGCGGGTCAAGTAACGCTCAACGAGGAACAACGTCAGCGCCGTGAAGGCGAAGGTGAACATCTGCACGCGCGGTCCCCAGATGGGGAATCCGGCAACCACCGCGACGAGCATGCCGAGACCGAGCACGCCGCGGCCAGGATTCCGGAGGCGCGCCTTCTGCATGACGGCGACGAGTCCGAGCCAGGTGACGGCGGAGAGAATCAGGACGATGAGGCCGAGTCCACCGATGCTGAACTCGACGGCGAACAGCACCTCGTTGAGCCATTCGTGCATCGTCCAGTGATGGTTCGCGACCGTGTAGGTGAACGGATCGTTGCCGAGCAGACCGCCGTGCTGCAGGATCAGCTGGCCGGCGCGAAGATGCCACCAGAAGTCGGGGTCCTGGATGGTCCGCGTGACCGGGAGCGCCATGATGACCAGCACCGCGGCAATGAAGAGCCCGCTTGGTGAGATCAGAGAATCGAGTCGCGCGCGGAATCGGCTCTGCTGCTCGTGTACCGCTTCAGCCGCCACGCTTGTCACGACGCCGCCCGCCACTGTGCTCGTCAGCCCTGTGATGCTCCCGAGATCACGCGGGCTGCCGTTGCATTGCCCGGTTGTTCGAGCCCGACCGACGACCAGAGCATCTTGAGCAGATGCGCAAACTCGAAGGGCTTGCCCATGTATGTGATCCCGCCGAGATCCATGACAGCTTGAATGTCTTCGTCGAAGCAGCGCGCGGTGAGCAGGATGATCGGGCATGTGGCCGTCTTTGTCTGAGCGCGGAGCTCACGGCAGACCGACAACCCGCTCAGCCGAGGCATCATCACGTCGCAGACAACCGCATCCGGCAGCCAGCCTTTGATGACGATCTCCAGCGCCTCCATGCCGTCCTCGGCACAGCGCACGTCGAAACCATCACTGACGAGCCGCAACTCGAGGAGACGGCGAAGCGAGTCGTCATCTTCCGCGATGAGAATGCGAGGCGGGTCGCCGAGTGTCATAAGGCTGCTTTTTTCCTGAGGCGGTGGTTCGACTTCGATCTGGTTATACGCTGGGCGCCAGTTGCGGCTCGCCGTGCAACAGGCCTGTCACAGCCATTTGTGAACTACAGGCAGGGTGCGACTCTGCGGTGACATGATCACGATGGTGAGCGAAGTCGAAGCGGCCCCCACCATGAACCCATCGGCGCTGTCAGGCGTCCGATTCCTGGTGACCAAGCGCATCGAGGACCTCGATGCAACCGCAGCTGCGCTCGATGACGAGCTCTCTGCCGTGGCGGCGCGCCTCCTGGAGCTGCGCACCGCGCAGCACGAGGCCGAGGGACGCTGGGGAGCGCTGCTGAGCGTGCTGCCGGCCGGTGACGTCGATGAGATCGACACCGCCTTCAGGACACTCGCCAAGATCCGCGCGGACCTCGCCGCCACCGAGGAGCGCCAGGTCGAGCTGGGCACCCGGCTCACCGGCATCCGCGCCGAGCAGGAGGTGCTCAGGGCCGTCTACCGCAGCCTCGACGACCTGCTCGCCGCCAACGCGGGACCGACCAACGGCACCGCCCGGCTTCGTGATGCGTCACGGCAGACCTTCCAGATCATCGAAGAGGAGCGGATGCGCATCGCTCGGGACATGCACGACGGGCCCGCGCAGTCGATGGCGAACCTGGTGCTCCAGGCCGAGATCATCGAGCGGCTCATCGCGCGCGACCCAAAGATGGTCGTCAGCGAGCTTGCCGACTTCAAGAACGGTGTCCGCAGCGTCCTCGACGATACCCGGCGTCTGATCTTCGATCTCCGTCCGATGACCCTCGACGACCTGGGGCTGGTGCCGACGCTGCGAAAGTTCGTTGCCGAGTTTGGTGAGCGCAACACGATCAACGCCCACCTGCGCGTGGTCGGCGAGGAGATCCGCATGGGCGGTGGCCTCGAGCAGACGCTGTTCAGGATCGTCCAGGAGGCGCTCAACAACGCGCGCAAGCACGCCAAGGCATCCAACGTCGAGGTGGTGATCACCTTTCTCCCGAAGCAGGTGAGCGCCGTCATTCGCGACGACGGCGTCGGCATGGACGTGGAGGAGACCGAGGCGTCGGTGGACCGGACCCGCCACTTCGGGCTGCTGACCATGCGTGAGCGCGCCGATGGGGACAAGGGAAAGCTCGAGATCAGATCCCAGCTCGGCAAGGGAACGGAGGTCCGGGCGACATTCGATCTCTGAGAGCGCCGATTCGAGAGGCGTCGAGCCTCGATCGGTACGTCCCCCCGACAATGAAGGGGATGCGGCATCGCGTACTGGCATGCGACTTCGACGGGACACTTGCCGTTGAAGGGGTGTGCTCCGCCGAGACAGTCGAGGCCCTACAGCGCGTCGCGGCCGCCGGGATGCGTCTCGTCCTGGTGACCGGACGGACCTCGGAGGAGCTCATCGACGTCTTCGACCCGGGCAGCCTCTTCGAGGAGATCGTGGTCGAGAACGGCGCGGTGGTGATCGACCGCGCAAGTGGCGAGGCGCAGCTGCTGGCGCCCCGGGTCCCGCCTGGGCTCGTCGCCGAGCTCCAGCGCACCGGCGTGACGCCCCTGATCGTCGGCCGGGTCCTCTGCTCGACCGCCTGGAGCCAGGAGCCCAAGCTTTCGGCGGCAATCGCCAAGCTCGGCGTCGATCGTCAGGTGGTCCGCAACCGTGACTCGGCGATGGTGCTGCCACCGGGGATCAGCAAGCGAACCGGTATCGAAGCGGCCCTCCGCTCCATGGGGGAGACGCCTGCCGTCACCGTCGCAGTCGGTGACGGTGAGAACGATGTCGCGCTCTTCGCGGTCGCCGGAGTCTCGGTTGCGGTGGCCAACGCCGTCGACGTCCTCAAGGCTCGTGCTGATGTCGTGCTCACCGAGCCGAACGGGAAGGGGATCCAGGCGCTCGCGGCCGCGCTGGTCGCCGGAGACCTCGGGGCGCTGACAGCCCTCAGCCCGCTGGCGGGATAAGGCGAGCTCAGACCGGCAGGATCGGCTTGCGGATGAGCGCGGTATCGCCGCGTAGCCACGCCTCGATGGCGATTTCGTTCTGGCGGCGCCCGACCGCGGCGCGCCGCTCCGGCTGCAGATCGAGTGGTGCGACGGCGATGGTGGTGCCCTCGGTTGGCATCACCGCCATCAGCGCCGCGACCAGCTCCGGATCGAACTGGCTGCCGCTCTCGCGTCGCAGCTCCTCGAGGATCCAGTCGTACGAACGGGCGGCCTGGTAGGGCCGTCCGGTCCGCATGACGTCGAAGGCGTCGACCACCGAGACGATGCGCGCGCCAAGCGGGATCTGATCGCCGCGGAGACCGTCGGGGTACCCGCCGCCGTCGAAATGCTCGTGGTGATGACGGACGATGAGCCGGACGTCTTCCCAGGTGTCGATGTCGGCAAGGATCGCCGCGCCGACCTCGGGGTGGGTTTGGACGATGGCGCGTTCCTCGGGGGTCAGTGCCTCGGGTTTGCGCAGCAGCGCCTCGGGCACGGCGACCTTGCCGATGTCGTGGAGGCAGGCGCCGAACCGGATGACACTGCGGACGCCCTCGTTGAGCCCGAGATGCCGCGCAATCGCATCGGACATCCCGACCAGCCGGGTCGAGTGCTCCTGGGTCTCGTAGTCCTTGGACTCGAGCGCGTTGGCGAGCACCATCGTGAACCGCTCCAGCATGGGAGCGAGAAAGCGCAAGCGAAGTGCTTCGTCAGCGAGCTCGCGGCGTTCGAGCGCGCGGTCGACGACGGTGAGGAGGTGCATCGTCTTGAAGGGCTTGGGAATGAAGGCGACCGCGCCGGCCTGCATCGCCTGCATGGCGAGGTCGAGGTCGCGAAACGCGGTGACCACGATGCACGAGATCATCGGGTCCACCCGTTGGGCGTGCGAGATGAGGTCGACGCCGTTGGCATACGGCATCGCGTAGTCCGTGATCACCGCATCGAAGCAGCCCGGCGTGTCGATGCTGCTGATCGCCTCCGCTCCGTTGGTGGCGATGGTGACCTCGTGGCCGGCGAACTCGAGCGTCTCCTGGATGAAACGGCGTGTGAGCCCGTCATCTTCGGCGACGAGTACCCGAGCCAAGTGGTCAGCACCTCCGAGGCGTGCCCGTTCCGGGCCCGCGGTCGATCGCGACTAGATCTTCATCGTCCCTGATCGCGTCAAGTCGGAGGTCCTCGTCACAGGTCTGTGCGAGACCGCTACAACTGGGATCGAGGCTCTGGTGCAGTCCCGAACGGAAGGCGCAGCGTGTGCCGCCAGTGCGCGCGGACAGCTCGCTGCACCTGGAGGTCGGTCCACCAGATCGGCACATCGGCGCTCTGATCGTGGTCGACGCGAAGGTGCTTGCACAGCAGGCGGCGCTTGACCGGCATGCCGAAGTCCTTGCGACCCGTCATCACGACTTTGTAGATGAGATAGACGACCACCCAGCAGACAAGCGCGCCGGTTGCGGCGAGATACACGTCGCCGGGGATCGATCCAGATTTCGTGGAGTGCGCGGCAGCCGCGAGGAGAAGGAGCATCGGGCAAAGCCTAGCCCCCGGCTGCGACGCATCAGTTCACGATCCGGTAACAGCCGTGAAGCCGTCACCGGATCGTGAGTGCTGTCTGCGCTGCAGCAGCCCGTTTACGCGACGGGGTCTGGCTGCGGTTCCGGTTCGAGTGCCAGCGCCACGTCGGCGTCAACACCCATATCGATTCCAACGTAGTCCGGGTCACCACCACCGGCCGCCGCTGCCTCTTCCTCGTAGAGGCGCAGCGCCTCGTCACGAAGCTTCTGGTAGTAGTCGAGGCCCGTCCCGGCGGGGATGAGCTTGCCGATGATGACGTTTTCCTTGAGGCCGCGCAGCCGGTCGATCTTGCCGGAGATGGCTGCTTCGGTGAGGACGCGGGTGGTCTCCTGGAACGACGCGGCCGACAGCCACGACGCGGTGTTGAGCGCCGCCTTGATGAGACCGAGCAGCACCGTCTGCGCGATGGCGGGCTCGCCGCCCTCGCTCAGCGCCTTTGCGTTGGCCTCTTCCCACTCGAGCTGCGAGACGATCTCGCCGGGGAGCAGGTCGCTGTCACCGGCATTGTCGATGCGGACCTTCCGCATCATCTGCCGCACGATCACCTCGATGTGCTTGTCGTTGATGTCAACGCCCTGGGTCCGGTACACGCGCTGCACCTCGCGGACCAGGTAGTTCTGCACATCATCGCGCCCGCGAACCAGGAGCAATTCCTGCGGGCTGATCGAACCCTCGCTGATCTTGTCGCCGGCACTGACGTGGTCGCCGTCGCGAACCTTGATCTGCGCCGACACCGGGATCGGGTACTCACGCGAGTCGTCGTCGGTGCTGCGCACCAGGATGTGCTTGGCGTCGACCTTCACCGCTCCGGCATAACGGGCTCTGATCGAGACCTCGTTGCCGTGCTCGTCGACCCCGCGGATGAGCTCGGCGCCCTCAGCGACGTGACTGCCGTCCTCGACCGCCACCGCGTGCTTCGAGGGGATGGGATAGGTCGTGTCGAAGATGTCGCGCGAGGTCACCTTGACCTTCTGCGACCGGTTCTCGCCGCGGATGACCTCAACGACGCCGTCGATCTCGCTGATCAGCGCCTTGCCTTTCGGCACCCGGGCCTCGAAGAGCTCCTCGACGCGCGGGAGACCCTGCGTGATGTCCGAGCCGCCGGTCGCGACACCTCCGGTGTGG
>Ga0182015_10007464_pt1 | contig 10654 bp, 13 predicted proteins | sample 712P3MmetaG_FD_120478 | JGI IMG/M metagenome (GOLD analysis project Ga0182015, IMG submission 120478) | Permafrost microbial communities from Stordalen Mire, Sweden - 712P3M metaG | ecosystem: Environmental > Terrestrial > Soil > Wetlands > Permafrost | place: Sweden: Stordalen | collected... | reverse complement strand
GGGCGATCCCCGGCTCTGGTCTAGTCCCTATCCTCAACAATGAGCAACCTATGCATCCATGAATGCCCTGCTCCAAGCTTTGCCGCCAAAGGGATGGCTTGGGTATTGCCACACAAAGACCGAACCTCTCTCTTTCTTTATAACGAATTGGTTGTTTTCTTCGAGGTACCTTCCGTGGCTGGCCTTCTGCGTTACGTCGCAACTGGGGAATCAAGCACGCTTCCTGCGGGTCCGCCCAGCGCACACATATACGCTCGAAGTTTTGAGCAGGAGTAGGTGGCAACGCAGCTTGGACCGCGCCCCCTGGCTGGATGACCGTGAGAGAGAAGCATATAGACGCGGTAAATCCATAGTCCCAAGCCTTGCCCTGGGCCTTACAGGGAGCCTGTTTCCCATGGGTTATCCACCTGACCTGTCCCTATGGTGCGTCGGCGATATCTCCAATGCTTTAACCCCCAGCAGCTCAAGGATTTACGGTTGCAAAACGCACTGAATTATGTCCTGTAACCATTGACCTAATGGTGTAACTAAGGATGGCCGTTTGGTTTCAATGCCTTGCGCCTACTAAGGGTTCTTCAAAGTGCTTACTTTCCGCCGATCATGTGCTATTCCCCCTCGCGCACGTACGGGAAAACGCACGCGGGACCGCGTGGGCGAACCGCTGTATCCGCGCTCCCCTGGCAGACTCCGCGCCAGAATGTACGTTCCGGCTCATTCCCTGCTCTCCGGCAAGCGAACAACAGGCGAATGGCTACTGGCCCACCCCGGCATGAGGCGCACGTCCTGGGCCCTCCAAGGGCCATTCCAGGTCCTGGTGCGCCGTACCCGCCGCATTTGTTTGCTCCGGTACCGAGGTGTGGTGGGCACCGTCCATACGCTTACACTGTGCTCGCTGCAGCAAACCTATGCGTGCCTCGTTCCTGACCCAACAGTTTGAAGAAATTCAGGCGTTTAGACTCGGAACCTTGTCAATGAGTGAAATGGCGATGTTACAACAATGTCCTTGACATGGCGGGTCGGTCGGCTTGCAATAGTCAGCGTGAAGAAGCTACATGCGATCCTGGGCGGCTTGCTTCTCAGCCTGCCGATGCTGCTGGCGCAGAGCAGATCGCCTGAGGAGAACTCAGCATCTATGTCCGACCGCGCACAGACGGGCATACGCGGACCGGTAAAATCCTGCACGGAAGAGAGCGCGTACCCAAATATGACGGACGCCACCGGAAAGGCTTTGGAAGTGCGTTTTGAAGACACAACCGTATACGATACGGATGGCCGAGTACTGAGCACCCGCAGCCGCAACTCTGACGGAACGGAATGGGTGATGCGCTACGAATATTCCAATTCAGCGCATCTGCTCAAAACTGCCTCAGGAATCGCAGGGCAAGCCCTGGCTGAGACTTCTTACTCGTATGATCAAGAGGGCAGGCTTGAGAAAATCGCAACGGATGGCAGGAGCGAGACCCCAGTAGTTTTTCGTTACGACGAACAGGGAAGAAAAACGAAGATACAGACCTCGCGTGCATCCGACTACCGTCCTAACACCGCGACCGGTGGGTCCCCGTTCGAGGCTCTTGACAGGGCTCCGAATCTACCGGACGGAGGGACCACGACCACAATCTACGATGAGCACGACCGACCGACAGAAGTTAAGGTACGCGATGCCAACGGTGAGTTGGTAAACCGCGCATTACGCACATACGATGCACAGGGGCACGTCAGCGAAGAAAAGCAGATTTACGACAACCTTGTGACGATGTTTCCTCCAGAAACTCGGCAGAAGCTGCTGGACGAATCAGGTCTTTCCACTGATCAGTTACGCCAGGAGTTACATGCGCAGCTTACGAAGCTGATGAACGGACAGGCCGGGCCCTACTCGGTTAGCTACCGTTACGACTCCGAGGGCCGTTTGATCCACACTAGCCGAAGAATCTTCAATCAGGAAGACGAAATCGACACTACGTACAACGAACATGGGGACACGGAATCAGAGATGACACGCAGCACGCGACCGCAGGCAGAAAATGCGTCCACTGCTCCGGGTCCTCCGTCTTCCTACTCCGAGACGCGATATTCCTAATCAATATGATCAGCACGGAAATTGGACGGAAAAGACGGTCTCGTATCGCTCCGGTTCTGACGCTGCATTTCAGTCTTCAACCGTGGTCAAGCGCTCGTTGGCCTACTACTGACCCCTCGGCATCTGGATGCGTCCGATACGCCTAACTGTTGAGAACAGGCGTTTACACTCATTGAGAAATGGCCGATTCCGGGTCAATGAGTGTAATGGCGATATTTCAACAGTTACGCGCCCGCTTGCGCCGAGGACATTGATGAGATGGGTAAGCTGAGCAAACTCACCAGTCGGCAGATGACCCGGCTCCCATAATTACGACGATTTTAGGCAGTGGCGGTGCTGCAACGGCTGCGACGGGCGATGCGCTCATTCGCGGAATTGTACGCCTGTCCCGTTATCTAAGGCTTAGAAGTTGATTACTGCTGCCAGCGCCGACTCGATCACGTCCTTCCGCAACGGTGTAGTGAGTGTCGAGTCGGTGCCATTCGACCGCAATCCCTTTAAGGGTTTTGTTCCAAGCCAACACATTTTTCGCGATGTCCTCTACGGTGTAGAAACCATCGGGGGTTTCCGGCTGTCGAACATACAGGTGGATGTTGTCCCGCATGTCGGTTCCCGGTTTGTAGTATGAAGCGTTGGCGATGGCATTGGAGTTGTTCGGCGGTGGCGCGACCTCACGCTGCCTGCGAGTCTCCGACCATCTTTTATTCATTTCCTGAAGTCGTTCAATCAAATCTTGCGGGAAGGTGCCAACGGGGATTCGCGCTTCTTGCAGTTGAATGTGTCCGAAAACCGTTTCGTCTTTGTCTCCCAGACCATAAACGACCCGCGCCGCCTTGGCATTTATCAGGCGAACAGCGCAAGGTGTTTTGCCCAGCTTTCTTATGGAGCACGGTTCTAGCGTTGTGTACACCGTGCAGCCAGTCAGATCAACTTTGTCCGGGTCTTCAGGACTTAGCTTCTTGATGGCGCAGAACTCGCCGTGATCACCGCCTTTTCCCGACTCCCCGCGAAAGCCAGCGGCTATAATTTCGCCGTCCTTCACGATGACCGCGCCGACGAATGGGTGAGGTTCGTTGTCTTCGGGAATGCTTTTCTTCGCCAACTCCACCGCCATCTCGCAGAATTGCCTTTCCTGATCTTCACGTGGGATGGATGCAGCGCCTTTTTCCGTCAGGAAAATATCCACGACGAAGGCACCATCCTTTCCCGTGAATGGGTTTCCCTGTTTCGCGAGATGCCCACTCGCGAGGGCGGTCGTGAGGAAGTTGTACTGCACCGTGGCTTCGGTTTGACGGGAGTCTAGGTTGTTATCAATCGTGTGACCGCCTCGGAAAAAGTTCAGGAAATCTGTGTAGCTGGTAACTGGAGCCTGTGTTAGTTGTGGGTACGAGCTTCCCTGTGGCTTTGGCGTGCGGATGAGCATAAGTCAAAACATTTTACGCCCAAACCGCGTTGACTTTCTCCCGCGCCTTCTTTAACTCAGCCCGCGCCAAGTAGCGCATCTTGGACTCGATGTCCCGGTGACCGAGTAGCTTCTGCACGGTCTTGAGGTCGATACCATTCTGCAAGCACCGCGTGGCGAACGTGGCGCGGAAAGCGATGCGGATGAGCGTCGAGTACCTTGGCTTTGGCGGCGATGGCTTAACTGCTGTGACCCACTTGTCGGCTAGACGTGCTAGTATCTCGGCGTCAACTTTTGCGGACGATGCCCATACCTCTATCCATTGCTGATTTTAAGACGGTGAGTGCTGTTTGCGAATTGCGGTACGAGAACGCGTATCTGATCTACGACCGTACGGGTCAGGTTTGTCAGGAAGCCAAAGCTTCTTACACCAAATGCAACATCATGAGTGCGATCCCCAACCAGACAATTTTTCAAGCTGAAGAAGGGGCGTTTGTCATGGAGTTGTCCCAATGTCGGTTTTCGACAAATAAGCCGGACACCTCCCTAGAAAAATTTGCGGGGCATTGCAAGTCGTTCTTCGATTCCGTTACGAGGAATCTCGAAGTAAAAGTTTTCACCCGCGTCGGGCTCAGAATCGTCTTTCGTAAGGAGTTCAAGGACTTGGGTGACGCGAAGGCGGCCCTGAACTCTCTTAAGCTTGTGAATTTGCAGGCGGAAGAGCGTTTCGGCGCGGCGCCAACGCCGCACGAGATTGTTTTCCGATGGGAGGGCGGTCAGGTGGGGGCGATGTTGCGTCTCGTGGCGGAAAGTGGGAAGATAAACGTCATCCTACCCCCGGAACTCGAAGCTGAAAAATCTGAAATACACAAGTCCTTCAATGGCCTTACTTTGGATGTCGATTACTATACTGTGGCCCCAGTCGAGCGGTCGCAATTGGACGCCACAGCTTGGATTCTGCGCTCCGCGAGAACGGTAAAGAAAAACCTCGACACTATCTTAGGCAACTAAAGCGATGGCTGACACGAACCAGTTCCAGTTACCTAAAAAGGCTCCCGAGCGCCCACATGCCGCGGGCACAGGAGGCTATAGTTTGCCCGGTACGCAAGTCCCTCCGGCGACGGCAACAAGGACAGCTCCGGGACGCGACGCCGCGGCCCTCGGACCAATGATCGACATCGACACGCTGTACCCTGCTGACAAAGAGTATGTATCAGATATTGTTGACGCCCTCGCTCTTCTCGGCGAAGCTGTCGGCCTTCTGGACAAAGCACGGGTATCTGCGCGGAACAAGGAGGCGATTACTGCAGACAGATACTGGCAGCGTTTCCAAATGCTGTTGCCGAAGTTGTTCAGGCACAGGAAGATAGGGGATGGCTATGGCGTAGTCATTAATTCGCTGCATTTCGCGTCCATCAACCAACATGGAACACCGCTGAGCTTCGAGCAGATTACGACGGTTTGGCGAGTTGTGAAAGAGCTTCGCAACGCACCCGTTCCCCACTTTGAGCAAGGGCTCAAGTACGTTCAGGAACTTGAGGATTGCCGTCTGCAAGTGTATCCCGCGACAATCTCTGAGTTGATCGAAGAAAAAGAGGAATGAGTAAAGCTTACGTCGAAACCACCGTTCTCACTAATGCTCTCCTGAAGCCCGCCTCGAAAAAGGAGACCGAAGCAAAATTAGCTCTCGGTCGCTACGAAGAAACTCTTTTACCTGTGTACTCGATCAAAGAGCTTAAAGCGGGGCCTCTCGACCACTACTCTTATTTTCACGACAAACTTGTTCAGACGAGATCGCTCGCCCGCACGCTGGCCGCAGTGAACGCATTGAACCCGGTCACTGGCGCCCGCAGAAAAAGTACCTCTTCGGACGCGCTCGCAGCGGCAGCCCAACTCGATTCCGACATGCCTAGCCCCCTCCGGTCGGACTCACCTGCGGACGTGGAGATGGCAGATCGTTACCGTTTGGCACTAGCCAGCCTAATCATTCTCAGTTGGCAAAAACGTCGGAAGATTACTACCACGACATTCCAAGACTTGGACTGCTACACCGAGGCCCAGCCTACGATTGGAGAAGACGGGTTATTTGACTTGACTCCGATTCAGTGCGCCGAAGATCGCCATTGCTCGCTTTGGGGGGAATTGACGTTGGAAGCCAACCAGCATCTTCTGATAGCCATGCGCGATGCAATCCCGGAAACTTCTTCGCGGTATGAGGACCAGAACAGAAGAAAGATCCTAAAGCATCTCATAAACACACCGAAGCTTCCGCTGGATCGGGAGCAATGTCGCCGGCTAGGGGACGCAGTGTTCGCATTCTTTTGCCCTGCGGACGCCGTAATCCTAACGACGAATATCTCCGACCACCAGCGCCTCGCAAAAGCAATCGGAAAGCGGGCGGAGAAGCCGTAAAAAGGCGCGCTTTCTCGCCAGTGCCGCACAATAGTTAAGGGTGTCCGCTTAGCGGACTTCTTCGGAGCGCGACAGCCCCGGTCCGGGTCAATGAGTGTAATGGGGATTTATCGCCAATAGTCTTGACGGAACGCTGCTTCTACGCCAGACGCTCTACACCTTACGGCTTGGGCTGCGACACGCTCAGAGGGTAGGACGCGATCAAGTATTTCGCCTCGTCACTGTCGATCGGATCAATATTCAGGAGCTGGTCTTTCGCTAAAAAGGGTCGTGTGCGGAAGTAATACACCTTTCCCGCTACCGCTGTGAAATGCGCAAAGGCCACTGTATGCGGCGAAAATTGCGGGCTTAGGTTCGCACACACGTGATGCTCCCCCGGTTCCACGGAAACGGAGAAATAGGAATTCTGCTTGTTGGCGCCTGCCCATGCTCCATCCAGTCCAATCTTCGTCCCGCAGCCTCCAAGGCAGTTTACTGCGCCGATGTCCTGAACGAAGTAAACGCGGGCCTTCCCGGGCTCGGGCTGGACGAGGGTGTGCTGGGATTGGTCCAGCTTTACCTCGAAGGCCTCCTTGGGACCGCAGGCTACAGCAACGGCCCCCGGCTGTTCCTGGGCTAATGCGGATACCGCTAAGAACATCAGGACGAGAACGCTTCTCATGGCTTTCCTCCAACTGAATACTCTGCTTACTGCAGTCTGACTATAGCCCTTTTAAGCATACTTGTTCTAAACAGCCGATTACACTCATTGAGAAATTGGCCGGGTCCGGGGTCAATGAGTGCAGGCGGGCACAGCCAAAAACGGTCAATTCGGGCACCATCAACCGAGAGCCATGAAGTAAGCGGAGCCACGAAGCACTTGGAGTGTATGTCGTACTGAATCCCAGAATAGCCGCGAGCCAGACGCGGCACGAAGGAAGCCTCGTGGACTACGCCCAACCCCTTGTATGACTAGAACACGACCACAACATATGGTATAGAATAAATTCCTAGCCAAACAGTCCGCAGTGAAAACACGGTGAAAGCGCTTTCTAACATACAGATTATAAATGGCTATTCTTGGGACGGAAGATACACAGTCTTGTATCCCGTATAGCAAACACCCCCTAAATCCTGCCATTTCCAGTAGTCAAAACGCCGCGTTTTGCATAGCAAATGCCGCATCCTGGGCGCTCAACCCCTTCAGAACCCTCCGCTTTACATTTACCCACCCTTCGCATGCCGCGCGGGGGGAGATTGACGTTCTGAGCAAGCCAGAGCCCCCGTTTATGGGCATTCCAGAGCATGGCGAACAGGGGACGAAGGGAGTAGGTACCCTCAAAAAGGGGGTCACTATGGTAGAGCGATGACGGCACCGCGGTTACCCACACGGCTCGTCGCCAGAGGTGGTCTAGCCGCCTAGTCAAAGGCTCGTGCCGCGTGCGGCGCATGCTTAGGGGTGTCACCTCAGCGTGCCGCGTGCGGCGTTCTGTTTTCTAGGTACCCTATTTTCGGATTTCCCCAAACGGCTCAGTTTGCATCTCGGTTTAGGTACCATCTGCGGGAGTCCCGCTCGGGGTGGTACGCGCTAGGATTTTTGGAATGCTGTATCTAATACCGAGAGCCCGCTACGCACGATTCCGCTAAGCTATGCCTTGCAACAAATGTAGTGAACCCCCCCATCCCTTGCAACATTTGTAATTCACAAACACTGTATATATGGGTAAAGAAGAAGGGTAGGGCACGGGGCACCCCTGTATTTAATACCGATGAGGCTAGGACGGAAATCGGTCGTCACTGTACTTTCGCCTTGACTTCGCCCCTCGTTTGTAGTAAGATTAAGAAGAGTGGGAGTTATCTCTCACGAGAGGGCGGGGCTTTCGTAAAAGGCATCTCCGCAGTTGACGCCAGTCAACGCTGAACCGCACGGGAATCGCTAGCAAGGATATCGACGAACAGAAAAAGGCGCTCAAGAGTACCAGTGATCTGGTTACTGCTTCTTTGTTGGTCTCCACAGGAGAACAAGCTGTATTTGATTCTAGTAGTCCCGCTCGACGCTATCAATTAACACCCTTCACGGGCCATCGCGGCGCGTGGGTCTACATGCTGCTAAGGAGTGTGCCGCTGTTCCAAACCATACAATTGCAAACTTCCGGTCGCACTGTTGAGCCTAAATGGACCTACAAACAAGTAGGCAATGTCCTCGTCTTCAGATGGGCTGATGATATTGAAAACCTGAGACAACATGAGGTCAACGTCGGGTACGTTCCCGATCCGAGAGTCCAAGTCGCACCCTACCATTCTCTGGTGGTACGAGGCGGGCATGTGTGGGCAACCGGAGCAGGCGGCGACAAGGAGATGCCGGAGTTCCAGTCTGCTCACCCAAATCCTTCGGACGATTGAGCACGTGACGGCCGATGCTTTCAGCGTTTCTCACGCCTTGACCCGTGCCGTCGTCCTTCTCTCCGATAAAGATTTTGGCAGTATCGCCGGGAGCAACGGAGTTCACAAAGGCGACAAACGTCTTCAGCAAGCCTTTCAGGTCACTCTCGACCTTCTTCTCTCTGAGGCTATCTTCCGCTTGCCAAACCCTGTCCACTCACGGGCACCTTCGTCATCTCATCATTGCAGCGCTCCGAGCACCTTCGAAGCACGAAACGCACCCCGCTAACACACAAATTAACACACGCCGCTCTCGGAATTAGAGTGGTGCCTCGCAGAACACCATGAACCTTCCTGTCCGTTCCTCTACCTTGAAACCCGCACAGATATGCCTGTCGCCTTTCGATGGGGTGAACGCATAATGCTGTTCTTCACACTTGTGGCAGGTAAATTCAGCCCCTTCTCGTGTGTCCAGCATCCCTGCTTTCTCGGCGTCTCTGGTGTACCAAGGAAACCCTACAATATCCTTCGGTGTCAATGGCGGGGCGACTATACCTCCGAAGTAAAGTTTGGGCATGGGACTCACCTCCATTGAGATTCTACTTCTTCAATCTATTAGAACTGGCAGGAAAACCAGATTGTTCGGAAAATTTCGTGGTTGTTAACGTTTGCCCGCTGCATTCGTTGACGCACTGACGCAATCTAGCGATAGAATCCCACTTATGGCGATACTCAGGGCAGAAGGAACAGTCGCGCCCACAGTCAAAACGTTTTGGGTCGCAGCCAATGTCATGTTCGACCTTGGAACGGGTGAGAAGCGCAACCATCACCGGGTATCGTTACGATTCCCATACAGGGAAAACCTGATTCCCCGGTCCACACGGTTATGCTGGTTGACAACCCTCCCCCGCTTTTCCCCCCCAGTCGGACGTAATCACATTACAATGAAGACGAAGCAACGCAGAAGACAAACCGAGGGTTGACCTAGGGATAAGACCATCTCTCGGTTTGCTTTTTTCCTCCCAATCCTATATCTCGGCGCTCGCGGGCGCGGTCCGGCTGTACTTTCGAAAAGCCGACGAGGCTGAAAAACCGGCGGTCTCGTAACCGCGACGTGGGCAAAGAAGCGCAAGGGCATCTAGCCGGGTGCGTTGGTAAGAAAAGAGGCCAGACCCAAGGGTTGAGTCCAGCCAAAGTTTGAACCGGTCGTGAGGGTCAAATGACGTTCTGTCGCTAACCCATGACCGTGTTCCCGTCTATTTCCAAGTGGTAGTAGAATACCGCTGCGCTGTTCTAGTAGCTGATCAATATTGCACACACGGTGAAAATAGGAAGGTCCCGATTTTCCTCCCCCAAGAGGACTATCGGGACCCTAGTCTTGCTTGCGTTGAGAACTATAGTCTTGCACTGATAACTGTACAAGGAAGGAAAGCGCGGGCCTATGGGTGCTTGAGTCGGAAAATAACTTGTGGGAAACTACCGGGAATGGCAAACCCCCAGGATTACACCCCCAAGCCCGGTGACCTTGTAAAAGTCGAGGGAGTAATTATCAAGCTGGTAGTGGTTGGCGTTAATCCCCAGGCAAAAACTGCTCTTGTAGCGAGTCCCGGCGACCTCACAATTTCCTATTCTGTGCCGTGGTCCAAGCTCTCTCGCTTGCCTTAGGCAATCATCGCGGGTCCCTAACGCCAATCGGGAACGCCGGACCGGGAACCGCACACGCCCCTCGCGCTCCGGCATCCCCGGATTGGCGATGCCGATTATACCGCCCGGTCATCGAGTTTTTCGACTGTCACGCTATTCCCCGATGAAAAGCTAATTAGGTCGTCGTGCTCGGGACGAATTTTTTGGACTGCGAGTTTTAGTTGCCTCAGTTGGCCTGTAGTGGCACTCTCTGTGAGAAAAACCAATCCGTAAAAGAATCGCCCGTCTCGACCCTTGCGCCATTCATGGTTTCGATAGGTATCAACAAATTTCTTATCGGCAGTCACGATAAGGCACTTCCTGTGGACCGCTTCCTCGATAACTTCTGGATCGCCCGCGCCACTGATGCCTAGGTCGGATATAGTATGGACGGTAATTTTCCTGCCGAAAGCTTTCTTCAGTTCGGGACCAAGGTTTTCATCTAAAAGAACCCTGAGCTTCGCCATTCACTTTCCTCCCTTCTTGCCCGCGGTTCACTTGGGCCAGCGCGAATCAATCTCCCGCATAATTTCCTCCGCCCACCGCACGGCGTCTGCAATCGCGGCCACGGTTGCCGGTACGCGCTTGCCTCCATCGTACTGTGCCAGCTTCCGGGCGGCTAGGATGCTCGCAGCAATCAACAGCACGCGCTTGCGGCCTTCGTCCACGCATCCGAGTGTATACGTTTCTGAGAGCGAATAGACGACGAACATCCATTC
>Ga0182015_10007463_pt1 | contig 10656 bp, 11 predicted proteins | sample 712P3MmetaG_FD_120478 | JGI IMG/M metagenome (GOLD analysis project Ga0182015, IMG submission 120478) | Permafrost microbial communities from Stordalen Mire, Sweden - 712P3M metaG | ecosystem: Environmental > Terrestrial > Soil > Wetlands > Permafrost | place: Sweden: Stordalen | collected... | reverse complement strand
CGGGCAGTCCACGTGCGCGTAGTGCCGGTTGGCCGTCTCGTACTCCACGTGCGCCGTCGCGATCGTGATGCCGCGCTCCCGCTCCTCCGGCGCGTTGTCGATCGAGTCGAACGACCGAAACTGATTCTTCGGATTGTGCTTCTGCAGCACCTTCGTGATCGCCGCCGTCAAAGTCGTCTTGCCGTGATCGATGTGCCCGATCGTCCCCACGTTCACGTGCGGCTTGGACCGGTCAAACTTTTCCTTCGCCATTTCCTTACCCTCTTAGCATCTGGTTATTCGGTCAATCTCTGTCCCGGTTTGCAATTCAGTAGCTCGCGTAGAGCCGGAAAAACTTTTGGCGGATTTCGGGGGCGACGCGCTCCACCTGGCGCAGATACAACTCGCGAATCTGGCCGCGGTCGGCGTCGCCGAGGGCGGCATAACTTTTTTGCGCCTGGGCGCCGAGGAATCCATGGGCCAGGACGGCTTCAAACTGGCGGACGCGCAGCCTCGCGCCTTCGACGCGGCGGAGAAAGGACGCAACGGTGGCGGGCGCAAAGGCCTCGTCGATGGCCTTCTTGACTTCGGCGAAGGTCTTCTCGTCCTGAATCGGGATGGTTGCCTGCTCGAACATCTGGTGACTTCCCTCCGGGGCCAGGGCCCCGTGACTTTGCGTTTGATCGGGAAAACTAAAGCCGTGCCCTTTCAAGACTGCACCTTCTTCGAATTTCTGGAGCGGGAGACGGGAATCGAACCCGCGACCAACAGCTTGGAAGGCTGTGACTCTACCACTGAGTTACTCCCGCCTGTGAAACAGCGTTCAGCGTTCGGCGTTCAGCTTTCAGGAACTGCGGAGTTGATTTGCTGCGACTGCTGAGACATGCAAACGCTCGCTGAGATTCCCAGCGAGCGACGAACGACCAAACGCTAAAAACCTGCGACTATGTTCGAAAATCTAGCGACTGCTTTCGGCTTCCTGCTCGTCCTGCGCGACTTTTGCGACGAGGGCGATGCGCAATGCGAAGCCGCCTAACAAAATCATGACCACGAGGCGAATTCTGCCGGGGTCCAGCGTATACCATGCGAGGGCGGCGAGGATGGCAAGGAATGCGAGCGCCGCGATCTTGCGCTTTCCGCCTGCCATCTGCATGTTCCGCCCTCCGAAAAGCCTGCGCGCGTTTCAGGCGCGTTCAAGACCTGGTGCACAGGGGAGGATTCGAACCTCCGTAGCTCCAAAGAGCGGCAGATTTACAGTCTGCTGCCATTAACCACTCGGCCACCTGTGCGGAAAGCCTGGAGCTGATGACCGGGATTGAACCGGTGACCTCTCCCTTACCAAGGGAGTGCTCTACCAACTGAGCTACATCAGCTCGAGCAAGAACTCACATTTGTCCGAGGAGGGAAGACTGGAGCTGGCGAAGGGATTTGAACCCCCGACCCTCTGATTACAAATCAGATGCTCTACCAGCTGAGCTACGCCAGCCCGGACCATTCCAGACCCGCCGCGTCCAGACGCACGGATGCATCCATTTTCGGAAGGTCCAGCATTGAAAATATCATACGGCGATGGGGGCGGCAACGACACAATGGGAAGGCTTGAAACAGTCAGGGAGGGGCCGCAAACCCAGTCCCCAACGGCAGGGATGTAGGGCACCCAGGTGCGAGAAGAGGGAGCGGATGAGAAGATAGATAGCGCTGCTTCCCGGAACAGCGGGAGGCGCGCTTGAAGATGACCCACCGGCGCAAGAAGGTCTCCATCGCCATTGTTCTGATCGTCCTGCTGCTGCTGGCTGGGGCGGTTTACCTGCGCAAGGAAGCGCCGCCGGAAGCGGCGCGGCTGCTGCCCGAGTCGGACGGGATCGTGTACATCAACCTGCGGCCGCTGCGATCGGCGACCCATTTCGATCAGCACCCGGTGGAGCATTCGCCGGAGTACCAGCATTTCATCGACGCAACGGGCATTCAGGTCGAGAAGGACCTGGACGAGGCGGCGTTCGCTCTGCATCGGATGGCGAATCCGCATGGGCCCAACGGGGCGATGGCCTTCAGCGAGGTTTTTGTCGGACATTTTGACGGGCGAAGGCTCGCGGAGTATCTGGCGCGCATTGCGGCTTCGCAGGAAGACTACGCCGGGCACACCATCTACAACATTCCCAGCGAAGGGCGGACGGTGCGCGTGACGCTGCTGGGGTACGATATCGTCGCGGCCAGCAACACGCCATTGCCGGAGCAGATCCATTCGATGATCGACCGCTACCGGACGGCGGCGCTGCCGTTCTCCGGGTCGTCGCTGCTGTCGAAGCGCTACTCGCAGGTGCCGCTGCTGGCCATCGCGTGGGGTATCGGGCAGATTGGCGCCCCGCTTAGCAACGGCGGCGCGCGGGTGATGGGGCTGCATTTGCCGCTGCCGGTGGATGCGACGTTCATCGCATCGCTGACGTGGATTGGGAAGATCCATCTGCGCGTGGAGGAGATTGCGCCCAGCGATGCTGCCGCGGCGGATACCACCGAATCGCTGCAGACGATTTTGGTTCTGGTGAAGTCGATGGCTAACTCGGGGGGAACGGAGCCATACGACAGCGAAGCCCGTGCCCTGATCAACAGCATTCAGGTAGAGCGCCGTCGCAATCAGGCTGTGCTGACCGCGACCGTTCCCACCGCGTTGCTGCAGCAAATGATGAGCAGCCCGCAGAACCTGCATTCGCTGCCTGTCCCGAATAGCGGGAAGAAGCCGTAAGCTGGCGATGCAAAAAGTATCCGGCGCATCGCTGCGCGCATCTTCAAAGTACGCGCTCCCACACGCGAGCAAGGCCTTAACCTTATCCTTATTTCGGAAGTGCTTTTTGCTCCAACCCTTTTACGTAAGCCCTGGAGGACTCATGCGGAAGTTTTCTGCCCCTCTGTTGACAGCGGCCCTCGTGCTGCCGCTGGCTGTTGCTCCTGTCTTCGCGCAAAACAAAGTTCTGACCGGCCAGGCGGCCTTCACGGATTACACCAAAGAACAGCCGGGGACCCGGCGCCACCTGACCGTGGCCGATCTTCCCGAGCCGTACGCCAGCAAGGGCGTGGACAACGGACCGGACATGGTGGAGCGGCCTGACAATGCGTGGCCGCAGGCACCGGCGGGTTTCAAGGTGGATATGTATTACACGGGGCTCGATCAACCGCGGCTGATCCGGACCGCGCCGAACGGCGATCTGTTTGTCGCGCTCAGCTATCAGAACAAGGTGATGGTGTTTCGCGGCGTGGGGTCAGATGGGAAGGCGAAACAGGTGGAGACCTTTGCCGATGGGCTGAGCCAGCCGTTCGGGATCCAGTTTTATCCGGCGGGGCCGGACCCGAAGTGGGTGTACATCGGGAACACCGACTCGGTAGTGCGCTTTCCATATCACGTGGGGGACATGAAGGCGACGGGGCCGGTGGAGAAGCTGGCGGATTTGCCGGGCGGCGGACGGCTGCGTGGGGGCGGGCACTGGACGCGGGACATCGCGTTTTCGCGGGACGGGAAGCGGATGTTCGTTTCTGTCGGGTCGCACTCTAACGACGACGATGCGGACACGCATCCGGAGGAGAAGGATCGGGCGGACGTGCTGGAGTTCACGCCCGATGGAAAGTTCGTGAAGATTTACGCTTACGGAATCCGCAACTGCGTGGGGGAGACGATCAATCCCACCACCGGCGAACTGTGGTGCTCGACCAATGAGCGCGACATGCTGGGCGACAACCTGGTGCCCGACTACATCACGCACGTGCAGGAGGGCGGATTCTACGGATGGCCGTGGTACTACATGAGCACGAATGGCGGTGTGCAGGATCCGCGCCAGATAGGGAAGCATCCGGAGCTGGCGGGCAAGGTGATCACGCCGGACGTGCTGGTGAACCCGCACTTCGCGTCGCTGGAGATGCTGTTCTACGAGGGGTCGCAGTTTCCGGAGGAGTACAAGGGCGATGGATTCGCTGCCGAGCATGGGTCGTGGAACCGGGCCAACCGCTCGGGGTACGAGGTGATCCGCGTGCCCATGAAAGACGGCCATGCGACCGGGGAGTACGAGGACTTCCTGACCGGATTTGTGAGGCCGGACGGCAAGGTGTGGGGACGGCCGGTGGGAGTCACGGTGGCCAACGACGGCTCACTGTTCGTCACTGATGACGGGTCTGGTTCGATCTGGCATGTGACCTATACGGGGAAGTGAGGCCGCGGGAAGTCCAGGGTAGTCTGGATCGGTGCAGCACGCGACAACACAGACGCTTCGTGCGGTCTTCAGTTTGATTTGCCGCGTGGTGCTGCTGGGGATTGCGCTGCCCGTGCTGCTGGCGGATTTTCCGGACTACGTGCTGCCGTCGCGGCTCACCCAGGATTGGTCGATGCTTGTGACATGTGACGCGCTGGCGTTGCTGGCTCCGCTGCTGCGCTGGCGAAAGCTGGCGTTTCTGGCGGGAGCGCTGGCGCTTGGGGTGCACTATTATTTCCGGCATTTCGTGCCGACTCTGGATATGGCTTACATGGGTGTGGCGATCGTGTTCGTGCTGCTGCCGGGAAGCAACCGCGCCAGCGTGAAGCGCGGGGCAAACACGCGCACCAGTCCGGTTACGGGAAGACGGTAGCGCGCCCATCGATCGAACCCATCGAGACGTGGGGCGCCGAACTCAGTTAGTCTGGTTGCTGGTATGCATCGATTCCGCAGTCCTCTTCTTGCCGTGGCTTTCCTGGTTTCCTGGTCCGCTTTCGCGCAGCAGTCCACGCAGAGTTTGCCCGATTCGCCGGGCGCCCAGACGCAGACCACTCCGCAGACCACCACCGCACCATCGGCGCAGGCATTGCCGGACGCTCCGGGCGCGCAGGCGCATACCGGGCCGCAGCCGACCGGGCCGACGGCGCTGTTCGACACCAGCATGGGCCGCATGACGTGCAGGCTCTTCGACAAGCAGGCGCCGGGGGCGGTTGCGAATTTTGTTGGCCTCGCGCAGGGCACGAAGGAGTGGACCGATCCCGCGACCAAGCAGAAGGTGAGCGGGAAACCCTGGTACGACGGGACGACGTTCCATCGGGTGATCCCGGAGTTCATGATCCAGGGCGGCGATCCGCTGGGCACGGGCGAGGGCGATCCCGGCTACATGTTTAAGGATGAGTTCGACCCTGCGCTGAATTTCGACGTGGCGGGGCGGCTGGCGATGGCGAACTCGGGACCGGACACGAACGGATCGCAGTTCTTCATCACGGAAGTGCCGACGGATTATCTCGACCAGAAGTACACCATCTTCGGGCAATGCGATGACTCGAGTGTTTTGGTAGTCAAGTCGATCACGCGCGTGAATCGCGACAGCAAGGACAAGCCGATTGATCCGGTGGTGCTGAAGAAGGTGACGATTATCCCGGTTGGACAGCCGGTTCCCGCAGCGCCAGCGCCGCCCGCCGCGCAACAACAACCGCAAAGCTAGTTTTCTTAAATCCCACGCAGGAGTGCTTATGCCCCGTCAGCCAGGAACCTATGCTGTTTTCGCCACCAGCGAAGGCAAATTCATTTGCAGGCTTTTTGAGAAAGAGGCCCCGAAAACCGTCGCCAACTTTGTGGAGCTGGCGGAAGGCACCCGCGAATGGACGCATCCGGTGAGCCGGAACAAGAGCAGGGACAGACTCTACAACGGTACGGTTTTTCATCGGGTGATTCCGGACTTCATGATCCAGGGCGGCGACCCGGCGGGCACGGGGATGGGCGGACCGGGGTACAAGTTCGAAGACGAGACGAAGGGCTCGCCACACCGGTTCGACAAGAAGGGCAAGCTGGCGATGGCCAACGCGGGGCCGAACACGAACGGCTCGCAGTTTTTTATCACCGTGGCCGCGACAGAATGGCTGACCGGCAAGCACACCATTTTTGGCGAAGTGGTGGAGGGCCAGGAGGTCGCCGACAAGATTTCCAAAGTTTCGACGCGCCAGGACAAGCCGGTGAAGGCGGTGGTGCTGGAGACTGTAGTAATCGAGCACGTCTGAAACAGCTCAGATTTTACGGAACATCGCTGGCGAAGGACCAGCCCCGCAGGTTATGGTGCGAGCATGCGTGTTCGCCCCTCGGCACGTCTACTCCTGGGCCTGTTGGTTATCGCCGCTTTCGGCCGCTCCGGAGTAGCCCAAGCTTATCTCCCTCAGGCCATCACCTTCTCCGGGTCGACGTTTACTCAGGCGGAACTGCTGGCGTTCACCGGCCTGCGCGCGAGCGAACCGGTGACACGCGATCAGATGCAGACCGCGACGAACAAGCTGACCGCGACGGGCTTGTTCACCGACGTGCGGTTCTCGTTCGATGGCCAGACGCTGACCTTCGAGCTGAAGCCCTCGCCCTCCGTGGTGCCGGTGCAGTACGACAACTTTCCATGGTGGGACGATAAGGCGCTGAATGCCGCGGTGGCCGCGCAGGTTCCGCTGTTTCACGGCGCGCTCTATCCGGGCGGGCCGATGCGGGACCAGGTGAGTGCGGCGCTGACTGCGCTGCTGGCGGGGAAGGGCGTGCAGGGCGCCACGATCGCAACGAGCGCGGTTGGGAATGAGAGCCACGATCAGGTGGCGATCCTGTATCACATCAATTCACCGCCGGTCGTGGTGGAATCGTTCAGAGTTTTTGACTACAGCGGCGTGTGGACCAAACCGCTCCAGGCCGTTGAGAAAGCTACGGCCGGCCAGAAAATCGAAGGGTCGATGCGCGACAAGCTCTCCGACCTGGTGCGCGCCGTTTATGGCAGCCAGGGGTTCATCGACATGACGATGATGGCTCCCGCGTTTGGGCAACCGCACGTGGCGGACGGCAAGGTAATGGTGCCTGTCACCGCCTCCATCACCTCCGAAGGCGGCCAGTACCGGGTTGCGGGGGTGCATATCGAGGGCGACCTGTTCATGAGCCAGGAGCAATTCGCCGAGAGCGCGAAGCTGCATCCCGGCGACGTGGCGAACCTGGATGTGTTGAAGCAGATGAGGGAAATGGTTGCGGCACCCTACCGGACGCATGGCTACTTCGACGCAAAAATCGATGCCGTGCCCGCGCTGGATCGCGCCGCCCACACCGTGAACTACACGATTACGGTGCAGTCCGGGCCGGTTTATCACATGGGCAAGCTGAGGGTGGTGAACCTGAACGACCGGCAGAAGGCCGAAGTGATGCCGTACTGGCAACTGCGGGAGGGCGACGCGTTCAATCCCGACCTCGTCCCGAAATTCATGGCCGACTATCGCAAGTCGCGCGCCGAACAACTGCAGTCGATCCGCGGCTGGAGTTTCGATGCGAAATGGAGCGGGAACCAGGGCACACACGCCGTGGATGTGGTGCTGATGTTCACGCCGCCGCAGCAGTAGCGGCTCCGCGCGACGACCGCAGCAGGCGCTATGGGCGCCTAACACCCTTTGCGGCAATCTGTGTGTTCAATGTCACAAAATCGGGTGACCTTCGTCACCGATTCGCCCTGGGACGCAGCGTAGGGTCAGACCAAGCCCAACTAGGAAAGAGAGGGCGATCGGCCATGCCGGCTTCCAAAGGTCACAGCTTAGACATAGAGGGGAAGACCACATACCTGCATGCCGCGAAGCAGTTCCCGTTCAGGACGATTGTCGCGGCCATCGATTTCTCTGAGGAATCGTCTGCCGCCTTGCGCTGCGCGCAGGAACTGGCGCGGCTGCGGCATGCGATGTTGCTGCTGATTCACGTCATCGATCCGGTGGGGTATGCGTTTCCGGCGGGCGCGCCGGCGGTTTTGGATCACGACAAGGCCGCGCGGGAAGAGCTGGCGCGCATCGAGACCGAGGTGCGGCAGCAGGGAATCCCGGTGCATTCGCGGGTGGAAACGGGAATCGTGTGCGAGCGTATTCTGCTTTCGCTGCGGGATCACAAAGCGGCGCTGCTGGTGCTGGGCACCAAGGCGATCACCGGAGCGGGCCGCGTGGCCCTGGGTCTGGTCACCCGCCAGCTGCTGGCGCATTCGCCCTGCCCGATCCTGACTGTGCCGCCGGAGAATCCGAAGGCACCGCGGAATTTTGGACAATGGAACAATGTGCTGACGGCGACAGACTTTTCAGCTGCTTCGCTGAGCGCCCTGCATTACGCGCAGCGGGTAGCGGGCGGGCACCTGATCGTGCTCCACTCGGCGCGCTGCGGGCGGCATCTGGAGTGCCCCAACTGCCTGGAGCGGCTGCGCTTCCTTGCCCCTTTCAACGAATCGCACACCATCCCGGTGGACCATACGGTCACTGGCGGCGAGCCGGTGACCATGATCCTCGAAACCGCGAAGGCTCTGCGGCCGGACCTGATCGTGCTGGGCGCGCCCTCGCCGGCCCACCAGGAACACGATCTGGAGCACAGCACGGTGGCGCAGGTGATTGCCGGGGTCTCGATTCCCGTATTGATCGTTCCGGAAAGCCGGGAGCGGTACTCCGACGAGCTGATCGAAGAAGTGGCGACGGCGTGAGAAACAGCCGGTAGCCGGTAGCGGGTAGCCACTTCGAATCTAGCTAAGCGCATTGCCGGGTTCGGTGTGGATCACAGTGACGCCGGTTCCGGCGAGTTCTTTTTCGAGCGCGGCGGGCGTTCCGACCAGCGGCGGAAATGTTCCGAAGTGGATAGGCAGAACCGTTTTTGCGCCGAGGAACATTGCCGCGACCGCGGCAGCTTTCGGTCCCATGGTGTAGTGGTCGCCGATGGGCAGCATGGCCAGGTCGGGGTGATACAGCTCGCGGATGAGCTGCATGTCGGAGAAAACGTTCGTGTCGCCTGCGTGGTAGAGGACGGGGCCGTTGTCGATGGCGATGACGAATCCCGTGGGCTCGCCGCCATAGACGGTCTTGTCGCCATCCTGAATGCTGGAGGAGTGCCGCGCCTCGGTGAGGGTCAGCGTGACGTCGGCATGCTTGAGCGAGCCGCCGATGTTCATGCCGATGCCCTGTTCTTTACTAACGCCCCTGGAATGCAGCCAGTCGATCAGTTCCACCATGCCGATGGCGATGGGGCCGTGTTTCTTGGCGATGGGAACCGCGTCGGCGATGTGATCCATGTGGCCGTGCGTGACGAGGAGGAGATCGATCTTGTCGGGGAGTTTGTAGCCTTTGGGGTATTTCGGGTTGTGTTCGATGAAGGGGTCGATGAGGATGGTGGTTTTCTTCGGCGTGACGATGAGGATGGTGGCGTGTCCGAGCCAGGTGATGGATGTGCCTTTGAGATCGGCCATAGAGCAATGCCTCCGGGAATCATGGTCGCACTTTCCCGGGTGGAAATGCAGGGCTTACGGCGTGGGAGCTAATGCGTCGGGGCAGACACGAGGGCGGGCGGCAGATTGCCGGCCCAGGTATGGATGGCGTCCCAGTCGCGGGCGTCGCTGGCAGGCAGGTTGCGCAGAACGGGGAGGAAACTGAAGGGGAACCGCAGCTTCTGCGGGTCGAATCGACCCCCGATGACCTGGCGGGCGACGGGAGAGAACCAAGGGTACTTCGCGAGTTCCTTCTCCAGCTGCTTTCGCGCTTCGACAAATTCCTTTTCCTCCGCGTGAAAGGGGCTGAGGGCGAAGAGCGCCACGGGCCGGTGCATGAGTTCGTCTCGATGCGATTCCAGGAAGCGCCGCGCATCTTTGTGGATGCGGCCCATATAGAGAGCGAATCCCATCACGACGGCCTGGTAGTGGTCGAGGCTGCTCACCTCGCTCATAGGCTGGGCGTTGACCGCGAAGCGTTGCTTAAGGAGGTCGTCGGCGATGGCGTGGGCGACTTCCTCGGTGGATCCGTAACGGGTAGCCCAGGTGACAAGCACGGTGGTGGACATTGCGGCGCCTCCGCGAACGGCGGCCAGGCGTCAGCGCGAGAATTTCCCCTGGCGTCGTTCGACGGGGGCAGAGTTACAGGGAAGGGGGCGGCTGTCAGTGAGCCGGGTCACAAGCGGAAGAGGTGTCGAAGGGCCGCAGGGATGGTTTGCAACTCGGATCGCGTAGAATTCGTGAGCCTGCAATCGATGGAGGAGCGATGAGTCAACAATATGGCCGGATTGTTTGCCCGCGCCTGGGAGGGCCCGAGGTCCTGGTGGTTGGGCAGGGGAATCTCCGCGATGCGGGCCCCGGGGAAGTGAGGGTCCGCGTGCTCGCCGCCGGGGTTGCGTGGGCCGATTGCATGATGCGGCGCGGCACCTATCCCGATCAGCCGAAGACTCCGTTCACGCCGGGATACGACGTAGTGGGGGTAGTCGACCAGCAGGGCTCGGGCGCGGAGTCGTACGAGGTCGGACAGATGGTGATGGCGCTGACGGTGCGGGGAGGATACGCCGAATACGCGTACGTGCCCGAGGCTGAATTGACGCCATTACCAGCGGGGATCGACCCGGCCGAGGCCGTCTGTCTTGTGCTGAATTACGTGACCGCTTACCAGTTGCTGCATCGGGCGATCACCTTGCGGCCGGGAGACACGATTCTCGTTCACAGCGCCGCCGGAGGCGTGGGGACTGCATTGCTGGAGCTGGCAAAACTGGACGGAATCCGGGTTTTGGGAACCGCGTCGAAGGCGAAGCACGCACTGGTTGCGAAACTGGCCGGCGAGCCGATCGATTACCGCAACGAGCGATTCGAGGGTGCGGTCCAGCGTCTGACGGACGGCAAAGGCGTTGCCGCGGCCTTTGACTCCATCGGCGGGTGGCACTGGCTGCGATCGCGGCG
>Ga0182015_10007462_pt1 | contig 10656 bp, 7 predicted proteins | sample 712P3MmetaG_FD_120478 | JGI IMG/M metagenome (GOLD analysis project Ga0182015, IMG submission 120478) | Permafrost microbial communities from Stordalen Mire, Sweden - 712P3M metaG | ecosystem: Environmental > Terrestrial > Soil > Wetlands > Permafrost | place: Sweden: Stordalen | collected... | reverse complement strand
GGCCCCGCCCTCGCCGTTGGCCTCGTTGTGCTTGTCGTTGTAGGAGACCAGGTCGCGCAGGGTGAAGCCGTCATGCGCGGTGACGAAGTTGACGCTGGCCCCGGGGTGCCGGGCGTCCGCCTGATAGAGGTCGGAGCTGCCGGTGAGCCGGGAGGCGAATTCGCCGAGGGTGGCTGGCTCGCCGCGCCAGAAATCCCGCACGGTGTCGCGGTAGCGGCCGTTCCACTCCGACCACAGGGCCGGGAAGTTGCCCACCTGGTAGCCGCCCTCGCCGATGTCCCACGGCTCGGCGATGAGCTTGACCTGGGAAACCACCGGATCCTGCTGGATCAGGTCGAAAAACGCGGACAGCCGGTCGACATCGTGGAACTGGCGGGCCAGGCTGGCGGCCAGGTCGAAGCGGAACCCGTCGACGTGCATCTCGGTCACCCAGTAGCGCAGCGAGTCCATGATCAGCTGGAGGGTGTGCGGGTGCCCCACGTTGAGGCTGTTGCCGGTCCCGGTGGTGTCGTAGTAGAACCGCGGGTCGTCGGCCACCAGCCGGTAGTAGGCGGCGTTGTCGATGCCTTTCATGGACAGCACCGGGCCCAGCTGGTTGCCCTCGGCCGTGTGGTTGTAGACGACGTCGAGGATTACCTCGATCCCGGCCTCGTGCATCGCCCGGACCATCGCCTTGAACTCGGCGACCTGCTCGCCGCGCTGGCCGCCGGCGGCGTAGTCGTTGTGCGGGGCGAGGAAGCCGATCGAGTTGTAGCCCCAGTAGTTCCGCAGTCCCCGGTCGACCAGGTGCGCGTCGTGCACGAACTGGTGCACGGGCAGCAGTTCCACCGCGGTGATGCCGAGCCCGGTGAGGTACTCGATGGCGGCCGGGTGGGCCAGTCCCGCGTAAGTGCCCCGCTGCGCCTCGGGGATCTCCGGATGCCGCTCGGTGAAGCCCTTGACATGCAGCTCGTAGATGACCGACTCGTTGAGCTGGATGTCCGGCGGCCGGTCGTTGCCCCAGTCGAAATACGGGTTGTGCACGACGGCCTTGGGCACGCTGGCGGCGCTGTCGTCGTCGTTGCGGGAGTTCTCGTCCCCGAAGTCGTAGGGGAAGCACGCCTGGCCCCACCGGACCTCGCCCTCGATGGCCTTGGCGTAGGGGTCGATGAGCAGCTTCGCCGGGTTGCAGCGCTGGCCCGCCTCCGGCGCCCACGGCCCGTGCACCCGGTAGCCGTACCGCTGGCCGGGCGCCACCGACGGCAGGTAGGCGTGCCAGCAGGAGGCGTCAACCTCGTCCAGGGCGATCCGCTGCTCGCCGCCGTCATCGTCGAAAAGGCAGAGCTCGACGCTTTCGGCGACCTCGGAGAACAGCGAGAAATTCGTCCCGCCGCCGTCATAGGCGGCGCCCAGCGGATAGGGGCGGCCGGGCCAGATCTCGATGGCGTCGGTCATCTGCGGCTGAATCCTTTCGTCGTGGCCGCCGGGGCGGGCCCCGGCCGGGTACGGCAGGCTCTGGTCAGGACGCGCGGGGTTCGGCCAGGATGGCGACGGTATCCGGCGGGATGACAACATCCTGCCGTGTCCGGCGGACGCCGGGGGCGGATGCGGCCAGCAACTCCGCCTGCGGGGCGGCCGGGAAGGTCCAGGTTCCGCTGCCAAGGTTACTGGCCACGGCGACCGGGCCGCGGCGGACGACCAGCCTGCCTGCCCCGGCGTCGCACTCGGTCGTGACGCGGTCGAGCCGGGGATCGGCCAGCTCCGGGATCTGCCGGCGCAGGGCGATCAGCCGCCGGTACCAGGCCAGCAGGCCGGCCTGGCGGCCGCTGCGGAGCTCGTCCCAGTGAAGCCTGGAGCGCTCGAACGTCGCCGCGTCCTGCGGGTCGGGCACGTCGTCAGGGTCCCAGCCGAAGGCGCCGAACTCAGTGCGCCTGCCCTCGCTGACCGCCCGGCCGAGCGCGGGATCGACGTGGTCGGTGAAGTACTGGAACGGCGTGCCGGCCCCCCATTCCTCGCCCTGGAAGAGCATGGGCACGAACGGCGAGGTGAGCAGCAGCGCGGCAGCGACCCGGAGCCGCCCGTCGCTCATCAGCGCGGCGGAGCGCTCCCCGGCCGCGCGGTTGCCGACCTGGTCGTGGTTCTGCGTGCAGACGACGAACTGGCCGCCGGCCAGCCCGGCGGGGGGCCGGCCATGCACCCGCTGGCGATACGGCGAGTAGGTGCCGTCGTACACCCAGGCCTGCCGGAGGGCCTTCGCCAGCAAGGGCAATGGCCCGAAGTCCGCGTAGTAGCCGTTGTGCTCGCCGGTCAGGACGGCATGCAGCGCGTGATGCCATTCGTCCGCCCAGGATGCGGACAGGCCGTAGCCGCCGGCGTCGCGGCTGCGGACGGGGCGCGGGTCGCTGCGGTCGCTCTCGGCGATGAGCAGCAGTGGCCGGCCCAGCTGGGCGGACGCGGCATCGACCTCGGCCGCGAGCGACTCCAGGATGTGGGTCGCCGAATCGTCGGCGATCGCGTGCACGGCGTCCAGGCGCAGCCCGTCGCAGTGATAGTCGCGCAGCCACGCGGTCGCGTTGTCGATGACGAACCGCCGGACCTCGTCACTGCCCGGCCCGTCGAAGTTGACCGCGTCGCCCCAGTTGGTCTGGTGGAGCGCGGAGAAATAGGGGCCGAACTCCGGCAGGTAGTTCCCGTCCGGCCCGAGATGGTTGTAGACGACGTCCATGATCACGCCGAGCCCCCGGGCGTGCGCGGCGTCCACGAGCCGCTTGAGCCCCTCCGGCCCGCCATAGGCGTGATGCGGGGCGAACAGCCCGACGCCGTCGTAGCCCCAGCCCCGGCGGCCGGGGAACTCGGCCACCGGCATCAGCTCGATGGCGTCGATGCCGAGGTCGGCCAGGTACCCGAGATGCTCGATCGCCCCGTCGAAGGTGCCGGCTGCCGAGAAGGTGCCGATGTGGCACTCGTAGAGGACCGATCCGGCCAGCGGCAGCCCCCGCCAGCCGCCGTCACGCCAGCCGAAGGCGGCATGGTCGACGACCCGGGACGGGCCGTGCACCCCGCCGGGCTGGCTGGCTGAGCGCGGGTCGGGACGAGGCGGCCCGCCGTCCAGGCTGAACGCGTAGTCGCTGCCCGGCCCCGCGTCCTGCGCGCGCCGCGTCCACCAGCCGTGCCCGGCCGGGCTCATCGGGCCGTGCCCGGCCGGGCTCATCGCCAGCCGCTGCCCGCCGACCTCGACGTCGACGCGCTCAGCGCGCGGTGCCCAGACCCGGAAGTCGTGCATCACGCCTCCCTGGCCAGCACCGCGACCGGGAAGCGCCCGCACAGGGCCGCCACGCTCGCGTCGCCGCCATCGACCTTGCCGCCGCCCAGCACGTCGGCCCAGGCGCCGCCGGGAAGCGCCACCGTGGTGCCTGCCCAGTCATCCCCGAGGCCGGCCACCAGCCGGGGCACCACCACCGCCAGGCCGCCGGTGCGGGTGAAGGCGACCGCATGCGCGGCTTTGGCCCCGGTCGCGCGCATCGGCTGGTAGCCCGAGTCCGGCCCGTAGGCGCCGGGGTGGCGGCGCCGGTGCCGGAGCAGGCGGTGGATGAGCCACAGTTTCGGGCCACCGTCGGCGCCGCGGGCCAGCGCCGCCTCCGGCCCGCCGCCGGACAGGGCCGCGAGCAGCCGGCGGCGCGCCTGGTAGTCGACCGGCCGGCGGTTGTCCGGGTCGACCAGGGAGAGGTCCCACAGCTCGGTGCCCTGGTAGAGGTCGGGCACGCCCGGGCAGGTCAGCAGCAGCGTGGTCTGGGCCAGCGAGCTGACCCGGCCCCGCTCGACGATCCGGTGCGCGGCCAGGAACGCCGCCAGGTCGGCGACGAAGTCCTGGTCGGCCAGCACGCCCGCCACGAACGCGCTGAGGGCCTCGTCGTACTCGGCGGACGGGTCGGTCCAGGAGGTGTACACCTTGGCCTCCCTGGTTGCCTTCGCCATGAACGCGCTGGCCCGCGCCGCCTCGATCGGCCACGCGCCGGCCAGTGTCTGGTAGAGCAGGTATTCCGCGTTGCGGTCCGGCCAGCCGTCCCGCTTGTGCCGCTCGTTGTGCTGGGCCCAGGCCGTGATGGCCCGTTCCCAGGCGGCGGGCAGCTCGGACAGCAGGCTGATCCTGGCCCGGACGTCGCCGCTGCGCTTCGTGTCGTGGGTCGAGAGCGTGAGCATCGCCTCCGGCCAGTGCCGGGCCGCGTCCGCCATCGCCTGGTGGAAGTCGCCGGCCGGGGCGCCGAAGCGGCCGGGGTCACCGCCCACCTCGTTGAGTGAGGTCAGCGGCAGATAGCGGTAGAACGCGGTGTCCTCGGTGCCCTTCGCCATCACCGGCGAGCTCACCTGGGCGAAATGCACGGCGAACCCGGCCTCGGCTTCGCCGGGATGGCCATTCGTGAGCAGCTCGCCGATGAAGCCCACCAGTTCGGCGTCGATGTCCGGGCGGCGCAGCCGGACCCCGGCCACCGCGGCGGCCACGTGCGCCCGGTCCGCGGCCGTGACCGGGCGACCTGGACGGGCGTAGATGCGGTAGACGCCGAACGCGACAATCACCTCGCGCAGCGCGTCGCGCAGGTCCCGCCGGGTGTGATCGCGCTGGCGGCGGTGGCCCTCGCAGACGTCGGCCAGCAGGCCGGTGAGGCGCTCCACCTCGGCGGCGAGGTCGTCGTGCATGATCTGCAGCTTGGCGGCGCGGGTGACCTCGGGGTAGGCGTCATCGGCCCCGGTGAAGCGGGCGTAGCAGGCCAGCATCGGCGTCTCGCTGGCCTCGTCGGTGAACAGCCTGCCGACCCGGTTCAGGAACTCGTATCCGGTGGTCCCCGCCACCGGCCAGGACCCCGGCAGCTCCTCGTCCGCCTGCAGGATCTTCTCCACCACCACGTAGACGCCGCCGGTGGCGTCGCGCAGCCTGGCCAGGTACCCCTCCGGGTCGGCGAGGCCGTCCACGTGGTCGACCCGCAGCCCGTCGACCGTCCCGCGGGCCACCAGCTCAAGGACGAGCCGGTGGGTGTCGGCGAAGACGGCCTCGTCCTCCACCCGCAGCCCGGCCAGCGTCTGGATGTCGAAGAACCGCCGGTAGGACAGCTCCTCGGCGGCCGTGCGCCAGTAGGCCAGCCGGTAATTCTGCTGGCCGAGGAGATGATCGAGGGCATCCGGGTTGCCGTTCAGCGTGCCGATCCCGGCGTCGATCGCCGCGGCCACATCCGGCCGGGCCGCGCACAGCTCGGCCAGCCCGGCGCGCAGCACCTCCTTGTCGTGATGCCGCTCAGCCACGGCGGCCGGGTCGGTGCGGGTGGCGAGGGGGAGCCGGCCGAAGGCGACCGCCAGGACCTCCAGCTCAGCCGATCCGGCCGCCGCCGCCGCGCCGGCCAGCAGGTGATCCAGGGTGCGGGGCGACAGCGGCGCCTCGTGCTCGTTATAGCGAACGGAGAAGGAGCCGCCGTGCCGCTCCACTGCCAGCTCGCCCGCCTCCAGCACCCGGCCGTAATGGTCGCCGAGCACCGGCATCAGCACGACGGCGGCCAGCTTGTGCTGCGGCGGGTCCCAGTCGATGTCGAAGTGCGAGGCGTACTGGCTCGACGGCCCGTTCTCCAGCACATCCCACCACCAGGCATTGGCCCGGCCCGCCAGTGCCATGTGGTTGGGCACGATGTCGAGCACCTGGCCGAGGCCGGCCTCGGCCAGCCGCGCGGCCAGCCGCTGGTGCCCGGCCGCGCCGCCGAGCTCGGCGTTGAGCCGCCCGTGGTCGACCACGTCATAGCCGTGCGTGCTGCCCGCGGCGGCTTGCAGGTAGGGCGAGCAGTACAGGTGGCTGATGCCGAGGTCGGCCAGGTAGCCGGTGACGGCGGCAGCGTCGTCGAAGGTGAAGCCGGCGTGCAGCTGGACCCGGTAGGTCGCCGCCCGCGGGCGGGGGTGCTGCCCTGGCATGGCCGGCATCGCGCGATACTCCTGGGGGAAAGGGCTGGCCGGCCCATGGCGGGCCGGCCCGCCAACGCTGTACCCGTTATGGTCAGGCCAACACAAGATCCTCGCATGACGCGGCCCGCCGGGCCGATGCCCAGGCACCGACGCCCCCCCGCGCGCCGCCGCTGCCCGCCGCGAGATGCGGGGCCGGCGGTGCGGGTAAGGATGCTGCATGCCCGACGAAGACGCCCCCGCCGACGCCCCCTCCGCCAGCAGCCCGGCCGGGGAGTTCGCCCGCGACCAGCGCTATATCGCCACCCGGATCACCGCCGACGGAAGGGATGGCTTCGGTGTTCAGCCCGGCCGGTACCGCCTCGTGGTCGCCCGGGCCTGCCCGTGGGCCAACCGGGCCATCATCGTCCGCCGCCTGCTCGGGCTGGAGGACGCGCTGTCGATGGGCGTCGCCGGCCCGGTCCACGACGAGCGGAGCTGGGCGTTCGACCTCGATCCCGGCGGGCGCGACCCGGTCCTGCATATCGAGCGGCTGCAGCAGGCGTACTTTGCCCGGATCCCCGGCTACGACCGCGGCATCACCGTCCCCGCGATCGTCGACATCCCCACCGGGAAGGTCGTGACCAACGACTTCCCGCAGATCACCCTCGACCTGTCGACGCAGTGGCGGGCCTACCACCGGCCGGGCGCGCCGGACCTGTACCCGGAAGACCGCCGCGGCGAGATCGACAAGGTTGCCAGGGTCGTCTACGCCGACGTCAACAACGGCGTGTACCGCTGCGGCTTCGCCGACTCCCAGGACGCCTACGAGAAGGCATATCGCCGCCTGTTCAGCAGGCTCGACTGGCTGTCCGCGCGGCTGTCCGGCCAGCGGTACCTGGTCGGCGACACCATCACCGAGGCCGACGTCAGGCTCTTCACCACCCTCGCCCGCTTCGACGCCGTCTACCACGGGCACTTCAAGTGCAACCGGCAGAAACTCGCCGAGATGCCGGTGCTGTGGGGGTACGCCCGGGACCTGTTCCAGACGCCCGGGTTCGGGGACACGATCGATTTCGATCACATCAAGCGCCACTATTACCTGGTGCACGCCGCTATCAACCCGACCGGGATCGTTCCCCTCGGCCCCGACCTGGCCGGCTGGCTCGCCGCGCACGGCCGCGAATCGCTCGGCGGCCGTCCCTTCGGAGACGGCACGCCACCAGGGCCGCCCGCGCCGGGCGAGGCCGTGCCGCCCGATCACACCCCGCTGGGCAGCTGAGCCCGGTGCCCGGCGGCCGCGCGGCGGTGGTGGTCAACCCGACGAAATTCGGCGACCTGGCGAAATTCCGGGATGCGGTCTGCGCGGGGATGGCCGAGCATGGCTGGGACGATCCGCTGTGGCTGGAGACGACGGCCGGTGATCCGGGCCGGGGGATGGCGGCAAAAGCCGCGGCCGAGCAGGTAGACCTGGTGCTCGCCTGCGGCGGCGATGGCACGGTCATCGCCTGCGCGGAGGGCCTCGCGGGCTGCCGGATCCCGCTGGCCGTGATCCCGGCCGGAACCGGGAATCTGCTGGCCAGGAACCTGGGCCTGCCGCTCGGCCTCGACGCCGCGCTGGTCGTGGCGCTGACCGGCGACGACATGCCGCTGGACATGGGCAGCGCGAACGGGAAGCCGTTCGTGGTGATGGCGGGTGTCGGCCTCGACGCGAAAATGCTGGAAAGCGCCAGCGAGTCGCTCAAGAAGCGGGTGGGGTGGCCCGCTTACGTCCTGGCCGCGCTGCGGCACCTGCGGGACCGCCCGATGCGGGTGCGGCTGCGGGCCGACGGCGGGCCGCCGCTGCGGCGCCGGGCAGGCGGCGTCATCGTCGGCAACGTCGGCAGGCTGCAGGGTGGCATGTCACTGCTCCCGGACGCGAAGCCAGACGACGGGCTGCTGGACGTCGCGGTGCTGACCGCGCGGGGCTGGACCGGCTGGCTGGCGCTGGCCGCGCAGCTGCTGCTGCGCCGCGGCGCGACGGGCCGGGTGACCCGCCTCACCTGCCGGGAGCTGCGCATCGACCTGGACCGCCCGCAGTCCTGGGAACTCGACGGCGAGGTCATGGGCAGTACCCGCCAGCTGGTGATCAACGTCCAGGCGGGGCAGCTGCTGCTGCGCAGGCCGGCCCCGGCCGCCCCGGCCCGGGCGGCCGGGAAGTAGCGCCGGGCAAGTAGCGCCGGGCGCTCAGACCCGGCGCCACCTGGCTTCGCACAGGCCGTAGACGCCGAAGATGATCAGGCCGAGCGCGGCCGCGAACAGCGCGACCTTGCCGTACGGCTGATCGCGGAGCGTCCGCAGCGCCTTATCGAGGCCGCGCGCCTTCGACGGCTCGGACTTGACGGCGGCCTCGATGACCAGGGCGCCCGCAAGGGCGAAGACCACGCCGCGGGCGGCAGTCCCGATCGTGCCGAGCCACAGCACGATGCTGCGGGTGCGCGCGCTCATCTGCGAGGTCTGCAGCTGCTTCGCGAACTTGCGGCGCACGCCCTCGATGACCAGGGCAACGCCGACGATGACGACAATCAGGCCGACCAGGCCTACCGCCCAGCGACCGCCCGGGTGGCGCATCACGCGGGCGGACAGGTCCTGCTCCTGGCCGGACTGGCTGCCGTGCGCGCCGCCGATCACCGAGAAGGTGGTGAATGCGAAGCTCGCGTAGACGAGCGCCCGGACCAGCGACTTCAGCCGCGGCCCGGCGCCGTGCCCCTCGCCGGTGACGCCGAAGGCAGCCTCACTCAGCCGCCAGAGCGCATAGGCGGCGAAGCCGATGCCGAGCAGCCAGAGCGAGACCAGCCCGAAGGGCTCCCTGGCCAGCAACTGCAGGGCGCCGCGCTGATCGGCCTGCCGGGTGGTCTTCCCCAGGGCCAGCAGGATCGCGACCCAGCCGATCAGGATGTAGATCACCCCGCGCGCTGTCAGGCCGGCCCTGGCCATCGTCTGCGCGAGCCGGCCATCGGATGCGCGCCGGGCCTTCGCGGACACGTGCGTCGTGGAAGTCGTTGGCATAGCACTGATATTGCCCGGGAGCGCAGAATAAACATGCCTGCGGTGCGATCCGGGTCAATTCCGGCCGCCATTCCGGTGGCGGCGCTGCAACAGCACGATCCTGCGCTCGGCAAGCTGCTGGGTGTGGTAGCTGAGCCACATGCAGACCGCTGCCAGCGGCAGCTCGACGAGGGCGCAGAGCAAGATCGATTCGAGCCGCTCCCGGGCCGGCGTGGTCATCACGTCAAACCAGGCGTCGACGACGAGAAGCGCGGCCGTCGCGGTGGCGGCGGTGGACAGGTACCGGGACCGGCGCAGCGCGAAGTACGCGGTACCCGCCAGCGCACCGCACAGCATGACGTCGAAGCCGGCCCAGGCGACGTCGTAGTTCGGGGACAGCTGGCGGGACGGCAGCGAGGCCGCGATGTACGCAATCCAGGGCACCAGGATCACTGCGAACAGGGCGAATAGCGGGCCCGTCCAGCGCACGACACGCGCATCGTCGGTCATGATCGCGTTCTCTGGCTCCGCGGCCGGGTCGACGAGCTTGTCGAGTTTCGTGACCAGGTCCTCGGGATCGGGAATCGGCATCGAGCGTCCGCCTCAGGCTGGGTAAGGGCAATTATCACCCGCCGCCAGGGCCGGCCGGTATCACCCGCCGCCAGGGCCGCCCGGCTTGCCGGGGAGTCGCGCGACCGGGAACGGGTAAGGCGCTGCCGTGAATCAGTCGACACGGCGGACAGTCCTGACGGCGGGCGTGGCGAACCTGCTGATCGCCGTCAGCAAGCTGGCCGCAGGCCTCCTGACCGGGTCAAGCGCGATGCTCTCGGAAGCGGCCCATTCGGTCGCCGACACGGTGAATCAGGCCTTCCTGCTGGCCTCGCTGAAAAGCGGCGCACGCCCGGCTGACGCGGAGCATCCCTTCGGATACGGGCAGGAACGCTATTTCTGGTCGCTGCTCGCCGCCGTCGGCATTTTCGTCGCCGGGGCCGGCTTCTCGATCTTCGACGGCGTGCTCAACATCAGCCGGGGCACGCCCACGGGCGACTTCCTCATCGCCTACATCGTGCTCGGCGTCTCCTTCATCGCGGAGGGAACGTCGCTGACCCGGGCCACCGCTCAGCTGCGCGGCGAGGCCAGCCAGCGCCGGCGCGGGCTGCTCGATCACGTCCGGCGGAGCCCGGACACCACGGTGAAGGCAGCGCTGTTCGAGGACACCGCCGCGCTGGCCGGGCTGGTACTGGCGGCGGCCGGCCTGACCCTGGAGCGAATCACCGGCTCGGCCGCCTGGGACGGCGCCGCGTCGATAGCCATCGGGCTGCTGCTGGTCGTGGTCGCCTACCGGCTGGGCCGCGACAGCCGGGACGGGCTCATCGGGCACGCCATCGACCCGGACGAGCAGCGGCTGATCGCCGAGGAGATCCGCTCGACGCCAGGCATCGACGATGTGGTTGAGCTCCGCACGATGCACATGGGCCCGGACAGCGTGATTGTCGCGGCCCGCGTCGCCTTCAGCGACGACATCAGCGCCGACCGCGCCGAGGACATCGCCGGCGACATCGACCGGCGGCTGCGCGAGCGGATGTCCGTCGCGCCGCACGTCTTCCTCGACCCGACGCAAACCTAGGGCCCGGCTCGCGCGCCGGGCTGGCTGGCCGGCGGCCAGCCGATCAGCGTCGCCAACTTCCCGACCACCGACGGGCACCGGATCAGCTTCACCATCACCGGCACCGG
>Ga0182015_10007461_pt1 | contig 10656 bp, 10 predicted proteins | sample 712P3MmetaG_FD_120478 | JGI IMG/M metagenome (GOLD analysis project Ga0182015, IMG submission 120478) | Permafrost microbial communities from Stordalen Mire, Sweden - 712P3M metaG | ecosystem: Environmental > Terrestrial > Soil > Wetlands > Permafrost | place: Sweden: Stordalen | collected... | reverse complement strand
TCGTGCCCTCGAGCGCTTCGACGACCTCGGCCATGGTTATGTCAGCGGCCTCGCGGGCGAGCAGGTAGCCGCCGTGGGCGCCACGGCGGCTGCTAACGAGGTCGGCGCGGCGCAGCCGCGCGACAAGGTGCTCGAGATAGGCCAACGGCAGGCCCTCGTGCTCGGCGATCTCGGTCAGTGGCACCGGCTCGTCGCCGCCGCGTCGGGCCAGCTCGACCATCACGCGCACGCCGTACTCGGCTCTGGTTGAGAACATCATTTCGCTAGATAACCTACCTGCGCGGTAGGGTATCAGGCAGGCGGGGCCGCCAAGCCTGCGCCGTGCGCGTGCCACTCACAGCTCGGTGCGCTTGAGCACCACCTTGGGTAGCGGCTCGGCTTGGAGCGTTTCGATGTCGTGGGCCATGGCATCGGGATCCATCTGCGTGACATCGGTGTAGCCGACCCGGGGCTTGCCGTCCTTGTCGAGCAGCACGACGTCGACGGAGTGGTCGGACTTCGTCGAGTTGATCTTGAGCTGCGGTTGGATGCCGAAAAACTTCCAGATCGGCTTGAGCTGGCTGACCGAGCCGACCAGGTACTCGAGCTGGCCGAGAACGTCTTCTTTGATCAGGAACGCGCTGATGTTCGACGGCGTGTCCTGCTCGGGATCGACGCTGACAGCGATCGCCGGCACGCGATGGGGAAGCTCGTTCAATGCGCCGCGGATCTGCTGGACGACGACTGGACAGGTGTCCTCGCAGGTCGAGTAGACGAAGGTCACAACGACGACCTGCCCGGCGTACTGGCTCAGGCGGATCGTCTTGCCGTTCTGGTTGCGCAGCGTGAAGTCGACAGCCGGCATCGCCGGTGGAGCGGTCGCGCCATAGAAGCCATTGACGAGCTGGCCGGGGCCGCCGGCGTCGCCCGTTCCGCCAGCGTTTGCGGTCAGCGCGACGATCCCGACTATTGCTGCCGCGCAGAGCACGGCCACCGTCATCGCGAGGCGTAGGCGCGGGTGAAGCATCAGCTACAGAGTACGTCCATGGGCCGTGCGTCTCGCCGCCGGCGGTTATCCCGGGCGTCGGCTCGCATTGCCGTCATGCGCAAGGCGCGTGAGGCGCCGTGTTGCTGGCGTGCGAACCGTCCGCCGTTCTGCGGCCTCGTTTCATCGTTGGACGTCCGCGCACGGTGTCCGCTTGTCATGATTCTGCAACCCCCGGCGCAGAGGCGCCCTTTCCAGGGTGCGCTATACTTTGTATAGTTATCAATCCGGACAAGAGTCTGGGGAGTTTCAGAATGACGCCGTCGGGCGCAGAGCTCATCCGCCAGATCAAGGCCCAGATCACGGAGACCGATCCGAGGGTCGTGCACGGCTTGGTCGGCAACGGCGTCGCGATCGTCGATGTGCGAGAGACCGAGGAATATGCGACCGGTCATCTACCGGGAGCCAAGCACGTTCCGCGCGGCTATCTCGAATCGCGCATCGAGGGCGTGGTGCCCGACCGCGCCCAGCGCGTGATCCTTTACTGCGCGTCGGGCAACCGCTCGGCGCTCGCGGCGCGCACGCTCAGCCAGGACCTCGGGTACGAACAAGTCGAGTCGATGACAGGCGGCATTACGCTTTGGAAGGACCGCGGCTACGAGGTCGAGGTGCCGACCACGCTGAGTGCCGAGCAGCGTGAGCGCTATTCGCGCCACATCCTGATCCCCGAGATCGGCGAGAGCGGGCAGCGTGCGCTGCTCGAAGCCCGCGTGCTCTTGCTTGGTGCCGGTGGCCTTGGTTCGCCAACGGCGCTGTACCTCGCGGCGGCCGGCGTCGGCACGCTCGGCATCGTCGATGACGACGTTGTCGACCTCTCCAACCTGCAGCGTCAGGTGATCCACAACACCGAGCGAATCGGTACCTCGAAGGTCGAATCCGCGGCGGCGACGATCCATGCGCTCAACCCCGATGTCGAGGTCGTGCCATACAAGACGCGCCTGGACGCCTCCAACATCATGGAGATCATCGAGGGCTGGGATGTGATCGTCGACGGTGTCGACAACTTCCCCACGCGCTACCTGCTGAACGACGCGAGTGTGCGCTTGCAGATCCCGGTCGTCTCCGCCTCGATCCTCGGCTTCGACGGCCAACTATCGATCTTCAAGCCCTACGACGGTCCTTGCTACCGCTGCCTGTTCCCGGTTCCGCCGCCCGCCGAGCTTGCGCCGTCCTGCGGCGCCAACGGTGTGCTCGGGGTGCTGCCCGGCACAATGGGGCTGCTCCAGGCAACCGAGGTCATCAAGCTGATCGTTGGCGCCGGCGACCCGGCGATCGGACGGCTGCTGCTCTATGACGCGCTTGCCGCGACTCTGACCGAAGTCAAGGTCCGCCGGGATCCGGCGTGCCCGGTGTGCTCGCGTGATCCCGAGTCGATCACCGACGCCGAGATGGGCGTCTTTCCCGACTACGAAGCGTTCTGCGCCGCGGCCGGATAAGTTTCCTCACCAGTAATGCCGACAATCAAGATCCCGCCGGTTCTCCGTGCCTCGGTAGGTGGCGAGCGCGAGGTTGTCGCCGCGGGCGAAAACGTCGGCGAAGTGCTCCATAACCTCGCGGCGGCGCATCCGTCTACCGCGACGCAGCTTTTCAGCGACGATGGCGAGCTCAACCGCTACGTGAACGTCTATCTCAACGACGAGGACGTGCGCGTGCTCGACGGGCTCGACACTGTGATCGGCGAAGGTGATGTTCTGGTGATCCTCCCGGCGATGGCCGGCGGGGCAGCGCCCAGCCGCTATCGTTGGTAAAGCCATGAGCGCGCGTGAGCTCCAGAACCGCCCGTGCGGGGGGCGTTACGGCGACGTACTGCAGTCGATCGGTCATACCCCGATCGTCGAGCTCAAGCGGCTTTCGCCCAAGCCGGGAGTGCGGCTGTGGGCCAAGCTCGAGTCGCGCAACCCGACCGGGTCGGTAAAGGACCGCGTCGCGCGCTCGATGATCGAGGACGCCGAGGAAAAGGGCGCGATCAGCGCAGGGCAGGTGATCCTCGAGCCTACCTCCGGCAATACAGGCATCTCGCTTGGCATGATCTGCAAGCTCAGGGGCTATCCACTGAAGGTCGTGATGCCCGACAACGTGACGCCCGAGCGTACCCAGCTCCTCCAGATGTGGGGCGCGGAGATCGTGTTCTCCGAAGGTGCCAAGGGCTCCAACGGAGCCGTCGAGCTCGCGCTCGAGCTCGCTGCGTCCGACTCGCGCTACTACATGCCCTATCAGTACGGCAACGAGGCCAACCCGCTCGCGCACTACAACGGCACCGCCGTGGAGATCCTCGAGGAGCTCGACCAGGTTGCGGCATTCGTCGCCGGGCTTGGCACCGGGGGGACGCTGATGGGCAATGCGCGGCGGCTGAAGGAGGCGCTCGGCGACAGCGTGAAGATCGTCGCCGCGGAGCCGATGCAGGGCGAACCTGTTCAGGGGCTGCGCTCACTCGACGACGGTTTCATTCCACCAATCATCGACTTGTCGCTGCTCGATCGGAAGATCTTTGTCACCAACAGCGACGCGATCGTCTGGACGCGCAAGCTGCTCGACGAGGAAGGAATCTTCGCCGGCGTATCCTCAGGCGCGATCGCGCGCGTCGCGGCGCGTATCGCTGGCGAGCTCGACGAGGGAAACGTCGTCTTCATCGTCGCCGACGACGGCTGGCGCTACCTCTCAAGCGGCGTGTACACGCGCCCGCTCGAGGAGATCGAGAACCTCGAGAGCACGCTTTGGTGGTGACTTTCGCTGTGGCTGGCGCTACATCCTCAGGCACGCCGCCCGCGTTCAGCTGATCGGCATCGCGATGAGGATCGACCGCGCGTTATACGACGAGGTTGTGGCGCATGCCGTTGAAGAGGCGCCAAATGAGTGCTGCGGGCTCGTTGCGGCGAAGGACGGAGTTGCGACGCGTGTGTACAGGGCGACGAACGTTTATGCGAGCCCATTGCGCTATGAGATCGATGGCCGCGAAATCAGCCGGATCCACGGCGAGATCGAGGACGCCGGCTGGGAGCTTGGCGCGATTTACCACTCCCACACTCGCAGTGCTCCATACCCGTCGCAGACCGACATCAACCTCGCCGTGATGCCCGGGTCTGGGGAGCAGCTGTGGCCGGGCACGCTTTACGTGATCGTCGGCGTCGCCGGCGCTCAGCCCGAGGTGAAGGCCTACCGCATCGAGAGCTCAGTAGTCGAGGAGGTCGCGCTCAGCGTGCAGTGATGGTCGAACCGCTCCTTTGCCCCAACTGCGCTTCGTCGCACGGTGGCGATGAGCGGTTCTGCCCGCAGTGCGGCATGCCGCTCGTGCCGGCCGGCGGCGAGGCGAGCCTGACAGAGCGCCAGGAACGGGCCCGCAAGATCGAGCCGCGCTACACCGCGGGCGACCTCGTCTGGGTTGCCGGCGCGCGCAACCAGGCCGAGGCCGAGTTCATCGCCGGCATGCTGCTAGAAGAAGGCGTGCCGAGCCTGATCCGCCGCGCGGCTGGCTTCGACGTACCCGACTACCTTGCCGGCGGCCCGCGCGAGATCCTGGTCCCGGCCTCCGGCGCGCAGGCTGCGCGCGACACGCTGCTTGACGCGGAGCTCGTTGACGACTCGAGGCCAGCGAGCGTGACCCCGGCGCCGAAGCGCTTGCTCGCCGGTCTGCTGCTCGCGGTCGCCATCGTCGCAGTCGTGCTTTTCATGGCCACGCACATATGGGACTGAGCGCGCAAGGTCGGAGCCCGAATGCTGCGCGCTCCTCGAGCAGCGGACGCTCGCGGCGCTCCGGAGTCATCGATGCCACGCCAGATCTCACTGCTGGCGTCACATGTTCGCCAGGGCGTTGGCGATGAATTCCTCTGTCTCGTGGGCGCTTGCTATGGCGGTGGCAACGTCCGCAGCGGCGGCGATGTCCCAATAGCGGTCGTAGTCCTCGCGGTTCCCGGCGCACTCGCGGTAGAGATCGAGGAAGCGCTCTGCGGCTGGCTGCCCATATTGGGCCGCAAGGTTGACGCGGCAGTGCGCGACATCGGCCCACGGCGGTCCGATGCTGGCGTTGACCCAGTCGACGACGCCGACCACCTTGGCGCGATGCCAGAGCACGTTTCCCGGGTGGTAGTCCCGGTGGATCAAGCGACGCTCGCCAAACGCAGCTGATCCATCGAGCACTTCGATGGCTCGCTGCCACAGCTCGGGCCGCGAGGTCCAAAGCGGCGGACGGCGCAATCTCGGCTCATGGCGACGGTAGTTCGGGAGGCCAATGCCAGCGGGTAGCGCCGTGGCATGGATTGTCGGTAGCGGCTCCGCGAGCCCGCGGAGGAAAGGGTCGAGCTCGGTTGGGTTCCACTCGACGCGGCCCGAGAGCCGGGTCATCAGGACAGCGGGCACATCGGCTGCGCTCCCATCGTGGTCGACCGCGACGAGCCGCGGAGCTGGCAGGTCGCTATCAGCCAGGAGTTCGAGGGCGGTCGCCTCACGCTGAGCGAGGTCGGGCTCCGCGGCGAGCCAATCGAGCCGCACGAACCGTCGCAGGACCAGATCGTGCGCTTGGCCGCTGGCGTCCTCGATGCTGAGCGCGTGCACGGCCGAGGATGTCCCCCCGTCAAGCGCGCAGATCTCGCGAACCCGCGCTCCGCGGCCGATCGCGGCTGCCGCCCAGCGCAGTGCCCGCGGTGCAACTCGGCCGCGCAGGAGACGCGCGTCCGCCGGACTCAGATCGACGCCATAGCTCGACGGCCGCACTCGAGCACCTGTCGGCGGGTCGTGCCCTCAGGCGTAGACAGGCTGGCCGGCACCGAGGGTGATCGCCTCGATCGCCTCGGCGGCGCGGTCGAACTCCTCGTCGGCGAGCACGGGGGTGCCCTCGAAGGGAAGCTCACGCTGCAGCTCGAGCCACGAGCGGCAGCCGCCATACTCGTCCTTGACCTTGACGGTCACCGGGCGAGGAATACGGTAGGTGCGCAGCAGAAGGACGTGCAGCGGATGGCGGCGCTTCCACTCCAGGCGCTTTTCAGCGTAGTCGGGTGTCCACACGTAGAACGGCGAGAGCGCGTCGACAACACGTGGATCGGTCACCGTGTACTGCGCCGCGACCTCCGCCCAGGCGCGGATGCGGACACGATCTGGCGGCATTAGCGCAACGCCTGATCGTGCACTGTGCATCGTCGGCTCGCCGTCGGCCCAGACACCCTCCTCGAGCGCGCGGCGAAGCTCGGGGCGGTGAGACTCGCGCACGAGATCGCTGCGCTGATGATCGAATGTCGGATATAGGAAGAAGCGCTCGTGCTCGACGTCGAAATGCTTGTTGGGCTCGCGGATGCCACCCTTTCGGAGCGTGACAAGCTGCTCGCCTTCGGCGAGCGCGCGGACGGTAACCGCCCATTCTTTGAACGCAATCGGCATAACAGCAGCGTGATCGGGAGAACCTTCGGTTCGCGTGGGAAAGAGAAAAATCCGCTCCCAGCGACTTGAGAAGGATACGCAATAGTTTGAAAATCTCCAAATAACGCTGCTATTTGGCACTTTTTTTGACGATGTGTCGGCCGAAAATCGCCACATCGCCGCTTCTTCCCTGGAATCGGGGCCCGTGCGCCCAGACCGCGAGGCTTAGCGGCGGAATTCGACGAGCTGGCCTCCGGGCGCCTGTACGTCTGTATCGAGGTGCACTGTGACTCGAGCGCCTGCGTTTGGGTCGTTGTCCAGCTCCAGGCGACCCGAAAGCAGCCGCATTTGGGCGGCTGCAATTGCTAGTCCCAGCCCGGCGCCGCGCGCGTTGACGCGAGACCCGGTTCGGAAAGGCCTCGTCGCTTCAGTCAGCAGTGGCGCCGAAAGTCCAGGGCCGTGGTCGGTGATCACGATGGCGCGCGGTCCGATGAGCACCCGGACCGGCGGGGCACCGTGAACGATCGCGTTGTCGAGCACGGCGAACAGGACGGAGGCGAGCCGCCGCGAGTCCGTGTGAATCCAGAGCGGTGCCACGCCCTCGATCGTCTCGACGGTCGGGTAGTCGCCCAGAACCGCGTGCACGAGGGCGATCAAGTCGATTCTGTTCTGCTCCGCGACTTCGACGCCGTTCTCAAGGCGCGAGAGCTCCAGCAGCTGGCGGGCCACGCGTTGTGCGCGAGGCGCGCGGCGCGAGGCACCGAGGCGCAACGAGGAGCCCTCTGTCGGCCAACCAGTGTCGCGGACCACCCTTAGCTCGACAATCCTCGATTTGCCCGCCGCGCTAGGCACGGTCTTCGACTGGCAGTTGGTGGCGGTCGCGCAGGGGACTACGCGGCATGGCGCGCGCCAGAGCGTCGCAACACGTGGCTGCGCCCCGATCCATGGCACGACGCTATAGCGGCCCACCGCCGCTGTCATCGTGGTAGCGACCACGATCTTTTCTCCCTATCTACGCTAGTTGCGGGCAACGGTTGAGCGCAACTGCCTATGATCGGCCGCGCTATGCACGAAACGGTCCATTTGGTGGAGCGTGAGAACGAGCTCGCGGCCATCGACGAGCTGATCGACGCCGACGGCGGACCGCGCGGGGTTCTGCTCTTGGAAGGGAACGCAGGCCTCGGCAAAACACGTTTGGCGAGCCTCGCTGCCGAACGCTGCGCGGCGCTCGGCGTGTGCACGCTCTGGGCTGGCGGTGGCGCGCTCGAGCAAGATCTGGCGTGGGGCGTCGTGCGCGGACTGTTCAGCGCACAGCTCGCTGATCGTGGCCGCCGCGGAATGCTGCTGGAGGGTGCGGCAGCGAGTGCCGCGCCGCTGTTCGGCGCCGGCGAGCCGCCGTCGGGGCCGGCCGCGACAGCGACGATTCTCCACGGCCTCTACTGGTTGGCGTCGGACATCGCTGCGGAGTGTCCGTTGGTGATCATCGTCGACGATGTCCACTGGGCCGATGCGCCGTCGGCACAGTGGCTGTCCTACCTTGCGCCGCGTGTCGTGGACCTCCCCGTAGCGCTGCTATTGACCGCACGGCCGCAACCGCGTTCGCCCTACTGGCAAGCGATCACCACGGTACCGGCGACACGCCTGCTGACGCTCGCGCCGCTGTCGCGGGCAGGCACTGGCGCGCTGGTAGCCGAGGAACTCGACGGCGAGCACCCAGAACTCGCCGACGCCTGTCACGTGGCCACCGGAGGCAACCCGTTTCTGCTCGCCGAGCTGTTACACAGCACGCAGGCGCCCGACACGGAGCAGTTGAGCCCCGAGCGAGTTCGCGCTTTGCGACCGGAGTCGATTCGCCGGTCAGTGCTGCTGCGCCTGTCCGAGCTCGGAGACTCCGCCAGCGCGCTGTGTTTTGCTGTTGCAGTGCTCGGCCAGCGAGCGACGCTTGCCCTCGTCGGCGAGCTGGCCTTGCTGGCGCCGGCTGAGGCCGCCCGCATCGCGGACGAGCTCATGCTCGCCGATGTGATTCGCGTCGGCACGCTGCTCGAGTTCGTCCATCCGCTGGTCCGGGCGGTGGTCGAGCGCGAGATGGCGGACGCGCAACGGCGCGACTGGCATCGACGCGCTGCGAGGCTGCTCGCGCAGCTCGGCCTGCCGCCGACCGAGCTCGCACCGCACCTGCTTGCCACCGAACCCATGGGCGATGAGGAGGTGGTGCTAACACTGCGCGCCGCGGCGGCCGAGGCACTCGCGTTCGGTGCTCCCGGGACCGCGTCGGCGTGCCTGGCTCGCGCGCTGCTGGAGCCTCCACCAGAGGACGTCAGGGTAGATGTGCTACTGGAGCTTGGTCAGGCTGAAGGCGTGCTCGCCGATCCAGCCGGGGTTTCACACCTGCGCGAGTCGCTCGTACCCTGCGGCGATCCGGTCAAACGCGCGGTCATCACGCTCGCGCTGGTGCGCCAGCTGCTGTTCCAGGGAGCGATTGGCGAGGCTGGGACACTGTGCGACCAGGCGGTGAGCGACCTACCCGACAGCGAGCGCGAGTTGCGGCTCGAACTGCTGGCCCATGCGCGTGTCGCAGCCGGCCAGAATTTGCTCACACCGGCGCAAGACCCGCCCGGCATCGATCCCTACCAACTCGCCGGCGCGACGAGGGGCGAGCGCATGCTGCTGGCGGCTTGTGGCAACGCCGTCCGCAGCGGAGCGCGGACGCTGGCGGAGCGCTGCGAGCTCTGTGTCCGCGCACTCGGCGAGACGGAAATGCTCGATGACCTGACATCCGAAGCGCCGCAGTTCTGGACGGCGACCATGACGCTGGCCGCCGGGGAGCGATACGCCGATGTGGAGCGCCACGTCGCAGCTGCCGTGGCCGACAGCCGTCGGCGCGGTTCGCCGAGGGGCTACTGCCTGGCTATGTGCTTCGGCAGCCTGTTGCGATACCGACTCGGCGATCTTGCCGCGGCTGGCGAGAACGCCGTGCGCGCACTGGAAATCTCCGACGGAGACCCGCTCGTCAGCACCTACGCACTCGGCTTTTTGCTCGAGGCGTTGATCGATCAGGGCGCAATCGGCGCCGCCCGTGAGGCCGTCGCGCGGGTGGACTTCGAGGCGCTTCCAGCGATGGCGCCGGTCGCGCGCCTGCGCGCCGTTCGCGGGCGCCTGCGGCGCGTTGAAGGGGACATCCCAGGTGCGATCGAGGATCTGCTGATCGGTGCCGAGCTGCTCAGTGATGCCGGTTCGGGGTTCATGCCCTGGCGCGCCGACGCGGCCCTCGCCCTGCTCGCAGCCGGCGAGCATGACCGCGCCCAGGAGCTCGCACGCGAGGAGGTCTGCCTCGGCGAGCGCGACAACTCGCGCTGGGTTCAGGCCCGCGCGCTGCACGCGCTCGCGCTCGTCGAGGACGCGCTCGAGCCGCTCGAGCGCGCCGAGCTGCTGACCCGCGACTGGCCTACGCGCCTCGAGCGTGCTCGCGTGGTCGTCGAGCTCGGCGCTGGTCTGCGGCGCCGGCACAGGACAGGCGAGGCGATCGGCTACCTGCGAGAGGGGCTCGACCTTGCCGATCGTTGCGGCGCCACGACGATCGCGACACGAGCTGGCGACGAGCTGCGTGTGGCCGGCGCCCGACCGCGGCGTGCGCAAATCAGCGGCCTGCACGCGCTCACGCCGAGTGAGCAGCGCGTGTGCGTCATGGCAAGCGAAGGGATGACGAACCGTGACATCGCCCAAGCGTTGTTCGTCAGCCTGCGCACGGTGGAAACGCACCTGACGCACAGCTACATGAAGCTCGCAATCCAACGACGCGAGCAGCTCCGCGAGGCGCTCTCCGAGTGAGCTCGGCTGCCGGCTAGCTAGGCCGCTAGCGCGGGCGCTTCGGCGTGCTCGGTGTCGGCGAGGTGCTGGTGTGAGGGGCAGTAGCCGTTGCGCGCCAGCGGCGTGCGCTGGCAGGCGGTGCCCTTGCGCGTCATCGCACGACACCGCAGCGGGTTGCCGTCGGCGTCGCAGCCAGCGGGCGGCAGCGCGGCAAGAAACTCGTCGGCGAGCGTTATGTAGCGGGCGATCACCGAGTAGACCTGCTCCTGACGGCCCACAGGGAAGTAGGTCCGGACATCACAGAACAGGGTGCGTGCCGGCCTGGCGAAGTACTGGCGATCGCTGGCCAGCCGCTTGACTGCAGACTCGCACGCATGAAGTACGTACATGTGATCTTCGTGTAGGTGCCTGCCACCGTTGCGGCCCTCTACATATGGAGCAAGCTCTCGGTAAATGCCGCGACTGAACTGGTACATGAC
>Ga0182015_10007457_pt1 | contig 10662 bp, 7 predicted proteins | sample 712P3MmetaG_FD_120478 | JGI IMG/M metagenome (GOLD analysis project Ga0182015, IMG submission 120478) | Permafrost microbial communities from Stordalen Mire, Sweden - 712P3M metaG | ecosystem: Environmental > Terrestrial > Soil > Wetlands > Permafrost | place: Sweden: Stordalen | collected... | reverse complement strand
CGGCACCGCCTCCGGTATCGGCGCGGGCGCCATCGCCGCGGCATCGGATCAGGGCCGCGAGGAGGAGTTGGCGATACTTCTTGGACGCAGGCTCCGCCAGGCCAATACGGTGGATCGAACCAAGCCGGCGACATTGTCGGTGCGCTCGCTGGCGACGGCACCGGATTTCGCCGAGACCCCGCTGCATGGCGTGAGCTTCGAGCTCTGGGCGGGAGAGGTGCTCGGCATCGCCGGCGTGGATGGCAACGGCCAGAAACACCTCGCCGAAGTGCTCGCCGGCCAGCGTCCATCGCGGCAAGGACGGCTCGAGCTCGCCGGCGCCGAGATCACGGCGGGGCGCGTGCCCGAGCGCCGGCAGCGCGGCATCCGCTACGTCACCGATGACCGGCTCGGCGAGGGCACCGTGGGTACGTTCTCCGTGGCGACCAACTTGGTGCTCAAGGAGATCGGCGCCCCGCCGTACTGGCGGCGCGGCATCAGCGATTGGGAGCTGATCCATCGCAGCGCCCGCGAGCAGATCCTGCGTAACGACATCCGCACGCCCTCGGAGCTCACGCCTGTCGGTAAGCTCTCCGGCGGCAACGTGCAGAAGGTGCTGCTCGCGCGCGAGCTCGATGCCGAAGCCAACGTCGCCATTCTCAACAAGCCTACCTATGGACTCGATCTGCACAACCAGCGCCTGGCGCTTGACCGGATTCTGGCTGCCGCCGGACGGGGCGTCGCGTTGATCGTGATCTCGACCGATCTCGACGAGCTGCTCGAGATCAGCGACCGCATCGGCGTGATGTTTCAGGGAAGGCTCGCGGGCATCGTCGACAACGACGCCGCTGCGGCGGACAAGGTCCGGCGCCTGATGGCGGGGGCCGCAGCGGCATGACCACGGCAGGCGAGACACGCGAGGGACTTACGGCGACGCTGCTGCGCGTGCTGATTCCGGTGGTTCTGGCGCTCATCGTCGGCGGCCTCCTGCTGCTCGCGCTTGGCAAGGATCCGATCGGCTATTACGGCTATGTTTTGCAACGGAGCCTGCTGCGTTGGGGCGGCGCTCAGGAGACACTCACGCGCATGGCGCCGCTCCTCTTGATTGCCGCGGGGCTCATGGTCGCCTTTCGCGCGGGAATCTGGAATCTGGGCGGCGACGGGCAGTTCCTGCTGGCGGCCGTGGCGAGCGCCGCGCTGGCCCCGGCACTCGCCCCGGTGCTGCCCCGCGGTGCGAACCTCGTGGTCTGCATGATGGTGGGGAGCCTCGTCGGCGCGCTCTGGTCGTTGATTCCCGCGCTGCTCAAGGCGCGCTACGGCGTCAACGAGATCATCACCACGCTGATGATGAGCTTCCTCGGCACCAGCCTCGCGAATGTGATGATCAAGCTCGTGTTGCGCGATCCCGACACCACGGTACCGCAGACCCGGAGCCTCGCCGTCGATGACCGCCTGCCGCGTCTGTTTGGCACGACCATCCACTGTGGTCTCGTGCTCGCGATCCTCGCCGTCATCCTGGTTCACTGGATGATGACTCGAACCGCTTTCGGGCTGAAGTTGCAGGTTCTCGGCGCCAACCGCGCGGCCGCGGTCCATGCCGGATTCCAGGTGCAACGCTTGACGGTGGCGTCGTTCGCGCTGAGCGCCGCCCTGATCGGTCTCGGCGGCGCGGTCGAGGTTCTCGGTGTCTGGGGCACGGTGCGCGCGGACTGGAACCCTGCTCTCGGTCTGCTGGTGGTCCCGCTGGTGTTTCTCGCGCGCTTCAACGGCTATGCGGTCATAGGCTTCACGCTGTTCTTCTCGGCGCTCATGGTGGGTGGCGAAAGCGCGGCGCGCCGGGTGGGCGTGCCCCAGCATTATGTGCTCGTGCTGGTGGCGCTGTTGCTGCTGTTCCTCGCGCTGGTTGAGTATCTGGACCAGTCCCGCCGCAAGCTCAAGGTCGCCTGAATCATGAAGGCATTGTTCACCGAGCCTTTTCTGATCTCGCTGCTCTTCGGGGCGGTGACCGCGGGCCTGCCCTTGCTGCTCGCCGGTCTCGGGGAGCAAATCTCGGAAAAGGCGGGTGTGCTGAATATCGGCCTCGAGGGCATGATGCTCACCGGCGCGTACACGGGGTTCCTCGCGACCTACCACACGGGATCGTTCTGGCTTGGCTTTCTGGCAGGCGGTGCCGGCGGGATGGCCGCGGCGCTCATCGTCCTCTTTCTGTGCATACGCAAAGGCCTGAATCAGATCGTCATCGGCATCGCCGTGACGGTGGGGGCCGAGGGGCTGACCTCACTCCTGCATTTCGTGCAGTTCAGCCGTACCTATCCGCGCTTGCCGGCCGCCCCGGTGCTCGCGTTGCCCATGCTCAGTCGGATACCGGTGCTCGGCAAGGGCTTGTTCAGCCACAACGCGCTGGTTTATCTCAGCCTGATCCTCGTCGGCGCGCTCACCTGGTTGTTTCGCTCCACCTACCTCGGCCTCAGTCTGGAGGCTGCGGGCAACAAACCCGCGGCGCTCGATGCTGCCGGCGTCGACGTCATCCGAACGCGCTCGTTCGCCGTGCTCTGTACGGGGTTTCTCGCCGGGCTTGGCGGTGCGTACATGGCGAACGTCGGCGCGGGTCTTTTCGTGCCCTTCATCACCGGCGGCGCCGGCGTCATCGGTATCGTGCTGGCGATGCTCGCCCGGGGACGGCCGCTCTGGGTATTGATCGGCGCCGCCCTGTTCGGCGCCAGTCTCGCCATGACCACGGCGCTGCAGGTCGCCGGCATCGATATCCCTACCGACGTGGTGCAGATGCTGCCCTTCGCCGTCGTGATGCTGGTGCTGGTGATCTTCGCCCGGAATAGTATGTTGCCGCCGGCATTGGGTTCGCCCTATGTGCGCGGCGAGCGCTGAACCATGACCACACCCTGGAGATCGCCCATGTCGATCACACCGGATCAAGAGCCGATTTTCACGCTGACGACGGGTCCCGTGGACGCCTATCCCCAGGTGCTGCGCGGGTTGTCGAGGCCGGTGCTGTATGACTATGACCCCGCGTTTCTCGGCTTTTACGAACGAACCGTGGAGAAGCTGCGCACGGCATTCAGGACAGCGCATGTTCCGGTGATTCTTCAGGGCGAGCCGGTGCTCGCGCTCGAGGCCGGGGCGGCGTCCCTGATCGCCCGGGACGATGTCGTGCTCAATCTCGTGTCGGGCGTGTACGGGTCGGGGTTCGGCTATTGGGCCAAGCGCTACTGTGCCGAGCTCATCGAGATCCGCGTGCCCTACGACGAAGTCATCGACCCGGATCAGGTCGCCGCCGTGCTGAAGGCGCGGCCGGAGATCCGCGTGGTCGCCGTCTGCCACCACGACACGCCGTCCGGGACGATCAACCCGCTGACGGAGATCGGGCGGATCGTCGCGGCGCACGGCGCCTATCTCTTGGTCGACGCGGTCTCCTCGTTCGGCGGCATGGAGGTCGGTCCCGATACCTGCCACGCCGATCTGTTCGTGACCGGGCCGAACAAATGCCTCGGCTGTCCACCCGGCCTGTCCCTCGTCGGCGTGACGCCTCGCGCCTGGGAGAAGATGCGGAACAATCCGGACGCACCGCGCGATTCCATACTGAGCATCCTCGATTGGGAACATGCTTGGCGCCGCGATCGGCCGTTTCCGTTCACCCCGTCGGTGTCGGAAATCAACGGTCTGGATGCCGCCCTGGACCTGTACCTTGCGGAAGGGCCCGAGCGTGTCTGGGCCCGACATGCGCTCACCGCCGCGGCGTGCCGCGCAGGCGTCCTCGCGATGGGACTACGGCTCTGGCCTGCCGACGTGCGGACCGCATCTCCCACCACGACGGCCGTGCGGATCCCCGCAGCCATCGAGGACGCAGCGCTCAGGGCGGCCGCGCGTGCGCGGTATGGCGTCGTGTTCTCGTCGGGACGCGGCGAGACGCTCGGAAAGCTCGTGCGCATCGGCCACATGGGCCCGACCGCCAGACCCCTGTATGCCGTGGTTGCGTTGGCGGCGCTCGGCGGCGCTATCCGTGCGCTCGGCCATCCGCTCGACGTGGCGGCCGGCATGGCGGCGGCCCTCGCCGTCATCGACCAGGCCGTCGATTGATGTGCATGTTGGTTCCCGACAGACTCGGCCGGAATAAAGCCAAACGGAACCACTTACCCTTTTGGTTCAGGCGGCGCGCCCAACGCCGCGCCTTTCTCAGCTACAGTTGAGGTACACGTGAACGCGGGACCCTGGAAATCCATTCTTCTGGCCGTCTTGGTGGCATTCGGTCCGCAAGCGGGGGCGGCGTCGGGCGATCCGGCGCGCGACGATCCGGCGGCCAGTAATCCAACGGCCAGTGATCTGCTGCTTCTGCACGGGCATATCTACACCGGCGCGCAAAAATCGCCGTGGGCCGAAGCATTGTCCGTGACCGGTTCTCGCATCGATGCGGTCGGAACCGATGCGCAGCTCTCCGCGCGGCGCGGACCCTCGACGCGCGTGATCGACCTGCACGGGCGCACGGTGATCCCCGGCATCGTGGACGGGCACATCCACGTGTGGCTGGGGGCGGTGGCGCTGCATGGCGTCAATCTGTCGACGCCCGAGGCGAGCATCACGCCGTCCAAGCCGAAGCTCCTGATCGCGCGGATTCGCGAGTACGCCGCCAGCCATCCGGCCGAGAAGTTGATCTTCGGGCGCGTGGACTTCAGTCCCACGCCGCCGTTTTCCCCGACCTACGAGCTTCTGGATCAGGCCGCCAACGACCGGCCCATCATCGTTCACAACATCTCCGAGCATGCCATGTGGCTCAACTCCAAGGCGATGGCGCTCGTGGGAATCACCGACACACCGCTCCCGGATCCGGTCGAGGAACGAAACGTGGTCCGAGACGCCAGCGGTCATCCCACCGGGATATTGATCGAGGCCGCCATGGAAGCGGTGGAGCGATACGTCAGGGCGACGCTGTCGCCGGAAGAGCAACAAGCGATGATCCAGGTGGCGACACGCCAGCTGAACAGCTACGGGGTCACCAGCGTCGTCAATGCGACCGGGGATCTGGCGGAGATCAAGTTGTACGCCGCGCTCCACGATCGGGGTGCGCTCACCGTGCGCACGCGCACCGCTTTCGGCGCCGTCTCCACGCCCCACAAGCTCACGCCGCAGTTTCTCGCCGATCTGGAGGAGGCGCGCACGAATTATCACGATGAATGGGTGTCGGCGAACCTGGTCAAGTTCTTCGCGGACGGATTCACCGGGCTCCTGGCCCCCCTGGTCTACCGGCCGGACCAATTCAAGGCGCTGGTCGTGGAACTGGATCGGCGCGGCTATCAGCTCATGACGCATGCCACGAGGTTCGATACCGTCCACATGGTTCTCGATGCCTACGAGGAGGCGGAGCGCGCCAATGGGCCGCGAGACCGGCGGTTGCGGATCGAGCATAGCTCCTCGGTCCGCGATGCCGATTTCCCGCGCTACGCGGCGCTGTCGATAATCAATGTCACTTCACCCATCTTTTGTTGCGGCGAGTCCGGCACGAACGCAGACCCCAAAGAGCCCACCCCGAGCGATCAGTGGCAGACCTTCCTCAAGGAAGGCGTGGTGCTCGGGTTCTCGAGCGACTGGCCCTGCTCCTGGCCGGCGAATCCCTTCGTCGCCATGCAGTCTGCGATTACCCGCGAGATTTGGCATTCCGACGACACGGCCGACATCATTGATCTGCCGCTGGACGGAGCCGCGCTCGCGGGCGCGCGCCCGACCGGGAAGTTCTATACACCGGAGCAGCGCGTCACCGTGCGCCAGGCGGTGGATGCGTACACCAGGGGGTCTGCGTACGCTGAGTTCGCAGAGAGCCGGGTCGGCACCCTCGAGGTCGGAAAGTTCGCGGACCTCGCCGTTCTGTCCCAGGACATCTTTACCGCGCCGCCCAAGAGCGTCGGCAAAACACGCGTCCTCTTGACCATGGTGGGCGGACAGATCGTCTACGGCGAACCATCGCTCGGCACGCAGCCCCGTTCGTCGAACCAATAGCCTAAAAACGAAACCATGAATGTTATTGTCATGGCGTTTGCTTAGTGCGACTATTGAACCAACGGGAGAACTTGGTTCACTAAGAATTAGATTGCGATCGCTGCAATGTGCACAGCAAGGGGATGTTTCAATGCGTCGGACCCGGAACCAGACTGTATCGTTGATCATGGCGGGCGTTCTGCTCGCGCCCGTGATTGGAGTGGCGGCCCCCGCTGACTCGTCGGACGAGCTCGAAAGCATCATCGTCGTCGGACAGAAAGAGAACCAAGGGATCCAGCGAGCGCCGGAGGCGATCACTGCCCTGCCGGCGGATGTTCTCCAACAGAACCAGGTCAGGAGCGCCGAGGATCTGGGTGGCATGGTTCCCAGCCTCGTCATCGGCGAGAGCGACGGCTACAACTTCGACCTCTCCATTCGCGGTATCGGTCTGAACTCGCCCCAGGACGACGGCTCCCCGGGGTCGGTCTCCGTTCATCAGAACGGAATATTCATGCCGAACCCGCTCGCCCTGAGCTTGAGCTTCCTGGACGTGGACCATATCGAGGTGCTGCGCGGGCCGCAGGGTACCGTATTCGGACAGAATGCGGTCGGCGGCACGCTCAACATCATCACCGTGCAGCCGACTTTCGATGCGGTCAAGGGATACTCCGACGTGGAGTTCGGTTCCTTCGATTTGATGCACCTGCGCACGGCGGTCAATCTGCCGCTCTCGAGCACCTTCGCGATCCGTCTTGCCGGCGATTTCACCAAGCAGGACGGCTATGTGGTGGCGACCGAGGTGCCCGGCGACTACCATCTCAACGACACGCACAACTATCACGTGCGCATGACGGCGTTGTTCCAGCCGAACGAGGATTTTTCGGTCGTCGGCAGCTTGGAATATGCGAAGGTCGTCCAGCATGAGCCCGAGAGCAAGAACATCCTGGATCCGAACCCGGATCCCTGGGAGGAGTCCAGCGATTGGCCGGGCGTCTACGACATCGATCAGACCATCGCCACCATTACCGCGACCTATGATTTCTCCGCGATGACCTTCAAGTCGCTGTCGAGCGTGCAGTACATGAATCAAGGCGGCTCGAACTCGGAAAGCGGTCTTGACATTCCGCTGGCGACCACTCTCTACGGCGGCGAGAACGACCAGTATGTGCTGCACCAGAACTACGCGGTGACGCAGGAATTCGACTTGAGCTCCAAGCCCGGCGGACCGCTCGACTGGGTGGCGGGCGTCTTTTATCTCGATAGCCGCACCACCGATGGCTACGATCAGTATCTGCGCAATCCCTCGCAGCCCGGTGCGCCGGACATCCTCACTAACGAGAACGAAGCCCTGGTGGCGCCGGAAATCGCCGCCGGCACGCTCTATTTCGAGACCTCGAATGCCTTCAGGCATACCTCGGTGTCTGGCTTCGGTCAGGGCATCTACCACATCAGCGACGACCTTCGGGCTACCGCCGGATTCCGCTACACGACGGATCACAACACGACGCTCCTGGACAATTATTTCGGCGATCCGGACTTGGGCGGCGGCATCGTGCATCTGCACCAGCACTCCGACAAGGTGACCTGGAAGACCGGCCTCGATTACCAGATCACCCCTGACAAATTCCTCTATGGCAGCATCTCCACCGGCTATAAGCCGGGCGGCGGCAATCCGGGCACCGCGCCGGCCGTGGTTCCCCAGAATTATCAGCCCGAGACCATCACCGCTTTCGAAGTGGGCTCGAAGAATTCCTTCCTGGATAAGGCGGTAGTCGCGAATTTCGCCGGCTTCTACTACATCGACAAGAACATGCAGTACCACGCGGAGGATCTGATCAATTTCGACGGCGGCGTCGACAACTTGCCCAAGGTGTACGTCTACGGCTTCGAGGCGGAGTTCAGCGCGCAGCTGCCGTACAGCTTCCGTCTCAGCGGCAACCTCACGGCGGAACACGGCAAGATCGCGACCCATGTCTCCACGATCGACAACCTGGCCGGCAACGCGGCCAACAGTCAATTCGCGGCGGAGTATGGCGAGACGGCATTCCTCGATGCTGAATTCGGCGTACCGAACCCCGCGCTCCCGAACGGCCTGCAGCTCCTGTCTGCGCTCCGGGCAAAGGGCTATCGCGACGTGTACGGCAATCAGCCGCCGAACCTGCCCAACTACATGGCTTCTCTTGCGTTGTCCCAGGTGTTCCAGTTCGGCGACGGCTCGAGCCTTCTGTCGCGGCTGCAGGGCAACTATCGGGATCATTACGCGGATACCGTGTTCGGCAATTCGTTTTACTACACGACGCCGAGCTACATCTTGATGAATCTCTTGTTCGATTACACCTTGCCGAACAAGAAGCTGGATTTCACCTTCACCGTCACCAATCTGGCCGACCGCGCGGAGGTGAGCTATCGTTTCACCAACCAGTACGGCGGTGAGACGACGCAGACGTGGTTCCCGCCGCGGGAATACATTGTCGGAGCCCGGTACAAGTTTTAGGAGCGAAGGGCATGGGGCGGATGATCGGGCTGCGCGCGCACACACGCGCACGCGCAGCCGTGGCCGTCGCGGCGGCGTGGGCGCTTGGCGCAGGGTGGAGCGCCGCCGCATCCGCCGCCGACTTGACGGCGCTTGCCATCATGCTGCCGGAGGAGCCGACCGATTTCGGCTGGAATCAGCAGGCCTTCGAGGCGGCCAAGACCGTCGCCGCGAAGTACCACTTGAAATTCATGCCGGCGACGGGACTCGGTTACGGCGACGTGCATGCCGAATTGCGCGAGCTCGCGGACGATGGGGCCAGTCTCATCATCGCGCATGCCAGCGGCTACAACACCGCGGCTCCCGAGATCGGCATGGAGAAGCACGTGCCGGTCGCGATCGTCGACCGCCCCAAGGACTCGAAGCCCGGCGCCGTCGCCGACTACACCTTGTCGGGGCGGGAGGGGGCTTACCTCGCCGGCGTTCTGGCGGGCAAAACGACGCGAACTCACGTGGTGGCCATCGTCGTGGCGGCCGAATCTCCCCCCTGGAATAGCCAGTCGGCCGCCTTCGCTCAGGGGGTGCGGGCCACGGATCCGGGCGTGAAAGTGCTGTATGCGGTGATCGGGCCCGCGGCATACGCCGACGTCGCCGGCGGCCGCCGCGTGACCGAATCGGCGATCGGCGCGGGCGCCGACGTGATCTTCGGCCAAGGCGACCGCGCGAGCTTCGGCATGCTGCAGGCGGTAGACACCAAGCAGTCGACCGCCGGGGGCACGGTGTGGTTCATCGACGAGCTCGGTGACAAGAGCTCACTCGACAAGGGTCATCTTCTGTCGTCCGTGATCTGGAATCTGGTACCCGTCTATTCAGCCATGATCGAGGATCTTAAAGGAGGCAAATTCGGCACCCATCCGTACACCATTCAATTGAGCGATGACTCGGTGCGCCTGCTCCATTCCAAGTACATTTCCGATCGCACCTGGTCGGACATCCAAACCGTGCGCACTGAGATTATCCGCGGCCAGGTGAAGGTTGACCCGGTTTGGGATGCAGTCACGGTGCGGGCTATGATGAGCTCGGTTTCGGCGCCACCCAAATGAAACGGCGCCGCAGGAGTTCCGATTCATGACCGATACGAAAGTACATCTGCTCGACGGCGGTACGCTGGTGATCGACGGATTCCACGCGTTCTGGAACCGCGGTCCCGGCGGCGAGATTCGCTTTCCGTGCTACAGCGTGCTGATCGAACATGCGGACGGCCGCTACATTTTCGACACTGGCTATGATTTCGATCATGTGATGCGGGTGCTGCCTTTCGAGAAGCCGCTGCAAGATCCCTCGCAGACGCTCCCCGCGCAGCTGGCGAAGCTCGGGCTCAAGGCCGCCGACATCAACTACGTCGTCAACTCCCACTATCATTTCGATCATTGCGGCGGCAACAGGCACTTCCATGCGGCCTGCACGCTGTGTCACGCCAAGGAGCTCGAGGCCTCCGGCAACTGTCAGCCCTTCGAGCACTTGGGCTATTCGGATCTGAGCTTTGCACCGAGCCTCGCCGACAAGCGTGGCCTGAAACTACCGCTCGATCCTGCGCTCGACATGTATACGCCGAAATTCGAGACGCTGACGGGCGATCTAGAGATCGCGAAGGGCCTGTGGCTGTTCGAGACACCTGGCCACACCGCCGGCCACTACAGCCTGATGGTCGAGCTCAAGAACCGACGGCCGATGCTGTTCACGGCGGATGCCTGCTACAGCAAGAAGAGTATGGACATGATGTGCATCTCGAGCTTCCACCTCGATCCGACCGCGAGCCTGAACTCCATGAGGCGCCTGAAGGCTCTCGCCGAGACGCACGACGCCGAGCTCTTCTATTCGCACGACCTCGAGAGCTTCAAGACCTACCGGACCGGAGCGGATTACTACTCCTGAAGGGCTAACGGCGACTCTTGATGCGCTACCGGCGCATCGCTCGCCGGGGTGCCTACCAGCGCACCATGCCCGCATCGACGTTGAGCGCTTGCCCGGTGATCCAGTGCGCCTCTTCTGAGGCAAGGAAGGCGACGGCCGGCACCACGTCCTTCGGGAGGCCGCGGCCCTTGATGGCCTGAAGCATGCCGACGAACTCGAACGCGTCTTTGTGCGGCGTCGTCTGCACGCCCTCGGTATCGATCAGTCCCGGGCAAATCGAGTTCGCGGTAATCTGATAGGGTCCGAGCTCG